>Ga0182024_10010420_pt1 | contig 18933 bp, 22 predicted proteins | sample P32metaG_FD_120480 | JGI IMG/M metagenome (GOLD analysis project Ga0182024, IMG submission 120480) | Permafrost microbial communities from Stordalen Mire, Sweden - P3-2 metaG (Illumina Assembly) | ecosystem: Environmental > Terrestrial > Soil > Wetlands > Permafrost | place: Sweden: Stordalen... | reverse complement strand
TAGTAGGACTCAAAGAAGTATACGACGTGCTCACGGCCATCAATGAGACCCTCGGGAAGATTGAGCGTAACCAACGACTTTACACCAAAGTCGTCTTGGGAAACCGCACCCTAAGTTTGCCTTACTCACAGGTCAAGGATATGACCACTGAAGAGAGTGATGAGCTTGGGGGTAAGTCATGAACGAACTCAAGATGCGCGTAACTCCACACTTTACCATCATCCTCGATTCAGAGGACGGCACAGAACCACGCCAGTGGAAGCTGTGCTATACCTACAAGGCCATCGCCCGGATTGAAGCAACCATCAATAAGGACATCAAGAAAATCGCCGACTGGCAGAGTTTGTCAAGTGGGAAAGATTTCCCCGTCCTCGTGTGGGGTGGACTCAATAAGTTTAACCCCGAGGTGACTCTCGATGAAGTTATCGACATTCTCAATCCAGAAGTACAGCGTGGATTGTCAGATGCGATTTTTGAACTGATGTTTCCCGGTGTGGCAGCAGCCTACGCCAAGCTTCTGGAAGACAACAAGAAGACAGGTGCAACGGGCACCGCTGCGGGTGCAACCGCCGACCCTTTGGAAGTGACCACGACCGCATAGAGTCACCCCCCGAGACATGGGGCGAGTTGTGGTCATGGGCACAGTATGACTTTGGGCTGACATGGAAACAGTTCAAGAACCTGACACCCGGTGGGTTTCAAGAGTTGTGCAAACGCAGGAACGTGGGCATCCGCTACGACAGATATTCCAACTGCCTGACCGCAGCCGCTGTTTATAACGTGAATCGTGCGGACAAAGATTCTCTGATGATAACCGCCTTCGACTTTGTTCGTACTGAAGAAGCGTCGGCCAAGTTGGAGAAATTGAGAGAGGGTAAGCAGCACGTCAAGAAGGTCATTGGCATGTTGCCGATTACAACCTCTCGCTCGAAGTATTTAGACAATAGACGTAAGGTCATCGCTGATTTGACAGCAAGTAAGTTTGAAGAACCTGAAGCGTTGTTCGACTCGGTATGGCCTCACTTAAAGCCAACTGAAGAAGAGAGAAATCAATGAGTGAAGTCGGCGCACTTATAGTAAAGCTCACCGCTGAGACCGCTCAATTCCGTGAGGACATGGGCAAGGTCAAGTCCCAACTTGACGACCTCAAAGACGGTGGCAAGGGAGCCGGGGAAGCCATAGGCAATATGGGTAGCGAAGCCCGTGGTGGCCTGATGTTGATTGAGGATGCTGTCGGCGTCCGTTTGCCCCGTCACCTGAATGCTCTCATCGCTCAGATACCCGGTGTCGGTGCGCTTTTTGCATTCATGCTTCCCATCGCCGGGGTCGCGGTCGCAATCAAAATTGTTGGTGAGTTGATTGAGAAACACTCTGAGCTTCAAAAAGCAATTCGTGCAGCGGCGGAAGAGTCCGTTAACCAGACGGTCAAAGAAGCAGACCAGACTCACGCTCTTGAACTAACCAACCTGAAGCTGGACGACCAGATAGCAAAGTTGGAGCACAAACCATCCCATAACTACATGAAGGAAGCCATCCTTGAAACAGCGATGGAGGTTGACAAGTTAGCCAGTTCCTTCGCCTCTGATTTTGCCAAGATGGACGAAGCTATCGTACATCAGCTTGACTGGTGGACTGAGTTAAAGAGCGCAGCAAAAGATTCCTTAAGTGTTGGGGTAGCTTGGGCTGTCGGTTTTGCAGCGGTGCAGGATAAGGTACTGACCGCAGTTCAAGTCAAGATGGGGGAGGTTGAGGACAAACGCCGTCAGCTTGCTGAGGCTCCATTGTCTTCAAAGGGTGGTGCGGAGGATGAGCTTCTTAACTCCCTGACTGCTCAGCAAAAGGCTATAGACGCTGCCATCCCTGCGTTCGGGGATAACGCTGCGATGATGCTGAAGTTGAAGTCTGCGGCTGCTTCGACCGCTTCAGAAATCAAAGACTTGAATCTCGAAATGGACGCGGGGAGTAAGAAGAAGACCATCGCCGGTCTCGAACAGGGTAATGCGAATCTTGAAACTCTCCGTAACGAAGCTGCCTTGGAGAAGCTTGCCGCTTCCGGTGTAGACCAACACAGTCAGGCTCTAATCAAACTTGCTCACACCATGCACGAAACCAGTGATGCAGCGGGTAAAGGTGGGGAAGACAACACCACTGACCAGAAACTGGCTAAGCAGAAGGATGCGATTGAAGAGGAGAGGCAGTCATCCGTTGATGCAGTTGACGCTGAGTTGAAGGCTAAACAGGCATATTACAACGCTGACATCAAGGCAGCGGGAAACGACGTTCAGAAGAGGAAGGAACTCGACGCGGGGTGGGCAAACACAGTTCAGGCCAATACCGATGCGGTTGTCGGCTTCAACGCAACTGCTGCCAAGCAGATTGTGGCGGCTGACCGTGACGCGGCAAACCAGCGTCTCGCTATCGCCAAGTCATTCCATTCGGCCATAGATAAAGCAGCGCAAGACGGGGCAACACAGGAAGCCCAACTGACGTTGAAGGCACAGGAGCAAGCTGCCAAGAATGAACTGGCTCTCCACCATGGAACCGCTCAGCAGATTGCTGCCCTTGAGGTAGAAAACAACAAAGCTGAGGAGCAACTGGAGTTAACCGCAATCAACACTCGTCAAAAGAATCTGGACACTGCTGACAAAAACTACCTAAAGAGTTGGGTTGAGTTTGAGGCGGAGAAACTGAAGGTAACACAGAAGGCCGAAGCTGAGCAGGATGCCATCACCGCTGCCTCTATGCAGAAGCAGTTGATGGATATTCAACAGGCTGAGAACAAGATGAAAGAGGCGATAGCCTCAAACGTCGCCAACAGTATCGTTATGAACAAATCTCTCGCTGCGTCTTTCGAGAAGACTGGCGAACAGATGGCTGAGCAACTCATCAAGAATTTGCTGATGCAGGAGATGACTGGTGACAGGTCAAAGTCTATTGACGCCTCTGTTGCCGCTGCTCACTCATTCGACTGGGCATCCGCATGGGGCGGGCCTGTGGCCGGTTACGCGGCAGCGGCAGTTGCTTACGCAGGAGTCATGAGCTTTGAACAAGGCGGCAAGATTCCCGGTGACGGTGCGGTTCCTATCGAGGGGCACGGCGGAGAGACCGTCATAACCAAGGCTCTCACTGACCGAGTTGAATCCGCCGAACGTGGTGGCAACAGTGGAGCCTCACATCACACTTGGAACTTTGCACCACAGATTCACGCGGTGGATGCCACGGGTGTGGACGCCATGCTTACGAAGCACGCTTCACTATTTCAACGTCACGTCAATGCAGCCGTGAGAAAGATGGGTAAGTAATGTCATTTCCTATTATGCCAACGATGCCCATCAGCATGGCTGCTGGTTTGAAAAAGACGCCTAACTTCAACACAGTTAGGCAAAAAGGTTCAGCCGGTGTCAACGCTGGTATCGCTTTGAAACCCTACCCGACGTGGGATTTCGAGTTCAGCCTCGATAACATCACCGGCCATGAGCAGACCGCAGCGTCCGTGGTAGCTCAGTTTATTGGAACCTTTATGGCCACCGCTGGTGGTGCGGGTTTGTGGTTGTTCACCGACCCTCAGGACAACACACTAACTGTTGCTCAATTTGGAACGGGTGATGGAACCAGCAAGATATTTCAACTGTCCCGCAACATCTATGGACAGCCAGACATCATTCAGAACACGAATGGAACGCCTGTCATCAAGGTGAATGGAACTATCACGGCTCCCGCGTCTATCTCAACCACAGGCGTCGTCACCTTTACTACCGCTCCTGCCTCTGCTGCTGTCCTCACTTGGTCTGGCAGCTTCTACTACCTCTGCCGCTTCTCTGAAGACACCATCGACTCAACACGTAACTTCACCGTCAACAACGGCGTTGACCATTGGATGATTCAGGGTGTGAAGTTCAGCAGTGAGTTTCAAGGCGATGTTAGCGTGTTTGGCAGCATCGCTGCACCGGGAGGCGTGTAACTTGAAACGCCTCATGCCATCTGGTTTGATTACCTTCCTCGCAGCCAACCCAAACTGCGTCCGTGCTGACCTCTTTACCATCGCTCTGCCAAATGGTCAGACGCTGTATGCAACCGATGGTCAGTTTTCCATCACCGTCCCATCTGGTACCGCTGGTTGGACTGGCTCAACCACGCTATTCCACGCATCGAAGTGGGGCACATGGAGCCGTGGTGCTATCACATCGGATGCATCTTTTGACATGCATTCGAACACGATGGATTTGACCTGCATCCCGCAGCTTGGAACCTTGTACCCCGGAACCACCACAGGCATTCTCTACGGCGCACTCAACGGATTGTTTGACGCCTGCGAGGTGACTGTTCAAACGGTGTACATGCCCTTCGGTCAATACGGAAATGTCTCCGAAGGCGTGGAAACAAAGTTCGTTGGACAGATTACAAGCATTGATGACATCAGCCGCAACGCGGTCAAGTTTCAGTGCGCGGATTATTGCTATTTGCTGAACGTGAATATTCCCACACGGCTCATTCAGTCGAACTGCCCGTGGGGGTTCTGTGACGCCAACTGTGGTCTGTCCGCAGCCACATACACGGTTGACTTCACCGCAGCGTCAGGTTCGACAGCTTGGGTTCTGGTTCCTGCCGCAGCGTTCGCAGCCGCAGCGGGTTACTACACGCAGGGCGTCATCAAGTGCCTGACTGGTGGGAATGTCGGTCTTAGCCAATGCGTCAAGCTACACGCAGGCGGAACCTTGACGGGTATGTACCCGTGGCTTTTTGTTCCTCAAATCGGAGATACCTTTTCCGTCATTGCTGGATGCGATAAGTCCGTCACAACGTGTACGCAGAAATTCAATAACTTAATCCACTTTGGTGGTATGCCTTTTGTTCCACCGCCCGTGAATGCGATATAGACATGATAACTATTCAGCAACGCGAAGCTGTAGTAGCAGAGGCCAAGACGTGGATTCACACTCCCTATCGGGGGTGGAGTCACGTCAAGGGTGCAGGCGTAGATTGCGGACAACTCTTATATATCGTATTTCACAACGTTGGGCTCATTCCTGAAATCGTTGACCTCCCCAAGGATTACCCGCTCTACATCGGGCTGCATCAAGCCAGTACGGAGTATGTGGATTTGGTGTTGACCCACTTCCGAGAGATTACGGAGAACGAGTTATTGCCCGGTGATGTGGTCGTGTGGAAGCTGACAGAAAGCACATCGTTCTGTCATGGAGCCATTGTCACCGAGTGGCCTGAGTTTATTCATGCTTACGGTGACCAAGTAAAACAGGGAGACGCCAAGAAACGTTTGCGGTTCTCGAAGGCAGAAAAAATGTTCTTTACATTGAAAGATTTGGCATAAATATATGGGTGATTCTTCAGGCAGCGGCAAGCCACAGGTACTTTTCGGTGTCAAAACAAACTCATCGGATTTGGGTAAGCCGGTGACGTGGGTGATGGGAACCGTCAAGACCAATCAGCTTATTTTTTGGATTGATGGGTTCGCAGCAAATGAACTCTCCAAGAAGCAAGCCGCTGGTAAGGGTGGTGGGAAAACCGGACAGTATCTCTACTCTGCCGATATAGTTGCTGGACTGTGCGCCGGACCTATCTCTGGAATCGGAGATGTCTGGACTGGTCAGTCGTGGCTCCCTTCCCCCAACGCGACCGAGAATTACACTGTCACTTCGCCCTACACCTACACGCCGACCAACGCCGCTGCGTTAATCAATGACTACGGCGTGACACCGGCCTCAACCTACTCGGCAACGTACATCGATTACTCCGCTCCCGGCACAACCAGCGTTGCCAACACCACGAGCATTCCATTCAAGAGGCTTACGTATGGCAGCACACTGACGACCGGAACCTACAGCGTAAATCCGACCACGGGAGTCTACAACTACTCCGCTGCGGATGCGGGTAAGACTGTGCAGATGGCGTACAGCTATTTGCTCACTACCATCAACAATCAGGAGACAGACATCGTGCCTGCCGGTTTGACCCTTGAGGTCGGTGGGTCATTTACTTTCGAGGCTGACCTTGGCGTTGTGTACGGAGGAACCGGAACCAATTCTGGCAATGCACTACAGCGCGTGAATGGAACCCCGACCGTAATTGGAACCTACGCGCAGACTGGCAGCGCACCGGCTACCTACAGATTCGCTACACCAGACATCGGTGCAGAAGTTGTCATTACGTTCCAAATTCAAAACCTGTCGGCTGTCGGTCAGAACGAATCCACCATGTTGGATTTCACACTCGCCACAGGCAACATCGGTCAAGCTCCTTACAGCTTCCTATCTGGTAGCTTCCCATCTGCGGCCATCGGTTACTCAGGTATTGCAACCGTTCTCTTTGAGCCGATGGATTTAGGAGCGGAGGCAGAACCGGCAGAGATTAGCTATGAGGTCATCACACCTGATGTCTACGGCGGTGTCTACGCCAATGGCACAGCTATAAAAGATTGCAACCCGGTGCAGTGCCTATACCGGGTTCTTACCGACACCGTTCAGGGACTGGGTGTCGGCGCAATCCCATTCCCCCTGTCGTTCATCGACAATGGGTCTGGCGGCACTTGGGGGACACCCGGTACACCCTCTGTGCAACAAGTAGGAGCTACCGCGTGGAATTGGTTCGCCGCGAACAGCTTCTTTATCTCGCCGTCACTCGACTCGCAAGACACAGCCGATTCAACCATGAGTAAGTGGTTGGAAGCTGGTATGTGCGCCTCGTTTGTCTCAGAGGGGCTTTTGAAGCTTGCCCCGTTTGGCGATACCACGCAGGCCGGCAACGGCTGCACATGGACAGCGCCGTCAACTTACATCGTGGCTCTGGACGATACCTGCTTCATCGCCAAGGACGGTGCCGACCCTGTTGAAATCAAGCGTAGCGCGTGGCAGGATGCGTACAACGGCGTACAGGTTCAATGGAACAACCGTTCGAATCAGTACGCGAAGGAGATAACGGAAGAGTCCGACCAGAGCCTAATCAACCGCTTTGGCGCACGTCTGGAAGACCCGCAAGATTGGGACTTCATCCACACACTTACCGCTGCTACATTCGCTGCGAGTATGCGCCTGAAACACGGCACATACATCCGCAACACCTATACATTCACGCTTCCTTTCATCTACTCCTACTTGGAACCGATGGATGTTGTTACGCTCACCACGTCAAGTATATGGGCACTTGGAATCAGCAACACCAACCTTGGTGTGACCAACCTTCCTGTTCGCCTTACCAAGGTTGTGGATGACCCCATCGAGGGTCTGAAGATTGAAGCTGAAGACTACCCGTTTGGCGTAGGTTGTCCGACGTTGTTCAACAAGGGCATTAGTGTTGGTGAGGTTGTCTCGAATGCTTATGCTTCACCGGGAACATCCGAGGTCGTACTTTTCGAGGCTTACGGACGCCTCGTGAATTTCGAGAGTAACCAGATTTGGCTTGGGGCTTGTGGCACGGGAGAGAATTACGGTGCGACCAATGTGTGGGTCAGTCAGGATAACGTGACCTACATTCAGGTTGCCACGCTCTCATCGCCGAGTGTCATTGGTGAGTTGGCCGCAGTCTACCCACTTGGCAGCGACCCCGATACGGCAGACTCACTCGTTGTCCAGCTTGTTGAGAACAGCGCCCCGCTTGCCTCAGGCACGACCACAGCGGCTGACAATGACTCCATGCTCGTGTGGGTTGGTGGTGAGGTCATCTCTTACAGCGCAGCCTCCGTTACAGGACAGAACACATACACGTTGGGGAGCTACATCCGTCGTGGTCAGTTGGGAACAACAATATCAGCACACGCCATCGGCTCGTTGTTCCTGCGCCTTGATGCATCCATTTACAAATATACCTACGACCCGACTTGGCAGGGCAAGACGATCTATTTCAAGTTCCAAGCCGTGAATAATTTTGGCAACAATCCGCAGCCTCTATCTAACTTGGCGGCTGTGTCATTCACGATTCTTCCCACTAACTCTGGTCAGGTATCAGCCTCAAGTGGGTTGATGCTTTACCAGAATTCTCCACAGTTTCCTTTGGTGCAGTCTGAGCCAAACACCATTGCCATAGCCGGGTTGGTCACGGTCAACTTCAACTCTGTGGTGGTCACTTACAACGGAAGGGCGATGACTATCCCCGTGCCAACGGTTCCAACTTGGTACTACGTGTGCATCGCAGACCCAAATCTGACTGGTGATGTGAGTCCATACACCTCAACGCTGACCGTAAGCTGCTCAACCAGCGATGCCAACGTTGGGCAACTGGGATGGACATTTATCGGGGCTATTCAGGCGGTTCCGGCAGCTACGTGGGCACTTGCTTTGGGGAACAACATGATTTCAGGTGGTTGGCCAAATCCATTGTCAATTATGACTAACACACCTACAACGTGGGCTCGTCCTGTGGGTGTTCCTGCCCGTCACTACCCATCTACCCCATCGTCTTAAAGGAAAAGTATGGCACAACCGACTAATGCACTTAACCTAAACGCGGATACACCGACCCCTCCTTCTGGCGCGTCCAACATCATCTTTCAAACCGATGGTGCAGCACCGATGGCAAGCGTCAGTGCGTTTGACCCACTAATGATTGGCGACACCGGAGGCGGTGGGTACTCCGGCAACGTCCCTGCACCGGGCATCGGTGACGCAGCCGCAGGTAGGTTTCTAAGAGCAGATGGCACATGGGCTGCTCCGTCCGGTTCCTTACTCAACGGTGGTAGCAACATCAATGGTTATTGGGTGCAAGACCCATCGACAGGAACCATCTGGCAGTGGGGCGTCAAGACATTTGCCTCAACCAGTGCGGGAACCGCTGTCACATTCCCAACTGCATATAATGTGCTTTCCTCGATCACCATCCAATTGACGCCGATAACAAATGGAAGTTACAGCAGTCCGACCGGATTCGTCAACGTGGTCGGTGGGCTCACCACGGTCAATGGCTTTGTGGGGACTTGCGGTGTGGTAGCTCCACAGACTGTCTCATGGTTCGCCGTTGGAGAAGGTGTCTCAGGCGGTGGTGGAGTCTCGGTCACTCAAATAAACGCGATTCAGCTTTGGAGCTATCAGGTTCCAAGCCAACAAATCATCTACTCGACCCCGATTGTTTATACAAACAATGGGGTGGTCAACGTTGCTTTTGAGTGCATGGATTGGTATTTGTATTCCTTGATAGCCTCCACAGGTACCCTCAATTGGAGCAAGGCATTCGGCGCTGCTAACTACGGACGACCGCAAGCGGCTGATGTTCTTGGAACGGGTCTGCCCTACATATTCGGTTCGAGCTATGACGGGGAAATCCACTGCCTCAATTACAACGGTGGAAACGTTTGGCAGTTCCAAAACTCCTACGCTCGTGAGGGCACCGGCACTGCCACGAGTGCCACAACCAACACACTGACAGACACCACGAAGTCATGGGCTGTGGGTGAGTTTCAGTCCCCACGCGCAGAAGGCGTTGGGTATGGGGCATTGCTAACCATCACCAGTGGTCACGGAGTGGGTCAGTCGATAGAGATAGCCAGTGTAGCTGCCACAACTTTGACTCTGGTTTCGAACTGGACGACGATTCCAAACACCACCAGCGTATACGCTGTAGTCCCACGGTATGCTTCTGACGTGTACTTCGAACACGCGGGAACGCTGTCCGAGGAGTCAGGTGTGTGGTATCTCTACATCACCGGATTCGATGGAGAAATAGCGAAGATAAACGCTACCACAGGCGCATTGGTTTGGAAGTACGAGGTGAGCGAAAACATCGAACCATTTCCGCTCGTCATGCAGGTTACAGGCACCGGCCTTCAATGCGTAGCCGTCTGCGTCAGCGGTTTTTGTTACTGCCTCAATGCGTACACGGGTGCCCTCGTGTGGTCTGTGGCTCCTGAGCAGAGTTTCAGTACCAACCAGCTTGACGCTTTCATATCCGCCTCGGACATCAACAACGATGGCATCATCGAGATTCTCATAGCCTGCCGGTCGAGTCGTGTCTTTGTCATTCAGGGCACCACCGGAAATGTACTGTCCGCATCGGGCTCCAATGATGGCGACACATACGCGGGTGTGGACAACGAACCGGCCATCCTTGCCATGGTTGGTGGGCTCCAGAACTATGTTTATGGAAACCACGCTGGATTTATCCGCTGCTGCAATCCCGCTGGATATACCATCTGGCAGACGTACATTGGAATCACCGTCAACTCGTCAATCAGGTACGGCGATTTATTCAACACCGGCATAAGCGTGTTGGTGTGTTGTGACATGGGCGGAACGGTCACCGTCCTTAACCCGTATGACGGTGCAATTCTTGGTATCATCTATCTCAAAGGCGGAATCGAGGGAACTCCATTTCTCGGCAATGTCACGGGCACCGGGGGGAATCAACTACTCGTAACCACGCTTGACGGATACTGCACTTGCTACCAAGTGACCGCACCAGCCGGAATAACCGGAGTAACAGGATTCGTTGGAAGCGCACAGACCACAATCAGTGGTTCAGTCTCGGGCTCCGCTGTGTTTTCAGAGCCGTTCCAAGGAACCTACTACAAAAAGGTTCTTATCTATCTGAACGCTCTGAGCGGCACAGCAAGCTATACATTCCCGACTGCCTTTTCTTTCTCACCCGATTTTTCCATTGGGGACAACGCAGGCGGGGCTACGGTTACGGCCATCTCGACCACTTCAGTTACGGTGAGCGGGGTTGGTGGTACAGGGGTAATTAGTCTGGACGGTTTTTAGAGGATACCTATGAAAAAGATAATTCGCATATTGTTGTTCCTGCTTGCAGTCGCGGCACCAGCCTACGCACAGAATGTAGGCGTTTTCTCCGCCTCCTATCTAAAGACCACCGGGGCACCTTCGCAGACTTGCTCAGCTACAAGTTACAACGGCGTCTTTGCCATTTCGCAGGCGCTGAACCTATACCAGTGCAGCAACAACAATGTAGGCGGAACCTACGCTTGGAACTTGCTCACACTTGTTCCCTCCGTGTTTGGCCGCACTGGGGCGGTGATAGCAGTCTCCACCGACTACAGTGCCTTCTATGACACCCTCGGTGTGTCGGCTACAGAGACCACACGGGCAGAAGCCGCCGAAGCCGCTGCGGTGACCGCTGCTGAGACATACTCAGCGAACGCCTCACACATCACGAGTGGCACGCTGCCACACGCTCAGCTTCCCGCTCTGGTGTCAGGAGACATCCCGAACAACGCTGCTAACACCAGCGGGACGGCTGCGAACGTCACAGCAACATTGAACTCGACGCTCACGACCTTGCCTTCCCTGTCGCTCCCCGCTTCCCAAGTCACCGGGTTGGGCGGTGTATCGGCTGACGCAGGATTCAACCATGGATTCGTTGAGCGTTGCCTGATAGGTGTAGTGGGCACCTTCGCGTCACCCGTTCCAGCGTGGACTTGCCAAGGCGACTACATGACATCGGCAAACGGAACACCAGCCTTGGCCTCTGCCACTGCTACCACGCCGCTTCTACTTGAGGCGAGTTCGGCGGCAACCACCGGGTCTTCTGCCGGGTGGTATGGCTACAGCGCACCTTATCTGGACTCGAAGCAGCCAACCTTGACGTGGATTATGGCTTACGCTGCGGCTGGTGACTACGCCGTCGTGCGTAATTGGATGGGGCTGTTAGGCAATTCTTGCTCCGTCAACACACTTATTGCTGGCGACAATCCGGCCTGTTCCTATGTGCTTATTCGTTTCTCGACCGTGGCCTCAGATACCTATTACGAGTGCGTGACGGCCAACGGTACATCGCAGACGGTCACCCCCATCGGCACTGTTGCTCCATCGACCACACCGGCTGTGATGAACGTCAGCGTCAATGCGAGTTCCGCTTCCTGCACAGTGAACGGCACCACCGTCACCAACACGACCACCCTGCCAGCATCCACGACGCTGCTTTATGACGTTTTTTATAACACGACCGAAGCTGCCGTCCTAAAACATTTTGAGTTAAACGGCTTCGAGGGTCAGTACCAGAACGCGAACTACTAAGGTGTAGGTGTTGATGGGAAATACTGACCCACAATCGGCGGCTCCTCGGTGGACGAAGGGAATCTGTCAACGGGAACCTCGATGGTCTGCCCACCCATGTGTTTTACTGGTCCGCTGCACAGGTAGTCACACACACTCGTTGTTGGTTTGCCTTTCAATTTATAGCGAATGGTAGCCATGAAACTGTCGCCAGTTCCAAACAGTTTCTTGTCGTAGTCTTGGGATGCCTTCGTCATCTCATCCGAGGACAAGGCAACTTCCTGCTTATACCCGTTTACTGTTTCCGTCCGAGAGGATTTCAACCCTTCAAGCGTGACTCCAAGCAGCTTGAAATACAGGTTGCAATAAACAACGTAATTTTCAGAGGATGAGAAAGCAGAGTTCGCCTCAGTGCAAACAATGTAGCCGGGGAGCTTCTTCACAGTGAGTGACTGAACTCTTACCACAGTACCGTCTGCCATCGTGAACACAACCGTTGTTGGTGTACCCGCAATGGTATCCAACTCAGCCCACTCCAAAGTGGTCTTGCAGTCAGGAGAGTTGTTCGCATCCCCGGCGGTGCAGTCATAGTCACCGCTGTGAAATGTGGCTTCCTTAGAACCCGCCTTGTCTTTGTCAATGTGTCCCCTCGTGTACACGGCGGTCATACTCAGGGGGTACTTCTCACCACCAAAAGCGACCAGTGGCAACATCAGTAAAACTGCGATAGCTGCGATTCGGATTTTCATGGTGCTCTTTCTTCGTGCGGTTGAAGTGCGTTAGTTCACTAAGCCGTCTTCTACTTCCGGTAGATCGCGCCAGTCTTGGGTGTCGCTCACCCGGCAACCGAAGGCCGTCTTCTTGTATTTGCCGTAGGAAGACTGTCCGATGTACAACTCGATGGTGCGACCATCGCGGTAGCCGTCCATCAACTTTTTGGCTTGCTCATCAGGGATGAGTTGAAGAATCTCCTTGAACAAAATGCCCAACCCGCTGAGCGAACCCTCGACCGACAGTTGTACTCTGCGAATCTTTACCTTCTTGGGTACACTCATTTCGCCCACCGTTTCTTCGCCGCAAGTTTGGCGATTTCCGATCTGCGTTGCGGTGTCAAGTTGGCTGCGCGTTTCTTGCCGCCCAACCACCCCGCAGCAGCGGCCATGTTCTGCACAATCCCCCGCTCCATCAGGAACCCGCTCAGCGCGTAGAACAGGATGCGTCCACGTCCCATCCCGGCTTCGGACTCTCTGTGAAGGGTTTCAATCCCCTCACAGACCGTCTTGAACAGAGTTTCGAGTGCAGCGTCACTCATTGTTGGTGTCTTCTTCATGCTTGCACCTTCTTCAAGTAGGCAGCGGCCAGAGCCTTATCACGGCTCTGGTTCTTCCTGCACTCCGGACCCATTCCAAGTTCGATTGATTTAGCGTCAGTGAGCCTAATCCCGCATCTCTCGCACCTACCTTCAACAATGCGGGTCAGACGCTTAATTTGGGCTTCAGCGAGTTTCTTGGACATCGTACCCTTGTACCAAGACCAACCCTTGAGACTCTCCAGCTTGGCAATCTGATCGTTGGTGAGTTGCCCCAACAGGTGCTTGAACTGTTGAATCATTGCCCATGCTTTCATCTGTGCGGCTGTTTTTGCCATTGTGCTTCTCCCTCTCATTCACAACTGTATGCTTACCCCAAGCATTGCACAAGGGAGATTTGGTCTGACTTCGCACTTTGGTAACGACCTGACGGGAGCCCCTGAAAAGGGAGAATCGGGGGGAGGTATTGAAAGAGTTATCCCCTCCCGAGAGTGAAGGTGATACACTTCCGCGCATGGCACTCTCAACATGCGTCAAATGCGATGGACATAACTTCGAGATAAAGGAAGTTTCACCAAACAATGGTTCCTTTAAGTATTACTTCGTGCAATGCAGTAGTTGCGGCGGTGTTGTAGGCGTAGTCGAGTATTACAACACCGGGGCGATACTGCATAAACTCGCCAAGAAGCTCGGAGTACCGCTCTAACTTTTTAGGGGATGTGGGATTTGTAGGCTCTACCTCGTGAAAACCATTATCTCGATACCAGACACCGGCAACGCTCATCGAGGCACCCGACGCGCAGACTCCAAGGGAATAACGAGATGGGCGGGTTATGTGCCGGTGCCCCCACTGGACTTAGGGGTTCCCGATTCTTCCCTAATCTCATCAAGTACGGCGAAAACTCTATTGCCGTCCGCAACCGCTTCTTCGACAGCCTTACATACGAGACCCTCAAGTAGCATTTTTTCACCGTTATCGGTCGCATCAAAGTACGCTTTAACCGCTGAATCAACACTTCGCATGTCTACTCCGAGTGAAGCCAACGGTTCATATATGCTTCTCTTACGTTGACCGAACGCGGATGTGACATCAGGCCAGCTAGTAGGATAAATCGTTGGTTGCGGCTTCGTTCCGAATGTCCCATCTACAAGGGAATGCGCTAAATCTCTGAGGTCATCTCTTGTTCTTATTATGCAGTCATATCCAGAGTGATATTGCCGCGCAAGGTTGATAGAGCGTTCCTGCTGGACTAAAGCTATCTGCGCCACACTCATTCTTGCCAGAGTGTGAGTGTCCCTCGCATATATGGCAAGTACGACGAGCGTAATAAACGTGAGCACCACGAGCGCAACGGCTGCGATGGCTTGAACCCAAGCTGGGTCGTAAATCCCTGTTGTCCAAAACCACATAATCGAGTGCATCGCTACCTCACATTTTCGCAAATCATCATGTTCCACGTTTCATTGGATAACGCCCCCGTCTTCACTTCACAACGAAATAGAACACTACCGAAGCGATGATGTATGTGAGGAAGGGGAACTCCGAAACGATGTGATGGCGCGTAGCGGTGCCAAAGTAGTATTGCCACACATTTCCCATGCCATAGTCTGGAATGGAGATATAGCCCCCCGCCATGAAGCCGATTATCGCCAGAATTATGTTGGGATGCAGACCCGTGACCATGCGACGAAATCCGAATGCTATCGCAACACCCCAAAGAAGACATAATGGGACAGCGATTGCCGATGGTGTGGCGTAGAACAGGTGACGGCTTAACGCCCAACCAAGCTTCCGGCCTATTATTGGGGCAACAATACAGCAGATGAAGAAAAACAGCATGGCCTCACGGCCTCACTTTCTGTTTGCGGTTCCCCTGCCGTGGGGTCTTGGGCTCTATCCATCGACCTTCTTGACGGCTCCGTATCCGCTCTCTTGTCCACACTTCGGGCACCTGACGTGCTCACCGTTAGTGTGGATGAGTTCGCTCGGCGGGATTTTGTACCCGCACAGGGGGCACGGGTGGGTGAGGTCGAACGTCTTCGGGTCTGACCGTTTCCGCCTCATTAGCCTGCTGCCAACCTCTAGCTACGTTCGAAAGATGTGTTTGCCGCTCGATTTCAACTCCCGTTCACATTCCTTGGCTCTCTGCGAAGTTGTCTGAACTTGATGGCATTCCACTTGCCTAGAATAGTAATCAACTCTCCTGCATCATTGAATTTCCTCTTTTCATCTGTTTCGGCGTTCGTTACCTCCCCTACGACCCAAAGGCGGGCCTTCTTCGAATCAAAGTCACCCAAGTATTTCTCTAGCGACCACAAATTGAGTTTGACAGTGAGTCCCTTATTTTTCGTTCGCAGCTTCATATTTCAGCACCCCCTATACGGTCAAAGGATACCCCATTCGACCGGGTGCTCTGGAGGAGCTATTTACGCACGCTGTAGTACCCGCAGTGAGATAACTGGAGAGTGCGGAGCAACGGATACTGCTCGGGTATTGCATTCTTGGACATCTTGCCGTGGGTGAGAACCCTCTCTCGAATCTTTGCCATCAACTCATCAATTGAGATGACACTCCCACCCGCAATTTTGTTTCTGTTCTTTGGGTGCATGGGGAATACAGCAAACTGCTGGAGCCTCGGGGCTGGCTTTAACCAAGGGAACAGTTCCTTTAGGATGTATTTACGCCCAGCCCGAAACTTCTTGTCGTAACGCGACTCTCGATTGAACCAAGGTTTGGAGTCAAGAGAGGGCTCATAGTGAACAAGCTGATTTGATTCTGGACGGTATCCAATGATGTCCAACTCCATCTCCCACCCGCCGTGCTTCAGCCTTCCCACTTTTCTATTCCGCATTACGAGGAATCCCTGCCAGTCAAGGTATTCAGCTATCAACGTTTCAAGGTGGGTCATGATTCTCACTTTCAGGCAGGTACTTCATCTACTTCGCTGCCTTCTGTGCAGCCCAACGTTTCTTCTGTGCGGCTGCAATCCTTGCACGGGCTTCGGGACTCATCTTGCGCTTTGGCTTCGCAGCGGGAGCGGCGGGTACCTTGGTGGGGCGTCCCGGTTTCCTCTTGTCGGTAGCGACGATGAGGGCACGGGCTTGTCTGAGGGCGGAAAGTTCGGCGTCGATGAGTTTGATAAGGTCGGTCATGCGGAGTAGTTTACCGCATGGAACGGGAGGCGAAGGCACAATCGGCGTTTTCCAAGACCCCTCAGTGAGATACTTGGTGAGGAGGTAGGCACAATGTTCGGCAAAGACGGTCTTTATATGTCCCATGGGTCTGATGGAAACGTGTTAACGGTCATCGTAGAAGACAATCGCAGAACCCTTTGGGTCCGGAACTTCGCTACCAAGGATTCCGTGTTGGACATCCTCGAAGAGGAAGTGTTGGACGGGCACAAACGAGACGCCATAGCCAGCTACTTGAACACCGGGAAAGGCTTCTATACGGATGTGTACAACGTGCCACCGGGCGGGTTCAAGAGCCACGCTTTTATGAAGTTCGTTCTCGAATCCTGACCGGGTGGGCTTAGCGGCTCACCCCCTTTTGCTGTGCCGGGAAATGGGCTAAAATGAGCTACCTATATGGATATGTTTCAACTTGTTGGGGAAGTAAACGCATGTCAAATCTGCAACTTGCAGATTCCAAAGAACGCCTGAGTGTTGGTGCCCCATCCTTTTCGCGCCCTTTGCGAAAAGGGTGGGAAACCACGAATCTCAATCAGCATTCCGTTATCATCGAACCCACCATGTACTCACCCAAATTCAACCAGGTCGCCGATCGGTCCATCCTCATTGAAGCCATGCAGGCTTACTCCTTCGCCATTCTCTTCGGCCCGCAATCGTCCTCTGAAACTCCCGCGCCTCTGGTCGCCACCCACCTCCCGCTGGTGGTCAAAGACCAGGGCGAACACGGCCTGCTTGAGGGCCATTTCGCCAAGGCCAATCACCACTGGCAGGCCCTTGCCGGGCACGAAACGCTGGTCGTCTTCCCCGGCCCGCACAGCTACGTCTCGCCCACACTCTACGTGGAAGAGCCCTCGGTGCCCACCTGGAACTACATCGCCATCCACGCCTACGGGACGCTCGAACTGGTCGAAGACGCGCCCGGCAAAGAGGCTCTGCTCGCCGGCCTCATTGCGGCCAACGATCCGGCATACGCCGGACGCTGGCGCGCAATGCCCAACGGCTTCCGCAGCACCATGTTGGCCGGAATTGTCGGCTTCCGCATCCCCATTTCACGCATCGAAGGCAAATTCAAAATCAGCCAGAACCGCGCCCCCCAGGAACGCCGCAACGTCCAGGCCGCGCAAGCCGGCGGAACCCCGGATCAGCAGGCTCTCGCCGCCTGGATGCAACGGCTGATCGGCTGATTCAACGGCATCTTCGGGTCTCCTTCGGGCCCGCCGAGCCGGGGAAGTACTTAAGGCGTGTTTCATAATCCCGTTTTGTGTCAGGGCACGACTTCAGTCGTGCCGCAAAAGTGCCATAGAAGGTGGGGCTTTAGCCCCCGAGGCATTCAAGCAAAATACGGATGAGCCGTTTATGAAACACACACTGCACCACGTTGCCCGATGGTGTAGTGTTCAAATCGGTGTTGAGCGCCGGCCGGCGCCGAAACGTCAAGCAACGTAGCACCTCAAGAAAGACAGGATCGATTTCATGCGCAGGACTCTCGTTCTTTTCAGCTTTCTGCTTGCAGTTGCCACCATCCTCCCGGCACAGACTCCGCCGGCAGCCGCCCCCACCTGGAGAGACAAGGTTGCCGAAGCCATGCCTCTGCTCGGACATCGCAACTGGATTCTGGTCGTCGACTCGGCCTATCCGCTGCAGGCCAGCCCCGGCATTGAGACCGTCGAGACCAATGCAGGCCAGTTGGAGGTTGTCCGCCACGTCCTGGGCGCCATCGACCGCTCGATCCACGTCCGGCCCGTCATACAGATGGACGCCGAACTGCCCTTCGTCCCTGAGACCGACGCCCCCGGTGTTTCAACTTATCGAACGGAGATTCACGACATGTTGCAAAACTACGACGTCGAGTCCCAGCCCCATGACCGCCTGATCGCCAACGTGGAGGAACAGGCCAAACACTTCAATATCCTGGTACTCAAAACCAATTTGGCAGTTCCATACACGTCGGTCTTCATCCGCCTGGACTGCAAATACTGGGGCGCCGATGCGGAGAAGCGCCTGCGCGCCAGGATGGCCGCGGCGCCTCAGCCTGCGCATTGAGCCGGTTCAGTGCGAGGGCCGGCGCATCGCACCAGCCTTCCTGAACGCGCTCGTCCTTTGGTATACTTGATGAGTTCACCTCAAGCGGAGGTGGCGAAATTGGCAGACGCACCAGCTTGAGGTGCTGGCGCCCACAAGGCATAGGGGTTCAAGTCCCCTCCTCCGCACCAGAACCTCCACCGGGCGAACCGGTCGAGACTCGGAAAGCAGCTCAAAGAAATGCAGATTCTCTTCTATTTTGTCGTTGCCGTACATATACTCGTTTGCTTCTTCCTGGTAGGAGTGGTCCTGCTTCAGCAGGGTCGCTCGGCTGACCTGGCCGGCGCCTTCGGCGGCCAGGGATCGCAAACCGCTTTCGGCCCCCGCGCCGCGGCCAACGTGCTTACCCGGCTGACCACCTGGTCGGCGGTCATCTTCATGGTCACCTCCATCAGT
>Ga0182024_10010418_pt1 | contig 18935 bp, 17 predicted proteins | sample P32metaG_FD_120480 | JGI IMG/M metagenome (GOLD analysis project Ga0182024, IMG submission 120480) | Permafrost microbial communities from Stordalen Mire, Sweden - P3-2 metaG (Illumina Assembly) | ecosystem: Environmental > Terrestrial > Soil > Wetlands > Permafrost | place: Sweden: Stordalen... | reverse complement strand
GTCGACCCGCAAGGTCGATAAATGGAGCGAGTTGCACATACTCCTCGCGGCTCAGCGACGGCACATTCACGGCATTTTGCACCACGCCCAGCTTCAGGTACTCACAAACTTGATGCGCGATCTGAATGCCAACCGCCTCCTGCGCCTCGGCCGTGGAGCCGGCAACGTGCGGCGAAAGCAATACATTGTCGAGGCCGAGATATGGCGAATCCTTCGGCGGCTCCACCGTGAACACGTCCAGCGCAGCGCCCGCCACTTGCCCGTTCTTAAGGGCGGCGGCCAAATCCGCATCGCAAACCAGCTCGCCGCGCGCGCAGTTGACGATGCGCACGCCCTTCTTCATTGTGCCAATCGTTTTGGCGTTGATGATGCCATGCGTCTGCGGCGTCAGGCCCACGTGCAGCGTCAGATAGTCGGACTTGGCGAACAGTTCCTCCATCGGAACCAACGCGATTCCGTTCTCGCGAGCGAAGGCCGCGGAGACAAACGGGTCGGTGCCCACGATCTCCATGCCAAACGCCCGCGCTCGTTTCGCCACTTCAAGACCGACGCGGCCGAGGCCCAGAATGCCCAGTGTCTTCGCGCGCAACTCGGAGCCTTGCAGGTTTTTCTTCTCCCATTTGCCGGCGTGCATGGTGGCGTTGGCCGCCGGAACTTTGCGAGCCAGCGCGATCATCAGCCCGATGGTCAACTCGGCGACAGCAACTGCGTTGGCGCCGGGCGTATTCATCACCACGATGCCGCGGCGCGTCGCGGCCTCAGCATCGATGTTGTCCACGCCGACGCCGGCGCGGCCAATCACGCGCAGTTTGGGCGCGTGCTCGAGCAGTGCATCGTCCACCTGCACCGCGCTGCGGACCACGAGCGCGTCAGCATCGGCCAGCGCCGCGGGCAAACCGTCAGGCAGCTGGTCGTGTGTCTTCACTTCCCATCCCGGCTCGGCCGCAAACACGGCCAGAGTGGCCGGAGAAACTTTTTCCGCCAGTACAATCTTCATCGCTGCTCCCTTTTCCGCCGCAGCGGACCCGCTCGTGTACTCGTCAAAGCGAATGCCCTGCTGCTCGCACAGCAAGTCGAACATGCGCACCACTGCCGCGTGCGGCTTGCCCTCGCCGCGCTCATACTTGGTGAGCGAGTTGGCATGCACTCCCAACCGCTCCGCCATTTCGTATTGATAGAGATCCAGCTGCTTCCGCGCGATAAGCAGCTTCTCTCCGAATGAAAGTTCCGCCATTAAAGCTCCAGTAAAGGTTCCGAGTTCGTAGTTCCCCGCCAAAACACGCGGAATCAAAATAAGCGCGAAGCAGGAACTTTGAACTGCGAACTGTGAACTATGAACTGCTCGCTTTCGCGTACACTTCCTGCGCAGCGGCCACGGCCTGGCCAAACTTCACCGGCAGCCCCAGGTTGTCCTTCGCAATGTGCTCCATTGCGCCCAGAAGCGCGATGGTATCGAGATAGTCGAAGAAGCCAAGGTGCGCTACGCGGAAAATCTTGCCCTGCATCTCGCCCTGTCCGTTCGCCGCAATCAGCGCAAACTTCGACTTGAGCGCTTTGACCACCACGCCCGAGTCCATGCCTTCAGGCACCGCAACCGCGGTGGCCGCTGCCGCCGGAGCCGTGGGCGCGAATAGCGTGAAGCCCAGTGCCACCAGACCCGCCCGCGTCGCCGCCGCATTCACCTGCGCGTTGTCGATCAGCGCGATGCGGCCCTTTTCAAGATCGCCGCCCGCCTGCCCGGCAATGTAGTCAAGTGCCGCGCCGAGAGCGGCAACCAGCGCTACTGCAGGCGTATATGCACTTTCACCCTTCACCGCGTTCTTCCGTTCCTTGCGCAGGTCGAAGTAGTAGCGCGGATTTTTGGTCGTCTCCATCGCCGCCCAGGCGCGATCGCTCACGCTCAAATAAGCGAGCCCCGGCGGAATCATGACGGCCTTCTGCGAGCCGCCGATGAGCACATCGATTCCCCATGCATCGACGTCGAAGTGCGTGGTGCCAAGACCCGTAATTCCGTCCACGACCAGCAACGCGCCGGGCGCCACTTCGTCGCGCAATTTTGCAATTGCCTCCAGATCGTGGCGAACCGCTGTCGATGTCTCAGTGGCCTGCGTATAAATCACTTTGTGTTCCGGCTTGATCGCGGCGCGCACCGCCGCTAGTTCAAAGGTCTGGCCGTAAGGAGCGGTGTACACGTCGGGCACGCAGCCAAATGCCTTCGCCAGCCCCGTCCACCGCTCGCCAAATTTTCCGGCTGTGAGCACTAATACTTTGTCGCCCGGAGAAGTCAGGTTTGAAACCGAAGCCTCCATGGCGCCCGTTCCCGAGCATGACAGCAGCAACACATCGTTCTTCGTGCCGACAAAGATCTTGAGTTGCGCCAGCACCTTCTGAAACAGTGCGCGAAACTCCGCTGTGCGGTGGTGCATGTCGGCCGCGGCCATGGCAAACTGAGCTGCGGGAAGTAAGGGCGTTGGTCCCGGCGTATAAAGGCGAGTCTTGCGGATCATGGTGCCTCCGTAGCGCGAAAGACGTCAAATGGGCTATCCACGCAATGATCACAGAATACACAATTTTGTGGTTTTTGTGATCAATTAGTGTGGAAAACGGTGGGGACAGGCAACGATGAGGGCAAAAAGCCTCATTTTGGCCGTTTCGCCTCCAAAGTCGCTACAATTCTTGTTTGGCCGGCTCTTGCGGTCGGCCGACCAACTCGCAGAGCAGGCGCGGAAGGCTTGAAACACAGAATCAGGAGCAGGAAATGACAGACGCAGGTGAACTGGAAGCCATTGTAAGTCAACAGATTGTGACCGCTATGAAGGCGCATGACGCCGAGCGCACCGGCACGCTGCGGCTCATCAAGAACGCGCTCAAAAACAAAGCGATTGAGAAGCGCGAGCCACTGACCCCAGCCGAGAGCGAGCAGGCGCTGGCGACGATGATCAAGCAGCGGCGCGATTCAATTGAGCAGTTTGCAAAGGGCAACCGCCCCGACCTCGTGGCCAAGGAGCAGTCCGAAATCGTGGTCATTGAGGAGTTCCTGCCCAAGGCGCTGGACGAAGCGGGATTAGCGAAGCTCGTGACGGAAGCGATCGGCGAATTGACTGCCTCGCTCGGGCACAAGCCAAGCCCCAAAGAAATGGGCGCGGCTATGAAAGCCGTTCAGGGCAAGCTGCAGGCGGCAGGTCTGCGCGCCGATGGCCGCCTCGTCAGCGAATTGGTAAAGAAAGAGTTAGCGAGCTAGCCAGCGCAGTCTAGTCAGCCCAGTTTTGCGACCACGGATTTTTCCCGAGCGCCCTCCCGCGACGGCCAAAATCGATTCTTGCCACACACGAAACTAATTCCTGCAGACCGGGTCTTTGATTTAAGCCCTCCCCCCGGGCCGCCAGATTCCATTTTCTTCGAACGAACGGAATCCGGCAGTTGCATGGCTCGGAATGGACTGAGAGGGAGCATGAATCCGGGAACGAATCTACATGTTTCGTCCTTAGCGTGGCTTTTCCGCGAACAGAAACAATCGCCTCGACCAACGACTTCCCACAAGTTTCTCGCACCAGAGAGAACGAGCGCCTCGCAACTGATCTTCGGCGCAGCCCTCGCCGTGCTCGCCGTCGCGTTTTCAGTGCATGCGAACGCGCAGCAGCCGTACCCTGGCGCGGCATCCAGCCCGCTTGCCAAACCTTCCCCGTACCACTACGCGCCAGCGGACGCGCCCCCGGCCGTGCCCCCGAACGTGCAAAGCGCGCCTCAAAGCGGTTATGCGCAGCCACAGTATGCGCCGCCGCAGGCTCCGCCACAGACCCAAATAGATCAGCAGCCGCAATATCAGCCGCAATATTCGCAGCCACCGGCGCTGCCCCAGACCCAATCCCAGGCTCAACAAAATCAGCAACCGTACGCGTCGCAATACTCCGCGCCACAGCAACCTTATGCGCAGCAGCCGCAATACGCTCCGCAGCCCTATCCTGATCCGCAGCCAAGCACCGCGCAAGCGCCGCAGTACGCGCCGCCAGACGAGACCCAGCAGGCAGCGCCGGCTCAAGCGCTCAGCGCTGAAGATCTAGAGCAGCTGCTGGCGCCGATCGCGCTCTACCCCGACTCGCTGCTCGCGCAGGTTCTTGCCGCTTCAACTTATCCGGCGCAGGTCGCAGTCGCCGACCAGTGGCTCCAGCAGATGCGCGCGGCCGGCTACAACTCGCCCGACCAGATCGCTGCAGGCGCCAGCGCGCAAACAAGCTGGGACCCGAGCATCAAGGCGCTCACAGCTTTTCCTGACGTGCTCGACTTAATGAACCACGACCTCGAGTGGACGACAAACCTCGGCAATGCTTACTACAACCAGCCGCAAGACGTGATGCAGACCGTGCAAGTGCTGCGCGATCGCGCCGAGCAAGCGGGGAATTTGCAATCCACTCCGCAGGAAGAAATGCATAACGACCGGGGCTATGTTGAGCTGGCTCCAACCAACCAGCAGGTGGTTTACGTGCCCACCTACAATCCGTGGGATGTTTATGGCGAGCCGATTGCGCCCTATCCGGGATTCTCTTTCTGCGGCGCGCTCGGCAACTTCTTCGGCGACGTTCCCATTCAATACGGCCTCAGTTTCGCTCTCGGAGCATTCGATCGCATGCCCTTCGGCTGGCTGGCCTGGGGATTCGACTGGCTGGGGCACTCGCTGCTCTTCGACCACGCCGGCTACTCCACTCATAGCCGCCAGGTTGCCGATTGGGGCCTGCCACGCGGTGGACCTCGCGCCTACTACGGCCGCGGTGGAAACAGCGGCATGCGTGCCGACCAGTACCGTGGGAACGACCAGTACCGCGCAAACGGGCAGTACCGACCAGACCAGCGCTTCGACGCGCAGCGGCAGGCCAACAACCAGGGCGGCAATTACCAACGCGGGTCGTACGATGGCCGCGGCGGACCGCAGTCCGGCCCTCAATCTTACGTCCGGCCCGCGCAGGGATTCCCCGAGCCGGGTCGGCTGAATTATTCCAATCGCACGCCGCAGCAGAACTACGGCTATCGTCCCCAGACTTACCAGAATCAGGCCTACCCGAATCGCGCTCCGGCATACGCAAATCCCAGTTACTCCACGAGGCCGCAGAGCTACAACTATCCGGGCGCCAACTACGGCTCCACTGGCCGGTCAAATTACGGATACAACGGACCGCAGAACTATGCAGCGCGCCCCAGTCCCGCATATTCAAACTCGTATCGCACTCCGCAGCAGGACTATTCGCGCGGATATTCAAATCGCTCTTATCAAAACTACGGCAACACTATCGCGCGGAACGAGCGCTCAGGCGGATTCCACTTCTTCGGCAGCGGCCAGCCAAAGTCCTACAGCAGCCAGCGCGCGCCGTCCTACTCCTACAAAGCTCCAAAGAATTTTGGGGGTGGACATCAAAACTTTGGCGGCGGCCACATGAGCGCACCAAGAATGAGCCACTCCAGCGGCGGCGGAAACCATCGCCGTTAAGCCTTTCGCATGCAATGCAGACAAGTATTCCTTAACGCCTGTCTGCGCTCGCCCCAAACATCATTCAAGACAAATCATTCAATTTGACTCAGATCTGTGTCGGGCGCGGGATGCCCGAGCACGCGGCACATGGCGACGATCTGGCCCTTGTGATGGAAGGCGTGCGTCAGAACATGATGAATCACAAACGCTGGAGTGCGGACGGCAAGGTCTCCGTCGGGATAACGCAGTTCCGTATCGCTGCTGATTTGTTGATCCGTGAGGCCAACCAAATATGCGAGGGTCCGTTCACGGGTCTCGCGCTGTAGGAGTCTGGCATCGGCGACGGAGGGACAGCTGGCTGGATTCCGATCGCTAAAGGGCAGTCCCTGGAGCGTATGGATCCAGAATCCTTCGCAGTTGAATATGTGAACCTCCTGCTCCCGGAGCGTAGGAAATCCGAAACCCGGCACTTCCCTTGCGTAGTCGCTTTCGGGGATCGTTGACAAGTGGTCGAGCACAACCGTGAGGCAGGAGTGCGTCCAGGAATGGAATTTGCGAATGCCGTCAACACTAAACACTGGAGTCTCTTTCAAAACCCGATCGTGGAGATTTAGGGAATTATCACAAGATTAGTGTGCCGGGAAATTAGAATACATCCGGATATAGGTTTGCGCCATATGGCTCTTTCGGCAATGCAACTCTTCCCGCGCCATTGGAAATCAGCGATCCTACCGGGCGCTATCCGCCTTGGGTTAGCGATTGTGTTGTTGCATGCGTTCGCCGTTCCGCAAGCCAACGCGCAGGGCCCGCCGTATCAAACCGACGATCCCATACCCGTCGACCTGCATCACTACGAGTTCTATATCTTCGGCGGAGTTGACGGCACGCCGGTCGAGCTGGATTCGACCGGTCCGGCCTTCGAATTCAACTGCGGTGCTCTGCCGCGCGTGCAGTTGCACGCAATTCTTCCCTGGGGCGTCGCGGCGCCGTTGAATCATCCTGTTTATGCTCCTTCCGGCGTCGGGCCGGATGAATTCGGTCTAACAGACATGGAATTGGGCGCCAAGGTCGCGTGGATCAAGGAGACAAAGCACTTTCCGCAAATTGGCAGCTTCACCATGTTCGAGATGCCCACCGGCAATTCCACCAACGGCCTCGGCGTCGGAAAAGTCTGGTACAAACTGCCCATCTGGCTGCAGAAAAACTCCGGCAAATGGCTCTTCGACGGCGGCGTCGGCTATCAGGTCGTGCCGCAGACCGGCTTCCGAAACTTTCCGTATACTGGCTGGCTCGTCAAGCGCGAACTCAACGAGCAGTGGGAGCTCGGCGCCGAAATCTTTGCGCACGGCGCGGAGGGATCTGCAGCTGCGCAAACGCAATCCTCTGCAATGATCGATGTCGGCGGCTACTACCACTTCAAGCACAACACCAACGAGCAGTTTCTGTTCTGCTACGGTCACTCGGTGGCGGGGCAAACCGAGAATTACGCATACGTCGGCATGTACTGGACGTGGGGCAAGGACGCGAAAAGCTCCACGCCGAACGATAAAAAGGATTCAGCAGACAATCCACTGTTCCCGGCGCCGCCAAACAAAAACGGGCTCTGACAGGGCTATTTGTCAGAACGATTCGCACCTCGCACAGAAAGGACAGAATAAATGGAGCTCACCGCGCGCGGCATCTGGACGATGATCCACGGCATGGGCTTTGGCGCGCTTTATCTCATGGCCTGCTCCGGCGCGCTGGTCGAGCTTTACCGCCGGTACAGCTCGCCGCTCGGGCCGGCGGTCACGGAGAAGGATGAAAAATTCCTGCGAATCTACCTGACGGCTATGGCCGTGCTCGCGTGGTTGACGGTGCTCACCGGCGCCTACATCATTTATCCGTGGTATCGCGCAGTGCCGACTTCGGGAGCCACGAGCTTGGCCGAATTTCCGCAACGCCTGCTGATGTCGAGCCCATCCACGGCCGCGTGGCACTCCGTTGGCATGGAGTGGAAAGAGCACGTCGCATGGCTCGTGCCCATCTCCATCACCATGGCCGCGGCGGTATTTTCCCAATATCGCCGCAGCCTTCGCATCCACCCTGAACTTCGCGCTGCGGTCCTTGTCTTTGTGTGGGTCTCGCTTTTCGCCGCCGGCATCGCCGGATTCTTCGGCGCAATGCTCAACAAGAATGCGCCCGTGACAGGCGGCTCGACCATAACCCTGATTCAGGGAGAACAAAAATGAGCGCTCAAACTGCCGCCGGTGTTCCACAGGCAAGGCTGAATCCCAACGGCGCAGGCGCGGCCGCCGTGCTTGCCGCCGGCGTCGGCTCGCTTGCAGTCGCGGTCTTCGCCATCCTCGGTGACAAAGCCGCGCCCATCAAGAGCCTGATGATCCTCTACAAACCTACGGGACCGCTATCCGGAGTGACGTCATGCGCGATCGTTGTCTGGCTTGTCGTATGGGCGCTGCTTCATCGGCGCTGGTCGTGGCGAAACGTCGCAATAGGGCGGGTCACGGCCACAGCACTCATCTTGCTCTTCCTCAGCCTGCTGCTCACATTTCCGCCCATCGCCGACCTGTTTTGATGGTCGCACCGCGCAATACTTGGCGATCGCCGACACAAAGAAACGCCGGGGCCAGCATGTAGCCAGCCCCAGCGTTTGGTTGATCGTGCGTTCGGTTTACTGCCAGGCTGCGGTCGTCGTATCGGTGAATTGCAAGCCATCGACGTGGCGAGCCAGCAGCACCAGGTTGCCGTTAGTGGAGTTCTTCAGCAGCAATCCCACCACACGAATCTTTGCGCTATTGCTCAGGTCATTGAACGCCGCGAACCCGAAGCGGAAGTCGCAGGCCGGCCCAAGGTACACCGTCACCGTGGACGGGACAACCTGTCCTGCAAACCCATTGATCTGCATCTGGAATGTCCCTTGACCCGAGTTCTGGCTGCCGCTCACAATCGTGCCCTCGTATCCCCAGTTCTCCAGGTGGATGCGATTCACGGTGATTGCGGTTCCGGTTGCTGGAGTTGCTTCAGCCTGAGTGCCACCGACGATGATCTCCTGGCCCGGCGTCAAGGCAGACGAGTTAAACAGCAGTTGCGTGAACGCATTGTGCATCCACAAAATGCCGTAGTTCTCGTTCCCGGTAATGTTCACCTGAGCAAGTCCTCCCAGCGGAACATCGGCCAGCGAAGACGGCTCGACCGCGCGCACGTAGAAGTCAAGATTGGTGGCCGCACCCGAAGTTGGAGTCACGTAGGTCACCAAACCGCGTGCGTAGAACTTGCTGTTGGTAACCAGCGCCACTTCATCGGCATCCAGAGTCTGATCGGCTGGATCCAAAGTGCCGGCGACCTCAATAACGCTATTGGTGTTCAAGGAGGTCAGGCTGGCGCCGCCATCCCACTCGGTCGTTGAGCTGGTGTTGATGGTGAACTGCTCGCCGTGCGGACCCTGAATCGTGAACGAGCTGGGTTCCGTCGTGCTCGTCGGCGCAGTCACAACTGATCCGTAAAGCAAGTCGATATGCGCAAACGTGTCAGTGCGCGTCACCGTTGAGACATCAATTGTCGGATTCACTGTGACATCGCCGCTGGAGTTCGTTTCAATCTGTCCATTCGAATCCACCGGAATTGACTGGTGCAGATCGAAATCCATCCGCAGGCCCACCGGAGGGGTGTTCGTTCCAATGACCAGCGATTTCGGCAGATTAAAAGTGAAAGTAGACGATGAGAACGCTGCCGGGGCTGTAGTGATGGACGGCGCGCCGCTGCCTGATGTGTTCAGGTAACTTACAGTTCCGGTGCCCAGAACAAACGTGACTCCGGTGTAAGTTCCTGCGGGAACCTGGTTCATGTCGACCAGGGTCTGCAGACCGTTGAAGCGGGCAAAGTCCACCGTCGGCGTACCTTTGACCAGGGTCGATGTCGTCGTGGTGCCGTTGGTCAATTCAACAGCCATAAGCTGCACTTGAAATGAAACGACTGAAGCTAACGGCGCGTCAGTGCCAACCAAAAAAGCTGCCCCTGTCTCTCCGTTAGATTGGGTTCCGGTGCCGGTCACCATTCCGCTGGTGCAGCCTGCAATTGCCAGCGCCGCAGCAGCGAGTGGAAGGAGCGCAAACCTCAATAGCTTTTTATGTGTTCGGGGGGTCATATTGGGTACATCGCTTTCTGCGGGTGGCCGTAGCTAAAGTTGAAAGCGCACAGAGCGAGTACCCTTCACCGGCCTCACTCCGAGGAACGCCGCTTGAGGCCACAAGCCTTTGCCGGGGTGGATCAAAAGACGCCAACCTACAAGGACTCTGAACCTTTGGGCGGGGAAAATTGGTCGTTCCAAGGCGCGCTCATCTACCGAGCCATCGCCAAAATTTAACTACGGTAGAAGAGACAGTTTTTCGAGCCACTCTCTGCTACCGAACAAGTAGACACCAAGCGATTCACTTAAGTTGTGGACGGATTCAAAAAAAGTTTCAACAACCTTCGTATGTGGAAATCTTGCGAAGTTACCAGGGTAACCTTCGCGTATTCGATCTAACTTAGCTTTAGTCTGACTTAGTCGATCTTTCTAAGCCAAAGATCGCGGAAAGAAACCCTGCAGGGCGTGCACTCAATCTGCAGGCCAAACAGCCCCGAGACATTGGTGGTCGAGTTAGGTTCGTCATCCACCATAACAGCCGCCAACTGCCCGTTCACTGGGTCAGAGATTCATGCGGCTTCGCATCGTTTTCTTCAGTGCACTTCCGAGCGCACGCCCTCAGGAATTGGCACATGCTTCAGCAGGCCCAACTCGCTGGCCAAACGCTCCAGCTTGGCGCATGTAGCTGGCGTGGGAGGCACCAACGGCAATCTCAGTTGATCGCCGCATTTTCCCATTAGGCTCAACACCGTTTTCACAGGCGCAGGATTCGACTCCCAGAAGTTGGCCTCGAAGAGCGGCGAAAAACGCCGCTCCAGCTCGCGCGCCTCTTCCCAATTGTTATCGAGCGCGGCGCGAATCATGCGCGCCACTTCAGCCGGAGCTTCATTTGAAGCGACACTGATAAGCCCGTGCGCGCCGACGTCGATCGCCTCGAGCGCCAAGCCGTCGTCGCCCGAGAAAATCTTGAATCCCCGCGGCATAATCTGCGCAAGCTCGCTAAACTGCTCCAGTTTTCCGCTCGCTTCCTTAATGGCCTCGATATTTTTCGCCTCTGCGGCCAGCCGCGCCACAGTCTCCGGCTCCAGGTTCGCCGCCGTGCGGCCCGGCACGTTGTACACGCACACTGGAAGCGGATCCACTTCACGCGCCAGCGCAAGAAAGTGCTGGAACTGCCCTTCCTGCCCCGGCTTGTTGTAGTAGGGATTGGCCGAAAGCACCGCCGCCACGCCAGGCACGCGCTTCAGGTGAGCGGCCAGTCGCACCAGCGTGCGCGTCGAGTTGTGAGTGCAGCCGGCCCACACCGGAACCCGCCCCGCCGCCGCATCAATCGCCAGACGGACTACGCGCAGCCACTCGTCTTCATCCAGAGTCGCCGCCTCGCCCGTTGAACCGCACGCCACAATAAAGTCAACGCCGGCTTCGATCTGCCAATTCACCAGCGACCAGAACGCCGGCTCGTCGATCGATCCATCCGCCTTGAATGGCGTCACAATCGCGGTACCGCAGCCCATCGTTTCCATGACAGTTAAGTTTATAACGGAACAGGGCAGCGAGCACGAAGGCGAATTTGCAAGCCCGCAAAATTCGCGGCACTTTTTGACTGCATTCGATGTGGAAAACCGGGCGAACCTTTTTAGAGCCGATCGAAAATCTCGCGGAACTCCCACGCGCCCTGTTTGCCGCCAAGCCACTCCGCCCCACGCACCGCACCCAGGGCAAAGCCGCGACGAGAATGCGCATCGTGCCTCAGCTCCAGCGTGTCGCAATCGCTAGCGGCACGCACTATGTGCTCGCCCTTGGCGTCGCCAACCCGGTGCGATTCGACGGCAACCTCGATTCCCGGTTGCGCCGCCAGAATAATCTCCTTCAGCGTGAGAGCTGTGCCCGAGGGCGCATCAAGCTTAGTAACGTGGTGCGTCTCGTCGATTGAGAACTTGTAGCCTTCGAGTTTTGCCAGCTCCGCCGTCATTTGAAAAAGCTTCTGCACGCCGATGGAGAAATTCGTTCCGTACAGCAGCCCACCCCCGCGTTGCGCGGCAAGAGCCTTCATCTCATCAAGCTTCGCGTACCAGCCGGTCGTGCCCACCACGATGCACCCGCCAATGGCCAGCACCGCGCGCATGTTTTCAACCGCTGCCTCGGGCGCCGTAAAGTCCACAACGACATCGATGCCCGCCAGATTCGGCGCAGTCAGCGCCGACGCATGCGTATTCTCGTCGATATCGAGCGCACGCACGCCATGGCCGCGCTCGCGTGCCACCTCAGCGACGAGCGAGCCTGTCTTCCCCTTGCCCAGCACAAGAATCAACATAGGTTCCTTCAGAACAGAAAACAGTTCGCAGTTCTTAGTTCGTCATTCTCACCCAAGGCGCGATCTCTACCCGTCTACCATCAACTGCGAACTACGAACTGTGAACTGCACCTCTCGCTTCCACATCAAAAATCGCCTGATCGGGCTCTTTAAAAAACGCCGCATGCAGCGAACGCACCGCTTCATCGGCGTCGTCTTCATCGATCATAAAGCTCATGTTGATCTCGCTCGCTCCTTGCGAGATCATGCGCACGTTAATGTGGCGGATCGCGGCGAACACCTGCGCGGCAATGCCGTTCTGCCCGCGAATATCTTCGCCAACCATGCACACCAGAGCCTTCCGGCCCTCGTACTTCACGTCCGCCATCGTGCTCAGGTCGGCGGCAATCGCCGGCAGGCTCGCGTTTGAATCGACAGTAAGCGAAATGCTCACCTCACTGGTCGAAACCATGTCCACCGGGCATTTGTGTTTATCAAACACCGCAAACATCTTGCTCAGGTATCCGTGCGTCATCAGCATGCGGCTGGCGACGACGTCAATGATGCTCAACTTCCTCTTCACCGCGATCGACTTGAAGGGACTATTGCAGTGCGGCGCCACAGAAATAATGCGCGTGCCCTCGCAGCTTGAATTCCGGCTATTCAGCACCAACACCGGAATGCTCTTTTTCACCGCCGGCAAAATCGTGGCCGGATGCAGAACCTTGGCGCCGAAGTACGCAAGCTCGGCAGCCTCTTCAAAGCTGATCACCTTTACGCGAAGCGCATCGGGACATACGCGCGGGTCGGCGGTCATAATGCCGTCAACGTCGGTCCATATCTCAATCGTCTCGGCGTTGAGCGCTCCGCCCACCAGCGCCCCGGTGTAGTCTGAGCCGCCGCGGCCCAGCGTCGTCGTCAATCCCGCCTCATTCGACGCAATAAATCCGCCCATCACCGGCACTTTGCCCTGCGTAATGAGCGGCAGCAGTTTTTCCGGCGCGCGCTTTTCGATCACGTCGTCGATCGGTGCAGCTTTCTGGAACTCGGAGTCGGTGACGATGAACTCACGCGCATCCACATGCTCGGCAATGACGCCATGCTCGCGGAAAGCCGCAGTCACGATGCGGCTGGAAAGGCGCTCGCCATGGCTCACAATCAGATCGGAGATGCGCGGCGTCAGTTCGAGAATCGCCGACACTCCGCGCAGCACCTCATCCAGCGCGTCGAACTTCTCTTCGATCGTTTGAAGCAGCGCGGCGACGACCGCCTGCTCCTTTATCAGGGCGCACGCAGTGTCCCGATGCCGCGACCTGAGCCGCGAACTGATTGCCAGCGCGCCTGTGCGGTCGCCCTGCGCAGCCGCCGCCGCCGCGCGCAGCAGTTGATCGGTCACCTTGGCCATCGCGCTGACAACCACCACGGGGCTTTTTCCGTCAGCGATGCGCCCGGCGACAATGGCAGCGGTGCGCGCAATGGCGGCCCCATCTTCGACCGACGTGCCGCCAAACTTCATCACGACCAATTTCATTTCATGCTTCCATTTAATCGCCGGCGTTTTGGCCGGAATATTCTAAGCTCGGACCGCCGCGACCGGAGCAGGCTCCAGCTTTCCCAGGCTTGCCAGCATCTCGGCATTCAAAATCGTCGCTCCGGCCGCGCCGCGCACGGTGTTGTGCGAGAGCAGCACAAACTTCCAATCCAGCACGTTGCACGGGCGCAGCCGTCCCACGGTCACCGTCATGCCCTTGCCGCGACTGCGGTCCAGGCGCGGTTGCGGCCGATCGTTCTGCTCCGTCCACTCGATCGGCTGTTCCGGCGCAGATGGCAAGCCCAGCCCCGCAAGCGGCCGAAAATCCTGCCAGGCGGCGAGAATATCTTCTCTCCTTGCTTCGCGTCCCAGCTTCTTCCCCAATTTCATTGACACGCACTCCGTGTGCCCATCGACCACGGCCACGCGGTTGCAGTGCGCCGTCATCTTCGCGTCGAGCGGCGTCACGGTATTGCCTTCCAGCTTGCCGAGCAGCTTGAGCGTCTCCGTCTCCATCTTTTCTTCTTCGGTCGCGATAAATGGAATCACGTTGTCCAGAATGTCCATCGATGCCACGCCGGGATAACCCGCGCCGGAGACCGCCTGCATCGTGGTCACGAAAATCTGCTCGATACCGAAACGCTCTTCGATCGGCTTCAGCGCCAGCACCAGCCCCATCGCCGAGCAATTGGAATTGGTGACAATGTAGCCGCCGGATTCCTTCCGCCACGGCTGATCTTCAATCATCTGTAGGTGGTCGCCATTGACCTCAGGCAGTACCAGCGGAACGTTCGGAGCCATGCGGAACGCGCTCGAATTCGAGATAACGGCGCAACCTGCCGCGGCAAACTTCGGCTCCATTTCGCGCGCGACCGCCGTATCCACGCTGGCGAAGATAATTTTCGGCGCGTTATCGGGCTCCGCGGGCGCAAGAATCATCTTCGCGATGCGCTCTGGCAGAGGCATATCCAGCCGCCACTTGGCTGCCTCGCCATAACTCTTCCCACTCGAGCGATCGCTGGCCGAAAGCCACGCGATCTCGAACCACGGGTGGTCCGCGAGCAGTTGAATATAGCGCTGGCCGACCATACCGGTCGCGCCCAAAATGCCGATTGGGTACTTGCTTTTCATGGCCTAGACTCTATCCAGTGTACTAGAGCCTGTTATTCGCTTTCGCTCACGACGCCAGCACGCGCCAAAGTGAATAACAGTCTCCAGGGATAAGTCCGGCCGCAGCGTCCGCCGGCTACGCCATCGCCGCGAGTATTGCGTCGGTAAACTGCGTCGTCCCGGCTGTCCCGCCCACGTCGCGCGTCAGCGTCTTGCCCGCCGAATACACCATCTCAAGCGCCTTCTGAGCCTTGTCCGCCGCCGCCGTCTCCTCCAGGTGCCGCAGCATCAGAATCGCCGACTGCAACAGCGCCGTCGGATTGGCCACATCCTTGCCCGCAATGTCAGGCGCTGATCCGTGTACCGCCTCGAAGATCGCGCAGTCCACTCCCAGATTCGCGCCGGGAGCCAGTCCAAGCCCGCCCACAAGTCCCGCGCAAAGGTCGCTCACAATGTCGCCGTAGAGGTTTTCGAGTAGCAGCGTGTCGTATTGAAACGGATTCATCACCAGCTGCATGCAAGTGTTGTCGATCAGGTGCTCGCCATAAGTGATGTCGGGGAATCCTTCAGCCACCTGCCGCGCGCAGCGAAGAAAAAGCCCGTCCGACAGCTTCATAATGTTCGCTTTGTGGATCGAGTGAATCTTTTTGCGCCCATGTTTGCGCGCATACTCGAAAGCAAAAAGCGCAATCCGCGTCGACCCCTTCTCGGTGATCACCTTAATGCTCTCGACGACGCCCGGCACCACTTCGTGCTCCAGGCCCACATACTCGCCCTCGGTGTTTTCGCGAACAATCACCAGATCCACGCCGGGATATTTCGTCTCGAGTCCAGGCAAATTGCGAATGGGCCGCAGATTGGCAAACAGATCGAACTTCTTGCGCAGCGTTACGTTGATGCTCTTGAAACCGCCGCCAATCGGCGTCGTCACCGGCCCTTTCAGCGCCACGCGATTGCGCTCAATCGACGCATAAAGCGCCGCGGGAATGTACTCGCCGTGAATCTCGAATGCCTCCGCGCCCGCTGCAAAGCGCTCCCACTCGAACTTCACGCCGGTGGCTTCAAGAATGCGCACCACCGCCTGCGTGACTTCGGGCCCGATGCCGTCGCCGGGGATCAGCGTGACTTTATGTGTTTTTCGTTCGGTCATTTTTCTTTCCTGAATCCCGTCTGAAAACCTAGCTCTTTTTCTTCCCGTGGCTCGCGAGCAGCCCTTCCAGCTCTTCTTTGAACTCGCGCACATCCTTGAAGTCGCGATAGACCGAAGCGAAGCGGATGTAAGCAACAGTATCGAGTCCCTTGAGATGCTGCATGATCAGCTCACCGACCTCGGCCGTGGTGCGTTCGCGCTCCGGCGCATCGATCAGAAAGCTCTCCGCAGCGTCCACAACTTTCTCCAACTGGCCTGACGAGACCGGCCTCTTTTCGCACGCGCGCAACAAACCGCTCAACAACTTTTGCCGGTCGAAGCGCTCGCGGCGCCCGTCCTTCTTCACCACCATGTAGGGAATTTCGTCGATGCGCTCATAGGTAGTGAACCGCCGGTTGCAGCTCTCGCACTCCCGCCGCCGCCGGATCGAGTCGGCTTCCTTGCTCTCGCGCGAGTCCACCACGCGATCCTGCCCGAATCCGCAATAAGGACATTTCATCTACGCTGATTTTACGGCATCAATGAGCCGCCTCATGCGCTCGCGCTGTGGCCTGTGCAATGCATCACGCCCAGGAATCGCACCCACGGTCCCACCGCCTCGCGATATTGGTACGCCATGATCCGCGAAATCTGGTGCAGATGTGTCAGGTCATGCGCTGCCCATGTTGCGAGCAACTCCGACAACGTGACCACGCCTAACGATGGATGCCGTCCGCGCCGCCTCAGATCCTCCGCTGTCAGTTTCAGTGCGCGCAGCTCACCGAGCCCCTTTGCCCGCGCCTGAGCAAATTCGTCGAGCAGTTGGTCCAGCGTCTTGCCCCGGCTGTAACGAATGTGCCCGCCTCGATCGAACGGAACAAAGACTCCCTCCTCGCCGGATTTCAGAATCACTCGCGCCCGCGGAATCCAGTCCTCATTCTCGGCGTGAATCAAGTGCGCCACAACTTCGCGCACACTCCACGTGTTCTCGCCCTCGTTGCTGTCCGTCCACATCTCCGGCAATCCCCGCAGCAGCGCGTCAAGAGTAGCCGGCATGCGCTCAAGCAGCGCAATCGTATTTTCGAGGTTCTGTTCCATCGCATTTCCCTCTCCAAACCTCAGTGTATTAGTCCCTGTCCCCTGATCCCTGTTCCCTAATCCCTGCCCTTAGACAACAACGGCCTGGGAACTTTTGGCTCCCAGGCCGCTGCCGGTGGACTGTTGGGATTGGACTAAGGCCATCGCGCTGCCGCGAGTGCCAGAGCCATGACGGAACCCTCCGTCTGGACTTACCTGAGTCAGGGGCGCGATGCCCTAGGCCTCAGTCACCTCACGTAAAAACCAACTCGAAGAATCTTTGCTCATAGGCTGGATCAACCTCCTTTCCCGTGTAAGGACAACCTACGTCTTTCGCCGCCGCCGCGTCAAGCGCGATACCCAAACCTCTCCGGCAGGGGTATACTCGCGACTCAGGGGAATAACTGCGATGTCATCTCAGAAGTTGCTAGCTCGATGTTTGCTGCTATTGCTTGTTTCAACCGCAGCCAGCCAGCAAAAACAACATTCCGTTGTTCTTCCTCAGAGCGCCGGAAAAGTTGGTGATCCCAAGCCGTTCAGCGGCGATACGAATCTCGGGACCTGGGCACCGTCTGAGGCGGAAATCGATGGCCTCGAAGCAAATCTCTTGCAGATTTCAGGGATGAAACTAAAAGGTTGGCCTCCTTCGATGCAAATTCAGCACCCAGATTTTTACTATCGCCAATACATTGGCGCAACGGCCAACCGGAAGAAGCTAATTTTCGTCAACGCATTCTGCCAGGATCCCCCGCCTCAAACCTGGAAGAACCAGATCTATGTGGTGAAGGATGGTGGGACTTGCTTCTGGCAGGCCTTATACGATCCCGCTACGAAGCAATTCTCGAATCTAACGATCAACGGGCGCGGTTGAGCTTTGCAAAATTCTTGCTCGCCTCGCGAACCGTCAGCCCGGAGAGCCGCCCCTGCGCGGACTTAAGAAATTTCTCAATAGCGCGCCAGTCGTGCCATGCATAATCGCGGAGCGCCCAGCCGATAGCCTTGCGAACAAAAAACTCTTTCTCCGCGGCCAGCAACTCGGCGTAGCGAAAAAGCCGGACCGTATCGACCTCATCGCGCAGCCCCAGCTGGTGCAGCATCGCAATTCGCCGCACCCAGAAGTTTTCGTGCTTCACGGCCGCGTCCATGGCGCGCCCGCCCTTTGCTCCTGCGCGCCGCACAACCAGGCCAATCACCTTCACCAGCGAGTCAACCGTATCCCACCACGATTTCCGCTGCACCAGATCTAGCAGCCATGGAAGGTCATCGAGAATGAGAACCTTGTGATGACGCCCCAGCAAACCGATCGCGACATATTGGTATTCCCGCTCACGCATCTGCCACAATCCCTCGGCGGCAATGCGCAGCTCTTCCCGCTCTGCCGGTGAAAAGCCTTTGATCAGCGGCGCCACCGCAGCGCGATGATCTGGCGTAGAGACACCCAGGTATTCAAACTGATCTCTCATATAGGCCCGCATGCCTGCAGCTCGCTCTTTATTTTTCAGCGGCCGCAGTGCCGCACGCACCGCGCGATGAAACTCCGCAATTTTCTGTTTTGAGCTTTTCTCGCGCACAGTCCGCCCCGCTATTGGCATTTTTGATTTTGGCACAGCCGAGTTGCCCATTCGCGAATTGTCGCCGGCGTAACGGCGTCGCCGTTGCCCTCGCTCGCCGCCAGTTGCGCCGCCAGATTCCCGATGGTTGAGCTTTCCGTCTCGCCAATCTCGACTTTCAGTCCAGTCCGCTGCTCGGTCAGCTCGACCAGCAATTTATTGCGCGTCGCCCCGCCGATCATCTGGATGCGCTCGAGCTTTCGCCCCAGCATTTTTTCCAGATTCGCCGTCGCCGACGCGTACCGCAGCGCCAGGCTTTCAAAAATCGTCCGCGCAAACAGCGGCTCGTTGCCTGCCACGTCGGGAATAGAATCAAACCCCAACCGCGTCAGCTCGTAATTGATGCGCTGCGGCATTTCGGTGTCGAGCATCAGCACATCCGCATCCATATTCAGGACGCCTGTTGCCACATTGCACGCGGCAGCCTTTTGCACAAGATCCTCGATCTTCCAGCCGCGTCCCTGCGCCGCCCACGCGTCCATGCACTGCTTCAGCACCCACATACTGTTGATGAGTGAGTGAAACAAAAGTCCGCCGGCCGCCGCGCCAATATTGGTGTAGCCGGCGTCGAATGCGTGCTTGGTCGTGACCGGGACCT
>Ga0182024_10010417_pt1 | contig 18935 bp, 16 predicted proteins | sample P32metaG_FD_120480 | JGI IMG/M metagenome (GOLD analysis project Ga0182024, IMG submission 120480) | Permafrost microbial communities from Stordalen Mire, Sweden - P3-2 metaG (Illumina Assembly) | ecosystem: Environmental > Terrestrial > Soil > Wetlands > Permafrost | place: Sweden: Stordalen... | reverse complement strand
GTGCTCCGAATCTCATGTTCCCTGTTTCCAGGAGAGAGTTGACACCGGTACGCCTTTGTTCTGTCCGGTTGTCGTGGCGTCAAAGGGCTCGTCCCTCAACCACTCTGCATGAAATTCAAATCTGCCGAAGCAGACTGGAATAGAACCTTTGTAGCATAGCGGTGATGCTACTGCAAGTACAGGTGTTGAAAAGTAAGCGGCCCGTTGCCTTGCTTCGACCGCGGCGATGGCGTTATCAAGGAAGGCCTAATGCTTTTTCACAATCTCGTGGACACCGCTGACGAACGCAGCCGGATCGAACTCCGTGCGCACAATCTCGTCCGGGCAGTCCGTGAGAATGGCGACGCGCCAATTACAGACGAACGCGACAAGCTGGCCGGGTTGAGCAGTCTTGATCTCCGAGCACATGTGTTCGGCGTCGGGAATGCCGCTCTCCCCCTCAACGTCGATCAGGACGAGGTCGTAGGGCGCGGCCCAGAACAGGGACAGCCCCTCGTTGTGGCTGAGGGTGGAATCGACATCGAAGCCCGATATGCGAAGGATCTGATCACGAAGCGGGCGCAGCATCTCACGGCGGCAGATGTGCAGGATGGAGTTTTTCTTCTCTATCGGTGTTTCCATTTTCTAAATCTCGTCCTAGCAATAACTGATAACCCACAGCCAATACTTAGCCAGGATCTTATGGGCGAGGTGGAGGGCGGCGGAAATTCTTGTGTCGTCGCGCCTGCTCAACGCTTCATCCATTCTATTGAATATGCAGTGTTCTCCCTAATTCGCGACAGCCAGACGCGCAAATACCTCGGCATTGGCGGAGAAGACGCACCGTCCTCAGGGAACGCTTTCACCCAGTGCTGACGCAGGAAAACGATGAGGTCCATGCGGCACATAGACTCATGGATCTTATTACCCAGGGTCGTAGTTCAGGTTTTGCCCGAGCCATCGCTCGACCTCTGCCACGCTCATCTCCTTGCGTTCGTGATAGTCGGCGACCTGATCGCGGTCGATCTTGCCTAGGCTGAAATATCGCGATTCCGGGTGGGCGAAGTAGAGCCCACTCACGCTCGAGCCGGGCCACATCGCGAACGACTCAGTGATCAGCATTCCGGTGTTTGCCTGCACATCAAGCAAATGCCAGAGCGGGCCCTTCTCCGTGTGATCCGGGCAAGCCGGGTAACCCGCAGCGGGCCTGATCCCACGATACTTCTCCTGGATGAGATCCGCGTTGCTCAGGCCTTCGTCGCAACCGTAACCCCATTCATCCCGCACCCGCTTGTGGAGGCATTCGGCGAAGGCTTCAGCCAGGCGATCGGCGACTGCCTCTGCCATGATTGCGTTGTAGTCGTCGTTCTCGGCCCTGAACCGGTCGCACAGCTCCTTCAAGCCGATTCCGCTGGTCACCGCGAAAGCACCGATGTGATCATGCAGCCCGGTTTCCTTCGGCGCGATGAAGTCGGCGAGCGATCGGCAGGGCTCGCTGCCTTCCCTGTTTGCTTGCTGGCGAAGGAAGTGGAATCGCTCGAGCACTTTTTCGCGTGTGCCGTCCGTGTACAACTCGATATCGTCGCCCACAGCGCTGGCAGGAAAGAAGCCGTATACGCCACGCGCCGTGATCAGGTTCTTCTCAATGATGGTATCCAGCAGAGCATTGGCGTCGGCGAAGATTTGGCGCGCTTGCTCACCCTGCTCCTCGTGCTCAAAAATGCGGGGATAAACGCCTTTCAGCCCCCAGGCGTGGAAGATCGGCGTCCAGTCGATGAATTCGCGCAGCGTCGCGAGAGGAAAGTTGTCCAGCGCGCGTGCTCCGGTAAACGCGGGTGTGGGCAGATCTTCGGCACGCCACTCGATCGGGGTGCGCCTTGTGCGAGCGGTCTCAAGGGAGATGACCTGCTGGCGCGGCGCGGCGTGGGCCTTGCGGAGCGCCTCGTACTCGGCGCGATGCTTCGCCACAAACTCCGCCTTGCCGTCCTCGCTCAGAAGGCTAGTCGTCACGGGCACCGCCCGGCTGGCATCCAGCACATGCACCACTGGCTCGCTGTAGTGCGGCGCAATCTTGACGGCCGTGTGCCTCCGGCTCGTGGTTGCCCCTCCGACTAGCAGCGGCAACTTGAATCCCTGGCGCTCCATCTCCTTGGCCACGTGCACCATCTCATCGAGCGATGGCGTGATCAGACCGCTGAGGCCGATCATGTCTACCTTCTCCGCCTTGGCCCGTTCGAGGATTTTTTCGCTGGAGACCATCACCCCCATGTCGATCACCTCGTAGTTATTGCAGGCGAGGACGACGCCGACGATGTTCTTGCCAATATCGTGAACGTCACCCTTGACCGTTGCGAGCAAGATCTTGCCCTGCGCCTTGACCACATGTCCAGCCGCCTCCATTGCGGCCTTCTCGGCCTCCATGAACGGCGTCAGGTGAGCCACAGCCTTCTTCATCACGCGGGCAGACTTGACCACCTGGGGCAAAAACATCTTGCCGGCTCCGAAGAGATCGCCCACCACACCCATGCCGTCCATCAGCGGGCCTTCGATTACGAGGAGAGGGCGGCCCAGCTTGATGCGAGCTTCCTCGGCGTCGATCTCGATGTAGGTGTCGATTCCCTTGACCAGTGCGTGAGAGAGACGCTCCTCGACCGTGCCGTTGCGCCACTCTTCGGCCTTCTTTTCACTCACGACCGCGCCAACGTGCTTCAGCGATTCGCCATGCTCCACCAGGCGCTCTGTAGCGTCGGGACGGCGATTGAGGAGCACGTCCTCGACCATCACTTTCAACTCTGGCTCAATCTCCTCGTACACCTCGAGCATCCCGGCATTCACGATGCCCATGTCCATGCCCGCCGCGATGGCGTGATAGAGAAATGCAGAGTGCATGGCCTCGCGAACCTTGTTGTTGCCTCGAAAGCTGAAAGAGATGTTCGAGACGCCACCGCTGACCTTCGCGTGTGGCAGGTTGGCTTTGATCCAGCGGGTGGCGTTGATGTAGTCAACCGCGTAGTTGTTGTGTTCCTCCATGCCGGTGGCAACGGTGAGGATGTTCGGGTCGAAGATGATGTCTTCAGGCGGGAAGCCGACCTCGTCGACCAGGATCCGGTAGGCGCGCTCGCAGATGCGGATCTTCTCTTCGTAAGTCGCGGCCTGCCCCTGTTCGTCGAAGGCCATCACGACCACCGCAGCGCCATATTTCAACACCGTCGCGGCGTTCTGGCGAAACTTTTCTTCGCCTTCTTTCAGCGAAATCGAGTTCACGATGCCCTTGCCCTGCAGGCACTTCAGTCCTGCCTCGATGACCTCCCACTTCGAGGAGTCCACCATAAAGGGCACCTTGGCGACCTCGGGCTCGCTCCCCAGTAATTGCAGGTAGCGTGTCATTGCCGCGACGCCGTCGATCATTCCCTCGTCCATGCAGATGTCGAGGACATTCGCCCCATTTTCGACTTGCTGCCGGGCCACGCTTACCGCTTCTTCGTATTTGCCTTCTTTAACCAGCTTCGCGAACTTCGGCGAACCGGCCACATTGGTTCGCTCCCCGATCATGATGTATACGCCGCGCTGCTGGGTAAACGGCTGTGATCCGGATAGACGGAGCGGCTTCGTCTCGATGGCCTCGCTCACGCTGCGACCTCGATCTGGCCGAGCTTTCGCGGAGCCACTCCTTCGAGCGCTTTCGCGATAGCCGCGATGTGCTCCGGCGTGTTGCCGCAGCAGCCGCCGGCAATGTTGATCAACCCTCCACGCGCAAACTCGCCCAGATAACGGGCCATGTCCTCTGGCTCCAGATCGAACCCGGTCGCCGAGAGCGGATTCGGCAAACCGGCATTTGGGTAGCACGAGATCGCAACGTCCGCCTTCTCCGAAAGCTCTTCGAGGAACGGATACATCAGATCGGGACCGAGAGAGCAGTTGAGCCCCACCGACAGCGGTTTCACGTGCTTCACCGCATTCCAGAATGCCTCCGTGGTCTGCGCCGAGATCATGGTCTCGCCGCCACGCCCCACCGCCGCCGAGATCATCACTGGCAGTTCCTTCTTGTTCGCGGTAAGGCCATCCTGATCGAACACCTCGCGAATGGCGACAAGTGCTGCCTTGGCGTTCAGCGAGTCAAAGATTGTCTCGACCAGAAGCAGATCCGAGCCACCGGCGATGAGCGCACGCACCTGCTGCATATAAGCGGTCTTCACTTGATCGAACGTGACCACTCTAAAGCCTGCATCATCGGCATCGGGCGAGTTTGAGAGAGACACAGTTAGCGGCCCGATCGCCCCCGCCACGAAGCGTTGACGTCCGGTTGCGTTCCCTACACGACCGGCCCATTCACGGCATTGACGGGCGGATTGTTCATTGATCTCCCAGGCCACGCTGCCGAGCATTGGATCGTCAATAATCTTTTGGTAGAACTCCGGATCCTTGCGGCCGCCGTGCTCCCGCGGATCGTCCACGAAGAATTCGCTCTGGGTAATGCTGGTCGCACCGAAGGTGTTCGTCTCGATGATGTCAGCACCAGCCTCCAGAAAGCGGCGATGGATGTCACAGATCATCTTCGGCTGGGTCAGGGAGAAGAGGTCACCGTTGTTCAGCAGGTCCTTCTTCGAGTCCGTGAAGCGCTGCCCGCGGATATCGGATTCCGTCATGCCATAGGTGCGGATCGTCGTGCCCATCGCTCCGTCGATGATAGCGATCCGATTCTCGAGGACCTTTTCAAGAGGATGTTGGTGGGCTTTAGTCATTTTTATCTGATGTCCCTCATTCGTTGCGCGATGCACTCACGCGCCCATCAAGTACACCGAGCCATCAGGGCTCACGGTTAGTTTCCACGCTTCAACCTGAAGCTTTTAGGCGAGGATCTCGGCTTGATCTTTCGCCGATTGCACAACGTCAGGCAGCTTCGGCGCAGGGACGAGCAGGTCTTCTTTGCGCATGACCAGATTGGTGGCGTTCAGCGTGGCGAGTTCGAAGCCGTGGCCATGCGTGATGGCATCGGTGGGGCACGCCTCGACGCAATAGCCGCAGAAGATGCAGCGGTTGTAGTCGATGTTGTAGACCTTGGCGTAACGCTCGGCGCTGGAGATGCGCACAGACTCCGTGTTCTCTGCGGCCTCGATGTAGATGCAATTCGAAGGGCAGGCGGCGGCGCAGAGGAAGCAGGCGACACACTTCTCCAGGCCATTTTCGTCGCGCTGCAGCTGGTGTTTGCCGCGATAGCGCTCCTCAAACTTGGCGCCACGCATGGGGCCTTTGCCGTCGGGGTAGTTCTCGACTTCGGTCGGCTGGAACATCTCCTTCAGGGTGATGCTCATTCCCTTGGCAATGGCTGCGGCATCGCGGACGATAGGCATATCTTGAGTATACGACGGAGGCGCGATAGGCTGAAAGCTATGAAAACCGCCGCCACTTCCCTCTTCTGCCTGATTGCCCTGTGCCTTGTGGGTTTCAATCCCCCGCGCGCTAATTCCCAAAATGCTGCTCCGATGGGGACGGCCGCAGAGCACGCCCATGCGATCACACCACTTTCTACCAGCCTCACCCTGACCGTAGACGGCAACGCTACGAAGCTGTCGGTTGCCGATCTCCAGGCCATGCCGCAGACTACCGTTACCGTCCACAACGAGCACACGAAGGTCGATGAGAGCTACACCGGAGTACTGCTCGGCGACCTGCTGGCAAAGTCCGGCTTTCCCGTGGACAAGACGACCCACCGGAAGATGCTGCGCAGCTACCTTATCGCCGAAGGCATGGACAAATATTGGGTGCTCTATTCGGTCACCGAGGTTGAATTCTCCGAGCACAATGGAAGCGTGATCGTGGCAACCAGCATGGACGGCAAACCGCTGGGCGACGACGGACAACTGAAGCTGATAGACAGCGGCGACAAGAAGCCACAGCGCTGGGTACGCAGCCTCAGTGCCATCACGGTGAAGAGCGCGGGGTAGTCAGTTACTCAATCCCCAGCTTCTTCCAAAGAGCATCGACCCTCGTCTTCACCCCCTCATCCATCGTCAGCATCGACGGCCAGGGACGCGCAAAGCCTTCAGCGGCCCACTTTCTTGTCGCGTCTATCCCCATCTTGCTGCCGTAGTTCGGCAGGCGGCTGGCGTGGTCGAGCGAGTCCACCGGCCCCAGCGTGAACTGGATATCCCGCTCCGGGTCTATATTGTTCGTAGTGCGCAGCGTCACCTCCGCGAGGTCCTGCACGTCGCAGTCTTCATCCACAACGATGATGCACTTGGTAAACATCGCCTGCCCCATCGCCCAGATGCCGCTCATCACCTTTCGTGCATGACCGGCATAACTTTTCCTTATCGACACAATCATTAGATTATGAAAAATACCCTCCGGTGGAAGGTTGACGTCCACGATCTCAGGCAGCGTCAGTTGCATCAGCGGCAGGAAGATGCGCTCAACGGCCTTGCCCATCCACGCATCCTCCATCGGCGGCTTGCCGACTATCGTGGCCGCGTAAACAGGGTCTTTGCGGTGCGTAATGCAAGTGACATGGAAGACCGGATAGTCTTCCTGCATAGTGTAGAAGCCGGTGTGGTCGCCAAACGGCCCTTCAGTACGTAACTCTCCCAGTTGCACATAGCCTTCGAGAATGTACTCAGCGTTGGCCGGCACCTCAAGGTCGACCGTCTCGGCCTTCACCAGTTCGAGCGGCTTTTGCCGAAGGAAGCCGGCGATCAGATATTCCTCAACATCAGGGGGCGCCGGAACGATCGCGCTGAAGGTCGTCGCAGGATCGGTGCCGATCGCCACAGCCACCTCCATGCGGTCGCCGCGAATCTTCGTCAGCGTCGTCGCATTCAGCGTCTCGAGCGAACTTGCGGCGACGGTTCCTCCAGCGGTCAAGGCCATCAGGTCGACACGCCCGGCAGAGTCGGGGGTCGCCTCACGCAGCCTCTCGCGCATGTGCTCCGCTGCCACCTTTTGGCGCTGCCAGTGCATGCCGGTGGTCTTGGCATCGTAGACCTGCATGCGGTACATCCCCACATTGCGCTTGCCGGGCTGGCCAGCGGAACTGCGGGGATCGCGCGTGATCACACACGGCAGCGTAATAAATCGGCCGCCGTCCTGCGGCCACGTCTTCAAGATCGGCATTTCGAGCAGGTTCACCGCATCGCCACGATGAATTACCTGTTTGCACGGAGCATCTTTCGCCGCAATCACCTTGGGAAAGAAGCTGCCGACCTCGGCCAGCATGGGCAGCATCTTCAACTTGTCCATAAAGCTGGTCGGCGTCTGCGGCTTGATCAACGCGCGGATGCGGTCGGCAATTGCGTCCAGCGAATCCGTCTCGAGCGCCATCTTCATTCGGCGTTCGCTGCCGAACTGGTTCATCAAAACACGCGCCCCGGGATGGCCTTTTACATTCTCGAAGAGCAGCGCAGGCCCCCCCGCTTTCGCGGTGCCACGCCCCAGCTTGGCGGTGCGGTCGGCGATCTCGGCCATCTCGAGGATGGGGTCGACCTCCGCAGTAATGCGCTTCAACTCCCCGGCTTTTTCCAGCTGCTTTATCCAGTCGCGAAGATCGTTGTAGGCCACGTACCTCTCCTGCCGCAGTCGATTGCGGACGCAGATCCATGGTAACGGGTTCTGCTGGGCGTCGTACCTTCAAACCCGATCCGGAATGCGTAATGTTCACGGGAACATAAGTGCGTTGCAGGTGTCTAACGTAGTACGGCCGCATTCCTCGCTAGATGCGCACCTTATCTCCGAACCGTGGAGGGTGCTTCTATGTTTGAGGACAGTCTAGTCGAATCGCGCGTTGGTTCTGTCTCTGCGAGCAAACGGTGAACGGCGCTCGCATCCATCAGCTTGCAGTTCGCCGTCGTCGCATTGGTGATTGCGCTGCCGTTGCTCCATCCCGAAGCGCTGCCATTTCACGTTGACACGCCGAAGGTGTTGCTGCCGCTGTCGCCTAAGTCGCCTGTCCCAGTAGTGCGTGTCGGACGCACGCCGGCTGCTTCAACGAGCCTCGCCGCGCCCAGCGAAACGCGAACAATCGTCTTACCGCCCTTACCGCCGGGCAGTAATGCAGCTACGAACGATGAACCTTCCCTCGCGCCCATCGGCATCGGAATGGGGATGCGCGATGGAGTACCCGGCGGCATCGCGCTTGGCGCGGCAGACCATGGGCCCAGGGTCACAGTGGCTCCAGCACGAGCTGCAACCGAGCCGCTCCACATCTCTTTCGGGGTCTCGCAGGGTATGTTGATCGCGCCCATCCGCCCGGTTTATCCGCCGATCGCGAAGGCCGCGCACGCCGAAGGAACAGTGATCGTCGAGGCCATCATCTCGCGCACCGGGACAATCGAAAGCCTGCATGTCGTCAGTGGGCCGCCCATGTTGCAGCGCGCGGCGATCGAGGCGATCCAGGCAGCGCGCTATCAACCCTACCGCCTGAACGGCGCAGCGACCGCAGTCGAAACCACGATCACGGTGAACTTCCGTATGGGGAGCTAATGGTGCCGGAGTGTCCATTCCGGCGAGATCGAGTCTCAGCAAGGCCTCGCCGGTAGCCAGGGAACCTACGCCCACTTTTTGCCGAGGGCTCCAAGGCCAGCCTTTGCGAGGTCTTCCGGAGTCATCGTGGCATGAAGTTCGCAGTCGGCGTTGAAGAGCAGGAACCAGGGCTCTGCTACCGCCGGAATCTTTGACGCGTTCGCTAGATCGAGGATCAGAATTGCGCTGCGACGGCCATGAAATTCGGTGAAGTAGGTTGCCTCAGGCTTCAATTCGTCGAGGATCCTTTTCATCTTCGTTTCGACCGTGCCATCCTTGACCGCGGCGTTGAAGGCTTCGTGAGGAAATTTGACGTGCATCAGCATTCGCATCTGTGGCTCCTTGATAGAAAAAGCGAATTTACGCTATACCTCCTAAGGGTACGCGTCAAGAATGTCTCCCTGGATTGCGCAGAACTGGACTCGGCGTTGGTAGAAGAACCGATTCAGAGCAGTGGTAGAGCCTGCGAAGGAGATAGTGGAAGTGCCTGAGCGGTCGGGGAGGTTGGCGCGTCGGTGACATAGTCTACAAGCGGATAGCCCGCCTGCTTCCAGCCATCGAAGCCGCCGCGCAACGGACGCACCCGGTAGACGCCCATCTTGTGCAGTTGCAGCGCGAGCTTGGCGCTGGTCTCTTCGCTCGGGCAGGTGCAGTAGAGGATCACATCGCGGTCGCGTGGGATGATCTCGTTGTGGAGTTTCAGTTCGTTAGGGCCAATGCGAAGCGCGCCCGGCAACACCCGCGGGTCAGGAAGGTAGTCCAGCGGATGACGCAGGTCGACGATAAAGGGCGGTGTGTTACCGTTTTTTTCGGCGGCATCCAGCATGTCCTTCAGCTCGGACGGCTCCAGACGCAGTTCGCGCACCTGCTGGAGAAACTTGCGCTGCTTCAAGATCCGGTAGGCCAGGAAACCCAGCACCATTAGAACGAAGATGGCGAAGGCGAAGTGACCAAGCCACTGGAAGAATGGCGCGCTTCTTTTTGCCAGGTCGCCAAAGAAGCGCCCAGCAAGGATAAAGCTCTCTGCCCAGATCAAAGACCCGGCGAGATCCCAGAGGAGAAAGCGCCCGTAGGACATTCCGGTCTGCCCGGCGATAGGAGCGGCCACCGTGCTCAGGCCCGGGACGAACTTCGCGAAGAGCAGTGTGACCGGCCCGCGGCGGGTAAAGTATCCCTCGGTCTTGCTCACGCAAGTGGAGGCTTCGAAGGACAGCCGACAGAGCAGCTTTAGAACGCTGTTGCCATAACGGCGGCCCAGAGAAAACCAGATCGTGTCGGCAATCAGGCATGCTGCAAGAACGGCCAGCACAACGTACAGATGGTGGATGCGGTGGGTTGCGGTAAGTGTTCCCGCAGTAAGCAGCACGGGGATGCTGGGAATCGGAATGCCGATCTGCTCCACCAGCACCCAGAGGAAGAGGATGAGGTAGGCGTAATGAACGAAAAAGACAAGGGCGATCGGCATAGGAGTGGAATTTCGTTACTCTGTAGATGAGTGTAATCGGCACTTGGATGCGAGCGAACGGCTTAAAATTCAAAGCCCGAATGCTTGGGGCATCCGGGCCTGATGTGGTGCGAATTCGGAGTTGTAAGACCGTTCCCTATTAGCCAAAAATTACTTAACGGCGACCTCCGGCGTGACCGACATGCCGGGCCGTAGCGCGTAGTCGCCGTCCTCCTTCTGGACGTTGGTAAAGTCAATGCGGACGGGAATGCGCTGCACCACTTTGACATAGTTGCCCGTCGCGTTCTCAGGGGGAAACAGCGATAGCCGTGACCCGGTCGCTCCGCCGATCTGCGTCACCTTGCCGTGGAACTTCCGCCCACCCAACGCATCGACCTTGATCGTGACGTCCTGGCCCGGCTTCATCCTGGCCAGTTGCGTCTCCTTGAAGTTTGCCGTCACCCACAGGTTGGTGAGCGGAATGATCGTCAGCAAGTCCTGCCCGATGCTGAGGTTCGCCCCCACCTGCACGTTCTTCTTGTTGACGATACCGGCCACCGGCGCCGTGATGTGGGTATAGCTGAGGTTCAACTGCGCCTGGTCGACCTTAGCCTGCGCCTGTTGAACGTCCGCCATCGCAGACTTCGCCTTCGCCTGCTGCACCCTTACCTGGTCAGGACCCGTCTTTACCGACTCCGCCGCCTGGAAGCGCGACTGGGCAAGTTTCTGCAACGCCTGCGTCACCGCTGCCTGCTCGCCGATCACCGTGGCCTCTGCCTCGAGCACCGACGCCTGGTTCGCCGCGTCCGCAGCCACGGCGGCATCGAACTGCTGCTTCGAGATCACGTCCTTCTGCACCAGTGGCGTGTAGCGTTCCACATCCAGGTGCGACTTCAACGCATTGGCCTTCGCCTGATCGACACGTGCCTGGGCGGCCTGAGCCTGCTTCCGCGCCTGCTCCACCGTCGCCGCAGACCCCTGTACGTCCGAACTCGTCGTACTCACGCTGGTATTTACATTTACGCTGGTGATCGGCACATTCACTGTAGCCTGCAGGGCCGCAGCCTGTGCGCTGGCCAGGTTCGCCTGCGCCTGCTCGAGCGCAACCTGGTAGTCCTTCGGGTCGATCTCTGCGATCGCCTGACCCGCCTGCACGGTTTGGTTATCGTCGATGTTCACCTTCACCACCTGCCCGGTCACACGCGAGCTCACCTGGTAGAGGTCGCCATCCACCTGCGCATCGTCGGTGTCTTCGGTAAAGGTGGAGCGCCAGTAGAAAATTCCCGCCCCGATCACCAGCAGAATCACCACCGCGATAATGACGAACTTGCGCCCGGACTTCTTCTCCACGTCCTTCTCGTCATCCTGTTTATCGGAGTCGTCTTCGCGCCTTTGCGAGCCGGCGCCGCTGTTCTGCTTAATCTGGACTGTGCCGCTGATCTGTGCGGTCTGGCTGTCCTGCTGCTCTGGTTTATCTGCCAAGTTACTTTCCTCCGAGATAATCTTTGTAATTCGTCTGTGCAACGCCCAAGGCACGAGCCAATCCAAGCTTGGCGACGTTGTGCTGATAGAGCGCGCTGATGTACTGATCGTTCGCCTGTTCGGTCTGGGTCTGTGCCTGCGACACTGGCAGATTGTCCGAGATACCCGCATGAAATCTCTGCTGCGCCTCACTCAGCGCCTCATTCGCCAACTCCACATTCGAGTGCGTCGCCTCCACCAGCTTCGCAGCCGCCTGAATATCCAGCAGGCTGTCGCGAACATCGGCGTTCACCTGCTGTACCTGGTCCGAAAGCCTGGCCCTGGCCTGCTCGTACTGCGCATCCGCCACCTGCTCCTGGCCTTTGGTCTTCGCAATCTGCAACACCGGCACGCTCACCTCACCAGTCGCCGAGAACGTCCCATGCGAGTGCCCCGGCGTTGTCCCTTCGTCGCCAACGTCCCCCGAGAAGCTCGCGACTGGAAGCTGATACGCCCACGCCGAAGTCTTCTCCGCCTTCGCCGCCTTCACCTGCTCCGCGTAGGCCGCAAGGTCCTTGCGCGACTTCAGCGCCTGTTCAAACGCCGCCTCCGGATCGACATGATCCAGCGCCGCATAAGGCACCTGATCGGCCAGATGAAACGCCTGATCGAGCGGCATGCCGATTGCACGCGCCAGCGCCAGTTTGTCCTTTTCAAAATTATTCTTGCTGGAGATCAAACTCTGTTCCTCGTTCTGATAATCCACCTGCGCACGCAGCACATCCAGCTTCGGACTGGTACCCGCATCATGCGCCGCCGCTGCCTGATCGAGCGAGATCTTCGACGTGGCCAGTTCCGCCGTCACCGCATCAATGCGCGCCGAGTCTGCAATGCAAAGCAAGTACGCGTTCCCTACTGTGAGGACCACCAAGTCGCGCGCATCCTCGGCCGTCAGCCGGGTGCTGGCAAAGTTATGTTTCGCGGCGATGTAGTTCTGCAACGCCGAAACGTTTACCAGGTTCTGCGTCAGGTACGCGCGAAAATCGACCACCTGAAACGGCCCGATGATCGGCGCAAGCCCAGGGAACTTCAAACCGAAAGCAGCAAGATTGATCTGCTGCACCTCGATGCTGGCCTGAGCCGTCACCGTCGGGAGTAGCGCCTGCAACTCCTCCAACCGCTGTCCGTTCGCACTCTTCTGCGACGAGGTCTGCAGGATCAGCCCAAGGTTCTGCCGAAGCCCGCGCTGTATCGCCTCATTCAGCGAAAGTTCCAGCACGCCATCGGTGGCTTTGCCGCTCACGATGCTGCCCTTGAAGGAGTCCTGCGTGGGCTGCGCGCCGTTCTGCCCACCGGCTCCATAAAGATTCTGCTGCGCGTTCGCAACGGGCGAGCTATCGGTCGCCGTACTCGTGCCCGACGCTGTCTTCGACGCACCCGACGTCCCGCCTCCAACCGGAGTCTGGCCGGGCGCCGAAAGCAGGCAGACGCCAAGCACCGTCACCACGCTCCAGCCGGTTTGCGCTGTTTTATTTATGCCCATACTTCTGATCGTACCCTGCCTCGCCTCAGTTTAAGCTCCGAGTGTTTGAGACTGCTGTGAACTTTGATCTCTTTTATGATGCGCGCGGTAGCGCGGAATCTTCAAAAAAGCTTCCAGATAGTTCGCGCCGGTTCAAGCGGTTCGCTACACTCGTGATCAGATTCAGACAGAGGGCTCTGGCGATATGTTTCTAGGGGTGGATGTTGGAACCGGTGGCACCCGCGCCCTGCTGATCGACCGGGGCGGCAAGGTCATTGCGTCCTTTGCCAGCGACCACGCCCAAATTCGCTCTGAGCATATTGGCTGGGCCGAACAGGACCCCGAGGATTGGTGGCGCGCCACGCTCGAGGCTATCGCCGGCTCCATGGCCATCAGCGGGTCAGCCGGGACCGAGATCGAGGCCGTCGGACTGACAGGCCAGATGCACGGCTGCGTCCTGCTCGACGCGAACGGCGCAGTGCTTCGGCCTGCTTTGATCTGGTGCGACCAAAGAACCCAGCCGCAGTGCGATTGGCTGACCGAAAAGATCGGTTTCGACCGGCTTATCGAGCTGACCGCGAATCCCGCGCTGCCAAACTTCACCCTCACCAAACTCCTGTGGGCGCGCGACCATCAGCCCGAAATTTTCGCCCGCATCGCCCACGTGCTCTGCCCCAAGGACTACGTGCGTTACCGCCTAACCGGGGAGTTCGCCATGGATCTGCAGGAGGCCAGCGGCACCCTTCTGCTCGACGTCGCCCATCGCCGCTGGTCCGCCGAGATGGCTGAAGCCGCAGGCATCCCCATGGCCTGGCTGCCCCGCCTCTTCGAGGGCCCAGAGATCTGCGCCCGCATCAGCACCACCGGCGCTGGAGCCACAGGTCTGGCCGCAGGCACACCCGTGGCCACAGGGGCCGGCGACCAGGGCGCGGGAGCCGTCGGCATGGGCATCCTCGCACCCGGCTCCGTGTCGGCAACCATCGGCACCAGTGGCGTAGTCTTCGCCGCAACCGATGCGCCAATTAACGACAAGCTGGGGCGCCTCCACACCTTTTGCCACGCCGCTCCCGGCCGCTGGCACGTCATGGGCGTCACCAACGGCGCGGGCCTCAGCCTCCGCTACTTCCGCGACACGTTCGCGCCCACCAGCACCTATGAGGAACTGCTGGCCCTCGCGGCCAAAGCTCCCCCCGGCTGCGAGGGCCTGCTCTGGGCCCCGTACCTCTTCGGCGAGCGCACGCCGCATCTGGACCCCACCGCCCGCGCAGCTTTCGTCGGCATCACCGCCTCGCACACGCGCGCTCATTTTATTCGAGCAATACTTGAAGGAGTAGCCTTCAGCCTTCGAGATACATTCACCTTATTCGAAGAGCTCGGCGTCCCGGTCAAGGCGATCCGTCTCGGCGGCGGCGGCGCGCGCGGCCCGCTCTGGCAGCAGATTCAAGCCGACGTCTACGGACATCCAGTCGATCTACTGGAGGCCGAAGAAGGCGCAGCGTTCGGTGCAGCCCTACTCGCCGGAACCGGAATCAACGCGTGGCCCAACCTCGAATCGGCCTGCGCGGAAACCGTCCGGGTGGCCGAAACCATTGTCCCAAAAGACTCCCCGTCAATGCAGCAAGCCTACAAACGCTACCGCCGCATCTACCCCGCGTTGCGAGATATCGGATAGCGGCTCAGTTGCCCGGTTGCCCGTCGCTCTGAAACACGAAGCAAAACGAATGATGGGGCCGAGTTGCTCTGCGATTTCTGGCAAAGCGAGAGGAGCGCGATGAGCTAAGTAAGGCGCGGCGCCCCCTTTCCATAGGTTCCGGGGGGTGCAAGCTCACGGTGAAGCGGAGGCTCGCTCAAATCACGCTGGTTGCTTGTGAAGATCGCGTCACGTTGCGAGATGAGGTAGTCCGCGGTGCGCGCGGCGAGGGCTTGGATAGTGAGACCCGGATTGGCCGAACCCTGGGTAGGAAGGATGGATCCGTCGCACACGAAAAGATTGGCAATATCGTGAGTGCGTCCGAACTTATCGACGACGGACGAACGTGGATCAGCGCCCATGCGCGCGGCGCCGACGAGGTGGGCATACCGAGCTTCCTGAATTACTTCTGTAGCTCCTGCTGCATACATGACCTCCATCGTCTTCGCTTTGGCGCCTTTGATGAGTTTTTTGTCGTTGTCGTGCAGGTTGAAAGTGACGTGGGCAACGCGAAGTCCGAAGCGATCTTTTTCATCGGCGAGGGTGACGCGATTATCTGCCCAGGGTAAGATTTCGCCAAGCAGGCCAAAGGCGGCCCAGTGGTTGTAATCCATCATCTCGCGGCGAAGACCCCATCCCCAGGCGCGTTTGGCTGCTACCATCTGCTTGCCAAAGGCGATAGGCAGAGGACCGACGGTCTGAATGGCGAAGCCTCGAGCGAAGTCATTCTTCGGGTCACTCTCGTAGAATTCTTCCGTGAGCGCGTGTGCGGGCGGCGCTTTATACATGCGGACAGGCTGATCGAAGCGGCCAAGAATGACATTTCCGGCTTGGGCCATAAGGTAGCGGCCAACGGTGTCGCTTGAGTTGGCCAGGCCGTTCTCAAAGCCGGGACAGGCGGAATTGAGGAGAAGGCGAGGGGTCTCGATGGAGTAGCCAGCGATGATGACTGCTTTAGCACGCTGGAAGTGTGAGTTCCCATCGCGGTCGAAGTAATGGACGCCGGTGACGCGTCCTTCCTTTCCGAGTTCAACGCGCGAAACCATCGAATGGTCGCGAATCTCGGCGCCACTCTGCAGGGCATCGGGAACGTGGGTTATGAGGGTGCTGGCCTTTGCGCCGACCTTGCAGCCCTGGATGCAGAAGCCGCGATAGATGCAGTGGGGACGGTCGCCGTGCGAACCGGAGAGAATTGCGACAGGGCCGCCGATCGAGACCGGGATGTTGAGCGCGGTGCAGCCCTTGATGAGCGTATTGCCGACGCCGCCCATGGGATGTGGCCCATATGTGTAGCCGTGCGGGTGTCCCCAGGGATAATACGCTGGACCCGCAACCGGCATCTCCAGTTCGAGTTGCTCATAGTAAGGACGAATGATCTCGTAGTCGATGGGCCAATCGACGCCGACACCATCCCGCGTGTGAATCTCGAAGTCCGAAGGGTGGAGACGAGGAGTGAAGGCGGCCCAGTGCACGGAGCCGCCGCCCACCCCCCGTCCGCAGTTATTCGCGCCGAGTGCGAGAGGATTCGCGCCACCCGTGACTCGAGGATCTTCCCAGTAGAGTTCATGAGATCCAGACTCGTCGGAGACCCAGTCGCGCTCTGTGTCCCAGAACGGGCCTGCTTCAAGGGCGACAACATTGAAGCCGGCTCGGGCGAGACGCTGGAGGAGCACCCCGCCTGCGGAACCGCAGCCGACGATGAGGTAGTCGACCTCATCCGTTTCACTGAAGCGGCGCATGGGAAGATGAATCTTTTGTAGCGAACCGAGCATGTGGTACTCGCTGCGATCAGCTTTGAATGAACCGAGTAAAGGCTTTTTCACGGAACCTCGTGGCAATTTTCTAGCCGTTCTGGTCGGCTTCAGTGTGAAGGTGTTGGGTCGACTCAGTGACGTCAGAGACGGTGTACCGCGGTGCGAGCCATTCGTAGCGCTGCTCTTCGACCTCCCAAGGCTCTGGTTCTCCCCGTTCGAGTCGAGTGTAAGCGCGAGGATAGGCCGGTCCGCCGAAGCCTACTTCATCCCAGGCCCAGGGGTGGGAGTAGTAGGCTTCGAGGGCGTCCTGCATGAGGAGTTGCCAGAATCGAGCGATCGACATCTGTTTCCAGATCGCCTGTGCGGTCTTTGGCTTCCTGTCGTGGATCGCCTGAAGAGTCAGATCCTGCTGACGTTGGGGGAGATAAACAAAGCCGCCGCCAAACCGGTATTGCGACTCTTCGTTGATGGCCTGTTCGCCCAAACGGTACGCCTCGCGATCCTGAGGCATCGATTCAAAGCGGTATCCGATGCCGCGATTCAGGTAGAGGCGCTCGTCCAGAGGTTCTACCAGCAGAATGCGACGATCGGGGGTCCGATCGTGCTGCGGAATGAGGTGATCGAAGACCGCTCGCCAGAACTTTGCCTGCTCCGCGGTGAAGAAGCGGATCGATGGAGGCTGCTCGACGCGCATCGTGACGAGGTCCCGCGTGGACTCGTCCCAAAAGCTCTGCTGCGACATGGTATGGAAGCCCGTATAGTACCCCGGCTGTCTGGTCTGCAACAGCGGTTCGCCCGTGGCGGCGCTCCGAGGAAGTAGAGCTGTGTCTGGAGCTTCATTAGGGTGCATTCAGATCTCCCGTTCAAATTGCGTGAGTCTTGTTATGCTTGCCTGCGTCGCAACAGGCTCGCCAGAACGCCCAGCATGCCCGCAGCGCCGAACAGCAAGGGAGCAAAGATGGGTGGGCCGTACATGATGTTGTAGAGCAAATGTTTTCGGCCACCGGGACGCCGGAGCACACCGCGTGCGTGATAGTAGAAGCCGACCGCGGCGTCCAGACCTGCAACGACTGAGACCGCAGGGAGTGCCGTCGTGGCGATGCGGCGGCTCTTGACGGAAGCGATAGCAGCTCCCGCAAGTATTGGCGCGATAACTACAGGGCTCCACTGAGCCTTATAGCGAAAGTTGTTTTTGTAGTGCGAGTAGTAGGCTTCGAAACCACTGAGTAGAGCGCTGACAGCAGTCACGATCGCAACCTGGCGTTGAAACTTGCCTTCACGCATGTCCTGCTCGGTGGAGATGAGATCGCGCCCGGCGTGTGAGGGAAGGAGACGAGCGAGCCAACCATCGGTCTCATCACGCTGCAACGCGTTACCTTCCTCCCGCTGCAGATAGGAGGCAATGAGTCCGAGATACGCGCTGGTACCGAAGAGAAGGGGCGCAAAAATTGGAGGTCCCATAATCATGTTCGTCATAGGGAGACGCCAACCGCCGGGCTTACGGGCGATGCCGCGGACATGGAAGTAAAAGCCAACGCCTGCATCGACCAGTGTGATGAATCCCGCAAGCCGAAGCAATGTCCGCGCCGCCCGCCGGCTGAAGAAGCCGGCTACAGCAGCGACCGCTAACACAGCACTCAGAATGACCGGGGTATACATCACACGGCGGCTATAACTGCCGCGGTAGTGCTCGTAAGCGACCTCGAGACCGCTGATGATGCTCGTTATTGCGGTGAGCAGGGAAAGGCTGCGTTGAAAGCGCCCTTCCCTGACGTGGTTGGCGATGGTTCTGGCATCGTCGACCGGATGAGTGAGCGTCAGCGTTTGATCGGTCGCTGTCATCGGCTAGATCACTTCGCGGATCTTATCTTCCGCGACCGTTTTGATGATTTTGATGGCGTCTTTCTGTCCCCGAACGAGCGCCTTAGCGAACTTGTAAGCCTGCTCGGTTGAGATCTTGCCAGGCATCGGCGGCTCATTTGGATCGACGACGGCCTGGATCACCGCGGGTCCGGGTTGGCTGAGGGCGTCTCGCAGGATGCGTTCGGCGTCCTCAGGGCGCTCAATCGTATATCCTTTCGCGCCGCAGGCTTCGGCAACTTTGGCAAAATCGATGGGTTCGAGCTCGACCCCAAACTCTGGGTTGCCTTCGAGAATCATCTGCTCCCACTTGATCTGGCCAAGCACATTGTTCTTGATGACGATGACGGTCACGCGGAGCTTGTATTTGACGAGAGTCGCGATCTCTCCCATCAGCATCGTGAGTCCACCGTCGCCGACCACGCAAACCACCTGGCGACCGGGATAAGCTACAGCTGCTCCAATGCTGTAAGGGAGGCCATTGGCCATCGTCGCAAGGGAGCCAGAGAGCGAGAACTGCATGGTGCCGCGCATCTCCACGTACCGCGCCGTCCATGTTGCAATCGTGCCGCTGTCCGAGGAGACAATGGCATTGTCCTCGAGCAGTTTGTTGAGTGTATGGGTGACGACCTGCGGCTTCATCGGCATGTCCTTGCGCGTTCCGCGCTCCTGCATCAACTCATTCCACGTCTTCATGCGTTCCTGCGACTT
>Ga0182024_10010416_pt1 | contig 18935 bp, 27 predicted proteins | sample P32metaG_FD_120480 | JGI IMG/M metagenome (GOLD analysis project Ga0182024, IMG submission 120480) | Permafrost microbial communities from Stordalen Mire, Sweden - P3-2 metaG (Illumina Assembly) | ecosystem: Environmental > Terrestrial > Soil > Wetlands > Permafrost | place: Sweden: Stordalen... | reverse complement strand
GTGTGGGCTATTTTCTTGGAATTCCATTGCTTCCATTTCTCGATCAGGAATGAAATACCTTGCTGGCTGTATCCATAGTCTCGTATCCAGAGCGGGATTTTTTCCTGCCCGATACAAGCCTCGTTCTCCGGCTGGAGATAAATATCGACATCGAATTCGACCAATGCCGCGAGACGCTGCTGCGCTTCTTCGACTTTGACGGGAACCATGTTCGATGGCACGACAAAAAATTTGGGGTACGCGAACTGCGCACGCCAGCCGAGGGTGTGGCGTATCAGCCGCCCCCACAGGTGTACTTCCCCGTGGATTCCGCGCTGGATGTAGTTGATGTCGATCAAGTGCCGCATGTTGATTCCGGCGTACATGCCACACGTGCAATTTTCGTTTGGGACGTAGTGTTCTTTGGATTGCAACCACTTTCTGGTTTCATCCGTGGTTGCGGACGCTACCAGCCACTTCCAATCATCACGGTAATGGCACGCGGCTTCGAAGGCGAGTTTGGGCGTCCATGGCGCTCCGTTAAGCGAGGCGATGCCCTCGGCAGACCAGCCCCATGAACGGTAAGCCACGAACGGCTCGACGTACATGTCCGGCACTTTCGCCAAGTCCACGCCGTACTTGGCGTGGGGCAACGCGCCACCGCGACTGGAGCGCCGCGCCAAGTTAGCGCTGCTCGACGGTGACAGTCTCAACGGTCGTCTCCGCCGTGACCGGGACTTCGATGGTCACAGGCTGCTCTTCCGGCTGTTCCTGTTCCCGGCGCAGGGGCGCGGGGAGAACCAGCGGCTCGATGTCGATGATTTCGATGGGTTTGCCGATGTTGCACATATTTTCTCCTAAAGGCATGTACTGTACTTCCACCGGAAGTATACAGAGGGCAATCGGAAATTGGCCACCCGCAAGTCATTGCTGCTCAAGGGGTTGCAAGTGGCCATTCTGTGTTTCTCCTCTGTATACTTCAGGCGGGTGACAGCTTGACGATCCGCGAACTAATGGAAGAGCAGCGAACGCTGGTAGGCTCCAGCGACCTTGCGAAACGGTTAGCGGCGGCGCTGCTGATGCCCGGCTTGCTCAGAGAGCGCCTGCGCGAACTCGATGACTTCGGTCTCGGACAAATTCTTGATTTCGAAGTATGTTCCAACCTGAGCGTGTTCGCTCCTGAGTTGACCGTCTGCATGGAGGTCGCTGAGAGGCTTTCTCGGAACCGGGGAGACAAAGCCATCCAACGAACACGCTCGACAGAGATAAAGCGCGATGACGGGGAACATCTCCTCCGCGCCGAGTCCGCGCTGTATCGGGGACGCATCCCTCACTTGCTGCTGCCGTTTCAGAGGGACAGGTTCGCGGGCAACGTGTTCATGGTGCCGTCCGTGACGGAAGCAAGGCGTTGTTTGTGTCAGGCAGGATTTCGGGAGAATCCCCGCTCTCCCTCGTTGCTGATTGACTCCGAAACGAACCAAGCGATCCGACTTGTGGAAGAACGCCTTTGACCTCATGCCTCAAAGGAGAAAGAATGAAACGAGCCGCATTGTATTGCCGGGTGAGCACGTGGATCAGCTCCCCGAGACTCAGCTAAATGAACTACGGCAGTTCGCTGCGAATCGCGGCTTCAAAGTCGTGGGCGAGTACACCGACCACGGCTATTCCGGTGCGCCGCGTGCGATCTCCGGGTCGGCTCGAACGCCCGCGATGTGGCAGGAACGATGCGTTGGTCGATTTATCGCTAGCGGAAGGCAAACTGACGTTGCATCCGAGGCGCTGACAAGCTCTGGGCATTCAAGAGCAGTTTGGAAATCCCGCTTGTCCACGACCTCCCACTCCCGAACATTCTTCAACCCGATGCAGTTAGAAATATTCATGTGCTCCTTGCTGTCGGGAGAGAAGTCCTATCCCGTTTACAGGTAACCGCCCTTCGACACACGCCGTCGCGGCCCGGGCCTAACTCTTTTCTTGCGCCCTTTTGCAAGAGCGAACAGAGTCGTGGCCGAAATGTTGAACCTCCTCGCCAATTCTCGATAGCCAAGATTCCAGTCCCGGGAAACGCATTCCAGCAGCTTTTCGTTGAGCGCATCCCGTACCTTTTTGAGTTCGGCCCTGTAGTCGAAAGGGCACCGGACGTCGTCGAACGCGTCGTCTTTCATCGAGGCCTCGCTTTTTGCTCCCAGCATTTTTGCACGAGATCGTTCAGATTTCTGAACATTTCAGGGGAATCCATGTAAGTTGCACATTCCGGGAGACCTACGTCTAACCAATCCCGCAGACTGCTCTGTACACTACGGGTATGGGCATGAATTCAGCAGCGGCAAAAGATCGGCTGTCGAAGGCGGACAAAATGTCCGCCTCCAATGCGACGAGGGCATTTGACCCGAGAACGGACCTCACCGTAGAAGAGACGAAGGTTGCAAGGAAGTTCGTCGAGACCGAACCTGTAACAAATAGTAACGAACCGTGCGTTATGCCCGCTTCGTTGGCTGACGAGCCGCTGGCAGAAATGGTCATAGCAGGCTGCAAGAAGTTTAGGACCCTCATCCCATATGTCATTGAACTGCGAGAGCGGTTCTCTCGCCAAATTCGTGGCAACGCCAACATTGCAGGCTGCAAGACGTGGACGGAGTTTTGCGAGAAGCATCTTGACCGAACCACCAGTGCTGTCCAGCGAGCCATGGCGGTTCACACCAAGCCAGAGCCATCGATCCTGCCGAGTCAGTCGCCCGACGCTCCGCAGCCTGTGCCAGCCGCAAAGGCTGCAACACAACCTGCCAAACCGCATGCGGAAAAGCGAAAGAACCGCAACGAACCTATCGATGATTTCAAAGAAGTGCGCAAAGTCGCCATAAAAATGCTGAACATTGGGATGCGTGAAATGAAAAAGACGGAAGCCAATCACAGTCTGCTTGATTCGGCAAAGACGTGGGCACAGTGCAAGTTGGCTGACCACTCGGGGTCGGTAGCATGAGAAATGCGGAGGTAGTTCAATTGGTAGAACACACGATTCCAATCGTGGATGGGGGTTCGATTCCAACCCTTCCGCTCCATTTTATTGCTATAGAGAAGCGCAAAGCAACGGAACTGATCATCGAGCACCACTACCTGCACCGCCGATGTCCCGTTTCTTGGGCGTGGGGTATTGAGGCAGGCGGAAAGATTCTAGGTGTGATGACTGTGGGTAAACCGTGCAGTTGGTCCGCGACTTGCGGAGTCGTTGGTGAAAAGTACGCGGCCATGAAAAATCCCGAGGCCCGCTCCAAGGATGTGTATGAATTGAATCGTCTGTGGGTCTCTGACTTGTTGCCGCGTAATACAGAGAGCCAGTTCGTTGGATGGTGTCTGAGACAACTGCGGGTGATTCAGCCGAATGTCATTCTCATCAGCTACGCGGACAGTTCCCGCAAAAACCCGAACGGAATTCCACACATTGGCACGGTGTATCAGGCCACTAAATGGATTTATACAGGCACGTCATCAGCGTTCACAGATATAACTTTCGCTGGGTACTCGAAATCTCGGAATATGCCGCTGGAGAAGCGCGGAGCAAGGGTGGGCAATAAGCGGGCGCGGTTAAGTGATCCCACTTCGATCCGCACAACCCGCAGTCCTAAGTACCGCTACGTATGGTTTGCAAATTCCGAAGACAAACGCTTGTTGGCGTGGCTGGAGAAGCCATACCCGACGAGAGACGGCAGTCAGCGCGGGATATGTTCGGACTGCGGCGCGACCTTCCCGTCTAATCGGCAACGGCGAAAACATGTCGAGCGCGAGCACACCGTCGCCGAGGAGGAGATAGCTTGAGCTATCGCCGGTCCTGTCTGGGCAATTCCGTGATCCGTGGATTCGGTCTCGCGATGGGCTTCGCTCTGTTCTCGCTTGTGGCTGGGATCGTCAGCGGGGTTACGGTCGGGCTATGGGCAGCCGAACGGATAACTCCCGATAAACGGGGCGTTACCGGAATGTGGGAAATTCCCCCAAATATCATCGAGCGAGTGAGCTACTGACCGCAGCCCCGTAGGCCGGAAGCGCGTCCTGATCCCGATGCGGAGTCTTCAGCAGGTCGTGTCCAAAGGAACCTCATAGCGAGGCGCTCAAAGGTCACGCGCCGCTCGTCGAGCGGTCCTGTGCACCTACACGTTTCCGTCCCGCCTTGCGTTCAGGAACCTGTTGCGTTTCCTGTGGGTGCTCATCTCATGCTCCTCATTCGCAGTAGTTCTATTCCCACATGGGGTCGCCGTCGTCCTCATCGCACCAGTCCTCCTCCGGTTCGTCCTCGTACCCGGACAGGTCGTCCTCGTCTTCGCTGAAGAACAGACCGTTCCTTTTCGCCTCGCGAATGGCTTCGCGCTGGGCTTCCATCCGGTCGTGCCATGATTGGTCGTGCTCGGGAAACATTGGCTTGAAGCCTTCGCACTCGTGGGCTGGCTCGTCCCAGTGGAGCGTTGCCTCGCGGCACACCTTGCAGGTGGGCAACCTGCTGGTTGCCCCAGTCTGCCTCTGGGCGAGCCACTTGGCGTAAAGGTTGGGGTAGCGATCCCGGTTGAGCAAGGGCTTCTCGGGACGGGCTTCGCGGCGCAACCGTATCTCTTCTTGTTTTTGCCGTTGACTTCGCTTCCTCAACCACTGGGTGTACTACCGTGGTGTCATCAAACAGAATCTTACCCTTGGCTCTCATACCGAAGACCGTAGCCATTGAGGGTTTGCCTTGTTCTTTGAAGTAGACAACCCAGCCAAAACTTCCTCGCGCCGCGCAGCGGCGCAAGAAGATGCAAGTGTTGCTGTCAGTCTCACCTGCAAAATCAGACCTGAAAGACTTACATCTGCGCTGTAAAATCTAAGCTCTATATCTGTGCTACGACCGCATCTCACGACTTTTTTGACGGCGAGATGCGGTTGGCTAACACGTGAGGTGCGGTTGGGTATAAGTCGTGAGATGCGGTTGGGTATAGTCGTGAGATGCGGTTGGCTAAGTCGTGAGATGCGGTTGGGTAACACGTGAGATGCGGTTGGGTAGTTAGGCGTCATCTTCGTTCACCCCCGCGCTCGCAGCCATAGCATGGACGGGCTGGTTCTTCTTGCTGAAGTGCCCACGGTTTGGGTTCTTGCTCTTGTAACGCCCCGGACGCTTAACGTCCGCCGTCTGGCTAGGACGCTTATGCTCCTTAACCACGGCGTCCACGATTTTATACATCAGGTGCTCGGCTTCATTGGAGTCAGTCCACCCGCGAGCAAGCACCACACCGTCCTTACGGAACATCTGGATGTCCCTCTGGATTTGGGACTCGGACTTACCGACACGCAGCGCGAGCTTCCACTGGCTCATGTCGCAGAAGCCGAGGCATTTGTCTTCTTTGTAGGCTTCAGGCATATCCTCGGGGATGTAGGCATCGGGGTTGGTTCGGGTTCCCAGCGCGAGGACAAGCAACAGCATCCGCGCTCCGGGGTTGTGGTCATAGAGATCGCTTTCCATGATCTGGATGGGAAGGGAGTTCTCCTTCTTGGCGAGGGACTTTTTGAGAAGCGCCAGCTTTTCCTGCTTGGTTTCTGGTTCCCTTACCGCCGCCACGGCTTCCTTGCTCATTGGGCACCGCCCGCGTACTGAGCCTTGATCTTGAATGTTTTGGAACTTCTCTCGTCGCTCATGTTCATCCCTGTTTGTCTCATCCCTGTTGCCTAGCCTTGTCGAAGGGCTTGCGTCGGAACCGTGATGGGCGGGTAAGGGATGAGCCAACCCGCCCCCGGTTTGAAATCGTCTCGCGACGACCCCGACATATCTTTAATACTCACCCGCGAGGTTTCCGGGGGCGTCTTCCTCTTGGTCGCCGGGGCAGGTCTAGCTCCTCGCGCCATGCCGTGACCGTCCTCTCGGAAATGTTCAGAGCCTCCGCGATTTGGCGGAACGTCCACCCCAGCCCGTGCAGGCGTATGAACTCCAGTTGCAACGTCTCGTAGTAACGTGGTGCGTTCATACCTATGAAGTCGGAATTCCGTTTTCGCTTCCGAATTAGCGGACTTCGCAGACCATACGTGGAGGTGACACATGCCGTCACTGGAACGACCGATCTGCGAATTCAACGGTCTCGGCGGCTGCGCTCGTCCCGCGACCCACGTGGTTTGCTTTGAGTTGCGACGCTGGCGGCTTTCGTGCGACAGCCACAAAGAGAAGTGGAAAGGAGCGTACTGGATCGGAAGTCTTCTCGGCTGGAAACCAGACCCCGCAGCCGTGCAGGGGGAGTAGTGCGACGATTGCCAATCGCGTTGGCAGGACGAGCAACGCGCCAAGGCGCTGCGCGAGAGGCGATCCATCAACGTGCGGAGAGGATTCTGAACTCGGAGCGGAAGCTGCGGCCGGCGGCGAGATACCCTTCAATTGGATATGAAGCACCGCGTCGCCTTTGGCATCCTTCGCTTGTTCATTCGTTCTCCTCCGCCTCGTGGCTCCGCAGCCACTTCTCGTCGTTCTCGTTCAGCGGCCGCGCTACCTCGTGCATCGCGTCCTCTTCTGTGTCCGCCTCGACCGGGTAGGTCACTTCGCAGACCGGGCCGTGCCATGTAAGTTCGAAGATCACAGCTCGTCCTCCGGCTCAGACTTCGCGCCGAAGGCTTCCAACAGCCCGCCGATTGTCTCAATCTTGGCTTTTCTCATGCCCGCCTCGAAAATCTTGCGCTCTATCTCGTTGAGCGGCTTGTAAGCGGCTTCGCGGCTGGCAGGGACAACGGACACATTGCGACCGTCATACGTGCGGATGGACACACCGCAGCCGCCGGTGCCGAAGGTGAGTCCGATGATCTCGGTCGCGATGGACAGCAGATGACGGTAGGCCGTAGGCTCAAGGGCGTTTATCCCGTCCAAGTTTGACTGTTCAATCGCGTTGAGGCTGGGCATCGTGCTCGTGCCTTCTTGAGTCTCCTCTTGGTAGTCGTCGCCGTACTCAAGCGAGATGAAAGGCAACCCCTCGTCGGCGTGCTCGTTCATCATGGCTAGCACCGGCTTTACGTCTACCACTTCCGCGTACATATTTGATCTGCTCATGTGTTCTCCTCTTTCAACTCCGGCCCTTCGATGTGTGTTCGGCTTCTTCCGACATGCAGGCGCAACGGCCAACAAACACTGGCGTCTCGCCGTCCTCCTCGCAAGCGGCAACTATCGTTTCGTAGATATGCAAAGGAATCCGCACCTCAAATTCCTTGCCGCATTCCTTGCACGCCGCGATCATCACCTTGTAGTCCTCGTCGTTCGCCATCTTGCTTCTCCTTGTGCCTGACTGTCCTCGTCAGCGACCGCTTCACGGTCGGACGCACGCTTAGCCGTGCGTTTCGGACTTAGCGCACGTCAGTGGTACGCAGGTACTCCTTGTTTGTCCATCGCTCCGTCCACTGGCGGAAAGATTTCTTGGTGGCGACGAGTCCGCAGCGTGGGCACTCTCCGACCTTGGCGTACTCATCCGTCTTCGGCTCGATGGGGGTCTCGGTTGCAAGCCCGGCTTTGATGAGAACCTTGCCAACTCTCGGAGCCACGTGATATGCGTCGATGTCGCCGTTCAGGACGATCTTCACAGTGCCTCCTCTTCCTCGTCGCCCGGCTCGTACCCGCTGCGGGCGTTGTGCTTTGCAACCATGGTCGCCACATCCTCGGGGCAGGCGTCCCCGACCACGGCGGCGAGAGCCTTGGCTGGTTCCGACAGTTCCACCTTCGGTTTCTTCACTCTTGGTGCCGTGGTCAGCACGCCCGACGCCTTGCCCTCGGCAAGAACCGCGTTGAACTCGGCAAAAGCCTTGTCGTGCTCGGCTTGGAATTCCTTCTCGGTCTTCGGCAGGCAGTATGTCGGCTGCGGCGGTGCCCACGGGAATCTGCGCGAGCCGTGCTTGGAGTCGTCAGGATACAGTTCCCGCAGCTTGGCGTATTTGCCGTCCACTGCGCCCAGTTCACCCATGATGCCTACATAGAATTACGCCAACCTCTTCGCGGCGCGGAACCGCATCATCAGGTCTTTGTTGGGATCGACGGTCTTGACCTTCTTCTGTTTCTTTGCCTGTCCGTCCTTGTTCTTCTCAAGCATCCCCTTGACAAACTGGAGACCCTCGTCCTTCGAATTCTTCTTGCGGGTCAAAGCCCCATTCTTCGCGCTGCGGCTGTGTCGCTCAGACTTCTCCTCATGCCAGTCGGCGGAATCTTTGACCAAGGCGTTGAAATCTTTCGTCAGACACTTGTTCCAGAGGCGCATGGCTTTGATCGTCGCGGTCACCTTCGTGCGGAGCGCGGCGACCAGTTCCTTCTCGGTCGTGGTGCCGTCCTCGTTCTCAACCGTGACGATCACGTGCCCGGAGACATCCATTGCTGTGTGCGTCCAGACAACTTTGTCTACCTTGACCAACGCCTCGTACTCTTCCTCCGTGGGGTTGTTGTTGTCTGTGCCGAAGCTGAAGTCGTTGCCGCTGCGCCGTGCGCCTTGGTACTTCAGTTCGCGTTTTTGCTCGAAATCAACGAGGCAGTGGGCTTCCTGCGCGTTGAATTCAACGTTGGCGATCTGCGCCGTGATGTCGAGGCGAACATCTGTTCGCTCGTCGTCCTTCTTGCGCCCGAAGATGATGTGCTGAGCCGTGCGGATGGTGACCTTGGCAAACTCCTTGCACCATTCTTCTTTAGTTGAGAAGCCGTTGACGGCGGTTCCGGCTTCAAGCGCCGACCACACCACGGTCAGGGCCGCCTTCAGTTGTTCCTTGCGCGTAGCCTTGGCGGTGCGCAAATCTTTCAACACCGCGTTCGCGGTGCCGTCCTCGGCGAGGAGCCGCTTCGCTTCGTCGCCTGCTGCGTTGTGGTCAATCTGTTGTTTCGGTTTCATCGGTCTCTCCTCTCCCTTCGGTGTAAAATAAAAAAGCGCCTGCCCGACTCGCCGCTCTCGCGAGTCCGACAGACGCTTCGCCGCCTGACCGATCAGTAGACTTCCGGTCGGTCTCTCAGCGACCGGGAACCGTCTACCAAGCTATCGGTTTTGAATCCGAATTGTCGGCGGGATTGCCGCCGTCCTTAATTATACCGCTGCCCTACACTCTCTTTGATGCACGCTCCACAGAAAAAGACGTTGTCAAAAGGTAAGATCACGAACACAAGGCGAGGGTTCAAGCCCAAGCAGCCTCCACGGCTGCGGTCAAGCGGTCGTGCTTCAGCAGCACCATGTACCGCTGGACGCTGGCTAGATCGCGCCAGCCCCGAGCCGCATCACGTCCGGCAGGGGCATCCCGTGCTGGAGCGGTGGAGTGGCTCCGGTCGCCCTGAACTTGTGCAACCATACGCGGTCGGGGTCGATGCGAACCCGGTTCGCTACGAGGAATCATCGTCCTACGGCGACGCGGTCGAGGTAGGCGTCAAGGTCGTCTTGGCGGAATTTCCACGCCTTGGCGATGAAGTACGAGCGCAGTTGCTCCTGCTTGATTAGCTTGTACAGAGTCGTGCGAGAGACAGAGAGGTACTCACATACTTCGAGCGTGCTGAGCAGTTGCTTAGACATGGCGATACACCTTTAGCTTCGTAAACTGCTCGAAGTCATAAGGCGTAGCGTTCCGCCGTTCTTCTTCGGGGCTTAACCGCTGGTATTCAGCGTGCGGATTCTGGCGACAAGCCTTCGTGCCCTCTGTGCCGCATCTCTATAATACTGCGTTTTTCTCAAACTACCCGATGCGATCAGCTTTTGACAGGGGGGTTGAACGACGCCGCTTCGACCGTGTTCTCGATCTGACCCGTTGTCAAATCAATGTCCGCCAAGTACGCCATCGTGGTCTCAAGGTTCTTGTGACCGAGGAGTTTCTGAATCCCGTGCATCGGCATCCCGGCAAGCGCCCAACGTGTCGCTGCCGTCTTCCGCAGCTTGTGCAACTCGACGTGGAACGTCGCTCCAATACTCTTCGCAAACTCTTGCAGGTCACGGAGCAAATGTTGATTTGGGAGTCCATCACCGTTCGGGAAGATGAGCGTTGATGTGGCGGTCTTCTGCCGTTCACGAATGGCTTGTGCCAGTGCAGCGGGAATGCGGATATTGCGACAGTGGTGCTTCTTGGGGTGCCAGTTCAAATGCGGCTTGCGTTTGATTTCAAGCACGCAGCCTTTCAGGTCGGAATATTCGGCGTGGGTTGCTTCCCCATTTCGTACGGCGGAGCCAAGGAAGTAGTCGAGCAGGAACCGCACATCACCCATAGCGTGCAAATACAGAAAGGCAAGTTCCTCGTCCGGGTGTGCGCTGACAATCTTCGATGTGCAAGGGGGGTACTCGCTCTTCTTGAGAAGTTTCTCTCGACCGAACGCCTTGAGAAAAATGACCACGTAGAGGACTTTGTTTTTGTACGTCTGACCGGGGTTCGCGTTGCTACGATTTGGGACGGCGTGCAGGCGGAGCCATCCCATGAAGTTTTTCAGGTCTTGCTTCCCGATTTCGTCAATGAACTTCTTCGAGCATGATGCGGTGAATTGGTCGAGAGCGAAACGGTAGGCGGAGATGGTCTTGTGGTCCTTGCCTTCCGCCGCCTTATCGCTAAGATACTGCTCGACGGCATCGGCGAGCAGTATTCTGGTCGTGGGGACCGTGGTAGCGGTGGTGGGAAAGTACCCAGCGTTCTTGCTCGCATAGAGACGCACATCTCGCTCACGCAGTGCTGCCTCTGCTTCGTTCAGCGTCTTGAAGGAGTCCAGTTTCCGCTGACCATCCAGCGTGTACCGAACGCCGAACTGGAACGCATTGGGACTTACTTTTGGCTTTCCGTTCTTTCCGATTTCACAAACAACCCAAGGGTAGCCCTTTGTGCGGAGCCGCTGGTACAACTTTGCTTGTCTTGACATCTTGGATAATACTGGCATTTGCGCTTTCCTCTTTTTGTTTTTCGAGGAAAGTGGCAACAGTGGTTACTAAAAGTGGTAACACTATGCGGTTTTATTGGCTTTTCTTAGGATGGTAGCGATACCGGGATTCGAACCCGGATTTTGGCCTTGAGAGGGCAATATTCATTTCATAATAACCGCATTTTTGCTGCATTTGTGAAGTACCAGTACTGTCAATTGTCATCGAATTGTCATTGACGTTTGGCCTTTTCGATGATAACCTGTTTTGCAGTCGAATCCACGGAGGTAATCAAGATGGCTCGCAATCGCGGACAAGGCAGCATCATCAGAAGGCCAGGGACTTCTAATCTGTATATTCGCTACTACACTGCAAATGGCCGACAAGTACAGGAAGCTGTAGGTTCCGATGATCGGAAAGCCGCCGAGGATTTGTTGACACTGCGGCGCGGAGAATCGATGCAGGGAATGTGCCCGGCGCAGGATATCAAAAAGGTCCGTTTTGAAGATGTGCGCAACTCCTATGTCGCGGAACATCCGCTCGATCCATCGAACAAAACGAAGATTGGATATCTGAATGAATTTTTCGCTGGCACGCGCACCGTGGACCTGACTCCCGATACGATTCGCAAATTCATTGCCGAGAAGCGCGAGAAAGATTTGTTGAGCGATCCAACGATCCGCCGCATCCTGGTGATGTTCCGCTCGATGCTGAACCAAGCCCGCAAAGAGGGCAAGATTCGCCACACCGACGTACCGCACTTTCCCATGCCTGCCGATTCCAAGCCACGAAAAGGATTCATCCAACCAGACCAGTTCGCTAAACTTCATGATGCTCTACCCGAGAATTTGCGACCGCTCATCAAGTTTTGCTACTACACGGGATGCCGCATCGGCGCGGCCAAGAAAATCACTTGGGATATGGTCTCGAAGGACTGCACGGAAATCGAACTCTCGGGCGATATCACAAAAAACGGTGAGCCCTTGACATTGCCTTTGGTTGGTCCGCTGGCAGAGATCGCAACGATGCTCAAAAAGATGTTCCGCGACCAGTCAAAACCAGTCTTCAGTCATTACGCTCTGCGTACAGGCTGGTGCAGTACATGCCATTCCCTCGGCCTTGGCGTGTATGACGAGGAGTCCCGCAAATATAGCGGGCTAACGATCCATGACCTGCGCCGCAGTGCCGCGCGCAATCTGATTCGGGCTGGAGTGGATCGCGGGACCGCAATGAGCATCACCGGACATCTGACTGAACACATCTTTGAGCGATATAATATCAAGACAACCGATGATCGCAAAGCCGCTCTGCTAAAAGTAGGAGATTACGCCAAGCAGCAAGCAGCGCAGGCGGCGAGATCGTGATAAGATTTTGGCGTTACTGTGGCGATATCGTCTAAGGGTTAGGACGGTGCCCTCTCAAGGCACAAATCGGGGTTCGAATCCCCGTATCGCTACCAACGCCAGCCAAACCACCCCTAACGATTTTCCTTGACAGGGTACTAGGGTTTATAGTACTAAAGTACTAGAGAAATTGGGCAGGCTGATTGTTGCTCAGTTTGCAGTACGGTTATATCGTCTTACGGGACAAAGAGTCCCGCAATTAGTTAAGCCGCTATCACCTAGCCCCGTAGGTTTCGTCCTTGGGACACTCAAATCCAAACAGGATTGGTGTCTCATGGCACGCCCAAAAAAGTCCGCAAGGGTTGTACCCGTAGTTCCCCCTGTTGTTGATTTTCCATCTCTATCGTTTTCATTAAAGCAAGCCGCTGCCGTTTCTGGTATTGCGTTATGGCATCTGCGTTCAGCGATTTGGAACGGCAAACTCACAGCACACATGGCAGGCAAGAAACAGATTGTCCTGCGTGTTGACCTAGAGAAATGGATTGCCAGCCAGCCAATAGTGCATCGGCGCACGGCGAAGCCAAGGCGGGCAGCATGAGTCCCGTCCATATCGATGAATGCGACCCCCAAACCCGTGCAAAGGTACGCCAGCAAATTGGAGAGACCGCAGGCGGTACGACCGCTCTGGCGACCGTTGAGGAACTAAGTTCCCTAACGCTCGGCGACCCAGCCAACATGACCAACGACCAGTTGGCGGACACTGTTATTGATGGTGTCAAGAAGTTGCGCCACTATCTGCCGTACATCATCGCGCTGAAAACCCGCTTTGATGGAGGCCAGCGGGACAGCACGAACAGACTTCGCAAGCCTATCAAAGACTGTTACTCATGGAAGGAGTTCTGCGAGAATCATCTGGATCGAACACCGCGCGCACTGACCAAAGCCCTAGCGACACCACAGCCGACACCTGCCGCGCACGAAGAATCGGCCCGACCATCGCAGGCTGAATATACTCCAGCGGACGCCGTCGTGGCCGTCACCACATTCGTGGACAAACTTGTGCGCACTATGTCTCCGCAAGATGCGCAGACCGTCTATCAACAACTCACAGCAGGCCTGCCCAACGTCGTGGTGACTCCGATGCCTGCACCAGAGTCGCAACCAGCACCAGCTCCCGCCGAGGCTCCGCTCACGGTCAAGGAATTGGTAGCGTGGCATGAATCGCTTGACACTGGCGATGGCTTCAATATTCACCCACGCAAGGCACCATGCGCTGGGCACGTGGACTTGAACTTCTGTGCGCTCAAACCAGCCGTCGCAAAGAAGTTGGCGGAATATTTCGTGTCGTTAGCGGTGCCTGCATTCGATCTCGGCTCTGCCCCCGATCCCGAAACTAGTGCGAAGGTTGAAAAACCCGACCCGATGGGGCCCGTTGTCATGCATCGTACACGCGGTGATTCCACCAACGTGCGCGCTAGGACTTGGTGCGGCGAAACTGGGTACACCCGATTATCCAAGCGACACCCACAAACCACATCCATTAGTCGGAAGGATACCAGTTGTGTGACGTGTCTTGCGGCGATAGGTGAGTATAACCAATGAACCCTAACTTTTTTGATCAGTGGCACGAAGACTGGCCGGTGACAACACCCAACATGGTGATTGACCCGGCCAAGATTCAAGTACTGCAGGTCCCCATGAACACCATGGTTCGCTATCAGAAGCAGATGTCCAAGGCTATATGGAAGCCCGCGCCGGGACGCAAACTCGGATTCTTGGTGATCCATGACATGAGCGCGTTGCTCGGCATTATCGCGCTCGCGAGTCCTGTGGTGCGACTCAAAGTGCGTGATGATTTTCTGTTCCCGAACGCCCCTGCCGATTTCAACTATGGCCACGCCCTTCGATCCTACATGGATATGAGCGTATGTGTTGGTGCCCAGCCGATTGCTTGGCACTGGCGCATCGGCAAGTTGCTGGCGCTGATTGCAACTACTCTCGGGCCATCGGTCGAACAAGCGTATCCCGAGGATGAATTCAAGGGCGTCATCACCACGGCTCTGTGGGGTAAGAGTGCACAGTACAACGGCATCTATAAATTTTTGGGTTACACCGCAGGTCACGGGCACGGGCACATCGATGACACGGACTATCAATCAATGGTGCGCATACTCAAAGCCTGTCATGCGCTGCCGGGATGCAAGTTCTCGGATGGGTCCAATGCGAAGATGCGACGGATCGCGGCCTACCGCAAACTGACAGGCGACAAGACCGCGACTCTCTTCCACGGCCATCGGCGGGGGGGTTATTACCACGGCGCAGTGCGGTGAATCGCCCCAGCAGGACCGGCTCCCGGCTGAAGTACCGGCCAGCGTGGCCGGTACTCCAATCGTACGGAACCTTTTCCGCAATAGGAAGAGCGGGCTTAGATCGATTCGGCCCGAGGTCCTTACTACGTAGTGAGGACCGGGCAGCATCAATAGGTGCGGAAATGTCTTGACTTTGATCCATCAGAAGCGTATGATCAATTGGTAATCTTCAACTCGTCCCGCCGTCTGCAGTTCCCAAAAATCCCACAGGTTTTAGACTTATCGCTCCTTATATGTAGGGTGATACACACCCTACAAAGGAGCCTCAAATGCTAAGCACTTCGCTCGCCGTAGTTGAATCCAATCCAAAATCATCGCTACCACCGGAGACTAGTCAAGAAAGTGGACTACTCTCCCTGAAATTCGCAGTACAGCACCGGGAGTCCCTGACTGATGATGAGTTGGGCTCGCAAATTGAAGGTGTTGTTTTTACGCTACGCTTATGTCTTCCACTTGTCACAGAAATGCAACGCCGGTTTCAAATTCTCCACAGGGGCAAACAAGTTGATGGCACCTATAAGACGATACGAGGTTGTCGCTCTTTCCAAACCTATTGCGAAACTGTCCTGCATCGCACCAAGCAAGCAGTCTATGCGATGTTGAGTGAAACACCCAAGCCGGATGACATTCAGCCCAAACTTTTGCCTGTGGCTGTTGAGCCGGATGTTGAGCCAGAGCCATCCGTCCTGCCGGTATCACCAGCCCCAGAGCCATTCGTCGCCGGTGGGGAAGACGCCGTGTTTGTCTTGCCTGATTTACCTGAGTTAGAAGAGGCTAGCCGGAATCCTATTCAACATTCGCCCATCAATAAATTTCAGGCAGTCAAGCCTGAAGGCACGATTTCGAAACTCAAACAGATGCAACTTGACTGGGCTGCTGTTACCAATCCTGCAGTTGGACGCATCGCAATCAAAGTATCCAGCGTCAGCAGTGGCGTCGAGATTGCTGCTGGGCGCTATGACATCGTATTGTCTGGCGTGACAACAGCGATGATGACAAAACTGCGTGGATGGTTATCATGCAACTAACCAGCACGCAAATCATGCAGGTTACTCACGAGCAGATAACACTCGTTGCCTGCGAGCAAAAACAGTGGCAGCATTTCAAAGATTTTCACTACCAGAAACTGCCTTTGAGCAAATCAGCCAAATGCCATTTGGCCGTTCTCGACATCAATGGGACGAGCGCCGTCATTGGTTTTTGCGCAGCCATTGTAATGCATGGCAAGTACGACGCTTTTGGCACGAATGCATATCGAGCGCACAAAGCCGTCGTGCGCATGCCTGAGAGTCCTGAGATGTTCCACCTATGGTCCCTCGTTAGCGACAAGGAGGCACAGTTGTGGGTTGCGCAGGGTGTTCTGTTTTATAGTCGCGCGCCCATCCTATATGCAGCATATCGTGACAATCCAGCAACGCATTGGGTGGCCACATGTAAGGATGCAGATGCTCGACAACTTCGTGGCGAACGCAGTCACGAATATAAGTGGGCTGTATCCGGCAGTGACAAAGCTGCCCAGAAAATCGGGTATCGCAGCCACGAGTATCGCAAGGCGCTAACCGCCGCAGACATCGCAGAGGCTGTCACGAATGGCGCGGTTGTTCCAGTTCCCAAAGACGTCTACTCGAATCATTCGCTCGCACAGCAGCATTTTCGAGGCTCGAATCCGGGCGGGTATGGGAAGTGCTTCGCCTATGTCTTCGAGGGCAATGACACCATTCTCGGTTTTGCTTTGATGAAGCGGTATACCCGCTCCGCGACAGTGACGCTCACTCGCCTAATCGTCGACTCGGCTCTACCGAAAGACGAGAATATTTTTGTCGGCCAGTCTCTCGTCAAAGCCATGTGCCGCGAATATCCAGCTTGGCACTCGGTAACGAGTGTAAGTCAGGAAGCTGAGTTTTATCACGCGTATTACCAATTAGATGGCGTGCTGAAATCGGAGCCCACACCTAGGAAGATTCTCGCGGCGTTTGCGGGCATCCCCATCAGCATCGATGATTGGCAATCCCGCGAGTTCTGCGATGCGTTCGTACAGCGCAATCCTGAATGGCACGAGAAGATTATCGCGAATGCGCAACACTTCGGCCATCTGGTGCGCCCGGGCGGTACGCCGCTCCCGCTTGCGGAACTTCAGAATAAAATTCTTAATGAGACTTGGACGGCTGGACGCATCTTGCACCGTCACTGCCCGACAATGCAGATTACATACTCCTTTGTGGCGGCAATACAATCGGGCGGTTGCCCTGCACGAGCAGACAGTTTGAGTCTAAAAACTATCGTAACTCATCAGTAATCACATAGGTTTTAGACTAATCCCGCCATAAGTGAGGGCGTGTGCATCCCCAATCTTTAGGAGCCTTAAATGTCAAATATCCAAACGGTCAATGGTCTCATTCGATCCAACGTAATGCTGTCCGCCTCCGAGAAGAAGGCTTTCCAAACGCTCGCCAGGAAGCGCGGCGTCAGCTATTCGACGGTAGTGCGCGAAGCGATGACCCAGTTTCTCGGATCGAAGGCTGATGCTTTTGAATTCAGGACCTCGCCGAACGCGCGCCCGGGGCTCGCGGCCAAGTAGCCAGTTTCCCCAGACGGCGGGTGATGCCCTGAGCAAGCGTTGCCCGTCAGCAATACGCATCACATCGGCTCTGTCAGCAGGCTCGACGGAACGAAAGCACGATAGTAGGAGAAGGCTATATGACCGCACAAGAAACCGAGTTTCAAGATCAGTGTCTCAGCATCATCGCCGCATGCAAAAATGAGTTCCCGTCACTGGAACCTCCCCCGCCCGTATGGCTCCACCAATGGTTGAGTCGCAATAGTTGCCAAGCGATCTTAGATGCGGTTCGGACTCTCGCGAGCCATCCCGCACACGTAAGGGCACGTTACTCCGAAGAAAGCGTCGGTCGAGCAATTTCCGCACTCTTGAGAGATCGTGCGCTACGAAGGGCCATCACAAACGCCAGCAATATGGCGCAGGGGAGTCGGTCATGAGCGCAACCAAGTCCCAAGGCTTTTCCCAGATACCCCATGGCTTTCACAAACGCCTGATTGAACTGAAGGGCGCGCGATTAAGTGTATGGTTTGCACACAGATGCATGGAAGGCGCAGCGGGAGAATCATACCCATCTTTAAGTCGTCTTGTCGAATATACGGGGCTCAACATCCATACGGTCACCGACGTTCGTAAATGGCTCCGCGATAACGGCTGGCTCACATCAAGCGGTCAAAAACATACAGAGCAGGGTCAATTTTCTATCCCTATTGAACACACAACGATACCGCCCGCCGTTGGTGGAAAACCTACCAACGGTGCTAGTGGAAAAACCGCTGGTGGAAAACCCACCAACGGTGCTAGTGGAAAAACCGCCAGCGGTTTAACCGCCAGCGGAAAACCCACCACAGAAGTAGACCCTAAAGATTTTGAAGTAGACCCAGCTTTTGAAGTAGACCCTAAAAAGAAGAAGAGAGAGAGAGAAGTAGATGCCGCGCCCGCCGCAACGTCAGCGGCTCCTGCTGCCGAAAGTCCAAAGACCTCTCTCCCTCTCTTGTCGCCTGCGGCTGGCTCAAAAGATGCACAGGATGTCACCGACCTCATGCAAGAAAAGACTCAGGCGGAACGGGACAAAATCGCTCGCCAAGCCATCAACACCATCATTGAGCATGCCAAGTCGCGCCGTGATGGGAAGGCGGGCTTCTCCAAGACGGCTCGCGCGGAGTTGCTGACCGCACTCCGAGACATGGACGGAGTAACCCTGCTTGAGATAGACGCCGCCATTGATGACGAACTCAAGAACTGTCGCGACGACGACCCGACATCGTACGTCATCTTCGGCAGTCGCCTTGCCGCGAACATCGTGCCGTTCATCCGCACTTACCGTGTCTGCCAAGCCGCTGCCAAACGAAAAGACGACGAAGTCTCACGGCGAGCGGCATATGACGCATCCCCTGAAGTGCAAGCCGCTAAAAAAGCCAACACCGAGAACGAAGAGCGTATCAAGTCCCTAATCATGGATGTCATTGGTTTCGCTCGTGACCGATATAATCAGGCGACCGAAAACGTACATCAGTTCAAAATCGGCATGACATATTCATCATCCCGCCTGATAGACGCAATCGTTCGGATGGAAGACATGATAGACGGCGACACCGCCGTTGATTTGGCGATGCTGACCGCCACGATTGAAGACGAAGACATCTTAAAGTTCTACGATGAGCATTCAAGTTTTGCACAGAATGTGTGCGACACCTTGGACGTAAAACTCAATGCGAAATCGGAAGAACAGGCGGCGGTGCAATCATGACCGACACTCACTTCACAAAAAGCGGCAACAGTCCGCCAGTAAGCATCCTTCGCCCCTATCAACGTGCAAGCCTTGACGCGGTCCTTGATCGGTACGCTGCAG
>Ga0182024_10010415_pt1 | contig 18936 bp, 15 predicted proteins | sample P32metaG_FD_120480 | JGI IMG/M metagenome (GOLD analysis project Ga0182024, IMG submission 120480) | Permafrost microbial communities from Stordalen Mire, Sweden - P3-2 metaG (Illumina Assembly) | ecosystem: Environmental > Terrestrial > Soil > Wetlands > Permafrost | place: Sweden: Stordalen... | reverse complement strand
TCAAATGAAGAAAATACAATTTGACAATCGCACCAAGGGTGGTATCATTGAAAAATTAAAGTTGGTTGGTAGATCCCACCTTAACTTCTCTGATCTGTGGCCTGATTGATCGGTACCAGCTTAGAAATGGTTACAGTTTGGACGTGGTTCGATAGGGTGCCGAACGATTTCACGTATCGGAATGAAATCATCAGCGCCCCATGCCCCATTGGGATTCCTGCGTCTGTATCTACGCAACTCTTGAGGTTCATTTAATAGGTGCGCTAGTTCAATCACGGATTACCAGCCTCCAGATCATTTGCCCTTCTTGATTAGGAAGTCGAACAAAGCTCGATCGGCGTCTCGGAATTCGAAACCAGCTGTTTGCAGGCGCTCCAAAACTTGACTGGCCTCTGCGGAATTGCCTTGACCAGAACGAACAAGTTGTTCGTACACGTGAACGTCTGAAAGAATTTCTGGAATATCTGGACGTGGATGAGTGCTCATGATTGTGGCTAGAGCGTTCCCAGATTCTTGGCCAAGAGGGCTTGTCGAAGGTTGGGTCGCCGTCCAACGTTCGTCAGTGTCACTCAATAAAATTCGGATGTTTTCCTTGCGAACAGTCGATAAAACCTGTGGGCTATGTGTGGTAACAATGAACTGAATGAGAGGAAACGCCAGCTTGAGTGACTGAATAACAACCTGCTGCCACTCGGGATGTAGGTGCATATCCACTTCATCGATCAAAACAATGCCTGGGGTTTCAGTCGCGGCCTTTTCCTCTAGTTGCGGATTCAATCTTGCCATTCGGTGAGCGATGTCTGCCACAAGACCGATGATATTACGGATACCGTCGCTCAATATATCGACTGGAAGGCGACCGTGTTTTGGGTGATTCGCTACGATAGTGTCTTCTGCGAAATCCCAAGTTAGACCGTGCCATCCTGATGGTGAGAGGGCAATGTCAACGGCGTTGCAGACTGCGCTTAACACCTGTCCTGGCTGGTGTGGAGATTCGGTTTGTTTCTGATTTGTTTTTTTCGCTTCAAAAGAGAAACGGCGAAACCAATCAATAAAATACTTGTAGTGAGAAGAGGAAGACAGACAGTCTGTATAACCACGATAACGGGCATTAGGAGCGAACATATTGGTTCTCTTCTTTTCGGTTAACTTGCTTGTACTCCAGAGTCGACCTGTCCCGTAATAGGAAATCAGTGGAAAAAGCGGAATGATGGGCTGATCTTTTATTTCGTCAGATCTTTTGTCTTTCAACTGAGACCACTCTTGGTTCTCTAGCGCAAGTCGCGAAGCTATGTTCTTTAGTTCCTGCGCTTCAGCTGTTGTGGTTCTAGATGTTTCTTCCGAGTGTCGTTCTCTCGCCCACGAAATCTTTTCTCCAAGAACCAAACCGGTAGCAACCAAGCGGACGGGTGTGACTGGCTCCATCATGTTCTTTGGTGTCAAAACAAGACGAATATCTTTCGCGTCGAAGCCTTTTGAAGTTATGCGGCCTTCAATGGTATCTACGAACAAGCGTAGCGCCACTGAAACTGCATCCAAAACCGCAGTTTTTCCACCCCCATTTGGAGCCACAAAAACCGTCAGGTCTCTTTCGAAACTCACATCCAGGTCGGCAAAGCACCGATAATTTTCAAGGTGCAGCCTCTCTATGAAACAGTCCTTCCTCATTTAGGAGCAGCCTCGAATAGGTGCGCGAACATGCACATGTTCCATTTAATTTCTTGTTTTCCATGCATCCGAGAATAGCTTTCAAGATAACTTCGCTTTGGAAAGTATACCCTTTTCGTTGCGTCTGCCCATTTGACCATAGCTCCAACGTGTCCAAAATCGAGCACCAATGGATAGATATATCGACGGGCTGTGACCGCCCAGTACGTATGGTGGTTCCCCCATTGTGATCAGGACCTACCTGACATATCCTTCTCACACACCTCGGCACAACAAAATAAATAGAGCGAGTGGATTCTTAATGGCTGGTCAGGGATTCGACGTAAATCTTGGTGCGCGCACAAATGCCTCACAGGGCGACGGATCCGCTTTTGTAAATAGTATTAGTAGTATTTCTGGCGCCGACAAAGGCGCAGCCAACAAGCCGGCCGAAAGACCTGCCCCGCCCCCGGAACATCTGAGTTTGCTGGAATCAGGCATCGACTTTTTTACGTCCAAGACTAGCCTCAACGATACCTGGCGCCACAATATCGATCATTATGGAAGCGAGTTCCTGCAGACCGCAAGTTTGTTTACAGGCGGAAAAACAGGACTGATCGCCACTGCTGTCGCTTACGGTTTGGGCAACGCCCATGCTGATGACGGCTGGCGCGCAGCCACCGTGGATGTTGGTCTGGGAGCGGTAAAAGGCGTGGCCATGAAGGGGCTGTTTGCCGTTGCCGGCGCCCACATTGCCCTGGCGCCGACCAAAGGCATCGCTATGGGCCTTGGTTCCCGCATCCTCGATACCACCGTCAGCCGTGACACCTGGAACGATCCATCCGGTACCTGGCAGAAGTTAAAAGCCCAAACACTCGACCTGAACCAATGGAAGTATGACGCCATGGTTTGGACAGCGGGCGAAGGATTAATGGGCGCTGGCAACGCGATGACAGGCAGTGTTTTGAACCGTATGCCAATCGCCTCAGGCATGCTTGCAGGAGGCACATTTGGCGCCATCAGCGGCGGCGGCGGCGAAATCATGCGGGAAAAAGCTGCGGGCGAGAAAAATATTGATTGGGGCAAAGTTGCTAAGGCTGGCGCTGTGGAAGCCGGCATCAACGCTGCCGCAGCAGGTTTGGGTGGCTACGTGACCATGGCCATGGAAAACAGTTCGCTCAAGATTACAAAGACCCAACTGATAACCCCTGATAAGGCCAAGAAGGTAAGCTTCCTGCGCATAAATGCTGCTGATACGATTGCTCCCCTGGCAGATGACGCCACGTCGCCTCCGCCACAACGCGAATTCATCATCACTTCCGGCAAAGAAGATCTGGATGCCTTCCAAAACAGTAAAGCTGAATCTGCAACCGTCAAGGTACGCGAGGTCGTCTCAAAAGGAGCTAACGGAGAACAGATACTGGGTGACGAGAAGAGTTTGTTTGTGCAGCAATTGGGCAAGAAACAATCCGCGCTGCTGCCAGCTGCTATCGGTGCCGATCTTGTTGCCACATGTCATCCGGAAAATCTCTCCGTTTCAGAATTAAACAATCACGTTTTCCCCGATGCCAAAGGTCATGTCTGGCTAATTACCGGTGATGGTGGAGATATGATGCTCTCAACCGGAAAGCAAGCCCTGGTGCCAGTTTCACGCATGGGCGAGTTCAAGAGCGCATTTCGCCTCGATGGCGGCACCACGACTGTAAATGTTATGGCCCCTTTGATGATCGGTGATCCTGATAATCCCAACTCAAAGTTTTCCCAAGCACAAATGGCTGACTTCAAAGATCAATTGAAAGAAGCTAAGACCCTTGGCGTTACTGGAGTCTCAACGGATGTGTGGTGGGGTCTTATCCAGCCAGAAAAGGAAGGACCGCTTCACCTGGACTATTACGACAGGATTAGCAAGGCGATTATCGATGCCGGGTTGGATTGGATACCGATCATTTCATTCCATAAATGTGGTGGCAACGTCGGCGACTCTGCCAACGTTCCATTGCCTGATTGGATCTGGGACGATATGGCCAAGAAAACCGGGCGTCCAGCCGACGTTTTTAAATTCAAGAGCGAGCAAGGACACACCAGCCCGGAATACATCTCGTTCTTCCAGGATAAGGTGGCCCAAGAGTATTACGGCGACGTGTTGGAAAAGTTCAAAGACCACTACGCTAAGCTGGCTCCAAACATTCAGGAAGTCAACATCAGTCTCGGACCGGCCGGTGAGCTGCGCTATCCTTCTTATAATTCGCACGATCAAAATGCCGGCTATCCAACCCGTGGATCGCTGCAAATGTACGGTCCATCTGCTGTTGACTCTCTGCGCGACTTTATGCTGAAGCGATACGGCAGTGTCGATGCGATCGCGCAGAAGTGGAACATTCCCGGCTTGACACTGGACCGCATCAATCCGCCCGACAATCCGCAGAATTTCTTCGATTCGAACAATCAGTTCAATACTCAATATGGGCGCGATCTCTTCGACTGGTACAACCAGACTTTGATCGACCACGGTCGCAACACTCTCAGCACTGCGTTGACGAAACTTGGCGGACCAAACTCAGCGTTTTCTGATACCGATATCGGTGCCAAGGTAGCAGGCGTGCACTGGCGAGTAGGGCAAGATCAGAACGGGCGCATTGTTCTGTCCGACAGATTGGCCGAGCTTTCTGCTGGTCTCATTCGCACCAGTGGAGGAGATTGGAACTCCGACGATCTTGGTCACGGTTATCGACCGATACTGTCGATGTTGCACGATTTGCAGCCTGTTCGCGTTAACGGGCATGCCAACCGAATCGTTCCTTTCTTTACTTGTATAGAGATTCCCGACGGCGACAACGGACCGGCAGTCAAATCTTTGGCTCATACGCTGGCCTCGTGGTTCGGATTCGAAGCGAAGAAGCAAGGACTCTTCCTCAAGGGCGAAAACGCATTAAATGGCAACCTGCACAACAACAACGGTTGGGACAATATCGATGGTTTGATGCCGATGCCCGGTGGCAGCGGAATTTATCACGGCGTCACTCTTTTGAGAATGGAAGATGTGGTCAACGATCCGCTGGCCCGAGCACGAATATCTCAGTTGATCGCCGGCGTCAAATCGGTGGCACCAAAGGTTGTTCTTGCTCCTGCTCCTGGCGCAGGTGCTGCTGCTGCTAAATAATGGGTAGTAGGTTGAGATCATGAAACCGGCCATCATCATCACGTAGTCAGATCGCTTGTTCTGACTCCAGCGACCCCAGTGACGGCATGTTTGCCTCGGAGATCTTTGAGCTTTTCTCTATTGGATGATCACCATCGGCAGTGCCTGGTTTGACGACGGCTTCACGTTGCGCACCAGATGCGGTGTCGGAGGGTCTGTTGCGGCCAATCAATTGCAGGAATGAGTTGAGTGGCGTTAGAGCCTTAGCTTCCGCTCCTTGATGATAGATATATGAGAGCGGATCTGCCAGTTCATCTGCCGTATTGTATCGCACCAGCATGCCCCGATTGGCGGCCGAAATCGCTCCCGTTTCTTCAGAAACGACGATGCACAAACCATCATATATTTCGGATAATCCAAGGGCAGCACGGTGTCTGGTGCCATATTTGTAACTGAGCTTCGGATCGTCGGTCATGGGCAAGATGACACCGGCGGCGACAATCTTGTTTTGCCTGATGACGACGGCACCGTCATGCAAAGGCGACTTGGGAAAGAATAAAGAAAGCAGCAGGTTGCTGGAAATGTCTGCGTTCACAGGCGTTCCCGGGCTTAGATAATCGCGCTCTCCTTCTGGCGGTTCGACCACAATTAGAGCGCCCACCTTTCCACGCGATAGTTCTTTCACTGCCGTGATGATGTGAGTGATATCACGCTTGGTATTATCAACTTCTCGATCGGGAAGGGAAAAGTCCACCCTGAAGGTGTTCATCCGGCCCAGATAGCCAAGCCCGCGTCTGATCTCAGGCTGAAAGATAATGATCGCAGCCATGACAGCAATTGGGATTAACGGTTGCAGGATAGAAGTGACAAGACTGAAGCCGGCAAAATAGGAGATAGCACATATGCAGATGAGGATAGTGACGCCCTTGACCAATCGTTCCGCTTGCGTGCCGACTATGCGCCGCCATACCCAGATGGCGCAGTAGCAAATTAGAGCCACCTGAAGCGCTGTCTTTAGTGCAACGATTGTGGGGTCGAGGTGATTATAGACTTCGAAGAAATTTTGCATTGGAAGCCCTTTTCCTCGCTCCGCCCAGTTTTATATTGCTTCCATTTAGCTCATTATAATGGACTATCGCTTCAGACGGTCTGGAATGCGATCTAGCCGCGTTAAATCGGAGTTGGATTCTCTTTCAATGATGACCTCAGCAACTCCGTTATTGACGAGAAGGCAGGCTGGTCTTCCTGTTCGATTGTAGTTGGATGCCTGACTGTAATGGTAGGCTCCGGTAGCGAAGACGGCAATCAGGTCGCCAGTATCAGCGCTTAGATTGGCATCTTTGACAATTATATCTCCTGACTCACAAAAGCGTCCCACCAGAGTCGTTGGCTGGGCACAGGCGGGCGCATGCATGCGGTTTGCCACTGCGGCTGTGTATCTTGCCTGGTACGTAATTGGGCGCGGATTGTCCGCCATGCCTCCATCAACTGCAATGTAGCGGGAGCCGGAGACCTGTTTGCAGTGTCCAACTCGATAGATGGTTACGCCGGCGGTGCCGACGATGGAGCGGCCGGGCTCGACAAATAAATTCGGTAACTTCAGATGGCGCTCCCCAAAAGCCGATGTCGTGTGCTCAGCCATAGCCTGGGCCCACTCAAAAAGAGATATCGGTTTGCTGTCTTCTGTATATGCGACGCCCAATCCACCGCCAACGTCGAGATCAGGCAGTTCGAGGGCGAAGGCATCCTTGACCTTTGCGTAGGTGTCTGCCAAAACATTTACTGATTCAACGAATGGTTTGAGATCAAGAATATAGCTGCCTATGTGGGCGTGCAATCCGAGCAGTTTAAGCACATCTTTGTGTCTTAGAGCTTGCTCAATCATCGAATCTAATTCGTCAAGCGGAATGCCGAATTTACTGTCTGACTGCCCGGTCTGAGTGTGTTGGTGAGTGTCTGGCGTCACCCCTGGTATCAACCGCAGCATAATTGAGACTGTTTTGCCCAGCCGTTTGGCCGTGGCAGCGATCAGTTCCAGCTCTGAGGAATTATCGACCACGATTCGCACTTGCCCATAAGACAGGGCCATCTCAATTTCTCTTTCGCTTTTATTGTTGCCGTGCAGGAAAAGTAATTGCCCGGGAAAGTCAGCCTGAATAGCAGTGTAGAGCTCGCCTTCGGAGACAACATCCAGACCGAGGCCGTGCTTGGCGATCAAACGGCACATGGCGGTGCACAGAAATGCTTTGCCTGCATAGAGGATGCGCGAGTTCCTGTAGGAACTCAAACCGGCTGAACAAGCCGCTATCGATGCAACAATTGTGGCTTCATCGATCAAATAAAGAGGTGTGCCGAATTCTTCAGCCAGCTTGACTGTGTCGCAGCCGCCTAAGACCAGATGCCCGGCATCGTTTACCGAGGCTGAGATCGGCATCACTGAAGTATTAGGCGAAACAATCATCTCTTACTGCCAACAAAAACGGAAGATTTTTTGGCCTTCCTGCAGCGGCTGAATGTTTCTTGAGGTGTGGTTGGGGCATCGCAGCCATGCAAACCGATTTCATTGCCGGCAACGCGATCGGCATCAAGCCCAGATAGGCTGAAAGTGAGGTTGCGAGCTTCTTGCCTATTTCTTGCCGCCAGCGCCGTGGCACTGATTCTGCATCCGTGAGTAAATTCCACGTAATGCAAGGCTGATTCGTAAGTGGGTTCCACCCATCCATCTCGGAAAGAATAAACGCCGATTATCTGATTGAAGAACACATAAACCAGGCAGACCGTATTTGAGAAGTTTGAACTGATTACAACGCATCCAGGTAATTTGCTTTTTAAAAGAGTCTCAGTTGCGCAACTGAATCGCTCGACGCCAGTGGTACCAGATGTGGTGAGATGACGGCCGTGGAAAAGAGATCCGGCAGCCAGCACAAGCTCGTTAGTGAGAAGATACGTGTCCATCAAATTGTTTGGACTGGCCAGCTGCGCCAGCGCTTTTCGGTAGGCTTGCACACCAAAACGCTGTTGCCCAGATTGTTTGTCGCCGTGAATGCAGCCAAATACTCGGCCGCGATAAATTAAAATCGCAGACCGCGTTTTTTCTCTTTCTGAAAAGATGCGCAGGCAAGCGTTCGATTGCTTACCTTCCATTACGAGAAGGAGCTGCCGGTACTTGATTGAGTGTGTGTCGGATATGTAGTGGCTATCCTCCTCGGTCGGGACCGGCAGAAGGCTTATCGCTCTTCTGTTGGCACCGGCATTGATGCCGTCAAAAGCCGGCAATTTAGCCGGGCGCAGTTTTTCTTCGAGTTTGCTTTTCCAGATAGACATGTGCGCAAACGAACATAGGATGCCAGCCTAGTGCTGACAAGAGACGACTTCGATATGATGATACGAATGTATCAAACGTTGTCGATGTTGTCATTGCGTAATTCTCAAGATTACGCAATGCAAGATTACCGAATGCTCCGTAAAGCCTCTTCGTTTAGGCGGGGATGTAAGGAGCGACCGCGTAGGGGCCAGTTCGGAGTACTTTGAGATTGGATGTAGTGCTTCACATTGGTGCGCGATATTTTGTCACGAAGACCAAGTCCACTTCCCGATTGAAAATATAGTGAAGGGCTGGATCTTTTCATTTGCCTTTCCCATAGACCAAGCATATAATTTGGATATGATTATAAGAAAAGGCTATCGTTTTGTATTGGAACCAACTGCTGAACAAGCGGCTCTAATCTGCCGCTCTGCAGGTTCTTCCAGGTTTGTTTGGAACAAGGGCTTGGAACTGCAAAAGGATCGCGTCGAAAATGGGAAAAGAGTCTTGAGCTACACTGAAATTTGCGGTCGTTTAGTGGAATGGAAAAGCGAATGGGACTTCTTGAAGGAAGTGCATTCTCAGCCATTGCAGCAATCATTGAAAGACTTGTCTCGGGCTTTGAAAGATGGCTTGGATGGCACTAAGGGTTTTCCTAAGTTCAAGAAGAAAGGAGAACACGATACGTTTCGATTTCCTCAGGGGACGAAGTTAGAGAACAAAAAAGTGTACCTTCCGAAGATCGGTTGGGTAAAGTTCAGGAAGAGTCAGCACGTAGATGGAACAATCAAAAACGTGACGGTGAGCCTGTTGATGGGCAAATGGTTGGTATCGATCCAAGTTGAGATGGAAGTACCGGAGCCGGTTCATCCATCGAACAGCGAGGTTGGTATCGACATGGGTGTGATTAGATTTGCCACTTTATCTGATGGCACGTTTGCAGCTCCAATCAACAGTTTTGGCAAAGTTAGAAGCAAGCTGGCAAGAGAGCAGCGGAAATTATCTAAAAAGCAAAAATATTCAAGTAATTGGCGTAAACAAAAGGGAAAGGTACAAGGAATTCATGCAAAAGTTGCGCGCGTTCGAAAAGACTTTCTGCATAAACTGACCAGTTCGATCAGCAAGAATCACGCAGTAATCGTTCTGGAAGATTTGCAAGTGAAGAATATGAGTGCGTCAGGAAAAGGGACGATTGAAGATCCCGGAAAAAATGTGAAAGCGAAGTCAGGACTTAACAGAGCGATATTAGATCAGGGCTGGTACGAATTCAGGCGACAGTTGGACTACAAGCAACACTGGAGAGGGGGAAAAGTGATTGCTGTAAATGCCGCTAACACGAGTCTGGAATGTTCTGAGTGTCACCATAGAGCCAAAGAAAACAGAGTTAGTCAAGCAGATTTTAGGTGCGTCAAGTGCCATCACGAAGAGCATGCAGATCTGAATGCAGCAAAAAATATTCTTGCGGCGGGGCGCGCCGTGCAAGCCTGCGGAGATATTAGGCAGACTGCTGCTTAAGCCCAGGAACCTCCTGTCCTTCAGGGCGGAGAGGACGTCAAGGGAAGGCTTGCTTGACGTGCTCAATCGTGTAGCGATGCAGAAGAGATGCATTTTTTAACCCTTGCGAATCGCTCCATTTCAGACCATCTGCGGGTTCGAAGTTGACAACGACTACATCAAAACGATAATTCGTACGCCACAGTCGTTTGTTCGTCAGGTAATGGTCTGCCGACTTCATCAGCTTGCGCTGTTTGGCATATCCGATGGCTTCAAATCCCGCTTGATTGATACCAGGTTCCATTTGATCCAGGCGTGCCTTGACTTCGACGAAGACCAACATCGCCGCCGGGTCTTTGGCGATGATATCAATCTCTCCAAATCGGCTGGCATACCAGTTTCTCTCTAATATTTGCCACCCTTGCCTTTCCAGATCCGCCGCTACGATCATTTCGCCCTGTCGCCACAAACGTTGGCGCCAGAGCGTCAGTTCTTCTTTTATTGATGAAATTTGTTCCAACATGCGCATTCCCTCCTGCATGGTTGGTGTGTTTTGAAACGATCTGTGCCTGTTTCCACGAAGATATCTATGGGGCGAATATTCGTCCTATATAATCTTGGTTTGTCGGGCAAATCGCTCGCTAATAAGTAATACGTTTTCCACAGCTTAAAGTTCAAAGTGCAACCATGTTAGATCTAAGACTGATCCGAGAAAAAACCGATGAAGTAGAGAAGGCTCTGGCTCGCAGAAATGGTGGTTTCTCGACGAAAGAGTTGATTGCAGTTGACGCCCAGCATCGCAAGGTTCAGGCTGAATCCGAGATGCTGAACCAGCGCCGCAATCAAATATCTGAGCAATTTAAAATGGGAAAGCTGCCCGCCGACGAGAAGACTGCTTTGCAACAAGAGGTTCAGGATGTCAAAAGGCGCGCCGGTGAGGCTGACACTGAAGAGAAGGAGCTGAAAGCGAAAGTTAATGCTTTGCTCTTTGCATTGCCGAACATGCCGGAAGATATCGTTCCGGATGGTCCTGACGAGACGGCCAACGTTGAAGTTTGCGTCTGGGGTGAGATACCCAAGATTGCCAATCCGAGAGACCATTGGGATTTAGGACCGCCTCTGCGTGTCTTTGACTTTGAGCGGGGCGTCAAGCTGGCCGAATCTCGTTTCACAGTGCTCATGGAGATGGGGGCAAAGATGGAGCGCGCTCTCATGAATTTTATGCTCGACCTTCATTCCAGCAAGGGCTACCGCGAGGTTTTCCCGCCCCTTATGGTCAATCAAGATTGCATGTTTGGCACCGGGCAGTTGCCTAAATTTGATGGCGACTTTTACAAATGTGTTGACGAGAACCTTTATCTGATCCCAACGTCCGAAGTGCCGGTGACCAATCTTTATCGAGAAGAAGTCTTGGACGTCGCCCAGCTGCCTATACTTCACTGTGCTTATACGCCCAACTTCCGCAGAGAAGCTGGCAGTGCGGGCAAGGACACGCGAGGCTACATTCGCCAGCATCAATTCAATAAAGTCGAGCTAGTCAAATTCTGTTTGCCGGAGAACTCTGAAGAGGAGCATGAGCAGCTGACCAGAGATGCCGAAGCTGTGCTTGTGGCGTTGAAGTTGCCTTATCGGAAAGTTCTTTTGTGTGCTGGAGATTTGGGCTTTTGCGCTAAGAAATGCTATGACCTGGAAGTCTGGTTCCCGGCTCAGGATAAGTACCGTGAAATCAGCTCATGCAGCAACTTTGGTGACTTTCAGGCGCGCCGGGCCAACATCAAATACAAGCCCGCAGACGGTGGCAAATCCAGATTTATACACACGATGAATGGTTCCGGGCTGGCTATCGGCAGAAGCCTGGCCGCCATTCTGGAAAACTACCAGCAGCCTGATGGAAGCGTGACTGTGCCCGACGTACTGGTGCCCTACATGAACGGGGTCACAGTTTTGCGCCCTTTTGATAAGGTACCGCAGGCGGTGCACTAATCGGCAGGCGGTGCACTGATCCGAATCGGATGCGATTGCAGCGGTGGCAAGATGATTGATAATTCCAAAGAAAGATTCACTAATCGAGTAGACGATTATGTGAAGTATCGCCCGGGCTATCCCAGCGTTGTTGTCGACTTTGTGCATGAGCACGGGGTCTTGCCCGCTGCGCCGGTTGCCGACATTGGAGCCGGAACCGGAATCTCGACCAAGCTCTTTCTTGATGCCGGGCATCCCGTTTGTGCAGTAGAACCCAATGAGGCGATGCGCACCGCCTGTGATCGATGGCTCGGAGGCACTGCCGGATATCGCAGTCTTGCCGGTAACGCTGAAGATACTCTACTGCCGGAAGCCGGTGTTGATCTAGTTGTGGCGGCTCAGGCCTTTCATTGGTTTGACGTTGAACGCGCCAAGAAGGAATTCAAGCGCATATTGCGTGGTGACAAAATGGTGGCACTTTTTTGGAACAGTCGCAGTCTAGATGGATCGCAGTTTCTGCGCGATTACGAAGCCCTGCTGCGCCGTTACGGTACGGACTATGAGCAAGTAGCAGAGCGATATTCCGGTGACGAGGTAATTGAAGCCTGGTTCGGGAAAGGCAACGTTCAGAATGCCCGTTTTCCTAATGGCCAGACTCTGCCCTTCGATGGTCTCAAGGGGCGACTTCTATCGTCATCTTACGCTCCCGGGCAAGGACATCCGCAGTATGAGCCGATGCTTGCCGCATTGCGCCAGATCTTTGATGAGCAGCAAAAAGACGGAGTGGTTGTCTTTGAATATGAGACCCGCCTTTATCTGGGGCGGCTAAATTAGTTTCATCTGCACTTTGGCAGTACCTACGTCGTTTAAACGAATATGTTTAAAGGGCAGCTCCGCCACTTTCCACTAAAGCCCGAACTAGAGTAGCTTTTGGGCACTTATCGCTTTTTCAGGGTGCTTTGCTCTTTAAACGGATCAGTTTAAATCACGTAGGTTGGAAATCGAACACTCATTACCAGAGTGTCATTGCGGAGAAAGCATCGTCTGCAGATGTTGCACGATCGGATTGTTCGGCTCGACTGCCGCTGCCGCTTGCACCTGATTGACGGCCATCTGGTGCTGCCCCTGTGCCTCGTAGACTATTGCTTGCGAGACCAGCGCGGCCACAGATTTGGGATCGAGCGCCAGCGCCTGCTGCGAATCTGCCATCGCTAAATCTTGCTTGCCTGAGGTTGCATATATAAGTGATCTCATGGCCAGATATTTGGCTTTCTTCGGATCCAGATTAATCGCCTGCGTCATGTCTGCGACGGCTGCATCTTTCTGATTGAGGTCGGCTTCGGCTTGCCCACGCACGAAGAACGAGCCGGCATCATCCGGTTTCAGTTCCAGTGCTTTATTTGCGCAACCGACAGCCAGATCGGGTCGGCCTGAGTTGGCGTAGGCGTATCCCTGCCCGAAGTATGCGTAATACTGCCGCGGGTCTTGGGCGATTGCCTGGTTGAACTCATCCAGTGCCTGGGCATACTGCTTCTCTTGTAGAAACTGCTTGCCTTGCTCGATATGACTTTTCTGACCGCAAGAAGACAGGATCAGGAGGCAGAAAGGCACGGTTAATAGTGATCTTGCGTTTCCAGGCTTCTTAGTCAACATATAGTGCTCGCAGTTTGGGTTGATTGGGACGTAGGTTTACCCGACAGACAATCATACAGTGCGTTCTTCCATTCTCCGAATAAGAACTTAAGTGGTGGGGCTGAATGCGCACTCATCATTTAACAAAGCTGGTCTCAAATAATCTCAAATAATCATAGGCCAATAAATCATAGGCAAATAAATAAGCACCAGTTGCATATGCTCCTGGTGCTTATCTTTAGCGAATTAAATCTACTTGGCGCTTGCCGGAACTTTAGGAGTAGAGATATTTACAGTGATGTTCTTGCCGCGCAGGCTTTGGCCGTTTACAGCAGTGATTGCCGTTTGAGCTTCAGCTTCAGTGGTCATCTCGACGAAAGCAAAGCCTCTTTGTTGGGAGGTTTGACGGTCGGTGGCAATTGATGCTGATTTCACAGTACCGTGTGGGCTAAAAAGGTCTCTTAGCTCTGTTTCGGTAACTTCTGTGGGCAAGTTGGCAACGTATAATTTGGTATTCATTAATTCTCTTTGCGTGTTCAATAGTGCAGAACCTACTGCGCTATTGCGGCTCACTTCGCTGGAGCCACTGGCAGTATTCCACTTTTGTCGCTCGGTAACAGTTGAATGGTTGAATTCGACATGAAAGTACTCATATCGTCACATCAACTAGCTCAACGGTCTCGCTGCGAACTGCTGAGCATGCGTATTTCGCGACGTGTCCATAAGATATACATTCGGTATTCTGCGCAGAAGCTGTGGCGATTGCCTCAAGCATGGTCACCATATCCGGTGCCCGGTGTGGCGTCAGCACTGGTGCGCGAAGCTTCAAATTGGCTTCGAAGGAGGAGCCTCTTCGCAGTCAATAGAATGGATCACTTGATCGAGTGAATGGCTGCACGCTTTTGTTCGATGCGGCTGCCTGACACGCCGTTGCAAAATTGGCTGAAGTCATGGGTTGTTGTCTGGCGTCCGCATGATAAGGGTGCCTCGGCAAATTTTTCAAAATCTTGGTGGGGTTACCAAATTTGGTAACCTTGGCAACTGGCGGCGAGAAAGTTCAGTAGCCCGTAAGCTTTGATAGTAATGGCTTTCGGGCGATAGCGCGCATTCACGTTTAATCTTCGGGGTTACCAAATTTGGTAACCCCATTAAGTGTCTGTTGTGGCGGTCATCCACAAACGTTAATTGGCTGGATACCATGGCTGAATTGGCTTGATTGTCTTGGTCGGACAATCGGGTAAAATAAGATTGAAGTGGTCCTGGAGAGCGGTATTATTAGGGGCATTTTAGAAATAGATGAGCGAAGCAAACATAAATTGGCTTGATTTATTGGCTGGTAAGTCCGAGGGGCAGGAACCTCTTTACGCCCAGATCACTCGCTCCATTCGTGACGCCATTGAAGCCGGTGAGCTAGCCGACAATTCGCGCCTTCCCACCAACAGAGAGTTGGCGTCCATATTGCAAATCGATCGCTCTACAGTTTCCAGAGCTTATGCCGAACTTTCAGAAGCCGGGCTGATCGACAGCCATGTCGGTAGGGGCACGTTCGTCAGGTCATCAGCAAAACGAATTTCTCAAGCACAGCGAATCTCTCAAACCTCAAAGAATCTATCCCTTGATTGGTCTGACAAATTCTCGCAAGCGAGCAAAATACTCAGCGACTTGATTGGCAGGCAGCCGGCAGCGCCAAATCAAGACGACATCATCTCTTTTGGTGGTGGCATTCCAATTGACGAATTCTATCCGCACGAGAAATTCCAGCAAATCGTAGCTGAGCTGACCAGCTCTGAGCAAGCAAAAGAGATGTTCGGATATAGCGCTGCCGAGGGCCATCCTGCACTGAGAAAAGAAGTGCGCAAGCACCTGGCCGGTCATGGTATCGAATGCGGTGAGGGCGAACTGTTGATTGTCTCAGGCTCGCAACAAGGAATCGACCTGGTCACCAATGTGCTTGTCAATCCGGGCGATGCCGTGCTGCTGGAAGATCCAAGCTACTTCTGGGCCATCTGTAACTTCCGCGCCAAGCAAGCAAAATGCCTGCCTGTGCCTCTGGATAATCAGGGGTTACGCCTGGATGTTTTGGAGAGTCTTTTAACCAGGCATCAACCAAAGCTACTCTATGTCATGCCCAGCTTTCAAAATCCAACCGGCAACGCCATGACGGTGACTCGCCGGCTGCAGTTGCTGGAGCTGGCAAAACGCTTTAGGTTACCCATTCTGGAAGACAATTTCGTCGGCGATTTGACGTACGAGAAGGAAGTGTTGCCGCCCTTGAAATCTTTGCCCGGCGGCAAAGAGCTGGTCATCCATCAGGGCACTTTTTCGAAAGCGCTCTGTCCAGGATTGCGTTTGGGGTGGCTGGTGGCACCACCGGAGGTGACATTCAGATTATTTTTGGCCAAGAGAAGCTCCGATCTCTCCACCAATTCCATCGCTCAAATCATCCTCGCTAAATATCTGGAAGAAGGGCTTTACGGCAAGCATTTGGACTATGTGCGCCTGTGCTATCGCCGGCGCCGCGACACTATGGTGCAGGCACTGACGAAAATCACACGCAGCCTGCAATTTGACGGCAACCCGGCTTTGACCTGGTCTGTCCCTGCCGGCGGGCTTTTCATCTGGGCCAAATTGCCATCCGGACTTTCGTCGCGAGATCTTTTGCGCTTTGCAGAGCCTGAAGGAGTGACATTCTCGCCCGGAGACACTTTCTTCTTGAACGCAGATCAATGTGAATACATTCGTCTGTGCTTTATCCAAACCGACGAAGCGGCGATTAATAAGGGCATGGAGCGACTGGCAATCGCCATGCGCCGTTACTTCGACTCTATCAAGCACGTCAGCGCATCAACCCACGATGCTAAGACGCGCGCCCAACAAAACGTGCTCATCTAAACACTGGAGGACATCATGGTTATTGAAACAAAGCAAGCAGCGCAAGAATCCAAAGGCAAAATTGCCACAGGCACTGAGCTGGTGAAAAGGGCTCTGCCCCAGATGCTGAAAGGCGGCGTCATCATGGACGTAGTCAATGCAGAGCAAGCCAAAATTGCAGAAGCGGCCGGCGCTGTGGCCGTGATGGCCCTGGAGCGCGTGCCTGCTGATATTCGCGCTGACGGCGGCGTCGCACGCATGAGCGACCCTGAGTTGGTGAGCAAAATTATCGAAAGCGTATCCATTCCAGTGATGGCCAAAGCCCGCATTGGACACTTTGTGGAAGCGCAGATTCTAGAGGCGCTCGGTGTTGACTGCGTTGATGAAAGCGAAGTGCTGACGCCTGCTGACGAAGAGTATCATATCGACAAAAACGCCTTTCAGATCCCCTTTGTTTGCGGTGCTCGCAATCTTGGAGAAGCTCTGCGAAGAATTGGCGAAGGTGCGGCCATGATTCGCACCAAGGGTGAAGCCGGCACAGGTGACGTTGTCGAAGCGGTGCGCCATGCCAGAGCTATTCTTGGTGAAATCCGTTTGCTCAAGACTTTGCCACCCGAAGAGCGCATGGCTTTCGCCAAAAAGATTGGTGCTCCTTATGAATTGGTCTGTCAGGTTGCTGAAGAAGGTCGCCTGCCCGTCGTCAACTTCGCTGCCGGTGGCATCGCCACTCCAGCAGACGCTGCCTTGATGATGCAAATTGGCGTTGACGGAGTATTCGTGGGCTCGGGCATTTTTAAGTCAGGCGATCCGGAAAAACGTGCTCGCGCTATCGTCAAAGCGACAACCTTTTATAAAGATGCAAAAGTGTTGGCTGAAGTGAGCAGAAATCTGGGCGAGCCCATGGTTGGGCGCACCGTCGCCAGCCTGCAACCCGGAGAAGCATTAGCGGTGCGGGGCTGGTAGTTTTGAAGCAAAAGCAGGCCAGACGCCTGCGCTCGCTGTGAGGTGGTTATGAAAACTGTGGGTGTACTTGCCCTGCAAGGCGATTTTGCCGAACATATAAAAGCAATTGAGGAATGCGGAGCGCGAGCGGTTGAAATCCGCTGGTCACACGAACTTGCTCACGTGGATGGGCTCGTCATTCCTGGTGGTGAATCCACCGCTATCGCCAAACTGACTGCAGACAATCCTGACCCCATATTCGATACCATTGCGAGACGGATTGCTGAAGGCATGGCCGTTTATGGAACGTGTATGGGGTCTATATTTCTGGCCAAGGAAATTGAAGGATCAAGGCAAGGGAAATTAGCCGTGATGGACATCACTGTGCGCCGAAACGCTTTCGGCCCGCAGAAACACAGTTTCGAAACCAGTTTGAAGATTCCGGCATTAGGAACAGAAGCGTTTCCCGCCGTGTTTATTCGGGCACCGGTTATCACCGCCTGTGGTGCGACTGTGGAAGTTCTGGCATCTGTGGAAGAAGGTATCGTCATGGCCAGACAGGATAATTTGCTGGTCACGGCCTTTCATCCGGAAATTACAGGCGACAGAAGAGTGCATCAGTATTTCTTGAGAATGCTTGAGCCCACGCACGTAGGCGTAAATCCGCAGGTCGTCTTACTGCACAGCTAAGTCTGGCTGTCGTAACTGCTATGATCATCTTTCTCTTGGAGGATAAACAATGTTGCAAGTAGGATCGAAGTTTCCGGACTTCAAATTGCCAAATCAAAACGGCGAAACAAAAACACTGAAAGACTATGCCGGAAAATGGCTGGTGGTTTATGTCTATCCCAAAGACGACACTCCAGGCTGCACAATTCAGGCTAAGTCTTTTACGACCACCAAAGAAGAGTATGAGAATGAAGGCATCACGGTCATCGGCGTCAATCAGGACGATGTAGACTCGCACAAGAATTTTTGCAACAAGCATTCATTCACGATCGATTTGTTGTCTGATCCAGAAGGCGAGCTGCTCAAGGCCGCCGAGGTGACTCAAAGTGAGTACAAAGGCAGCATGTATTGGGATAGAACAACATTTGTCCTCGATCACGAAGGCGTGCTGCGCAAGGTCATGGAGAAGGTCAAGCCTGAAGGACACGAGCGCGTGCTCTTGAGCGAGATCAAGAATCTCCAGAAAGCCGGTGCTACTGCCCGATAGACCTCATTTGACTGTTGCGCTTCCCCGGAGTCGAAGCAGGCGAGACGCCTGCGCTCCCGGGACTTGGCGAGAGACTGTGCTCGCCGGAAAGCTTTGCGTATTGCGCAAAAGCCTGGCTTATTGCCGCATCTTCATCAACGGGCTTCAGTCCGTGCGCGCTAAGCCCGTCAAATATGGCGGAAATTGTTGACGCCTGCGCATTGACGTGAGTTATATATTGATTTGTGATCAGGGAGCTCGCTTTGTTGATTGCATCTTGCTGGGCTGCCTGAGAATCACTGCCTGAACCGGCGAAAGTGAGCCCGATGATTGATTTAGCAGATTCTTCAACAAGAGCAGCCGTCTCCTTATATATGCGCTCACAGATTTTTTCATGCGCCTGCTCATGCTTGATTAACGCTGGCGTGGCGTCTTCCGGCACAACCATGTTCAATTCGACGCTCACCCGCACCCGCACTTTGGTTACCTGCAGTTTTAAATCAGTTTTAGCGCCATCCTTGTGCTCATCCAGAAAACTGTATTGAAAGAATGGGCTGGCTGAATAGTTCCAGGTCGTGCCGCCATCCTCGCCTTGAAACTGCTGGGCGATGGACTGGGCAGAGGCAACGTGCTGTTTCTTTAAGGGCGGCGCTACTTCTACGGCGATGGCATCCTTCAACTCAAGAGCGGGAGCCGATTTTGCGGCAAGCAAGAAGGCAAAAGTCAAGATTGTCGGCCCAAATGAGCGCT
>Ga0182024_10010414_pt1 | contig 18937 bp, 13 predicted proteins | sample P32metaG_FD_120480 | JGI IMG/M metagenome (GOLD analysis project Ga0182024, IMG submission 120480) | Permafrost microbial communities from Stordalen Mire, Sweden - P3-2 metaG (Illumina Assembly) | ecosystem: Environmental > Terrestrial > Soil > Wetlands > Permafrost | place: Sweden: Stordalen... | reverse complement strand
GTACTCGACGACGGTGGTGGTGGAAACGTATCGGATGAAGTGCCCGCGCTGCGGATTCCGCGCGGAGAAGGTGCCCCAGTTGCCGAGCAAAGCACCCTTCAGCAAACGATTCGAGGAAGCGGTAGGGCAAGCTTGCGAGAGCGCGTCGGCGAGACAAGTGGCCCGCCGGTTCGGGATGGCGGAAAGCACGGTGCGCGCGATCGATCTGCGATGCCTGGAGCGTTGGGAGGCCAAGCGGCGACCGCCGCCGCTGCGTCAGATGGGCGTGGACGAGTTGTACCGCGGCAAGAAGGACAAGTTCCTGACCGTGGTGTGCAATCTGGAAACCGGCGAGCCGCTGTGGTTTGGGAAAACGCGCAAGAAGGAAACGTTGGATGAATTCTTCCGCGACGAGTTATGGCCCCGGCAGCGCAAGCGGATTGAGGCGGCCTGCGTGGACATGTGGGAACCGTTCCGGCGGAGCATCGAGGAATGGGCGCCGCAGTGCAAAATCGTGTACGACAAGTTCCACATCATCCAGCATGCCAACGATGCCATCGACGAAGTGCGGAAGGCGGAGTTCTTCCGTCAGGGAAAACAAAAGCGCGGGCTGATCAAGGGAAAGAAGTGGCTGCTGATGAGTCGGTGGAAGAACCTAACTCTGGTGCAACGCGGAGAACTCAACCGGTTGTTCCAACTGAACCGGCGCGTGTTCAAAGCCTACCTTCTCAAAGAGAGCCTGGAGAAGCTCTGGGACTACCGCTACGAAGGCGCGATGCTCAACTACCTGCAGCGCTGGATGGACCAACTGAAGTGGCAACGGCTGAGGCCGTTCGAGGAACTCGCCGAGATGCTGGTGAAGCATCTGGAGGGGATCTTGAATTATTGCCGGACCAAGGTTCGCTTCGGCGTGGTCGAGGCGCTCAACGGAAATATTCGGATGCTCATCAATCGTGGTCGCGGCTATAAGAACGTCCGCTACCTGCTGCTGAATGCCAAACGCATGGCCGTCACCAATGCCGAATTCGTTGAATTTCAAAAAGTCAGGAAAGCAGCTTAGAATGGGCGCTCCGTCGAATTCCTGCTCAGAGCCCCGGATCCAGTCCCGGCGAAGGTCGTCTGGGTCGGCGAACGGCGGGCTCGACGCGAGCGAATTAGCGATTCTCCTCAGGTTTTCGATCCGCGCGATGATCTTCTCTGACGCGAGGGTACCGAGCTGGTGGTTTATGTGGCTGCGGTCGATCTGGAACTTCGTCAACAGCCTCCAGTGAAGAAGCCCGGTTGTGCCAGCGATGATTATCCATACGAACGCGAGGAGCGCGATTATTTGGCCCTGGAGCCGCAGCATTCCAGGTTGGTCCCGGAGTCTTTCCGGCGCGCTGTTGAGGGGTGGCATTGCCGAGTTACCGCGATTCTAACACCTACGGGGGAAAGGGGACAGACGAGGGCAGACGCATTTTCGCGCCGGGCCCTGGCGGCTACACGAGTCTCGACGCGGCACGCAGGAGTGCGTGCGCCACGGGTCCGCTCCCTGTGGTCGCGGTTCTGTGGGCGCGCTGGGCGCGGCGCTACATTGCGTGGGAGTCGTGGGACGGGAAAGACGAAGACGCCGGCTGAAGCCGACGCTGCGGGCTGAAGCCCACGCCACCACGTCCGGCTTCTCGCCCGGATGGACCGTGCCCAGAGGGCGCCCACAATCGGTCCGCAGGTTAAGAAGTGGTCGCTGGCTAGTCTTACCGTGGTAAGATTTACTCGTGATTACGGCAACGATCTCGTCGAAGGGACAGATTGCCATTCCCAAGGCGGTCCGCGACCGGTTAAACCTTAAAGCGGGAACCGAGGTCATCATCGACGTGCAAGGCGAGGCGCTGGTGATGAAGCGGCTGGTTCGCGAATTTCCGGATTGGCGGACCATGGAGGGAATGTCAAAGGGGAGCGAGAGCCTCACTAAGGCACTTGAGGAAGATCGGGCTGCGGAGAATGCTCACTACGATGCCCGCAAAAATAAGGATCGTTGATTCGTGGGCGATGGTTGCATGGGTGAGGCAAGAGCCCCCGGCTCCCCTGATCCGGCTTCCTGCTTGAAGCCGATGCCGGAAATCTTGATCTTGCAACATTCTGGCAAAACGAGCCAGTATCGCTGTCGCCGAAGCGTTCATAACTCGATTGCCGTCGCTTCCCATCCGTGTGATCTTGCCGGATGAAGAGGGAATCATGGCGGCGGCTCGGATCAAGGCTGCCCATGCAGTTGCGTTCGGAGATGCGTTTGCGATCGCGCTGGCGCGGGCGGAGCAGGGGAGTGTGATTACGGGCGATGGCGAGATCCGGCGGTGTGGACTGGTGCCGGTCGATTGGGTTGGGTCGTAGGCTCGCCCACAAACCCCAGCCGAATGGTACTGAGTCGGACGTCGCCCGATTAAATCAAGAAAAGCCCCAGTCGAAAGATGGGGCTTTTTATGGCGGACGAACAATACGTCTGTCGTAAACGCGCGGGCCGAAAATCCCGGGATCAGTTGGTCACGAAAACCTTGACGATTTGTCCCGCGCCGGGAGGGAATCCGAAGCCCTGGTGCGAAACATACAGGTGCCCGTCCGGTCCGAAGGTCATCGCGGTGGGAAAGCTCAGTCCGGTGGCGATGGTGGTCAGCGTGCCGTTGTACTCGTAGCGGAGAATCTGTCCCATACCAGGAGCCGGGCCGCCCGTTCCGGCGCTCATTTCGAGGATATAGAGGCGGTGTCTGCTGTCGAACGCGAGGCCGACCACGGTGGTGAGCTGAGGAACCAAAACGTGGACGGTCTTGTTATGGCTGAGCGTAAACACGTTCGCGGATCCTTGAAGAGTGGGGAACAGGAACAGATTGCCGAAATACCAGCCATTCTCGTAGGCGAGCGCGGTGGGCACGATGTGGCCGTGGGTATCGGAAATGTCGACGACGCGCGATACGTTGCCTTGGGAGTCGATCTCGTCGATCTCGCCGTGGTTGGGCTCGGTGGTATAAAGCTTGTTTCCGAGGCTGACCAGGCTGTAGAAGGTGCCGTCGGGCTCGAAGTCGTCCCCGCTCGGGTTGACCACGGGGTTGCTTGCCAGGAACGTGCTGAGGTCGGCAAACGGCGCCGCGGTTCCGGCGGTGATATCGACCTTCATGATTCCGTTCACCGTTCCCGCCAATCCATGGGAGCAGCCGGCGCCGGCGATGAGCGCATACATCGTGGTGCCGATGAACGCGATATCCGCCACGCTGCTGGCTAATCCTCCGCTAGCGGCGCTGGTCTGATCGGACGGCAGGTTATCGACCACCGTCTGACGGTTTCCGGCGGAATCGATCTTCGAGATACGGCCGGTGTAACCGCCCGTGTAGGGTCCGATGGGCGGTGCGACCTGGGTACACATGCCGGCAGTGGATGCCGAGCCTCCTGTTCCTCCTTCCGCCACATAGAGCAGTCCGTCCGGGCCAAACTTCAGGCCGCGAGGATTATTGAGTCCTGTTGCCGTTACGGTTACGTTGGCCGAGGGCTGACCGTATCCGGTCCGAGTGGCGGCGATTGCCGTGAGAACCAGCACCGCCAGCCTCGCGAAAGCTTCTATCTTCATTTTTCTCCTCTTAGTTCCATAGGACGGTCTGATAATCATAAAGTTCTCCTTTGCTCTTGAAAGCCGGGTAGCAGCATTCGCTCTTTTTACGCGGCGATGACTGTCGGGAGGCAGCCAACGCTTAACCGCGGCGAGGAACAGTGACGCTATAAGGACTCTGGCACTGGAACACTTCATCTATTCCTCCGATGCTATATACTGACCCAAGCTATGGTCGGTCGAGCGCCGTTCGAGACGCCAGGAGTCCATTCTTAGGCGACTGGACTCGAGAAAATCTTTCGGGAATGTTCAGAGAATTCTCAAATAATTCTCAAAGGCCTTATGCGAGAGGGTGAGATCTACGAATTCGGCACATTCCGGATCAGCATAGCCGAAGGTGTTTTGCGGCGTGACAACCGGATTGTTCCGCTGACTCCCAAGTGCTTCGACACCCTGCTGGTATTAGCCCAACATGGTGGCAGCGTGGTGGAGAAAGAAAAGCTGATGCGCGCGGTGTGGCCCAATTCCTTCGTGGAGGAGGGCAACCTCTCGCAGAACATTTTCACTCTTCGAAAGACGTTGGGAGAGACAGCCGAAGGAGAACAATACATCCAGACGATCCCGAAGCGGGGTTACCGGCTCGCGGTTCCGGTGGCCGAGACCGGGCCAGCCGTCAGAACGGAGAGGGCCGCGGCTGCTCAACTCCAGGCCGTCTACGGCGCGCCCCGAAGGATCTCCTACGTCATCGCGGCCAGCGCGTTGGTTGCCGCCGTACTGGTGGCGGCCCATTGGGTATGGCCGCGGGATCGCTTCATTCCCAGCCCGCAAATCACGCTGTTAACGGTGCCCAACAACATGATCGGGGCGACGATCTCACCGGATGGCACGCGCATCGCGTACATCTCCCATGACGCGGAGGGTCAAAGCCTGTGGGTTCGCGAGACGGGAGGGGTAGGGGCTGGTACGCGGCTGGTCCCCCCGGCTCCGGGCCATTTCTGGGGCGTTGGTTATTCACTTAAAGGCGATTATGTCTACTACGTCTTCGAGGACGGCGCACATTCGGCGGAAGGCGTGCTCTCCCGGATATCCGCCGAGGGAGGGGAATCGCGGAAGTTGGTGACGGGCATCTCCGGAGCGCCCGCCTTCTCGCCGGATGGCGGGCGCATGGTATTCAAGCGCTACGATCCTAACGGGCATGGCTATCTGCTTACGGCTACGCCGCTGGGCGCTGACATCAAGACCATCGCGCAAAGCGACGCCACCTATCCCTTCTATAGCTACCAGTGGGCGGCCGACGGCAAGAAGATCTACTACGTGGAGCGGACGAACGACTCCAACGCGAGTGCGTGGTCCATCTGGGAGATTCCTATTGGTGGAGGAGCCGCCAGACTCCTGATGGCGCCGCAGCCAAAGCCCCTTCGCAGTGCGAATTGGCTGAATCGAACGGAAATTCTTGCCCTAATACCGGATGAGGATTCGGGAATGAGGCAGATTTGGCGCGTGAGTTTGGGAGGGGCGTTACGGCGGCTGACGAATGGGATTAACGACTACTCGTCCATCAGCCTTACGTCGGACGCCCGCAGGCTGCTGGCGAGCAGCATAGAGACCCACGACAGCATTTGGACCGCTTCCGCCCCGGGAAAAACCAGGACCGAACCAGTCCGCATGGCACTCCCGGCGGGCACGTATAACGATCCGGTCTGGACCGCGGACGGAGCTGTGGCGTTCGTGGGACAGTCCAACCTGTGGCTCTCTACCGTCGATGGGCGGGAACGGAAGCCGCTGATTCCCGGGAAAGTAGCGGCCTCAGAGCCAGCCGTGTCGGCCGACGGACGGTTCGTCGTTTTCGTTTCGCAGCGTGGGAACTCCCGGAATTTATGGCGCATCGACATCGATGGCGCCAACCTCAGGCAAGTGACCTCGGGGCAGTACGATTGGCACCTCGCGCTCTCTCCGGACGGCAAATGGGTCGCTTATGAATCGCGTGACGCGGGCCAGCGTGCACTCTGGAAGGCCCCTCTCGGCGAGGCCGGTTCGCCCGTCAAACTGGTTGACAAAGAGGGAGCGGAGGCGGGCATCGCGATTGCACCGGACAGTAAGCTGTTCGCGTATCGGACCGATCTTGGAGAGATTGGAATCCGCTCGCTCGACGACGGAACGCTGGTGCGGACGATGACCGCGCCGTCGGACCCTTCCGATCTACACTGGAGCCCGGATAGCAAAACCATAGCCTATGTGTGCCATATGGGCCGGTCGGTTCAGTTATGGAACCAGCCAATCGCCGGCGGTTCGGCGGCGCCCATCCTCGAGCCGCTGCCCAACGACGTGCTGCACATTGCCTGGTCCCGGGACGCGAGTCGCATCGTGTATCTCCATCGCGAAATCAAGGTGGACTTGGCGCTGATCACGAGTTTCCGCTGAGCAATAGAGACCCGAAGACAGTTCACACAAGCGCGTCCGCGCCTCCAAGTCAAGCAGATGCGAAGGCAGGACATAGTGATCCGGTGGTTCTGACGGGAAGTGTCATCGGCCGTTGCTCGGTGAGGGGATAAAAGGTACGCCGCGGATAACAGGCTGATCGCAGTCAAGAGTTCACATCGGGGGCGGATTAGCGCTTAAAAGATTCCAGGTAGCGGCCGTACTTCATTAGATCCGCGGCGGGGGCGGTTCCTTGGGCTCGCAGGCGTTCGAGGAGACGGAGGATGAAGAAGATTAGGGATTCTTCGGGGATGCTTACGGTGATTTTTTTGGTCTGCTCGAAAGAGCCGTGTTCCAGGCAACAGCCCAGGTCCAGGCGGTTGGGGTCGGATTGTAGGGCGGAGCACAGGTTTTTTGAGAAATTTGCCGGGGTCCAGACGGAGCTTGTGGCTAGGAGTCCGGCCAGGATGGGGCTCGGGCGGATTGGGGCGCGGAGTTTGTTGCCTGACATTACGCGGACTGAGGTGCGGCGGAGGGCTCTTACCGATGCGGCTTTTTCTCCGGCGTCGCGAATCCATTGTTTCGAGAAGGTCGGTTTCACCTCGAAGACGGCGTAGACGCTTTCGGCGGGGATGTGGAGGCCGGATTTGTGCGGAAAGAGCAGCGGGGAATATAAATTATCGAAGATGGCGATGTCGATTTGGCGGGAGCGGCGGCCTTCGGAATCGATGACGAAGGCGGGGGTGGCTCGGTAGCGTTTGGGGAGATAGCGGTTGAAGAGGTTGAGCCAGTGGCGCTCGGTGGCGGCGCCGGCGGCGGAGGGGTGTTCGAAGAATCCACCGACGGCGAGCTGGGCCAGCATTTCCTCTTGTACGCTGTAGAAGACTTCGGCGAGGTCGAGTTGGCCGGAATCGGGGGAGCGCGGCATTTGAGGTCATTGTAAGAGGGGGGCGGCCGGCGCGCGGCGGACGGAACCGGTAAGTTGCTGAGATCACTCGCGTCCGGGAGCGCGCTTCACGTGTCATCTTCACGCCGGACCTGGCGTCGACAGGAGTGTCGACGCGGCACGCAGGAGTGCGTGCGCCACATTCTGGTTGAAACGGATTGGCGGTTTTAAATCACAGGATATGTATGGCAGCGCCTACTAATCCGGCCGATTTAGCCGCGAAGGCCAGTTTTGTCTTTCGCGGAACCGTTCAACAGCTCAACGCCGCTACGCTTCCGGAGGTCGGCGACAAGTCGAAAACGGCGATTGTTCGCGTGGATGAGACCATGCAGGCTCCGCAAGCATTGAGTCACTACACCGGACAGAACATCACCGTACAACTGGCCGCGCCGATTGCCGTCGGGGAGCAGGCGGTGTTTTATACCAACGCATGGCTGTTCGGCAATGACGGCGTGGCCGTGCGATCGATGGGGCATGCGGCTCCCGGTCCCGAGACGCTGGCGCTGCATGCGGCCGGAAGCGATCCGGTGACCAATCTCGAGAATCGCGACGCGCAGGTGCGCTTCGATGCGGCGGAAATGGTGATTTCGGGAACCGTATCGAGCGTTCGCACCGTGCCCGAAGCGGAACCGGCCAGGGGTCCGAGCGAGCACGATCCCGATTGGCGGGAGGCGACCATCGAGATCAGCGAGACGCACAAAGGCGATTCCGTGCCGAAGGAAGTGGTGGTGCGGTTTCCCGCGAGCCACGACCGCATGTGGCAGCGCGTGCCCAAACTGAAGCCGGGCGACACAGGGAAATTCGTGCTGCACAAGCCCTCGGGCGAGGCTGCGGGGTTCTACAGCTTGCTTGGCCTCGAGGATTTCGAGCCCGAATCGAAACCGGGGCCGATGCACCGCCTGGTAGCGAATCTGGAGGCCCTCTAATGCCTACCTTTACGGTCGTGAATATTATTCCACGCTCGCTGAGCGGGGAAACGAACCAGGACAGCGAGCCGAATCTGGCGGTGAATCCTTTAAATCCGCTGCAAATCGTGGCGTCCGCGTTTACGCCGAATCCGGCCGGGTCTGGCGACGCTCCGATTTATTTATCGACGGATGGAGGGAACACGTGGCTGCTGCAGGCGATCGTACCCAGCGATAAGATGACGGCGGACATCACGATTCGCTTCGGCGGAAACGGCAACCTGTACGCCGGAACGTTGCGCACGCCGTTCACGGTATTCGATAGCCAGGGCAATCCGATTCCGACGTTGAATATTCTCCGCACGGGAAACGTTTTGAGCGGGGCGGCGATGGACGTGCTGGTCACGCGCACCGGCGCGGGGGTCGACCAGCCATACATTCAGGCCGCGTCGGTGGGCGGCAGCGACGTGGTGTTCTGCGGAAATAACGACTTCAACCAGAGTCCGCAGTCGGCTAACATGGATTTTTCAACGGATGGGGCGAACCCGGTGCCGCCGTTCAAAACCACTGTGGTTGACGTTCGCGCCGGGGCGGGGGATGCGCCCTCCATACGGCCTGTGATTCACGAGGATGGGACGGTTTACGGGGCATTCCTGTCGAGGATCAGCGGGACTTCCGATGTGACGCTTCGTTATAACGTGGTGGTGGTTCGCGACGATAATTTTGCCAAGACCGGTCCGGCGTTCGCGGCACTGACCGACCCGGGCGACGGGTTGGCGGGCAAGATCGTGGCTCAGAACCGGCTGATCCCATTTCTGAGCGAGCCTTATCTGGGTCAGGAGAGGATCGGGAGCACGCTGACCATCACGGTAGATCCGAGGGCGGGGCAGAGCGGAACGGTGTATGTCGCGTGGGCCGATCGAGTGGGCGCGAACGACTATACCATTCACCTGGTGAGGTCGAGCGATCAGGGTCGCACGTGGTCGGGAGATTTGTTGACGATCACCAATGCGACGAATCCGGCGGTGGCGATCAACGGCGACGGTTTGGTCGCGTTCGTCTATCAGCAGTTGACGGGGACGTTTAAACCGCAGAAGGTCAGCGCGGCGAACCGGTGGGAGACGCACTTTCGAACGTCGGGCGACAACGGCGCGACGTGGACGGATCAGATTCTGGCGACGACGCCGGCGAATCAGCCTCCGAACCCGGGTCCGGATGGAAATGTGTTTCTGCCTTACTTGGGCGACTATCTGCACCTGATGGCGGTGGGGCAGAATTTCTACGGGATTTTTTCGGCCAATAACACGCCGAATCCGGCGAATTTTCCGGCGGGGGTTACGTTCCAGCGCAACTGCGACAAAACGAAACACGTGCTATTCGACGTGGATGGGAAGACGCCGGTGGATATTTCGATCGACCCGTTCTTTTTCAAAGTCACGCCGTAGAGCGCGTCTTACGGCAAAGGTCTCGTCGAAGAGGCAAATTGCCATTCCCAAGGCGGTCCGCGAGCGCCTGAATCTCAGCCGTTATGTTCAACGCGTCCCTTACGACGCTTCGCGTGCATGGCGATGAAATTCGCTTGTTTACTCTTAACGCCACCCCGCATCTTGGCGAAGCGAGTCTTCGCACGTTCCGATAAGATAGTTCCACCCTTATGAATTTTGAACACTCTTCCAAGGTGCAAGAGTTCCAGCAACGCTTGGCCGCGTTCATGGACGAACATATTTATCCAAATGAGGCGCGGTATATCGGGGAGACCGAAAAGAACCGGTGGCAGCCGGTACAGGTGATCGAAGATCTGAAGCCCAAGGCGCGCGCGGCCGGATTGTGGAATTTATTTCTTCCTCATGACGATCATGGCGCGGGATTGACGAATCTGGAATACGCTCCGCTGTGCGAAATCATGGGCCGGTCGACCATGGCGCCGGAGGTTTTCAATTGCTCCGCGCCCGATACGGGCAACATGGAAGTTCTGGCGCGCTACGGCACGCCGGAGCACCAGGAGCGGTGGCTGAAGCCTTTGCTCGCGGGCGAAATTCGGTCATGTTTCTCGATGACGGAGAAAGATGTCGCCTCCTCCGATGCGACCAATATTCAATCGAGCATCGTTCGCGACGGCAATGAGTACGTCATCAACGGCCGCAAATGGTGGTCCTCCGGCGCGGGCGATCCACGTTGTAAGATTTCGATTTTCATGGGGAAAACGGACCCCGCCGCTCCGAAACATAAACAGCAGTCGATGATTTTGATGCCGCTCGATACCCCCGGAATCAAGATCGAGAGAATGCTGCGCGTTTTCGGCTACGATCACGCCCCGCACGGTCACGCGGAGATGACGTTCACCAACGTACGCGTGCCGGTGTCGAATATCCTGCTCGGCGAAGGCCGCGGATTTGAGATCGCGCAAGGGCGGCTGGGCCCGGGACGCATTCATCACTGCATGAGGCTTCTTGGCCAGGCGGAGCGCGCGCTCGAAGCGATGTGCAAGCGCGTGAAGAGCCGCGTCGCGTTCGGCCGCGCCATCGCCGAGATGGGGACCATCCGCGCCGATATCGCGCAATCGCGAATGGAAATCGACCAGGCCCGCCTCCTGGTGCTGAAAGCGGCGCACATGATGGATACAGTCGGCAACAAGGCGGCACGCGCGGAGATCGCGATGATTAAAGTGATCGCGCCGAACGTCGCTTTGCGCGTGATTGATCGGGCCATTCAGGCGCACGGCGCGGCGGGCGTGTGCCAGGATTTTCCGCTGGCCGCGATGTGGGCCAATTCGCGCACCCTGCGCTTGGCCGATGGGCCGGATGAAGTGCATATGGAGTCCATTGCTAAGTTAGAACTTGCGAAATGAGCACGCTGACCGTGGTGCGTCACGGCCAGGCGCGTCCGTTCGATTCAAATCCAGATCGATTGTCGGCGCTTGGCGAGGAACAGTCCCGCGCGCTGGCCGACTATTGGAAGCGGCTCGGCGTGACGTTCGATGAAGTGTGGAGCGGGTCGTTGCAAAGGCAGCGCCAGACGGCGGAGTTGGCCTGTCCGCTTCCGCCGCAAATTTCGGAGGACTGGAATGAGTACGACGCCAACGGCATCCTGCACCACTTCGCTCCGCCCTACGAGTTGGAAGAGGGCGCGGATCGAAACCGGAAGTTTCAGAAAGTATTCGAGCCCGCGATGTTATCGTGGCTGGCGGCTTCGGAGCATCCCTCCGTCGAGACTTGGGAAGCATTTCGTGAGCGCGTGTTGCGCGCGCTGCGGCGCGTCCAGGAAGGTCCGTCGAATCGCAGCGTGGCGCTGTTCACTTCCGGCGGACCGATCAGCGTGCTGGTGCAAGCCGCGATTGGCGCTCCGGAGCGCAGCTTTCTCGAAGTGAATTGGCGCGTGAAAAATTGCTCGATTACGGAGTTTACGTTTTCGCGCGAACGCCTGTCGCTCGATTCGTTTAATTCCCTGCCGCATTTGGAGAAGGCGGAGCTGCGGACGTTCCGGTAAGCCCGCCGAACGAATACAAAAAGCTATTTCTCGCCAGCCCCGCAAGCTCGTCCTCAGTAAACCCGAACGCCGCGCGAGCCAGCTCATACTCGCTCGTGAGCGTGCAATGGAACAACGCCGGATCGTCGGTATTCAGAACGATGGGCACACCCGCGTCATACAATCGCCGCACTGGATGCTCTGCCAGCGACGCCACCGCGCCGGTCCGCACATTGCTCGTAATACAAATTTCCAGCGGAATATTTTTTTCTCTCAAATGCGTCATCAGTGCCGGATCGTCAATCGCGCGAATCCCATGCCCGATCCTCTCCGCGCCAATCTCCAGCGCTTCCCAAACACTTTGGGCATCCGTCGTCTCGCCCGCATGGCACGCGAGGCGCAGCCCATGGTCGCGCGCTTCCCTATAAAGGTCCGCGTACCACCGAGCCGGGCCGCCCGCCTCAAAACCGCCGAGCCCGATGGCCACCACTCCCTCGCTCACAAGCTCCGCCGCCAGATCGAACACCGGCTTGGCGGCATGCACCCCAAACTGCCGCGTCGCGTCCAGGATCCAACGCACACGCACCTTGCTCAAGCACGCCTCCCGCTGCACCGCCTCATAAATCGGCAAGAAGTCCTGCTGCTTCCAAAGAATCACTCCGGCCGAAATAGTGACTTCCGCATAGACGACACCTTCCGCTGCGAGTCTTTCAAACAGCCTCCGCGCGACCAACGCGTAATGCTCCGGCGAATTGAGTTTCCGGTTCACCCAGATATAGCTCTGGATAAACCCCTGGAAATCGGTATAAGCCGTCGCCTTGGCAATCTCCTCGCGCGCCAGCGAAGGATCGAGCTCCAGCAGCGTGTCAGTCTCAACCGACCCCTCTAAATGTAAATGCAGCTCGGCGACAGGACCCATTTTTGACATGATAGCCCTCCGCAGCAGAACGGACGACGCACATCGCGAAAACCGGGACTGACCTCTCTGTCCCAAGGCGCCTTCATCCCCCGCGAAAGCACCGCGACGCCGGTCGCCGCGTGGACAGAGCGGTCTGTCCCGGTTTTCGCCCGTCCACAACCCCCGCCTGTGAGCAATGACATACTAGCTGTGATGCATGCTTCCGAGCTTGAAGCGATTATAGAGGGCCGTCACCACGATCCGTTTGCCGTCCTCGGCCCACACGATTTAGAGGTCCGCGCGTGGTTGCCCCAAGCCGCCGAAGCGTCGCTTGTCATGAGCGGCGAAGTGATAAAGATGGAGTGCACCCACCCCTCCGGCTTCTACCTCGCCATTTTCGACCAGCGGCCCGAGCACTATCGCATCCGCATCAAGCTCTATTCCGGCGAGTCTCTCGAATTCGAGGACCCTTACCGTTTCCCTCCCCTTCTTACCGCATTCGAGCTGCATCTTCACGGCGAAGGCACCAATCACGAAGCTTATAAAACTCTCGGCGCACATCCCGTCACTTCCGAAGGAATCTCCGGCGTCCGATTCGCGGTCTGGGCGCCCAACGCGCAAGTGGTCAGCGTGCTCGGCGATTTCAATGGTTGGGATCGCACCCGCCATCCCATGCGCCTGCGCGATGGAGGCATCTGGGAAATTTTCATGCCCGGCCTCGGAGAAGGCGACCATTACAAATATTCCGTCCTCTCGACCAACGGCTCGGAGCAATTCAAGTGCGACCCCTACGGCTTCTACGCCGAGATTCCACCCAAGACCGCGTCCATCGTTTGGGGGCTGTCGAATTATTCCTGGACCGACGAAACCTGGATGACGGAGCGCCCCAAGCGCCAATGGCTGCACGAGGCGGTTTCAATTTACGAAGTGCATCTCGAGTCGTGGATACGCGGCCTCAGCTATCGCGAATTGGCGCATCAACTGGTAAAGTACGCGCTGGATATGGGCTATACCCATCTCGAATTGATGCCTGTCATGGAGCATCCTTTTTCCGGATCATGGGGCTATCAGGTAACCGGTTATTTTGCACCCACTTCGCGGTTTGGAACGCCCGACGATTTTCGCTATTTCGTCGACGCCTGCCATCAAGCCGGCCTCGGCGTGATTCTCGATTGGGTTCCCGCCCATTTCCCCAAGGATGCGCATGGTCTCTATCGCTTTGACGGCACGGCACTTTATGAACACCAGGATCCGCGCGAAGGCGAGCATCGCGAATGGGGAACGCTGATTTTCAACTTCGGGCGCAATGAAGTGCGGGAATTTCTGCTCTCGAATGCGCTGTACTGGCTGAAGGAATTTCATATCGACGGCCTGCGCGTAGATGCCGTGGCGTCAATGCTTTATCGCGATTACTCGCGCGAGCCTGGCGAATGGCTTCCCAACAAATACGGAGGCCGGGAGAATCTGGAAGCCATCAGTTTTATCCATCGATTCAATGAATTGGCGCATCAGGAGCCGGGCGCGATGACCATCGCCGAGGAGTCCACTTCGTGGCCCGGCGTATCCCGGCCGGTCTATGCCAACGGTCTTGGATTCACCATGAAATGGAACATGGGCTGGATGCACGACATGCTCGATTATTTCGAAAAGGACTCTGTTTTTCGCAAATATCACCAATCGAATATTACCTTTAGCATGTTGTACGCGTTCACCGAAAACTTCGTCCTGCCCATCTCCCATGACGAAGTCGTGCATTTGAAGAGGTCCCTGGTTTCGAAGATGCCGGGAGACGAATGGCAGCGCTTCGCCAACGTAAGAGCTTTCCTTGCTTACATGTACGGACACCCCGGGAAGAAATTGCTGTTCATGGGGTGTGAATTCGGACAGACCGAAGAGTGGAGTGAAAGCGTCAGCTTGCCGTGGCATTTGCTGCAGTATCCGGTGCACTCGAAATTGCAGACCATGGTGAAGGAACTGAACTGGTTTTATCGCCGGGAAGCCGCGCTGAATCAAGTAGATGACGATTATTCCGGATTCGAGTGGATCGATTTCAGGGACGCCGAAGCGAGCACGATTTCGTTTCTCCGGTATTCGCGGAATCGAGAGGAATTTTTGGTTTTTTGCTGCAATTTCACTCCGGTGCCGCGCCATAACTACCGTATTGGCGTGCCTTTAGGTGGACGCTACGCGGAGATTTTCAACACCGATTCAGAAATGTTCGGCGGATCGAATATGGGGAATCAGGGAGCGGTCCGGGCGGAGGAAGTTCCCTGCCACGGGCGGCTTCGAAGTCTGAACATTACGCTGCCACCGCTCGCAGTGGTGGTATTTAAGGTCGCTTAAAGCGTCATAAAAGTGCATTTATGACACACTTAAGGGCCTTTAAACTACCATAAAACGCGTTCTAAGGCTTCGCAGAAGAAGAATTCGCCCCACATGACCGACTCGTCGACGCCCAGTCCTTTATGGACGTGGTAGACGCCGCCTTTAAGGATGCCTTCCCACTTCGGATCGGATTTAGCAAGATGCTTTTCGCATAGCGACCGCAGGATCTGCACCGCGGTTGCCCAATAGAGATGACCCTTCATCGAATCCGGCGCGAGGCGGCAGAGGCGCAATAAGCCGGCGGCGGCGATGGCGGCCGACGAGGTATCGAGCAGCGTGCGATTTTCGAGGGGCGCGTTGAAATCCCACGGCGGAATGCCGTCGGCGGGACAATGGGTGATGTAATAATCGGCACAAGATTCGGCGGTTGCCAGAAAATGGGGATCGCGGCTGTACTCGTAACAAGTGGTGAAGCCGTAGAGAGCCCAGGCGAGGCCGCGGGACCAGCAGGAATCGCCGCGATAGCCCTGGTGGGTGGTCTGGCGCAAAAACTCGCCGGTATCGGTGTCGAAAATTCCTTCGTGCGCGGTGGACCCATCGCCGCGAACCAGCACCCGCCGGGTGGTCAGGGAATGGCGCAGGGCCACATCGCGCAGACGCCGGTCCCCGGTTTCGCGGGCGGCGTAAAAAATGATGCCGACATTCATCATGATATCGATGAACAGCGAATTATCGGCGACGAAGGAGCGCAGATACTGACCTTTTTCCTTGTACCGCATGGCGAGCGTGCGGCCGGCCTGGATCACCACTTCGCGATGCGCCGGGTCTTTCGAAATCCGATGCCAGCGATAGTACGTCGAAAGGAACAGAAAGCCCAGATCGTGGACATCGCGATCGTGTTTACGTTCTTCAAGAGGCTTAGTGTAGCGGATGGCCTGCTCCAGCCAGTACTTCGCGTCGGGCGAATCGACGGGGGTGTGTTTGTGGAAAATCCACATCATTCCCGGCAGAAAGCCGTCGCACCAGTGGGTCCATGCGGGACCTTCATGTTTCCATTTTCCGTTCTGGGTGTAGAGCGGATAGAACAAAGGGTGCTTATCCACCAGCTTCCGCACCTGCTTTTGCGCGAAGCTAAAGGACTGCTCGAAGAGGTCTCCAGTTTCACTCGAAAGATGAATCACTTGATTTAGGTTCTCCAGAACATGATACAGCCACGGGGGAGGCGGCGTTCGGTGGCGTTCACCGCGAAGATTCCTTCGCCCGGCTGTAACGGCGTGCGCCCCCGCAACACGTAGCGCATGCGAGCCTGGGTGATTCCCACGATGCGGTCCAGCGACCCCTTCATCCGCGCCAGAATGCCGGGCGCTTCGATTTCGGGAAACTCCACGCCGAGAATCGAGTAGCTGTCGTACCTCTCGAAACGCGTGATGCGGCCCGTCGCCGTCGCACCCTTTGGAATCAGAATCACGCCCTTTTGTTTCAGGTCCCGATTTGTGCGGACTTCGACGGGGTCCCCCACCGCGGCGGTACGCAGGTCAATATCTTGGGCGATCTCCAAATCCAGCTCCAGTCCCTTGGGTAGATCGAATTCACGCAGAGGAATCGGCGCGGCGTCCGCCTTCGCCGCGGGAACGTCGGCGAACGTGATCACGGATTCACCCGAGAACTGGCGGCAGGAACTGAATTTCAAACGATTACGCTCTTCCCCGCCCAGCGCACCGACCATGGAGAGCTCGCTCTGGGAAGGGAGCAGAAAATCGCCGTCGCCGATGCGCGCAACCGCGTAATCTATTTTGTCGTCGACCAAGGAGAGCAGCAGATCCGGAGGAAGGTCGTCGGCGATCACCTCGATTCGCTCGACATCGAACGTCGCCGGGTCGGCGTAGAACAATCCGTGAAAGCCGACGATGGCGCTCGCCGAGGCGACGCGAACGCGGTATCCGGAAATCAGCCGCGGCACATCGTAATTGAACCGGATGGCCTTCTTGCCTCGGAAATCTTCCTGGCCGACATAATGAAACGTCGCGGAACTGGTGGTGAACAGGGCCTTGGCAAAGCCGCCGAAATCCCCATTTCCGATGGCTCCGCTGGTGACCATTTTGGTCAGATCGAAGTGGTCAAATTCCTTCGACCCCGGCCAGGCGAACATTTCGCGCCCGTCGACCAGAGCCACTTCGAGCCGCAGCGTATCGAGGACCTTCAACTTGCCGGTCTTTGCGCGGGAGGAACGCTCAATGGTCTCGACGCAGGTGTAGTTGGGCTGATGCTCCAAATGAAAGGTCATCCTTGCGCGGATCTTCGTCAACGCTTCGAGATCCGGCGGCAGCGGCGCCTGGGCGCGTCCGGAGAGAGCCGCGAGCAGAAGCGCTACGGTACGCATCGACTCTCATTATGTGACATTGAAGACCTTCACTCCGGCAGCTGCTCGACAAATAGCGCGGGGAATGAAGCGCAGTTGACCTCCCGAGCCCTCGGATCATTGGCGAGTTGTTGGAATAGAAGTGAACGCGGTGCCGTTGAAGCGCAGACCCAGAACCGCGACGCTTCCGGCGGCGACCGTGAATTGCGCGGATCCCCGAGCGCCCACCACGGCTGACAATCCTGGAAGGCTGCGCAACGTCGATTCCGTCTTGGCCCCCGCGTTCAGGCCGATGGAGGACGTTCCGATGACGCTGCCGGCACTATTCCAGACCATTATCGAGACCGTGACCGGCACGGTGCTCGGATTCGCGATGGCTACCGCGGTGGTGTAGGCGGTATCGTCCCAGATGAGCGTGGTGCTGGTTGAGGAAACGCTTGAGAGCGGCACCACGGCTTCCTGATCGGGAACGCCCGGCACACTCTGGCGGAACACCCCATATCCCGTGACTCCGCTCGGAAGCGATGCCGTCACGTACCCCTGGCTCAGCGATCCAACGTTGGGGGCCTCGATTATCGCTGTACCTTGCGGAGCGAGATTCACGGTGGCGGAAGAACCGATGGAAGGGATGGCGAGCGGTATTGCGTTGTCGCCTGTGAAGGTCACCGGGAAGGAAACCGCCGCGCCGCTCGAGTTAGTGAAATACAGGGCCGAGTACCAGCCGCCGCCGAAGGCAAACTGCGAAAGGATCTGTGGAGGTGCGCCTCCTTGCACCGCCGACGCGACGCCGATGCCGGTCAAGGTAACAATCTGCGGACTCCCAAGCGCACTGTCGGTAATCGCGACAGATCCAGCGGCAACCGTTGCGAGGGCCGTCGGAGTAAAGGTCACGGTGATGGTACACTGCTGTCCCGCCGGCAGGCTGCTGGGACAGTCATTGGTCTGGGTAAAGACGCTGGGACTTGCAACGATACTGCTGATGTTCAGTGAAGAAGAGGGAGGCGTTAAATTAGATGCGTTGATCACGAAGGTGGGCCGAGGCGGACTGCTAGAGCCAACTGCTATATTCCCAAAGGCGATACTCGTTGGAGCGATTTCCGCGAGATGCGTCGGGGTAGCAATACTGACCACCTGAACCTGCGTGGAACCGAGCAACGCGATGGGATTGGCCGCCGGGGAGGAGGATACCGCGGAGACCGTTGCGGTTACGGTGCCTGACATAACCTGCCGCGCGTCGAAAAGGAAGTTGATAACGTAGATTAAATCTCCCACTGAAAGTGCGACATCGCTCTTTACCGTAACCGTAGCCACGTTGCCGGCCGAAGCCAGCGCAAGCGCCGCGTTGCAGGAAGGTTGTGAGCAGGCGACATTGCCAGACGGCAAAAGCAAGGTGGCGACGCCGTAAGCGATGGAGAAGGTCGAACCCGTCTTCAGAGTTCCAGCGGTTGCGGCAGTCAAACTGACCAGGCCCAGCGGTTCGGAAATGTCCCCTGATTGAACGAACGAAGATACGCTAGACACCTGAAAGCTGACACCCTGCGCAATCGCAGGAACCACCGGCCCTAGGAGGGTCAGAAGGATCAAAAGATACTTCAGCGCCGTGGGCATGGCGCTAGCCGGCGATACCTTTTTCACGTTCCTTCCGGATGTCCTAACCGGCGTTTCCATTTTGGCGATTCCAGGATGATTCATGCGCCATTTCCCGCATTCCGGTAACGCCATAATTCCTCCCTCGCTCTACTCTCCGATCCCTCTAACTGGAGTTCGATTCTATTATAGGTTCACTCGCAGCGCAAGCGACGTTTTTCGCTACACGGAGAGCGCCCGGGGGCCAAGTGGTCCCCGTCATCGCCAAGTGAATGATTCCGGCTCTGAGATGCCCGCGGGCACTGCGTTCGCGATCGCGGTGTCTCAATAAACGTCAGAGGATCGCTCCCCTGAAGAACAGCCAGGCTTCGCCGCACATTCGCCGGAATTCTGTGAGCGCGAAGACCGTCGGCTGAAGCCGACGCTGCAAGCTGAAGCTCGCGCCACCGTCGTTCTTCATCAGCATCGGTGAGCCGCGCAGGCT
>Ga0182024_10010413_pt1 | contig 18937 bp, 16 predicted proteins | sample P32metaG_FD_120480 | JGI IMG/M metagenome (GOLD analysis project Ga0182024, IMG submission 120480) | Permafrost microbial communities from Stordalen Mire, Sweden - P3-2 metaG (Illumina Assembly) | ecosystem: Environmental > Terrestrial > Soil > Wetlands > Permafrost | place: Sweden: Stordalen... | reverse complement strand
TCAAGAAGGATCGCGAAGAGCTGCGAGCGCTCACGGACTACGCGCCCAAATGGGTGCTCGTCGCCATCGCCATCGCTCTCGGCGTCGGAACGATGGTGGGCTGGAAGCGCATCGTGGTCACCGTCGGCGAGAAGATCGGCAAGAGCCACCTGACCTATGCGCAGGCCGCGTCGGCGGAGCTCGTCGCGATGTGCACCATCGGGTTCGCTTCGTCGTTCGGCCTCCCCGTGAGCACGACGCATGTGCTGTCGTCGGGCATCGCCGGAACGATGGTCGCGCAAAAGTCCGGCCTCCAAAGGAGCACGGTTCAAAGCATCGCGCTCGCGTGGGTGCTCACGCTGCCCGTGGCGATGGTGCTCGCGGCCGTCCTCTTTCTCGGCCTTCGCGCGGGGCTTTCGGGCGGATCGCCCGAAGTCGCGGCGCACGTCGTCGTCGTTCCCGACAACGAAGAGCCGCCGCCCGCGCCGCTCGCCGAGCAGACGCTCCGCCTCGGCGGATCGAATACGATCGGCGAGCAGCTCGCCCCGCGGCTCGCGAAGGCGTTCCTCGAGCGCCAAGGCGCGTCCGGCGTCACCGTCGACGCCAAGGACGCGAAGGCGCAACGCGTCGTCGTTCACGGCACCCTCGACGGCAAGCCCATCCGCGTCGAGATCGTCGCGCCCGGGAGCAAGATCGCGTTCGAGTGCCTCGCGAACGACGCGTGCGACGTGGGCATGTCGTCGCGCCCCATCCACGCCGACGAGGCCGAGAAGCTGAAGGCGCTCGGAGACATGACCCAACCCGCTTCCGAGCACATTCTCGGTCAGGACGGAGTCGCCGTCATCGTGAACCGCGCGAACCCCGTGGCGACGCTCGCCGTCAGCGATCTCGCCAAGATCTTCACCGGCGCCATCACAGATTGGTCGGCCGTCGGAGGAGCGGCAGGCCCCATCGACGTGGTCGCGCGCGACACGGCCTCCGGCACGTACGACGTCTTTACCTCGCTCGTCACGGGCGGCGCGGCCGTCAAAGCGACGACCTCGTTCGACGACAGCGAAGCCCTTTCGCGCGCGGTCAGCGGCGATCCCGGCGCGATCGGCTTCATCGGATTGCCGTACGTGAAGGGTGCCAAAGCCCTCGGCGTGAAGGCGGGCGATGCGCTGCCCCTCTACCCAACCGTCTTCACGGTGGCGACCGAGGACTATCCGCTCACGCGACGGCTCTACCTCTACGACGCCGACAGCCCGAAAAACCCGCTTGCCTCTGCGTTCGTCGGGTTTGCGCAGTCCGACGACGGGCAACGCCTCGTCGAAGAGTCGGGCTTCGTCTCGCTCGCCGTGCGCACCGAAATACCTGCCGCGCCGATCGATGCGCCGGAGCGTTACACGAAAGAGCTCGCGGGCGCGTCGCGACTCTCGGTCGACTTCCGCTTCCGCACGGGGGGCGTCGAGCTCGACACCAAGGCCGTCCGCGACCTCGATCGCGTCGTCGCCTATCTCTCGCTTCCGCAAAACCGCACACGCCAAGCGTTGCTCGTCGGCTTCGCCGAAGGCGGAGAGAGCACGAGCGAAGCGCTGTCGCGCCAGCGCGCCGCGACACTGGCCAACCTGCTCAAGCAGCGCGGCGTGGCTCCGACGCTGGTAGACGGGTTCGGGAGCGCGCTGCCGGTCGCGCCGAACTCGACGCCCGAGGGGCGCGAGCGGAATCGACGGGTCGAGGTGTGGGTGCGGTGAAGGGGCGCGCGGTAGTCTTTGGCGCGCCGGGGCGGGAAGGCTGGAGCGCTATCGCGAGGGTGCGCCCTCCGGCTGTCTTCTCGCGAGCACCTTCCCGTACGCGCGCGCGATCCGTTTGCGCGCGTTCGCCACCGCATCGACCGACAAGCCGGTCGCGGCGGCGACCTGCGACAGCTTGAAGACGTCATCGCCGATGACGTCGAGGACGCGCACCGCGTCTTTGTCCTTCGCCGAGGCGAGCTCCGCGCGCAGCTCGTCGACGACCTCCGCCTCTTGCCGCACGCGCTCGCGCGCCACGAGCTCGTCGAGAGCGCTCGGCGTCGGATCTTTCGCCAGTCCGATGGAAAGGTCGTCGTGCGTCTCGCGGCGGTACACCGCGCGCGTGCGTTCGTTCGCGGCGAGGGGCCCGAGCAGCGACTGAAGGTACGGAGCGAGCCGACCGCGCGCCGGGTCCCAGCAGGCGGGCCCGGGCGCCCTCGCCTTGAGCATCGCCTTCTGCAAGAGGTCGCGGGCACGCCCGAGATCGTGGGACTGCCGGCGGGCCGCGGGGAGGAGCTCGAGATACGCGCGCTTCCAGACGTCGGGATCGTCCGGGTTTTGCGGAGAGGCCGGCGTGGGAGGGGGCGCCACCGGCATCGCGAGGACGGTACCACGCGAAATTCGGACGCGGGATGGCGAGCGAAGCCCGGGACTACGGCTCGCCGGCCGAGCGCAGAGCCGACTCGGCTCGGCGGTGCGCGAGCGAAGCTCTCCGCCCCTCTTCGCGCGTTCACGGGCAGCCTTGCTTGGCCGGACTCGCGGCGAGCGAAGCTCGGGGTCCGCCTTCCCACGCGAAGCGTCGGGCGAGCTTGGCCCGACGACGCCCGAGCAACGCCGTGTGCCGGGCGTCGCTCGGGATCCGTGAGGCGCGCGTGGCTCGACGGTGCGCGAGCCACGCGAGGTGCCCGCCCTCGTGGGCCAAACAATGGGCCTGTTTGGGTCGGTGCCGAGCCCATGAGGCTCTCTGCTGGTCTTCCCCGGTCAAATCCCGACCCTGCGTCGCGCATTCGTGCCTTTTTTTTCTCCCCTGATTCTTCTGCGATTCCCGCGCCTTCCGCCGCGCGCCCCAAAGAAGTTCTCCGTCGCGCGGCGGATTTCGCCTCGAGCCCAAGAGGTCCATGTGAGGGACGAAGGCGACGCGCTCACGCGCCGCCGGGCGCTCTCGTCGCGTGGAGGCACGTCATGGGAAAAATAAGTAGAAACACACAGCAAGCTCGCGTTCTTGCGTTGATCGCGGGCGTCCAGAAGCACCTCCTCAACACGTCTTTGATCGTCGACGGCACGACGTTCACCGGCGCGCAGCTGGTGCAGTCCCTACAAGGCCGAGTCACTGCAAACGCCGCTGTCGTCACGGCCAAAGCCGCGTGGCAGTCCGCCATCAAGACGGACACCGACCCCGCGGCCGTTACGTTCGTAGCGCAGCTCACCCAGGCCATCCGGATCATGTACGCGAGCTCGGTCGATGTGCTCGCGGACTTTGGCGTCGCGCCCCGCAAGGTGCGCGTCGTCGATCCGGCGACCCAGGTGGAGGCGGCAGCCAAGGCCCGCGCGACACGCGCCGCGCGGCATACCTTGGGCAAGAACCAGAAGAAGAGCATCAAGGGCTCCGTCGCGACCGCGGCGGCGCCCGCGACGCCCGCGGAAGCTGCGTCGACTCCCGCAGCGCCTTCTCCGGTTTCGCCGCCGGCGAACGGCGCGGCGACGACGCACCCCGCTACTTAGGCGCACTCGGGAGCTTTAGATCGTGCTTTCTTGAGCTGCACGGGACCGGGGGCGACGCCGCGCGAGCGTCGCCCCCGCTGCCTACTCCCCCCGAAGGACCTTTGACGATGAGTCGAAAGCCGCCGCCCGAAGAGACTTTGCGCGCCCTCGAGCGACTCGTCGCCGAGGAAGCGGACGCTCCCGCGTTCGGCATTCAAGAGAAGAGCGACGCGGAGCTCGATGCCGGGCTACGAGATCTCGGTTTGGATCCAGAAGCCGAGCGCGCATTCGCCGAGGACCTCGCGCAGCGCGTCGTGGCCTCGCGGGGCTCGACGAGCGAGCCCGCTTCGACCCAAAGCTCCGACCAAGACCGCGCACGCTCCAGAAGGGCCCCCGAGCCCACCCACCGCTGGTTCGACCTCAGTCTTGCCGCCGCGATTGCCGCCCTGCTCGGCTCGGGCATTCTCAGCGCGTCCGGCGCCTTCGGCCCCGAAGCGGTAGGGCACGGCAACGACGACGCGCGCGCCGACGAGGCGCATCACCTCCGCGACGAGGCCGCGGCGCTCGCCAAAGAGGAGCATTGGAAGGAGTCGCTGGAGAAGCTCGACGAGGCCAAAAAGATCGACCCCGCCGGCGACAAAGACGAATCCACAGAGCGCTTGCGCCACCTCGACCAAGAGAAAGCCGGGAGCCCGACACACCCATGACGAACGCTTCCCCCGCCGACGCCGATTCGCCTCCCGCGCTTGACCCGGGCGACGCTCCTTCTCTCCGCCGCGTCATCTTCGCAGCCTCTTTGGGCACGCTCTTCGAGTGGTACGACTTTTATCTCTACGGCAGCCTCGCGGTCTTTTTCGGCGGCCTCTTCTTTCCCAAGGGGAACGAGACCGCGCAGCTTCTCGCGAGCTTGGCGACCTTCGGCGCCGGGTTCGGCGTGCGCCCGCTCGGTGCGCTCGTCTTCGGGCATATCGGCGACCTCGTCGGCCGCAAGTACACGTTTCTGGTCACCATGGCGACGATGGGGCTCTCGACGGCACTCATCGGTTTCCTCCCGTCGTACGCGAGCATCGGCCTCCTCTCGACCGTGCTCCTCGTGCTCCTGCGCCTGCTTCAGGGGCTCGCGCTGGGAGGCGAATACGGGGGCGCGGCGACCTACGTGGCCGAGCACGTCCCCGACGACAAACGCGGCTACTACACGAGCTTCATCCAGACGACCGCGACGCTCGGCTTCTTCGTGAGCATGGGCGTCATCGGAATGACCCGCGTGAGCTTCGGCGAAGACGCGTTCAAAGCCTGGGGCTGGCGCGTGCCCTTTCTTCTCTCGTTCGTATTGCTCGCCGTGTCTCTCTACGTGCGACTCAAGATGCGGGAGTCCCCGCTCTTCTCGCGCATGAAGCGGAGCGGCAAGGCGAGCTTGAACCCGCTCCGCGAGAGCTTCACCAACCCGCAGAACCGCAGGTACGTGATTCTCGCGCTCTTCGGCGTCACGGCGGGTCAGGGCGTCGTCTGGTACACGGGCCAGTTCTACGCGCTGACGTTTCTCCAGAGCGTACTCAAGATCCATTGGAAGACGGCCTACATGCTCGTCTCGATCGCACTCGCGATCACGACGCCGCTCTTTCTCTTCTTCGGCTGGCTCTCCGACCGGATCGGCCGGAAGCGAATCATGCTCGCGGGCTGCGCGCTGGGAGCGCTCACGTACGTACCCATCTACATGGCCATGAAGAGCTTCTCCAACCCGACTGGATTGCCGGCGGCGGATCCCTCGCGGATTAACTACGTCGCCATGGTGCTGCTGCTCGTGGTGCAGATGGTTTACGTGTGCATGGTCTACGGGCCGGTCGCCGCGTTCCTGGTGGAGCTCTTTCCCACCAAGATCCGCTACACGTCGATGTCGCTCCCCTACCATCTCGGCAACGGCTGGTTCGGCGGCTTTCTCCCGTTGATTGCCACGGCGGTAACGACGTCCGCGTGGGCGAAAGAGAATTTCGGGGCCGGGGCGATCTACACGGGGCTCATCTACCCCATCACCGTTTGTGTAGTGACCCTGATCGTCGGCGGCACCTTTATCCGCGAGACCAAGCACCACCGCATCGACACGGACGTGCACCACTCCTGATCGAACGGTCTGGCCGTCCGAGCGTGGTATCCTCGAGTGGATGGATGACGCCTTTGAGAGTCGAGCGGAGCGCCGCCGCGCCACTTGGCAAGGGGGTGTCGCTCACTCGTGGGCGGAGCTCGACGAACGCGGCGCCGAGTTCTGGCGCTCGTCCACTCCCGGCGCGCGCCTGACCGCCATGTGGGAGGCACTCGTCGATGCATGGGTCATCAAGGGGAAGCATGGACCTCCTCCCGGATTTCAAGGATCTATTGTCGGCGTTGGCCGCTTCGAGCGCTGAGTACCTCGTCGTCGGCGGATGGGCCGTCGGGTTCTACTCGGAGCCTCGCTTCACCAAGGACCTCGACCTCCTCATCGGGACGGATCCGAAGAATCTCGCTCGCGTCGTCGATGCGTTACGAAGATTCGGCGCGCCAGCCACAATCCTGGAACAGCTCAAAGCTCTCGGCGCAGACGAGTTCTTGTTTCTAGGAGCGCCGCCGGCGCGCATCGACCTCTTGCGCACGATTCCGGGGGTCGACTTTCAAGCGGCGCTATCCCGTGCCACGCGGGTCGACTGGGACGGCGTCCCGGCCACCATTCTCGGTCTGGAGGACCTCATCGCGAGCAAGCGCGCCGCAGGGCGCGAGCGCGACCTGCGCGACTTGAAGCGCCTCGAACGGGCGTAAGGGGCTGTTCTTTGGGGACCTACTTGGTGGCCGAATAGATCGCCGTCTCGGTCGTCCAGAAGACCGCGGAGGAGTTCACCGCGATGGCCCCCGGGTAGTCCTGATTGGACGCGACCGTATTGGATCCTCCGCACGTCGCGGCGATCGCGCACGTTCCGATGGACCCCGAGCTCACGTTGTTGGTCCAGTACACGCTGGTGCCGTCCGCGGCGAGACCATCGGGGTACACGTCGGTCGCGAAGACCGTGGGGGTCGCTCCACTGCCCGCCGCGGGGCACTCGTAGATCGAAGCGGAATCGAAGTTCGCCGTGAAGTACGCGTAGCCACCCGAAACGACCAGGGCGTTCACTTGCGAGAGGATGGACGATTCGCAAACGACGCGAACTTTGCCGCCCCCGATCGGGATCGCGCGAATGCTCTGCGTGTAGGGCCCGTCGTCGACGTAGTAGAGCTCGCCCCCTGCGACGGCAAGCGCGTTGAGGCTCCCCGCGGGGACCGTGAGGAGAACGTTCGCGGACGCGCAGGTCGATCCGATTGGGCACGAGTACAGCGAAAACGAGTCCGTGAAGTACACGTTCGACGAATCCGTGATGAGCTCGGAGAAGACGTTGCCGCCCCCATCGAACCCACCGCCGTCGATCTCGTCTGGAGGCCCCGCGAAGTAGGTGGTCGGCGCATTGCCGCACCCGCCGCTCGCGCATGAGTCGAGGGCGCGCGACGAGGTGAGATAAATGGCGCTCGAAGATCCCGCTGCGATCGCCTCTGAAATCGGCCCGAAGTACCCCTCGGAGCCATTGAACGCGAGGAGGGTGGGAATGTTGCCAGGGCAGCCCGAGGCCGGGCAGTCGAGCACGGTCCCGCCGCTGTTTTGCCAGTACACGGTGGTGTTGTCGACAGCCAGAGCGAGCGGTTCATAGCCCGACGCGACGGTCACCGGAGTCAACGAGCCGCTCCACGGCGGCCCCGCATCGACCGCCGGTGGATTCCCGTCGAAGAACTCGCCGTCGTAGGCGAACCCTCCGTCGTATAGATACCCATCGTAGTCATTGCCGTCGTACGGGTAGCCGTCCTCGTAGTAGCCGTCGACCGGGTACGAATCATAGGGGTACCCATCGAAGCCGCCTTCGTTGTCGTACCCGTCGTAGCCAACGACGCCGTCGTAGAGGCCGCTGTCCGGGGAACCGCCGTCGGTGTAGTAGCCGATGTGCCCTCCGTCGTAGATGACCGGTGCGTCTTGAGGAGGCTCCGCGTCGCCTCCGTCCGGGAGATCGAGCTCACTCGAGCCACAAGCCCACGCACTCGCTACCACGGACGCGACGGTGAGAACGACGACTAGGCGAGACCTGGCTGTGGGCTTCATTCGAACCTCCCCGGGTACGTATGGTCGACGCGCGACCGTTCCGTCGCTAGGCGCAGGCAAGCAGGCCGTATGCCACCGAAGAATTCTAGCGGTTCCGAGACGCCATCAAGCACCTTTCGCGCCATCCGAGTCATATCGAGGCACACTTTGACAGGAAGAACAGGCTCCGGAAACACGGCACGCAGCCCGTTGCTCGGAACCGTCACGGTTGCGGATCCGGATCCGGCTCCGGCGGCTCGAGATCCGGATCGAAGCCCATGTCCGGGTCGGACGGTTGGACAGGTTCGCCGCTCGTCGTGGGATTCACCTCGAGGAGCTCGACGTCGAACTTGAGCCCGGCCTTGGGCGGAATGTTCGGGGAGCTCCCCGTCTCGCCGTAGGCCAAGGCTTCCGGGATGACCAGTCGGCGCCGGCCCCCTACTTTCATCCCGACCACTCCCTCGTCCCAACCCTTGATGACCGCTCCCGTGCCGAGCTTGAAGTCGAAGGCCTTCCCGCGGTCGCGTGAGCTGTCGAACTTCATGCCGTTCATCAGGATACCGGTGTAGTGCACGCGGACCGTGTCGCCGGGACGGGCTTCGGTCCCCTTTCCGACGACATCGTCGATGACCAAGAGCTTCGTCGGACCGGGATCGACAGGAGCGCCCTCGGCCGGCTTGAAGGCGCTTTCGCTCGGCTCGGCGATCCGCTTCGAGCAGCCGCCCCCGAGGACGGCGAGGACCGCGAGGGCCGAGACGTGTACACGAAACATGGCGCGCAGATTAGCAGAGGATCGCCCATGACCGCGCCTCCGGCATAGGATGCGTCCCGTGTCCGACGCCGCGCGCCTCCTTCGTGAAATCGAGCGCGGGGGGCTCGATCTCGAGACGCGCATCGGATTGGCCGAGGCGCTCGGCGAACTGGGCGACCCACGAGCGGACGAGTGGATCCAGGTTCCCGGCGGCCCGTTCCTCATGGGCACCGACGACTCCGAGGAGCCGGATCAACGCGCGCATGAGTCGCCACGCGTGCGCCCCGACCTTTCGAGCTACGAGGTCATGCGCACTCCTGTCACGGTCGGGCAGTTCGCGCGCTTCTTGGCGGCGGGGGGATATGACGAGCGCTCATTCTGGTCTGCCTATGGCTGGAGATGGAGAACCGAGGCGAACGTCGTTCGCCCGCGCTTCGCGAGCGAGGAAGAGCGCGGCGAGTGGCACGCGTACCTCACGCCGAGCCGACCCGTCGTCGGCGTATCGTGGTTCGAGGCGGACGCCTACGCGCGCTGGCAGGGTGCGCGACTTCCTACCGAGGCGGAGTGGGAGAAAGCCGCCCGCGGAACGGACGGGCGGCGATATCCATGGGGCGACCCGTGGGAAGAAGATCGCGCGGCGCACCGCGGCTACGGCCCGAAGAAGACGATACCCGTCGGAGTCTTTCCCGCGGGAGAGAGTCCGTACGGAGTGCTCGACGCGGTCGGCTCGGTCTGGCAGTGGTGCAGCGACATGTACACAGCCGACGCCTACGCGCACGCCGATTCGCGCGATCCGCAAGGGCCAAGCGTGGCCGACGGCTCGGTTCACGCGCCGGGCAAGCCTCTGCACCGCGTCGTTCGCGGGGGCGCGTGGAACACGCTCGCGTGGAGTCTGCGCTGCGCGAACCGGAACAGCTACCCCGTGACCGCGCGCTTCTCTAATCTCGGCTTTCGATGCGCCAGGGCCTCGTGACTCTCGCTCGCGATGGGGTGTCATCGCGCGCGTGCGGAGCCTTTCTCGCAGCCGCGGCACTTTGCGGCTGGACGTCGTGCCGCGAGAAGACGGTGAGCTCCGTGAGCCCGCCGACGATGAGCCCGCAGCCTGCTTCCGAACCGAGCGCGAACCCATCCGCAACTGCCGCCGCCTCGAGCGCCGCCGGCAGCGCTGCCGCGAACGTGGGCTTCGTGCCTTTTCGGGTCACCGACAACGACCAGCATGCGATGGGGACGCATCTCACGTTCACGGCGTACACGACGCCGACGGTCGACGCGAGCCAGGTGCGCGCCGCCTTCGCCGCTGGCGTGGCGGAGATTCAGCGCATCGAGACCGCCATGACGACGTGGCGTCCCGACAGCGAGCTGTCGAAGGTCAACCTCGCCGCGGGCGAATCCGCCGTGCCAGTAAGCCAGGAGACGTACGACGTCATCGCCGAATCGATCCACACGAGCGAGATCTCGGAGGGGACGTTCGACATCACGTTCGAGAGCTTGCATGGCTTGTGGAAGTTCGATCAGGACCTCGATCCCCATCCGCCTACGGACGCGCAGGTCAAGGCCAAGCTTCCGCTGCTCAGCTACCACCACATCCACCTCGATCCAGGCGGCCCCCGAGGGGACGCGGGGGGCGCCCTCGACACGTCGCTCGAAGCCGGCCTGCATTCGGTCTTTCTCGACAAGAAGGGGGTGCGGATCAGTCTGGGAGGGATCGCAAAGGGGTACGCGGTCGATCGCGCGTCCAAGGTGCTCCTCGATCGCGGCATCGACTCGTTCTTCGTCCAAGCCGGGGGGGATCTCTACGCGCACGGCAAGAAGGCCGACGGGACCGACTGGTCGGCGGGCGTGCACGATCCACGCGGCCCGGACGGCTCGTACTTCGCGCTTCTCGGAGTGAGCGACCACGCCTTCAGCACGGCCGGCGACTACGAGCGGAGCTACATCGTCCACGGACGGCGCTACCACCACATCATCGACCCGCGGACCGGCTACCCCGCCACGGCGAGCCGCAGCGTGACCATCTGGGCGCCGACCGCGCTTCAGGCAGATGCGCTCGACGATGCCGTGTTCATCCTCGGCCCCGAGAAGGGCCTCGCGCTGGTCGAGTCGCAGGACGGCGTGGGCGCGGTGATCGTCGATGCACACAACAAGGTGTGGGTGAGCTCGCGCTTGAAGGGGAAGCTTCAACTTATTCGAGAGCCGACGGACGCGCTGTAAGCCGAAAGACTCGCCCGCCATCCCTAGCGGAGCGCGACTACCTTCCGCGCGGCGACCTCGAGGTCTCGGACGCTCAGCGCCTCGAAGACGGCCGTGCACTTCGGCGCGTAGCGGTTCATGGCGCTGTCGCCCAGCAGCCAGCCCGCCCGGCTCTCGGGGCACAGCCATACGAGCGCACGCGCACGCGCGCGGATTCGATCGAGGACCTCGCTTGCGTCGTCGTGGTAGTTCGTGCGGCCGTCGCCGAGAATGACCACGGTGGTGCGTCGGTCAACTTCGCCGAGATGGTCCTTCTCGAAGCTGCGCAAGACGCGTCCGTAGTTGGAGTTGGCCGCGACCGAGACCACGCCGCCCCCGTAAGCTTGCCCCAAGGCGATCGTTACAGGCTGACTCGCGAAGAGGCGCGTCGTCTCGGCGATCTCGCTGACGAAGACGAAGCTCCGCGTCTCGTCGAAAAGGTCCTGCGCCGCGTAGACGAGCTCGAGCATGAACCTAGCCGCAGCGCGCACCGAGTCGCTGATGTCGCAGAGAAGCATGAGACGCGGCTTGTCGCGTCGCCGTCGCGCGCGCAAGAGGACGAACGGAACGCCGCCCGTGCGCATGGCGCGACGCATCGTTCGGGAAAGATGGACTCGCCCGCGCCTCGCCCTCCGTACCCGGACGCGCTCGGCGCCGCGCAGTCGCTCGGCGAAGGCGCGCACCGCCCGCTTCGCTTCTTCCATCTCGACGTCGCCGAGCGAAGTGAAGGCCTTGGTGTCGAGTCGCCGAGGGTGCGGGCCGGCGTTCTCTTCCTCGACTCGAGCCGCGAGCCGATCCGTGAGGTAGGCGCGCACGTCCCCCTCGGCGCGTGCGAGCTCCGCGCGAAGCGCATCCGCGAGGGCAGTGCCCCGCGCTTCCCCGAGAGCTTCCCGGAGATAGCCGCGAAGTCGGGCGAGCGTGGCCTCGGCACGACCGACGCCGAGTTCCCCGAGAACGCGATACGTGACGAACCCAAGCTGGATCGAGCTCTGGATCGACGGAAGGGTCCGCGACATGCCCGCCAACGCGAGCAAGCGATCGAGCTCGGCCCCCCTCTCGAGAAGGGCACCCAAGTGTTCCGCGTCACCGCTCGCGCTCGTCGCGAGCCGCTCGAGCTCGTCGCGAAGGGCGGAGACCTCCTCGGGACTGAACCCAAGCCCACGCAGTCGGTCGAGAAGCGGGACGGCGTGCGTTCCGCGGGCGAAGAAGTCGTCGAAGATCCGATCAAAGCGCGAACGATCCGAGGCCCGCTCGACGACGACGGCCGCGAGCGACTCGGCGAGCGCCCAGCGGTCCTCGAGCCCGACGGCGCGCACGGCGCGAAGCGCGTCGAGGGCCTCGGCGGTCGGAATCCGGAAGCCGCCACGACGCAAACGCCAAAGGAGCTCGTCGAATAGCCTCGTCAGAGCGCGCGTGTCGGGCATCGCGTCGGCGGTGGGTCTAGTTGGGGGGTGCCGGCTCGGCCAGGAGCGCCTTGACCATCCCCTCGACCCGAGCGTCCTGCCCCGGATCGTAGCCGACCGACAAGTCACGCACGACGCCGCGCTTGTCGATGACGAAAAGCGTAGGGAGGGCCGTCACGCTGTACCTCTTGGAGGTGTCCCCGTGCGGATCGCTCGCGACGGGATACTTGATTCCGAACTGGTCTTTGGCGACGGCCGCGACGTCGCTGGCATCGGTGGTAATGCCCACGACCGAGAGGCCCTGCGCGCCGTAACGTGCCTGCCACCCGCTTAAGACGGGCGCCAGAATTCGGCACGGCGCGCACCAGCTCGCCCAAAAGTCGACCAGCACGACTCTGCCGCGGAGCGCCCCGACGCTGTTCGGAAAGCCGCTCATCGGTTCGAGACCGGCGAATGCGGGAGCGAACGCCCCAATCGTGTCCATGCGAAGCATCGCGTCGGGCGACGGGAAAGCCCCGAGGGTCACGGTCAGGGTTTGCTCCTTGCCGCCACGCGACAAAGTGAGAGGGAGAGGATCGCCCTCCGTGTGGAGCGAGACGCGCCGAATGACTTCACTGGGCGAGGCGACGGCGCTGCCTTCGATCTTGAGCAGGCGATCGTCCTCGTGGACGCCCACCTTGTCGGCGGGGGATCCTCGCACCACGTGACCGACGTGGACGCCAGGCGCCGCGCCCGCGGTGTCCATCGCGACGCCGAGCCATCCGCGCGAGCGCGTTTGTGCTTGGGGGGTCTGTGCCCGGGAGACCACGGGCGCAAGAGCAAGCGCCGCGAGCACTGCAACCCCAGCCGCCCGAAGAAACCACTTCTGCCCGCGTGCTACCACGACAAAGTTGTAGCACGCCGACAGGGCCTACAGGTCCGCGACGCCGGCGAACATGCACCCACAAAACGCCGTGGCGCGCTCTCCCAAACCGTCGGAGGCGCGCCACGTATTCGGTCACCGATGTGTGACGTTCAGGGCCAGGGACGGAGGCCAAGCGAGGCCACGGGAAACCATAAGAAAAAGTCAGGGCGAGGGATCGAAGACTAGTTTATCGAGAAGGAAGAGAAAGAAGCTTGGCCAAGGAAGGAACCTAAGAGCGCTAGTTCAAGCAAATCGAAGATGACCAGCCGAACTTCGAAGGGAATAGAAGCCGGCCCGAGACGTAACAACCGCAGCCCACGGCCATCACGTTGTCATTCGAAAGGGCTCGGGAAGCATTCATCCCGGCCCAATGTTCGGTCCGACATAGAGCAGACCTCGTGCCAGCTTCGGTCGATGCGACGCAAGGGTTTGTTCTCGCTTATGTTTCTTGGGAATCGGCCTCCTCTGACACTGGCTTCGAGCCCCCAACTCGGGTGGCGGGGCATGACACGACAGTCGCGGTGACACAGAACTGTGCAACGATTGCTCGACCCGTGGCGGGGGGCCTCGGCAGGTCGGCTCCGCGATTGCGTTGACAGCGGAGGCGCCGCGAGTATCGTCCGCGCCTCGCGAAACTGCGCCCATAGCTCAGCTGGATAGAGCACTGGTCTACGGAACCAGTTGTCGGAAGTTCGAATCTTCCTGGGCGCGCCAACCGGAGCTACCGCACGCGCGATGGGTGGGTGGCTTCGTCCGCACTTTGGCGGAGAACCCCCGGCGATGGAGACGGACGAAGAATGGATGCGCGTGGCGCTCGCCGAGGCCGACGCGGCCGACGCGGAGGGGGAGGTCCCAGTGGGATGCGTGCTCGTCGGAGGAGACGGAAGGGAGCTCGCGCGCGCACACAACCTCCGCGAAGTACTCGCCGATCCGACCGCCCACGCCGAGATGCTCGCCATTCGACTCGCGTCGGAGCGGCTCCGGACGTGGCGGCTGGAAGGCGCGACGCTGTACGTGACGCTCGAGCCTTGCGTCATGTGCGCGGGGGCGCTCGTTCACGCGCGGATCGAGCGCCTCGTTTATGGATGCGATGACGCGAAGGGCGGCGCGGTGGAGAGCCTTTTCACGGTCGGCCGCGATCCCCGTCTCAATCACCGCTTCGCCGTGACAGCCGGAGTCGAGGCAAGTGAGTGCGCGAGCAGACTTTCTGCCTTTTTCAGCCGGCTTCGTGCACTCGGCAAGAAGTAAGGCGGAGGCTGCCTTTGATGGACTCCCCCGGCCGCCTGCGCGTAGGGTTCGAGGCATGAGCTCCGCTTCGTTCGACCCCGAGACGGCGACGCTTTCGCGGCTGGTCGCAACCCTCGCGGAAGATGCAATCTTCGCGCTTTCCGCGAGCAAGGACGATCCGCTCTCCCTCCTCGAAGGCCTCGCACGCCGCCGTGCGGATGCCTACGCGGCCGCGGTTCAGGGGGCGCGAACGGCGAGCATGGTCGAGACCTTCGACGCGTGGGTCATCGAGATGGCGCGCGTGATGGCGCCCCTTGCGCCTCCCGCTTGGATGCCGATGGGCGACCTCATCGCCGAGAAGGTGACGCTCGAGATTGGCGCACGCGGTTTGCGCTCTCTCTTTTCCAGCAAGCCCAGTGAGAAGGACATCCAGCGCGTGAAGCGCCTCGGTACGCTCGCGGTGCGCGTCCTGCGTGCCGTCTTCGCGGCAGACGGAAACATCGACGGCGAAGAAGCGCGCACAATCGCCGCATTGATCGCGTCCCTCGGACTTCCCGAGACCGACACCGCGCCGCTGCACACGGAAGAGGTCGTCCTCGTCGACAGACTCGACGTCTACGGCGAAGTCGAACCACAAGTGGCGCGCGCGCTCGTGCGCGGCGCCTGGCTCGCGGCCGCGTGGGACACGATCGACCCGCGCGAAGAACGCGTCGTGCGTACCCTCGGGAGGAAGCTCGCACTCTCGCCAGAGGACGTCGAGACCGCGCGCGCAGACGTGCTCGCTCGCGTCGATGCGCGCCGGCTCGCCGGCCTCGCGACCGTCGACTACGTGCGCTACATCCTTTGCGACCGTGTTCCCGGGACGGGGGTTCCTCTCGCCGCCTGCACTGGGACGCTGATGCTCCCTCGCCGCTACCGCGAAGAGGCCCTGGCGCAGGTCGGTCACGGGTCACCCGTCACGCTCGCCCGGCGGTACGTGAACCTCCCTGCGGCCGACCGCGCTCTCGTTCTCGGAGTGGTGTGGGCAACCGCGCTTCATGACGACCCCTCTCTGGGCAGGCAAGCGCTGCTCCGCGCGCGGTACGACAACATCGCGACCGACCTTGCCGAAGACGGGACGCGTTCGCGCCAAGCCATCTCGGATTGGATCGGCGAAGCTCTAGCAAACGTCGTAGGAACCCTTCCCTCCTTCCGCAAGGGAGAGAGCCGTCCCGAGTGAGATCGAGAACCATGTCCAAGCTCAAATCCGCACATACCCTCACGACCGGCCGCTCGGGCCGCAAAGGCGGCGGAGCGATCGGTTTCCTCGGAGGGGGGAACATGGCGGGCGCGCTGATCCTCGGGCTCCTTCATGCGGGGGTCGTCAAAGCATCGGGCATCCTCGCGAGCGATGTTCGTGAGGACCGGCTCGAGCAGCTCCAGAAGGAGCACGGAATCAAGACGACTCTCGACAACCACGCGCTCATTCGACAGAGCGCGATCCTGGTGCTCGCGGTCAAGCCGCAGGTCGTAGACAAAGTGCTCGCCGCAGTGGGAAACGAGGTGAGGGCCGAGACACTGGTTGTCTCCATCGCCGCCGGCGTTTCGATCGCGGCGATCGAAGCGCGCCTACCCCCAGGGGCGCGTGTGGTTCGATCGATGCCGAACGTGGCGGCGCTGGCTCTCGCGGGCGCGACGGGCATCGCGGCCGGGACGCACGCGACGGAGCAAGACATGGCGGCCGCGACGGCGCTCTTCGAGGCCGTGGGTCGCGTAGTGACGCTCGACGAATCGCTCCTCGACGCCGTGACGGGCCTCTCGGGGAGCGGCCCCGCGTATGTGATGTTGATCATCGAGGCACTGGCAGACGGCGGCGTGAAGGTGGGCCTGCACCGCGATACCGCGTTGCTGCTCGCCGCGCAGACGGTGTTCGGCGCGAGCAAACTCCTCCTCGATACGGGAGATCATCCGGGGCGGCTCAAGGATATGGTGACGAGTCCGGGCGGAACGGCGATCGCGGGGCTCCACACGCTCGAGTCGGGAGCGCTCAGGAAGACGCTCATGGACGCGGTCGAGACTGCAACACTGCGCTCGGCCGAGCTCGGAGCCCGGATGGCCGCGAAAATGCTGCTCGCGAAGTAGACGGGCTTGCCCAGAGAGGGCGGATCGACATTTTAGGTGAAGTCTGGATCCTTCGAGCTTGCTACGACAGAGGTAACGCATGGTCAGCTTGATGCCGCTATCGGTCACCGACGTCCATACGACCGGCGTGAGCTTCGTGAACTTGATGTGATAGTGCTCCGCTGCGGCAAAGAGGCGCGCCTGGGCGTCGAGCGTGAGCTGCTCGGCATGTTCCGTAACGGTGCGCGTGAGCACCTCTTTCGCCCTGCGCCAGTTGCTCTCGAACGTGAGCGTCAGTTCGAGCTCATTCCATATGTACCCGAAGGCTTGATCGTAGCTCGCGACCGCGTTCTTGAAGACCCACCCATTGGGGATATGAATGAGCCGACCCGTGCTTTGGTCGGCATGAACCCAGTTGCCGATCTCAAGTAGAAGCACCCGAAAGATGCGGATGTCGACGACGTCGCCCGTGTGCGGCCCTATTTGCACGCGATCCCCTACCGAGAAGGGGCGCCGGATGACGATGAACAACCAGCCCGCCAGGTTCGTCAGCGGATCCTGGAGCGCGATCGCGAGGCCGGCGGACGCAAGACCCAGGTAGGTGGCGACCCCGGTCACTCCGTCGGTCTAGATCTTGAGGAGCGCCAGGATACCGGTGATCCCGAACGCATACGCGAGCACCTTGTTGACGAGGTAGCGCGTCGAAGTCTCGGTCACGGCGCGCGCGAGCACCCGCCGCGTTACTCTGCGGAGTGTAAAGATGAGCGCGATCGTTAGGAGCGTCTCGATGAGACGCGACGCAAAAGCCGGAGAGAGACCGAGAGACTGCTCGGTCCAGTCGATCGCGCGCTCGAACGGCGTCATGTCGGTCGATCCTATCAGGGGAGCGCCGGCGAAGGCCGCCAGGTGATACGGCTCCTGCTCGTGAGGCTCTCGAGACCCGGCTCGAACGCGGTGAGGTACACACTCCGGGCCTTGGCCGTTGCGGTCCTCGCGTCGATGCTCGTCACGGCGCTCCACGACGCGTCTCAGGCCTGGGACGTGGCCTATTACCACCTGCCTTTCGCCGGAAGGATCGTGGGCCTCTTGCCGGCGAACGAGTACCTCTTCCACCCGGCCAACGAGGCCCGCGTCCACGGGTATGCGCTTCTGGGAGAGCTGCTCCAAGGAGTGCTGTGGCGCGCGACCGGACGTCCGGAGAGCGCGAACCTCGTCGCCTTCGCATGTGTGCCTCTCGCAGCCTGGTTCCTCGCGCGCCGGATGGGGGTCGAGTGGCACCTGACCGTCCTCTCGCTTCTCGCAATTCCGCTCGTCCATACCCACGCGACGTCGGCGTACGTAGACCTCCCCGGCAATGCGGCCGCGAGCGTTCTCGTGCTTCTGGTCCTCGACGCGTATGCAAAGGAGCGAGCGGTCAGCTACGGCACGCTGCTCCTCGCTCTCCTCGCGGCTGCGATCGCCGCGAACATCAAACCGATGTTGCACCCCGTCGTACTCCTATCGCTGGGAGCCTTGGGCGTGCGTATCGTCCAAATCGCACGACGAATGCCAGGCTCTCGCGCCGCAGTGAGGATGCTCGTCGTTCTAGCGATCGCTCTCCCCGTCGTCTTCGCGACTCCCCTCAAGAACGCCGCGCTCCACGGGAACCCCTACTACCCGGTCAAGCTCACGCTCCTTGGCTACGAGCTCCCCGGTCCCGAAGACCCCTATAGCTCGTCCCCGGCGTGGCTCGAAGGAGCGCCCCGGCCGATGCGCTTCGCGTGTTCTCTGCTCGAGATAGGCGCGCGACCCCTCGGCGACCCGCGGCGGTGGACGGTCGACCAGTGGATGCCCTCCGACGCGGCCGGATATCGCATGGGCGGGTTCTTTCACGCCTACGTGATCGCGCACCTCGCGCTTCTCGCTTGGAGAGTCTGGCGAGAGCGCTCGCGCACCGTGGTCGTCGCCGCGCTCGGGTTCGCAGCGCTGACGTGCGTAACATCGCTCCTGCCGCAGTCCCACGAGCTCCGTTATTACATGAGCTGGATGATCGTACTCGTCGCGATCAACCTTTGGCTGGTGTCTCGCCCGGACGCACGGGCGACAGGGGGCGGAGCTCTCGGTTTGGGACTACTCGCGACGCTTGCGCTCTTCGTAGTCGTCGTTTCGACGCGCGGCGCGTACGCGCTGCCGTTGGGTTCGACGTTTGCGGAGCTCGTGCGCGAGAAGGTCGACGCACGTGCCATCGCGGGGATCCTCGAAGGGGAACGGGTGTGTGTGCGACGCGAGCCGTTCGATGTGCTCTGGGCACCGGTCTTTCACCGGCCCCGCAGATACGCGGTGCAAGAGGCCGAAGACGAGACGGATTGTCGGGGGCTTCGGTCGGTGCAGTGAGAGCCCTCCCGCTCGGTCTCAGCGCTCCGTCTCGCCCGCGCTCGCCTCGATCCTCCGCGCGCCCGAGAGCGCAACCGCGCGCGCAAGTTCGGTCAGCCGCTCCGCGTCCTCGAGCCGCGCGCGACGCGTGAGGAGCGACTCTCGCACGAGCCAGATGACGAGCGGATAGAGCAGAAAATCGACCCCACGTCCGATGCCGACCATGTGCGCGAGTGAGGTGGCCCGATTCGGGAACAGGATGAAGAACGCCCCCCCTACGAAGACGAAGGACTCGAGAAGGAGTGCGCGCCGATTCTTGCCCTTGTGTGTCATCCAGTCGTAGACCACGAGCCCGAAGACGAGACAGAGAAGCGACCCGGCGGCGAAGTTCAT
>Ga0182024_10010412_pt1 | contig 18937 bp, 10 predicted proteins | sample P32metaG_FD_120480 | JGI IMG/M metagenome (GOLD analysis project Ga0182024, IMG submission 120480) | Permafrost microbial communities from Stordalen Mire, Sweden - P3-2 metaG (Illumina Assembly) | ecosystem: Environmental > Terrestrial > Soil > Wetlands > Permafrost | place: Sweden: Stordalen... | reverse complement strand
GTCGCGCTGTTCGGGGCCGCGATCGCGGTCGCGTCGACCGTGGTGATCGGGGGCACGGCGCTCGCGTCGAGCCGCCACGCCGCACCTGCGGCAACGCCGACGAAGGACATCGTCGGCAAGGGCGTCTTCAATTGCGGGCTGGTCCAAGGCGAGGTCGGCTACTCTCCCGCGATCATCTCGGGCGGCCACCAAAAGGAGCGCGTCAGCATCTGGTTCAAGGCGACCAAGTGCGCCGCGAGCACCGGCACGAAGGCGACGCCCGTGCCGAGGTGGGTCATCGGGAGCTTGAGCTTCGTCGACAGCAAGTTCCTGAACGGCTGCCCGCAGCTGAGCGGGGCACCGCTCGGCTCGGGGACGCTCAACTTGGCGTACAACTTCCCGCCCGTGCCGGTCGCGATGATCGACCCGAGCGTGGCGCCCCTCGAGACGGTCACCGAGGTCGGGGCGCTCTGGAGCATCACGGGCACCGCGGGGGTCACCGACGGGTCGTACGTCTCGCCGACGTTCTCGGCGATGATCAAGCCCAATCCCATCGCGCCGCAGAGCTGCACGAGAGGGATCACCTCTGAGTACATCATCAGGGGCACGCTGACGAACGTGTAGCGGACGTACCGCTGCCTCGTGACGCCGAAGGGACGGGAGGGACCTCGGTCCCTCCCGTCCCTCGCGTCGCGGCGAGTCGCGGCGAGATGGGGATGGACGTCCGCGTCGCGGCGCGCCGGCCGCCGCGACGGGTGCGACGCTCCGATCGCTCCGTAGTCGCCGCTGGTAGGTTCGTCGCATGGGTGAAGGGCGGTTCGGCAGGCTGCTGACCGCGATGGTGACGCCGTTCGACGACGACGGGGCGCTCGACCTCGACGCCGCCACGGCGCTCGCACGCTGGCTCAGCGAACACGGCTCCGACGGCCTCGTGGTCGCGGGCACCACCGGCGAGGGACCCGTGCTCTCCGACACCGAGAAGCTCGAGCTGTTCCGCGCCGTGGCCGCCGCCGTCAACGTGCCGGTGCTCGCCGGGACGACCGGCAACAACACCGCGCATGACGTCGCGCTCACCGCCGAGGCGGCCGCGACCGGCGTCGCCGGCATCCTCGCGGTCTGCCCGTACTACTCGCGACCCTCCCAGGCGGGCATCGCCGCGCACCTCGGCGCGGTCGCCGACGCGACCGAGCTCCCGGTCGTCGTCTACGACATCCCGGTGCGCACGGGGCGGCGCATCGACCCCGCGACGCTGCTCGGCCTCGCCGCGGACCACCCGAACGTGGTCGGGGTGAAGGACTCCTCGGCGGACCTGCCCGGGGCGGCCAAACTGGTCGCCGCGCGGCCGGGCTTCGACGTCTACTCGGGCGACGACGCGCTTGCCCTGCCCTTCCTCTCGATCGGCGGCGTCGGGGTCATCTCGGTCGCGGCGCACTGGTGCGGCACCGAGTTCTCCCGCGCGCTCTCGCTGTTCGCGAAGGGCGACCTGGACGCCGCGATCGCCCAGCACGCCGAGCTGCTCGACTCGTTCAGCTTCGAGAGCTCGGAGCGCTGGCCGAACCCGCTGCCCGCCAAGGCGGTGCTCCGCGCGGGCGGGCACCGCGTCGGGCACTGCCGCCTCCCGCTCGGCCCCGGCGACGCGGAGCTGGACGCCGCGGCGCGGGCACTCGCCTCGAGGTTCCCCTTGCTCCATGCCTGACAGCGCCGTCCGCGTCACCTTCCTCGGCGGACTTGGCGAGATCGGCAGGAACTGCTGCGCCATCGAGGTCAACGGCCGGCTGCTCGTCGTCGACGTCGGGCTCATGTTCCCCGAGCCCGACATGTACGGCGTGGACCTGATCCTGCCGGAGTTCACGTGGCTCATCGAGCACAAGGACCGCGTCGACGGGATCCTGCTCACCCACGGCCACGAGGACCACACCGGTGGGTTGCGCTACCTGCTTGGGGACCTGCGCGTCCCCATCTACGGCTCCGCGCTCACGCTCGGCTTCGCGCGGCACCGCCTCGAGGAGGCCGGGCTCGCGAAGGACACCGAGTTCATCGAGGTGGCCGACCACGAGCGGCGGCGCATCGGGCCGTGCGACGTCGAGTTCATCCCCGTCACGCACTCGGTCCCGAGCGCGTTCGCCCTCGCGCTCCACACCCCCCAGGGCGTCGTCGTGCACTCGGGCGACTTCAAGCTGGACCAGCTGCCGATCGACGGGCGCCGGACCGACCTCGCGCGGCTCGCGGCGCTCGGCGACGAGGGCGTCGCGCTGCTGCTCTCGGACTCGACCAACGCCGAGGAGCCGGGGTTCACCCAGTCCGAGTCGACCGTCGGCCCCGCCCTGCGCCGGCTCTTCTTGGAGCGCCCCGACCGCCGCCTGATCGTCGCGTGCTTCGCCTCGCACCTGCACCGCATCCAGCAGGTCCTCGACGCGGCCGGGGACCGCAAGGTCGTGCTGCTCGGCCGGTCCATGGTGAAGAACGTCGAGCTCGGCCGTCGCCTCGGTGTCCTGCGCGTCGAGACCTCGGCGCTCGCAGACCCCGCGGCGCTCGAGCGGCTCGCACCCGCCGACGTGCTCGTGCTGTGCACGGGCTCCCAGGGCGAGCCGCTGTCCGCCCTCGCGCGCCTCGCGACGGGCGACATGCGCTCGCTGGACCTCGGGCCCCACGACACCGTCGTGCTCTCCTCGCACCCCATTCCCGGCAACGAGTTCTCCGTCGGCCGCGTGATCGACGACCTGCACCGCAGGGGCGCGGAGGTCCTGCACTCCGCGCACGAGACGGTCCACGTCTCGGGCCACGCGCGCCAGGGCGAGCTGCGCACGCTCCTCGAGCTCACGCGCCCCAAGGCCTTCGTCCCCGTCCACGGCGAGTACCGGCACCTCGTGCACCACGCGGCGATCGCACGACGCATGGGCGTGCCCGACGAGGGCGTACTGCTGTGCGAGGACGGTGACAGCGTCGTGCTCGACGATCGCGGGTTCCGACGCGGCCCCGAGGTCCCCGCCGGCTTCCACTACGTCGACGGGCACACCGGCGACATCGACGACCGCCCGCTCGAGGACCGGCGCATGCTCGCGAATGAGGGCGTGGTTCTGATCGCCGCGGGGGTCGACGCCGAGCTCGGCAAGCTCGTCGCCTGGCCAACGGTGTCGACGCGCGGGTGGTTCGACGGCGAGCAGGAGACGACGCTGCGCCATCGCTGCGCCGAGGTCGTGGCCAAGGCCATCGAGGACGCGCTCGCCAAGGGCGAGCGGGACCCCGAGGCGCTCAACCGCCTCGCGAAGCGCGCAGCGGGTCGGTTCCTCGGCCAGTCGACGCGCCGCAGCCCCGTCGTGCTGAGCGCCGTCGTCTCACTCTGAGGGGGCGTCCCGGTCGGGCTCGCCGTTCGCCTCGTTCGCGCGGCCGTCGCGCCAGTAGGGCTTGACCGCCACCCTCTGTGCGTCGAGTCCGAGGGACGTCAGCGTCGCCGCCACGTCGCGGGTGACGGTGAGCTCGCCGAACACGTACGCGGCGATCGACGCACGATCGAGCGGCGCGGTGATCATGTCGAGCACGGTGCGGATCCAGTCGGCGTCGCTCGGGTCGAGCACGTGGGTCTTGGAGGCGACCTTGGGCGCGTAGCGCGGCTCGATGGCGCTCGTCGGCAGCGTCTCGGGGTTCGGCGTGAGGAGCGAGACGCAGAGGACCTCGGCGGGCGCCGTGATGCCCTCGGCCATCGCGCACTTGGCGGCGAGCCCGGACTCGTCCACGACGAAGAGGTGGACCGGCGCGTCTCGGACCGCGATCTTGCCGCGGGGCCCGACCGCGTCGACGTGGTCGCCGGGCGCGGCGTCGGCCGCCCACGCGGCCCCCGGGCCGTCGGTCGACGTGGTCACCCACACGTCGACGGTGCCGGCCTCGGCGTCGACGCGCCGCACGGTGTAGCGACGGAAGCGGGCCGACGCCGCCCCGGGCGGCACCGACACCATGAGGTCCTGGCCGGGCCAGGGGGCGAAGCCGCGGAGGTCGCCGGCGAGGCGCAGCTCGCGCAGCCCGGGGAAGACCTCGTCGGCACCCGTCACCTCGAGGTCGAGGGCGACGACGCCCTCGAGGCGTGCCGCGACGCGGGTGACGTGCTCGGAGGGTGCCATGCGCGCGCGAGCCTACGGTGGCGCGGCCGGGACGGTTCGCACCGGTAGGTTTGTCGTGCTGTGGCGACCACGAGGCGCACCTCCGGTGCGGCGCACGCACGCCCCGGCACGCCTCGGCGCTCCGGACGCGGGCGCGAGGAGCCGAGGGACGACGAGGGCGGCCTGCTGCGCCGCCATCGCCGCGACCTGCTCATCGTGGGCCTCGCGACGCTGGGCGCCCTCGTCGCGCTCGCCTGCTGGTTCGGCGCCCTCGGCCTCGTAGGCCACTGGCTCGACGTCGGCCTCGGGCGGCTGATCGGGTGGACCAGGTTCCTCGTGCCCCTCGGGCTCCTCGGTGCGGCCGGGCTCCTCGTGGCCTCCAAGTCCGAGCCCGAGCCGGTGCGCGTGGCCGTCGGCGGTGGCCTGATCGTGCTCGCGGTGTGCGGGCTGTGCGACGTGGCCGCGTCTCGGCCCGGCGTGACCGCGAGCGGCTCGGTGCTCTCGTCGGCGGGCGGGTTGCTCGGCGTCGCGGTCGGTGGGCCGCTGTCGGGCGGCATCGGCTCGCCGGGTGCGGTCGTCGTGCTCCTCGCCGCGGCCGTCCTCGGCGTCGTCCTGCTCACCGGCCTCACCCTGCGCGCGCTGCTCCACGGCGCGACCACGGGCGCGTCGAGCGGTGCGCGGCACCTCGCGCGGTGGTGGGCCGGCGGGACGCTCGTGCGCGGCCCGGGCGCGCGGCGCCATCGAGACGAGCTCGAGGACGACGAGCTCGATGAGGACGCAGACGCCTACGACGAGTACGACGAGGACGACGAGGACGACCGCTACGACGACGAGCCGGCGGACGTCACCGGCGCGCGCGTCGACGACACCATCGAGCTCGCGCCCACCGGCGAGGTCGCCGTCGTCGTGCCCCGAACGCGGGTGCCGGCCGGCCCCGTGCACGCGGGGGACTGGACCCTGCCGGACCCGGCGCTCCTCGCGAGGACCAAGGTGCAGCGCTTCGACCACCGCGGCGTCGAGGCCCTCGGGGCCGAGCTCGTCGAGGCGCTCGACGCCCACGGGGTGGACACCCAGCTCGTGGGCTTCACCGTCGGACCCACCGTCACGCGCTACGAGCTCGAGCTCGGCGCCGGCGTGAAGGTCGCGCGGGTGACGTCGCTGTCGAAGGACATCGCCTACGCGATGGCGTCGCCGGACGTGCGCATCCTCGCGCCGATCCCCGGCCGCTCGGCGATCGGCGTGGAGGTCCCGAACCAGCGCCGCACCCTCGTGACCCTCGGCGACCTCCTCGCCACGCCCGAGGCCGCCGCGGCGAACCACCCGCTCGACGTCGCGCTCGGCCGCGACATCGCCGGGCGCCCCGTGTTCGTGAACCTCGCCGAGATGCCCCACGTGCTCATCTCGGGGGCGACCGGCGCGGGGAAGAGCTCGTGCATCAACGCGCTCGTCACCTCGATCGTGATGCGTGCCACGCCCGACCAGGTGCGCCTCATCCTCGTCGACCCGAAGCGCGTCGAGCTCGGGAACTACAACGACCTGCCGCACCTGCTCGGACCGGTGGTCGTGGACCCGAAGAAAGCGGCGGGCGCGCTCAACTGGGCCGTGCGCGAGATGGAGCGCCGCTACGACCTGCTCGCCGAGCACGGCGTGCGCGACCTCGCCGGCTACAACGAGGCCCTCGAGCGCGGGGAGCTCGTCCGACCGGGGCCCGCGCCCGTGCCCGACGTGGTCGCCGGCGTCGTGGCGACCACCGCCTACGCACCGACCGAGCCGGTCGCGTCCCACGAGGAGGGCGCCGAGCGGCTCCCGTTCGTGGTGATCGTCGTCGACGAGCTGAACGACCTCATGATGGTCGCCGCGCGTGACGTCGAGGAGTCCGTCGTGCGCATCGCCCAGATGGCGCGCGCCGTCGGGATCCACCTCGTGCTCGCCACGCAGCGCCCGAGCGTCGACGTGATCACCGGGGTGATCAAGGCCAACATCCCCTCGAGGATGGCCTTCGCGGTGTCGTCGCTCGCCGACAGCCGGGTGATCCTCGACCAGCAGGGGGCCGAGCGCCTCATCGGCAAGGGCGACATGCTCCTGCTCACGGCCAACTCGAACGTGACGCGGCGCATCCAGTCGCCGTGGGTCTCAGAGGAAGAGGTGCGTGCCGTCGTCACGGCGTGGCGTCGCCAGGGCCGTGTGAGCGAGCCGGTCGTAGCCCAGGATCTCGACGCCCACGTGGCCGCGCGAGCCGGGTTGACCGGCGACGAGGACGACGACGAGCTGCTCCGCCAGGCGCGCGAGCTCGTCGTGCGCAGCCAGCTCGGCTCGACGTCGATGCTCCAGCGCAAGCTGCGCGTCGGGTTCGCGAGGGCCGGGCGCCTCATGGACCTCCTCGAGCTCGAGGGGACCGTCGGGCCGTCGGAGGGCTCGAAGGCGCGGGCGGTGCTCCTGCATCCCGACGAGCTCGACTCCGCGCGCTGACGTGGCAGGGCACCGTCGGGGTCGGCACGGCCCCTCGCACCGCACGGTCGTGGTCGTCGGCGTCGCCCTCGGCGTGCTCGCCGCCGGCGGCCTCGTCGCGGCCGCGGCGATCCCCCTGGCGAAGGGCGCCCCCACGCTCGCGCTCGTCGTCCCGCCGTCGCCGGCCCCCTCGACGCGCGTGCCGCTGCCCTTCCCGACGCAGGGCGAGTCGGCGCTCGCCATCCCGACGATGCACGTGGTGGCGGCCACGTCCAACCAGTCGTCGGTCCCGATCGCGAGCGTGACCAAGCTCACGACGGCCTACGTGACGCTCGCGACCCTCCCGCTCAGCCCCGAGGTGGAGGGCCAGCAGCCCACCTACGCCCAGACCGGCCCGAGCGTGACCGTCTCGGCCGCCGACGTCGCCGAGTACCACCGCGACGTCCGGACGGACCAGTCCTGCGTCCTCGTGGCGGAGGGCGAAGTGCTCACCGAGCGACAGCTGCTCGACGGGATGCTCGTGCACTCGGCGAGCAACTTTGCGACCATGCTGGGGGACCTCGTCGCGGGCTCCGACGACGAGATGGTCGCGCGGATGAACGAGACGGCTCAGGCGCTGAGCATGACCGCGTCGAGGTACGTCGACGTGACGGGCCTGGACCCGGGGTCGGTGTCGAGCGCCGTCGACGTGCTGCACATCGCGACGCTGCTCATGCGCAACGCGACGTTCGCCCAGATCGTCCGCCAGCCCTCGGTCACGCTCCCGGTCGCCGGCACCGTCACGTCGTACAGCCCCTACGTCGGCCGGCCACACGTCGTCGGGATCAAGTCGGGCACCACCAGCGAGGCGGGCGGGTGCGACGTGATGGCCTACGACGAGGTCGTCGCCGGCAAGCTCGTCCAGATCCTCGCCGTCGTGCTCAACCAGTTCTCCACGACGCCGCACCCCGCCATCGGGGTCAACGCCGACGTCGCGGCGGCGGGCCGCGCCGCCCTCGTGCTCGCGTCGTCGGCCGCGCACCACCTGGTGCCGTGGCGGGTGACGACCGCGCGCGCGGCCATGGGCTCCATCGGGTGGCCGTCGAGCACCGTGCCCGTCGCCCCGAGCCAGACGATCGAGGTCCCGACCTACGGCGGCATCCCGTCGACCGCGACGGTGACCTACGTGCCGTGGGGTCCCGACGAGGTCCTGTCCGGCCAGATCGTGGCGCAGCTCGCCGTCACCAGTGGTGGGTACGGGGCGCGCACCCAGATCGCCGCCACCTCGACGCTCACCCGGCCCTCCCTGTGGCAACGCCTACGATGACGAGGTGCTGGCACGCGCTCCGGCGTCGAGCGCGAACCTCGGCCCCGGCTTCGATGCGGTCGCGCTCGCGCTGTCCCTCTACGTCGAGGTCGAGGTCGTCGACGCACCTTCGCTGACGGTGCGCCTCGTGGGCGAGGGCGCGGACCTGCCCGCCGACGCGATGAACCTCGCCGTGCAGGTCGCGACCAAGGTCGCGGGCCACGACCACCTCGCGATCACGGTGCGCTCCGAGATCCCCCCGGCACGTGGGCTCGGCTCGTCGGCCGCCGTCGCCCTCGCTGCGGCCGCGGCCGCCGGCGCCGAGGACCCGCTCGCCGTGGCCGCCGCCGCCGACGGACACCCCGAGAACGCCGCGGCCTCCTTCCGCGGCGGCCTCGTCGCCGCGGCGGTGCGTGACGGCGGCGTCCAGACCGCACCGCTGCCGCTCGACCCGGCCCTGCGCGTCGTCCTCGTCGTGCCGGACCACGAGCTGTCGACCGCGGCGGCGCGCGCCGTCCTCCCCGACGCCGTCTCGCGCGCAGCCGTCGTCTTCAACCTGCAGCACCTGGCGCTCCTCCTCGCGGGGATGGCCGACCTCGGCGCGTTCTCGGCCCACGCCATGGACGACCAGCTCCACGTCCCGCACCGCGCAGCCCTGTTCCCCCAGGCGACGGCGATCGCCGACCACCTCTGCGGAGCCGGGGCGCTCGGGGCGTCGTGGTCGGGCGCGGGCCCGAGCGTCCTCGCCGTGGTCTCCCCGACGACGTCGTCGATCGTGGCGGACGCAGGACGCCGGGCGCTGCGCGCGACGGGGCTCAGCGGGCGCGTCCTCGAGGTGGTGCCGGACCGCCGGGGGCTCATCTGGGGGTGACCGGCGCGCCCCAACGGCACGACGCCTCCGTGGGCGCGGTCTGCGTGCTCGCCGCCGCGACGTCCATCCAGAGCTCCGCGGCGATCGCGCTGCCGGCGTTCGCGGTCATCGGCGCCGCCGCCGCGAGCGGCTTTCGGTTCCTCCTCGGCGCGACGATCCTGCTCGTCCTCGCGCGGCCGTCCGTGCGCCAGTTCGACCGCGCCGCATGGCTGGGCGTCCTCGCGTTCGGCGCCGCGGCGGCGGCGATGAACGTCTGCTTCTTCCAGGCGGTGTCCCGGCTGCCCCTGGGCACCGCGGTCTCGATCGAGTTCCTCGGTCCGCTCACGATCGCCGTGGTGGCCGGCAGGGGGCGGCGCCACGCGACGTACGCGGCGATCGCGCTCGTGGGCGTCGTGCTGCTCGCGCGCCCCGGCGGCGGCGTCACGCTGCTCGGTGCGCTGTTCGCACTCTGCGCCGCGGCGGGCTGGGCGGCGTACACGCTCGCGTCGAGGCGCCTCGGGGCCCTCACGAGGGGCGTCGACGGGCTCGCCCTCGCCCTCGGGGTTGCCGCGGTCCTCGCCGCGCCCCTCACGATCCCCGCCTACGGCTCGCTCACCTGGACGCTGCTCGGCCGCCTCGCCGCGATGGCGCTCTTGGGCGTCGTCGTCGGCTTCGCCCTCGAGCTCGCCGCGCTGCGGCGGCTCGCCGCGCCGCACGTCGCGGTCCTCTTCGCCCTCAACCCGGCCGTCGCCTTCGCCGTCGGCTGGCTCGTCCTCGGCCAGCACGTGAGCGTCGCCGCGCTGCTCGGCGGCCTGTGCGTCGTGGCCGCGGGCATCGGCGTGACGAGCGAGGCGCGCCGCCGAGCCATGGCGCTACCCCCCGCCTAAGGGGCAGCGCGCCCCCCGGCCGCATCGTCGCCCACCACTCGGACACAATCATCGGAGGCGTCACGCCACGACGACCCCGAGCCGTGACGGATCGCCTTCGAGCGACCGACGTGCGCCCCGCGGCCCGCCACCACCCGGGGACTTTGACAGGACCGCGGCTCCGCACAAGAGTGGGGCCGCGTCGAGACGGACGCGACGCGCAGCGCGAGCGGTGCTGCCCAGCGCTTCCTTGCGAGCGCGAGCCGTCTGCTGCGCAGGGGGTCGACATGGGCATGGGCGTGCTGCATCGGGTGGGCCTGCTCGCGGGCGCGGGCGTCATAGTCGCGTCGTCCGCCGTGCTCTGGCCTGGCGTCGCCCACGCGGGGACCGCCGCCCAGGCCGGCCCGCAGCACCGGGCATGGACCCGCGACGCCGGCGTCGCCAGCCACGCGGCGCCGGCGACCACAGCGCGGCACGCCGGTCATGAGACCATCGACGAGCGCCTTCAGGCCCTCGGTGTCGACCCGTCCCGAGCGATCGTCGAGCGCGGGCTGCGCAACTACGTCGGGCCGCGCTGCCCTGGGCGCGGGTGGAGCTGCACGTCCTCGGCGCGCCCGGTCGTGCAGATCGCCGGCAACGGGGGAGCGAATCACGCGGTGTGCCCGCGAAGAGGCCCCTGCGTCGTCGTCCAGGTCGCCTCGGGGACCGCGGGCAACACCGTCGACTGCGTCCACAGGACCGGCGCGGCACAGTCGTGCACGATCTCGCAGACGAGCATCTCGGGCCACAACCGCGCGCACGTGATCGAGTGGGTCATCCGAACGGGACTGGCCCAGTCAGTGTCCCAGGCGATCACGATCACCCAGGTGAGCACGTCCGGGGAGAACACCGCGAACGTCCTGCAGGCGACGCGCCTGTTCGCAACGTCGGCGACATCGGGAGCCGTCGCGGAGTCCGTGGACGCACACCAGACGATCGCGATCACCCAGGACTCCCAATCCGGTTCGAACGTCGTCCAGGGACCGGTGTGGCGGTCGGCGCTCGTCCAGGACCAGCTCGTCGTCGAACGTGCGACGAGCGCCGCGGGGGTCACCCAGTCGGCGGACGGCGAGACCGCCGGACCGAACCTCTCCCTCGACATCCAGCAGAACGAGGCGACGGCCAACGCGACGGGCACCAACTACTCGTCGTTCCGCCAGATGGGCCTGCTGAGGACGACCGCGGTGACGCGTTCGGGTCCGGTCGCCCAAGACGAGAGCACGACCGCGGGCGGGCTCTACGCGACGCTCGACCAGTTCAGCACCGGGCTCTCGAGGAGCTACGCCGCACAGTCCGAGACGCAGTACGAGGCGGCGTCGACGACGCCCGGTGGCGCGACCCTGCCGTCGGGGACCATCCAGACCCAGGTCGGGCCGGTGCGGTGCTGCTCACAGCAGGCCTCGAATCCCTCCGACGCCTTTGGGGTCACCCAGAGGTCCACGCAGTGCGCGGGCACGGCGGCGCTCACGTGCACCGAGGGCGATAACGCCGACTCTGACCAGCTGAACACGATCACCGGCGCCTGCCAGACCTCGGGGAACTGCACCGTGGGCCAGACCGCCGTCGTGGACGGCATGACGACCACGGCCACGAAGTCAGGCAGCTCGGTCTCCTCGACCACGTCGTGCGTCGGGAGCGTGTGCAACGGCGGCTCGACCCCGGTCGCGTCGATCGGTGCGGTGTGCGTGAACGGGCTGACCATCGCGCTCAACGGCGCCGTCGACTGGAAGGGTGCCGTGCCCGGGTCCGTCGCCATCGACTGGGGTGACGGTGTCCTCGATCGAAGCAGCTCGATGCCGAGTGCCCACCGGTACGCGACGGCGGGGAGCTACACGGTCAAGGTGACCGCCGCGGGTGCTGGTGCCCCGGGCTCGGCCTCGACGACCGTCACCGTCGGCTCCAAGGTCTCGACGTGCAGCTACACCTTCGTGCCGGTCGCGCCGATCGCCGCGTCGAGCTCACTCGCCTTCGGCCAGTCCGTCACCTTCGCCGTCGAGGTGGACCAGCGCGGCGAGCCGCTGAGCGGGGCGCCGGTCTGGCTCGGCTTTGCCACCTGGAGCGACGGGCCTCACGGCGGCGCGACCGCCGGCGGGTCTGCCACCGCGCTCTCCGGCACGGCGCAGGTCTTCGTGACCGGCGCGGGCGGGGCGAGCCCCGGGCAGGTCGACATCACCTACACGGCGCCGTCCTCGTCCAGCAAGGGGCGCGACGTGGTCACTGCCGCCGATGCGCCCGACCCGTGGACGTCCGGCGTGGTGCGCAAGGACGGCTACACCTACGGCTGCGACACCGACGCCTGCGACAACTGAGTCGAGCAGGGCTGGGTCGGCGCACCCGCACTGTCAGCGCGACGACGGCCCCTTCATGGCCTCGCGCAGCTCGACGAGGCGACGGTCGACGACGACGAGCATGGCGTCGCTTCCCATCGGCTCCCACCGCTCGCGGGCCGCGTGCAGCTGGGCCTCGGCCTCGCTGTGGCGCCCGTCGGCCGCGAGCGCGGCGGCGTAGAGCATGCGGCCTCCGCCGCGTCGATCCAGAGCTGCTGGCCCTCCATGATCGCGATCGACGCCACGAAGTCGGGCCACGCCTCGTCAGCCCGGGAGGCCGCTGCCGCGGCGAGCGCGGTGGCGAGGAGCGCGGCGGCCCGGGCGTACTCGTCCTCCTCGGGGACCGCGTCGCGCGCCCGCGCCGCCGCGGCGAGTGCGTCGTCCACACGTCCCTGGTCGACGAGTGCCTCGGTGAGGTAGCGGCACAGCTCGACGACGACCCAGCCTCCTCCCGGCGTGGCGCCGGACAGGGCCTCGATGAGACGCTCCTCGGCGAGCTCGGGCCTCCCGTCGCTGAGGGCGTACTTGGCAAGTGCTCGCAGGCTCTGGGGGAGGAAGTAGCCGTCGCCGATGCGTCGGAGCCACTCGTGCGCGCGAAGGCCGAGGACCTCGGCGTCGGCTGGCCCGGTCCGGTAGTACGTCACGAGGGCGAGGAGGAACGTGGCACGGGCCTCGTCGCGGCGGCTCTCGAGCTGGGAGGCGAGCTCCGCGCAGCGATGGACGACCGACGCGGCGTCGGCGAGCAGCCCGAGGTTGACCAAGAGGTTGCCCTCCCGCAGCAGCCCCTCCACGACGAGCGTCCGGTCGCCGAGCTCGTCGGCGATGGTGACGGCGGCGTGCAGCTCGGCGATGGCCCCCTCCGCGTCCCCCTCGAAGTCGCCTCGCAGCGCCGAGAACTCGTAGGCGGCACGGACCTGCAGCCTGCGGTCATCGGTCTCGAGCGCGGCGTCGCGCGCCTCGGCCAGCCACGCGCCGGCGTCCTTCGCCCGCCCGAGCTTCAGGTGCACGTTGGCGAGTGCGACGAGCGCGTGGCCGCGCAGGTCCGGTCGCCCAAGGCGACGGGCCTCATCGACGACGACGCGAAGCTCTTCGTCTGCGAGGGCGAGCTCGCCCTGCGCCGCGGTCATCCTGGCCCGCTTGAGCCGCAGCTCGGTCGCGAGCTCGGGCAGCTCGCCGCCAACCACGTCGAGGGCCCGCGCATAGAAGCGGTGCGCCTCGCGGATCCCCTCGCGGTGCTCGGCCTTCTCGGCGGCGTCCACGAGCGCGTCGGCTGCGCGTCGCACGGGGCGAGCCTCGGCGGCCGGCCCGAGCGCGGGGGCGAGCACGCAGGCCTGCTCAAGGTGGTAGGCGACGAGCTCGATCATCTCGTCGCGCCCCCCTGGCAGCTCGGCGATCCAGTCCGCGCAGCGGTCGTGGAGCACCGAGCGCTCGCCTCTCGGCAGTCGTCCGTAGGCGACGTCGCGGATGAGCACGTGTCGGAACCCGTACTCGAGCTCGCCTGCCACGCTCGACAGGTCGTGCAGCTCGAGCACCTCTCGTGCGACGAGCCCTTCCAAGCCCGCGTCGACGCCGACGGTGGAGCCGCTCACGTGCGACACCGCCCCGGGCCACAGCGTCTGGCCGAGGACCGAGCCGCGCTGGGCGAGGCGACGGTGCTCCGTGGGGAGCTGATCAAGCCTCGCGCCGATCAGGCCCTGCACCGATGAAGGGACCGGGACCTCGGCGTCGTCGTTCCCGTCCTCGGACGGCCCAAGGTTCGCGAGCATGCGGACGGTCTCTTCCAAGAAGAGCGGGTTCCCCTCCGCCTTGCGGAGCAACGCCTCGATTCGCCGGGCCGCCTGGGGATCCGTGCCGAGCAGGTCGGCCAGGATGCTTCGGCTCTCGTCCTCATCGAGGCCTTCGAGGCGGAGCACCGGGTTGTCACGTCCACCCGGGAGCGCGCCGGGGGCGAGGACCTCGGGCCGAGCGGTCGCGAGCACCAGGATCGGCGCATGGGCGCTCGAGCCCGCGAGGTCCGTCACGAACTCGAGCAGCGTCGGCTCAGCCCAGTGCAGGTCCTCGAGCACGAGGACCGATGGGCGGCCGAGCGCGAGTGCCTCCAGCATGCGGCCGACGCCCCAGTGCAGCTCGCCCTTCGTGATCGGGGTCGCCTCGACGGCGAGCGGCGGAACGGGGACAGCGAGGAGGTTCGCGATGGCGATCGCGATCGAGCGCGCCTCGTCCTCGCTCACCCCGACCAGGGACCCCAGTAGTGCACCGAGCTTTGCCGAGGCGACCGTGACGTGGTCGTCGTGCAGGACGCCCGCTGCGGCCTTCACGATTTCCATGAGCGGCCAATAGGTGATGCCCTCTCCATAGGCGAGGCAACGGCCCCAGTACACCTGGTCGGCGCCAGCCAGGGCGGCAACGCTCTCGTGCAGGAATCTGGTCTTCCCGATGCCGGCGGGTCCGACGATGGTCGCCGTCGCGACGCAGTTGTCCCGCTGGACGCGTCCCCACAGCTCGGCGATGACGGCCAACTCCGGTTTGCGTCCGACGAACGGCGCCACGCCGAGCGGCCTCGGTGCGCCGACCGCCGCCACGTCGAGCGCCTCTCGGGCCGGCACGGGCTCGCGCTTGCCCTTGGCGGTGATCTCCACGGGCTCGCCGTAGGAGACGACGTGGCGCGTGGCGAGGTAGGTGGGCTCGCCGACGAGGATGGTGCCGGTCGCAGCGGCACTCATGAGCCTGGCCGCCGTGTTCGTGGTGTCGCCCATGGCCGTGTAGTCGGGCCGCTCTGAGGAGCCGACGACGCCCGCCATGATCTCGCCGGTGTTGATCCCCGCGTGGACCTCGAGCGCCATCGGTCCCCCGCGCACCGTGCCGATCCTCCGACGAATGGAGAGCGCGGCGCGGACGGCTCGCTCCGCATCGTCCTCGTGGGCGACAGGCGCCCCGAAGAGGCCCATGATCGCGTCCCCCATGATCGCGGTGACCGTCCCGCCGAAGCGCACGACCTCCTCGCGCATCAGGTCGGTGCAGGCCGTCGCGAGCGCCTTCACGTCCTCGGGGTCCATGCGCTCCGACATCGACGTGAAGCCGGCGAGATCGCAGAAGAGCACCGTCGCGAGCCGCCGCTCCTCGCTCGGCGGCGCGGGCTCGGGAGGCGCGGCGGACGCTTGCACCGCTGGCGCTCGAGGTGACCTCGGCGCTCCGCAGGCCCCGCAGAAGGGCTTGTCCCCCGCGAGGGGCGCGCCGCACGCCGCGCAGGCCACACGAAGTGCGGCGCCGCAGTCCTCGCAGAACGCGTGGTCGTCGGAGTTGTCCACTCCACACGAGCTGCAGCGCATCGCCCGCCTCCCTCCTCGCCGCGAGGCTAGGACCCGTCGACGCACGTCGTGGACGCCGCCCAAAGGCCGCCCGTGACGCAGTGTGTCGCCGTCTGGGAGTCGGGATGGCCGGCGCAAGCGAGGATGGTTCGGTGACGGGGGAGGGGAGGGCCGACGAGGCGCCGGCGAGATGGCGCTGGCGTCCGCTCGCGGGAGCGGCGATCGCCTATCTCGGCGTCTCGCTCCTCGTCTGGGCGCACGTGTGGGTGACGGGCGACCCTGCCCACACACTCACCTGTCCCTGCGGGGACGTGGCCCAGCAGCTGTGGTGGATCGAGTGGTTCCCCCGGGCCCTGCAGCACGGGCACAACCCCTTCTACTCGAACGCCCAGTTCGCCCGGTTCGGCGGCATCAACGCCGAGTCCAACCTCTCGTGGATGCTGCCCGCGGCGGTGCTCGCGCCCGTGACCCTCCTGTTCGGGCCGATCGCGTCGTTCAACGCCGCGAACCTGGTGGCCCCCGTGCTCACCGGCGTCGCTGCCTATGCCCTGGCGTCGCGCTTCACGAGGCTCCCCGCGGCGTGCTTCGTGGCCGGCCTCTGCTACGCGTTCTCGCCATTCGTGATGGGCAACGTCGACATCGGCCACGTCAACCTCACGATGCTCGCCTACACCCCGCTCGTGGTGCTCGTCGGCGATCGACTCCTCCGCGCCGAGACGACACCCCGGCGCGCCGGGGTCGCCCTCGGGTGCCTCACGATCGCCGAGGCGTTCTTCGGGACCGAGGGGCTCGCGCTCACCGCGGGGCTCGTCGTGTTCCTGCTGGTGGGCGTGGCGATCCTGCGACGCGACGCGCTCGCACTGTCGTGGCGTCGGATCCTCGAGGCGACCGCCGTCGGTGGCGTGATCGCCGCGGTCGGCCTCGCCTACCCGGCCTACGTGTTCTTCTTCGGCCCCCAGCACGTGCGCGGCCCGTTCTGGACGACGACCGTCGAGTTCGGGCTCGACCGCTTCGTGTGGCCGCCGCCCGACGTCGGCCTGCCCGTCCACAGCGCGATGCTCGCGGGCTACGAGGGCGCGCGGGGCCCCGGGACCCAGTTCCTCGGGCTCGGGATCGTGATCGTGATCGGCGTGGGCGCTCTCGTCGTGCGTCGCCGCCGCGCCTACGGTGTGCTCGGGATCGCTGCGGTGTTGTGCCTCGTGCTCGAGGCGAACCCCGGACGCCTCCTCGCGTCGGTGCCGCTGCTCGACGACGTGGTGCCGGTCCGCTGGGCGGTCGGGACCACGCTGTGCCTCGCGGTGATGCTGGCGATGGTCGTGGACGGCTGGTGGGTGGCATCGCGACCTCTCGCCGCGCGGCTGCGAGTGCGACTCGGCGGCTGGGCGAGCGGCGGCGTCGCGGTGCTCTGCGTCCTGGTCGCGGTCGTCCCCGTCGCGGCCACCTACACGGTGCCGTTCAAGGTCGCTCCGGCGGCGGTGCCGAGGTGGTTCACGACCGCGGGCACCCACGTGCCCGACGGGACCGCGGTGCTGGTGTTCCCCTTCGCTTGGGGCTCGAAGGACACCGCGATGATCTGGCAAGCGCAGGCCGGGATGCACTTCTCCCTGGTCGGCGGGTTCGGCTACGTCCCGGGCGCGGATCACACGCAACCGTCGGTGCTCTCGCCGCTGCCGGCTGCCACCCTCCTCCAGGCGGTGAGCGCCGGCGCTCGTCTCGAGCCCTCCCAGCGCAGGGCGCTCCGCGCGCTGCTCGAGCGGTGGACGCCACTCGAGGTCGTGGCGATCGACGGCGCCGTGCGCCCGGCGGTCCTCGCCACGCTGCGCGCGGTCCTCGCGTCGACGGGGACCCACGTGGACGGCGCGACCACCTGGGTGGTGCATCGCCATGGATGAGGCCGTCGTCGAGCGCGCCGGCGCCGACCAGTCCGCCATCACCCGACCCGGCGTCGACGAACCCGGCGTCGACCATGGGGATCCCGACCGCACCGTGGTGCACGACGACGCGGGCCCCGAAGAGCGTGCCGGCGGCCCATCGCCGAAGCGCTGGCAGGGCGCGCTCCTCGCGGGCGTTGTCTTCCTCGGGGTCTCGCTCCTCTTGTGGGCACGCATCTGGGTGACCGGGAGCCCCAGCCACTCGGTGACCTGCCCGTGCGGCGACGTCGCCGAGCAGCTCTGGTGGTTCGAGTGGTTCCCCCGTGCCCTCCAGCACGGGCACAACCCCTTCTACTCGAACGCGCTCTTCGCGCGGTTCGGCGGCATCAACGCCATGACCAACACCAGCTGGATGCTGCCCGCCGCGCTGCTCACCCCCGTCACGCTCGCCTTCGGTCCGATCGCCTCGTCCAACATCGCCAACCTGGTCGCCCCCGTGCTCACGGGGCTCGCGGCCTACGCGCTCGCCGGCCGCTTCGTGCGGCTCTGGTCAGCGCGCCTCGTCGCCGGGCTCGCCTACGCCTTCTCGCCGTTCGTCTTCGGCAACGTCGACCTCGGCCACTTCAACCTGACCATGCTCGCCTACCCGCCGCTGGTGCTCCTCATAGGGGACCAGCTCTTGCGGGGGGAGACGTCGCCGCGCCGCGCCGGCGTCGTGCTCGGCGTGCTCAGCGTCGCGGAGGCCTTCATCGGGATCGAGGTGCTCGTCATCACCGCCATGCTGGCCGGCATCTGCGTCCTTGCCGTCGCGATCGCCCGTCGCGAGCTCCTCGTCGCGGCGTGGCGGCGCCTCGCTGCAGCGACCGGGATCGCCGGAGCGATCTGCGCGGTCGCGCTCGCGTACCCCGCCTACGTCTTCCTCGCGGGCCCCCAGCACGTGGCGGGCCCGTACTGGCCGTACCTGAGCGGGCTGCGAGGCCCCGGCTCGCTGTGGCCGGCCGCGGGCTCCGGCGCGCCGTCGCGCGCGGTGCGGTCGGCCGGCTACGAGGGGCCGAGCGGTCCGGGCACCGGCTACGTCGGGCTCGGCATCTACGCCGCCGTGGCCGCCGGGTTCGCCGTCGCGGTGCACCGCCGCCGCTACGCCGTCGTCGCGCTCGCCGCGCTCGGGTGCCTGCTCCTCCAGGCGAACGTCCTCGGGGTCGCACGCGTCCCGATCGTCGACGACGTCATCGTCGTCCGCTACGCGATCGGGACCACGCTGTGCCTCGCACTGCTGCTCGCGATGGCCATCGAGGGCTGCTGGCGTCCCGAGCGGCGCGCGTCGCGCGCGCTGCGCGCCAGGGGGGGGCGGTGGGGGAGCGCCCTCGCCGCGGTACTGGTCGCGGCCGTCGCCGTCGTCCCGGTGGCCGCGACGTACTCGGTGCCCTTCGAGGTGCAGACCACGAGCGTGCCGAGGTGGTTCACGACGCAGGGCGCCCACGTGCCTGCGGGCACCGCGGTGCTCGTGCTGCCCTTCGCGTGGTACACGAGCGACGAGGCGATGGCCTGGCAGGCAGCGTCGGGCCTCCGCTTCGCGCTCGTCGGCGGGTTCGGCTTCATCCCGGGTGCCGACGGGCGTCGTGACGAGTTCCTCTCGCGCCTCCCCGACGCGCGGCTGCTCCAGGCGCTCAGCCGCGGCCAGGTGCTCTCGGGTCCACGGCTCGCTCGGCTCGGCGCGCTGCTGGGCCGCTGGCGACCCCTCGAGGTGGTGGCCGTCGACCACCGCATGCCCCGGCGCGCCGACGAGACCCTCCGGCGCCTCCTCGGCCCGCCGAGCTCGACGCGCGACGGGGCGACGGTGTGGGTGCTGCACCGCACGTCGTCGCGTGCG
>Ga0182024_10010411_pt1 | contig 18937 bp, 17 predicted proteins | sample P32metaG_FD_120480 | JGI IMG/M metagenome (GOLD analysis project Ga0182024, IMG submission 120480) | Permafrost microbial communities from Stordalen Mire, Sweden - P3-2 metaG (Illumina Assembly) | ecosystem: Environmental > Terrestrial > Soil > Wetlands > Permafrost | place: Sweden: Stordalen... | reverse complement strand
ATGGCAGCCGCCCCGCAGAAGCTCGACAGCCGGTATCTCGAGGCTCTCGGTCCGCTGCGTCCACTTGTCGATGACGACAGCCTGACTGAAATCATGGTCAACGGACCAGAGATGGTCTACGTGGAACGCAAGGGCAAGATCCTCCTCACCGACATTCGCTTCGATGATGAGGCGCACCTCATGCGCGTGATCGACACCATCGGTGCTGCGGTCGGCCGTCGCATCGACTCGCGCACGCCGCTCATGGACGCCAGACTCCTTGACGGATCCCGCGTGAATGCAGCCATTCCCCCGGTTGCGCTCGACGGACCGATTCTCACGATTCGTAAATTCAGCAAGGATCCGTACCAGGTCTCCGACCTCATCGGATTCGGCACCCTCACGAACGAATCCGCCGCATTCATCCAGGCATGCGTGCTCGCGCGCGCCAACATTCTGGTGTCGGGCGGAACCGGTACCGGTAAGACGACGCTGCTCAACGTGTGCTCGGGGTTCATCCCCATCGACGAGCGCATCGTGACCATCGAGGATGCGGCAGAGTTGCAGCTCCATCAGGAGCATGTCTGCCGTCTCGAGGCTCGTCCGGCAGACGTCAACGGCGAAGGCCGGATCGCCATCCGCGAGCTGGTCATCAACTCGCTGCGCATGCGCCCCGATCGCATCGTGGTTGGAGAGTGCCGTGGTGGTGAAGCGCTGGACATGCTCCAGGCGATGAACACCGGACATGACGGCTCGCTGACCACGATCCATGCAAACAGCCCCCGCGAGACGCTCTCAAGGCTCGAGACGCTTGTCCTCATGGCCGGTCTCGACCTGCCGCTGAAAGCGATCCGTCAGCAGATCGCGGGCGCGATCAACCTGATCATCCAGCTGAACCGTCTCAAGGACGGCTCGCGCAAGGTCGTCTCGCTGACCGAGGTCATCGGGATGGAGGGCGAGATGATCACCGTGCAGGAGATCTTCAAGTTCGAATCACGTGGAGCCGATCCGTCGACCGGAAAGATCATCGGCGACTTCGAGCCGACAGGCATCCGGCCGCGCATCATCGACAGGCTGTTCGACATGGGCATCGCGCTTCCGCCGCGCCTCGCCCAGATCTTCCCGGACCGTCGCCAGGTGGGCGTCGCCGCCGAGAAGAACGGACACCTGAGCGGGGTCGCCTAGCAACGTCGCGAGTCATCACCGCGGGAGTTGCCGTTGTGGCGCTGTCACTCCTGGGTGCATGTGGTGGAAGCACCGCCCCGGTTCCCAATGTGGCCACGATGCCAACTCTGCTCAGCACGCCAACGCCAGCACCGACGACGGCGCCGAGCGCCGGGCCGGCAATCGGTGATACCTGCACCGTCGGGACGTGGCGAGCTCTCAAAGACACGCTCGTGGTGTCCTTCGAAACGCCCCAGGGCATCGCGTCCGTCGCATCTGACAATCTCAATCAATGGCAGCGCCCCGAAGTCGATTCCGCAAGCCGAGTATGAAACGCTCACGTACACGTGCAGCGGCAACGCGCTGACAGAAAGAGACAGCACCGGCGATATCTACACGTACCGTCGCGTCTCGTCGACCCCCTAGCTGCGCGAAGGTTCAGGCTATCGGTGGCGGTAGGTTGACCGGCTCGTAGATGAGACCCTCGCCGCAGCAGCGCTCGCATTCATCGCCGGCGCGCGCCCTCGACGCCCAGGCGCCAACGGTTCCCTGGCGAAACTCCACCTTGCGATTCTGGTCTCCGGAGCCTTCGCAGTTCGGGCACCGCACCAGACGGTGTTGAGCGGCAGGCATGGGCACAACCATGCGCGCACGGCGACAAAACATCTGTACGCCGACGAACCTATAGCATTCCGGACCCCGGAAGCCCGGCTGGAATCAGGCGGAGCCGACCCCGTCCATCACATGGATCGGCTGGAACACCTCCTCGGAGAGTTCCTCGCCAGAGGTGGTGAGGTGCTCGAGGAAGGTTGGGAGAACGCCCGTCGGCATGTACGAGCCGACCACCTTGCCGTCCTCGTCGACCCCGGCCTGCTTGTACACGAAGATGTCCTGCAGGCGCACCTCGTTGTTCTCGCACCCGAGCACCTCGGTGATGCTCACGATCTTGCGCGTGCCGTCGCGGAGGCGGGACTGCTGGACGACCACGTTGACCGCCGAGCCGATCTGCTCGCGGATTGCGCGTGACGGCAACTCCGCGCCGGCCATGAGCACCAGGGTTTCGAGACGGCTGATGCAGTCGTGCGCGTTGTTCGCATGGAGCGTTGTCAGCGAACCATCATGGCCGGTGTTCATCGCCTGGAGCATGTCCAGCGCTTCACCGCCACGACACTCGCCGACGACGATGCGGTCCGGCCGCATGCGCAATGAGTTGATGACCAGGTCGCGAATCGAGACGCGTCCCCGACCTTCGACGTTGGCAGGCCGGGTCTCGAGCGTGACGACGTGATCCTGTCGGAGCTGGAGCTCTGCCGCGTCCTCGATGGTGACGATGCGCTCGTCCTCGGGGATGAAGCTGCTGAGGATGTTGAGTGTTGTGGTCTTTCCAGAACCGGTACCGCCGCTCACCACAACGTTCATCTTTCCGCGGACGCAGGCGCGGAGAAAACGCACCATGTCCTCGGTGATCGACCCGTACTTGACAAGGTCATCGATGGTGAGCGCTTCCTTGGCAAACTTTCGAATCGTCATGGTGGGTCCGCGAAGCGCCAGCGGCGGAATGATCACATTGACACGGGATCCGTCCTTGAGACGCGCGTCGACCATCGGCGACGACTCGTCGACACGGCGGCCGATGCTGCTCACGATCCTGTCGATGACCTGCATCAGCTGCTGATCGCTCTCGAACGTCACCGGGCTCAGCGTCAATTTGCCATGCTGCTCAACGTAGATCTGCTTGTAGCTGTTGATCATGATTTCGGTGATCTCATCGCTGGCGAGCAGCTCCTCGAGCGGCCCGAGGCCGAGGACGTCGTTGGTCAGGATCTCGACGAGCCGCAGCCGATCCGGACGGCTCATCGTGATGTTCTGTTCGGTGATCACGTCGTTGAGCAGCTCGCCGATGCGCTGTCGAACCACCTCGGGTGGTACAGAGTCGGTGCCCTGGGCAAGCTCTTCGACGAGGCGCTGATGCACCTTGCCGCGCAGTGCGACGTGGGTGTTGGCGTGTCCACCCATCTTGCTGAGCCCAGGACGCTGCATCGCGCCGGTGCGGTTCAGCAGGGTCGGAGCACGCTGCGGCTCAGGAGCGGGTGCGGCACGCTCGATCTCGAAAGGGCGCGGCGCAGGCGCTGGAGCGGACGGCGCCGGTACCGGTACCGGTACGGGGGCCACGCCACCGGGGCGGTTCTGCCAACCGGCGGGAGGAAACCGATCCGCGCCATCGTCAGATCCGCGATCCGGAGATCCGGACGGTGCGGGGGACGGCGGCGAGCTTGGTATGGAAGCCGGAGGTGTCCCCTCGGCCTTCCGCTGCACTCGGTCGAGCAACGACATCTGAGCTCAAACCACCTCATGTGATCGCGTTGGAATACCTGCCCGGAGGCTGGATCAAGCATCCCTGGGTTGCGCGCCCAACGGTGCAACGATCCTGTCGAAGCAGCGTCCCGGGGGCTCTGAGGGGGGTTTCATAGGGACCCGGCCGGAAACGTCGGCCGTAATCGGGTGCCTGTTCACGTAAAGGATCGCCGTATGGAACGTCGGCCGCTGCCCTTGGCGTGGGACGAACTGCTGCGAACCGCGTCCGCAGTACGCGCGACGCCGCCTCCCGAGAGTCCGGGATGCAGCGACGCCGGTCGCCTGCGCAGCGCCATCCGTCCGATCGCGATGACTGCCGCGATTCTGACGGCCGCGGGGCTCGCGATCCTGCACCTCGCAGGGACCACCGGCGTGGCCAGCGCCAACGGGGGCGAGGATTCACAGCTGTTCTCCTTGACCAATGGCGACCGCGCCAGCAACGGCGTGCACTCGCTGCTGTTCAGCGGCACGCTCGAGAACATCGGCGAAGGCGCGCCCTACGACTGCAACGGCATCCATGTCAACGGGCGCTCCGACGACATGATCCGGCGCAACTATTTCGCCCATCCCATCCTTGGGTGCGGCCAGCTGGTGTTCTCGATGATGCAGGCATACGGCGTTCACTACCGGTCTGCCGGTGAGAACATCGGCTGGGAGTCGGGTGCCGGGAGCCCAGCCAGCTACATCAACGGAGCTTTCATGGCCAGCGCTGACCACAGATCCAACATCCTCGATGGCAACTACACGGAGATGGGCGTCGGATCCGACGAGAGCGCCCCGGGCGTGACCTGGACCGGCGCCGGAGCCGAGCAGAACGTCTGGATGTTCAGCGAGGAGTTTGCTCAGGTGGGCTCGTCCTCGCGGCCACCCCCACGCAGAACACCAGCCCCAAACCCGGGCCCGCGCAACTCTCCGGCGCCGAAGCCCCCCGTCGTGGCTCCCGCGACCATTGCCCCGGTGCCTGCAACGGCGGCGCCGGCAACTCCATCGCCGTTCCTGGTTCCGAGCGGCAGCCTCCCGCAGAACCTCCCCGCCCCGCCAGTGGATCAGTACGAAGGCCTCTTCCCCAACACGATCGAATCCGTCCTGGAAGCGTTCCTCCATTTCTAAAGGGGCAGCACCCTGACTCAGCTCAGCACCGTCGAAGCGTCAGCGGGCGACCTCGGTGGCAGCATCGTCGTCGCCACGGGTCTCCACAAGGTCTACCGGATCACTCGGCCGGCGCGTGAGGCGATCCGGGGAGTCTCCCTGACCGTCGAAGCCGGCGATTTCATCGCCATCATGGGTCCGAGCGGGTGCGGCAAGAGCACCCTCCTGCACATGCTCGGCGGGCTTGAGCCGCCCGACGAGGGTACTGTCACGATCCAGGGCATCGATGTCTACGGCCTCGCGGACGAGGAGCGTTCGGCGTTCCGGCGAGACCACATCGGCGTCGTGTTCCAGTTCTTCAACCTGCTTCCGACGCTGACCGCGGCCGAGAACGTGGCCCTGCCGCTCCGTCTGCGCAATGAGGCGCCGAGCCGGCACAGGCAGAGGCTCTCCCGGCAGGTGATCTCCGCGCGCGTCGACGCGCTCATGGAGCAGCTCAATCTCCACGGCCTCCAGGGCCACGGCCCGGAGGAGATCTCGGGTGGCGAGCAGCAGCGGGTCGCGCTTGCCCGAGCCCTCGCCGCTTCGCCGTCGCTGCTGCTCGCCGACGAGCCCACCGGCAACCTCGACTGGACGAGCGGCCACGAGGTGATGGCGCTGCTGACCCGCCTGTGCCGCGACGAGCATCAGACCGCCGTTCTCGTGACCCACGATGCCCGCGTCGCGGCCTATGCCGATCGCGTCCTGATCATGCGTGACGGCGAGGTGGTCGATGACGTGGCGCTGAGCCATACCGGACAGGCGCCCGATGCCATCCCGGACGCGACGGTCCTCGTCGCGAGGCTCGCCAAGCTGCAGCTGTGAGCGACTTCTGGTTGCTGGCCGTTCGCGCCATCCAAGCGCGACCGCTGCGGAGCGCGCTCACGGCGAGCGCTGTCGCCCTTGGCATCGCGGTCGTGCTCGCGGTGCAGATCGCCATCCAGGGGCTCACCGCGCAGGCGGAAGCCGCCCAGCTGCAGCAGGCCGGCGCCTCGTCGCTCGACGTCCGGGTCGACAGCGACGCGGGGCTGACGCCGGCCGACGTCACCACCCTCGGTGAGCTGGCCGGGGTGGTGCAGGCCGTCCCCCTGTATGAGAAGCAGGTCACCGCCGGCCCGGCCGGGGGCAGCCTCGACGGCGCCAGCGTGACCCTGGTGGGTCTTCAGGATTCGACTGCCGCGCTGCGCAGCGTCTCGGTCGTGACCGGACGGCTTCCGCTCCCCGGCAGCACATCTGAGGTGGCCATGGACCAGGGCTTGAGCACCGCGCTCACCGGCGGGTTCGGCAGCCCGATCCAGATCGGGCAGAAGCTCCAGTTGATCACCGGCACCGGCCCCGACCTGTTCAGGGTTGTCGGGTTCACGTCGGGGACCAGCGGCGGACCCTCCTTCACCCACGACGCGGTCTTCATCGACGACGCTGCGATGCTCGGACCATTCGCGCTCGGTCTGCGCACGCCGCTGGTTGCGCTGCGCTTCGGACCCGGCGTGGCCGTGGCCGCCGTTGCTCAGGAGGTGCACGCGAAATTCGGAGCGGGGGTCACCACCTACAACCCCCGAGCGGGCGCGGGCGCGCCGCTGGAGGATCTCCAGCCGCTGCTCGCACTCGCGACAGTGTTGAGCCTGATCGTCGGCGCCGGTGTGACCGCCAATAGCGCGGCCCTGGCCGCGTATGAGCGCCGGCGTGAGATCGGCTTGCTTCGAGCCGCAGGCGCCTCGTCGCGACAGGTGTTCAGGCTGTTCGCCGTCGAGGTCGGGGCTGTCGCACTCGCCGGCGTTCCGCTCGGCATCGTCGGCGGACTGGTGCTCGGCGCCATCTTCAACGGCCTCTCACCCACTGACCTGACTGCCCCGTCCTTGATGCCCCAGGCCGGCCAGGTGGTGGCGGCCATCGCAGCCGGTCTCGGCGCCGCCCTGATCGGCGGGCTGCTCCCCCTCTTCGCCGCGGCGCGCCTGCCGATCCTCGACAGCCTCCGACCGCACCCGATCGGGGAGCACCAGCGCGCCAGCGCCATCCTTCGGACAGCCAGCCCTGTCCTGCTGGTGATCGCAGCGCTCTGCTTCCTCAGCAGCGCAAGCGGCGTGGTGGCATTGGGCGTCCTCGCACTGCTCCTGGGGCTCGTGGTTGCCCTGCCGCTGCTCGCGCCGCTGGTGATCCGGCTCATCGCAGCGGCCATCTCCCCGTTCGTCAGTGGCGCGCAGCCCGGCGCGGCTCACCTCATTCGAGCCCGCAACCGAACCGCGATGACCGCGGCAGGTCTGGTCCTCGCGGTGGCCACAGCTGTCGGTGTGAGCGCCCTGAGCGCCGGAGCGCTCACCGCAAGTGACAGCTGGGTGTCCCACCTCTTCGCGGGTGACATCCTCGTCACCAGCCCGGTGACGCAGAACGACCAGGTGGAAGCGGCCATCGCCAGCAGTGCCGGGGTGGCCCAGGCGACGCCGCTTCGCTTCCTGTCCGAAACGATTGCCGGGGCCGCCGAAGGCGTCGCGGCAATCGATCCACCAGCCTATGACGCGCTCGGTGGCCTGGACGTTGTTTCGGGTGACCGCACGGCGACGCTCAATGCGCTGGAGGACGGGCCGAGCTTCCTCGTGCCCGCAGGCCTGGCCGCAGCAACCGGCTGGAGCGTCGGATCGCAACTCCCGGTGCAAACCCAGAAAGGTCTCGTGTACTTCACGATCGCCGGCGTGGTCAGCCACTCGTTCCCGTCGGGGGATGGCGGGGAGAGCCTGGTCATGGCAAACGACCTGGCACGCACATACTTCGGTGCCACCGCCGACGGATTCGATGATCTCGTCGTGGTAACGCGCGGCTCGCAAGCGACCGTCGAGGCCACCGCCGCGAGCTACGGCATGCGGGCAGTCCCGGTGAGCGTCATCGAGACCGACGCGCGCGACGCCCTGCAGCATTCGATCGGCCTGCTCCTCGCGGTTGCGATCATCTCCGTGGTCATCGCGATGCTCGCCGTCGTCAACACGCTGCTGGTCAATGTGCGCCAGGGAACCCGAGAGCTCGCCCTGCTCCGTGCCGTCGGGCTCGGCAGCCGCCAGGCGATGCGCCGGGTGCTCACCGAGGCGGGCATGCTCGCAGGCGCGGCAACGCTGATCGGAATCGCGGCCGGCTCTCTGATCGCGGTGCCGATGCTGCAGGCGAGCAGCACGCCAACCTTCATGCCCGGCTTCGTGTTTCCCTTCGAAACGGTGATCGTGCTCATCCTCGTCGTTGTGCTTGCATCGATCGTTGCCACCATCGGTCCAGCTCGCAGAGCGGTGCGAACCTCCGTGCTCAGCGCGCTGCGCCACGAGTAGCGGCGATGCGCCCGCGCAGAGGGTGGAAAGGTCGCGTTCTGGTCGCCCTCGCACCGGCCATCGTGCTCGTGGCCTGCGGCAGCGATGCACCGGCGCTCTCCACCGCGGATCCCGTGCACTACCTGATCACCATCGATCAGCTCGTGGCACCCGACTTCACAGTCACGACCGCGGCCGCGCACGTCGACGCCGCGACACTCGCAGGCGGCGATGCAACCCTCGCGTCAGCACTCACTGCCAACGGCCTGCAATCAGCGGCGAGCGTTGAATATCAACGCGACGTCGACTTCAGCACCAGCAACGGCCCCATCGATGTTGTGGCCACCGTCGAACGTTTCGGCGCCACCAGCAAGGCCTCAAGCGCGTTCGCCGCGGTCGTCAAGCACCTCGACGCCCTCACCGGCGCAGTCCCAACATCCACCGGCCCGCTCGGAAACCAGGCCCATGCCATCAGCGTGGTGAAAAACACCCCCGCGGCGATCCCCGCCGTCGAGATCACCGTGGTGTGGCGCGTCGGCAACCTCGTCAACATCATCATCGCCCGCGGTCGCTACGGCGGCACCCGCATCGACGACGCGCTGACTCTCGCCGGCCTCCAGACCCAGAATGAGTCAGCTTCCGGCGGGTGAGCCGGCAGGGGCGGGCCCGGTGCCGCACACGGACGGAGGAGACCCCGGCTCCGGCTTCAACCCGGACTATTCAGCCTCCGCCGGGGTCTCCTCCGTCCCCAGCTGGGCTTCAAACTCCTCTGCCGTGACGCCTCCGGGTCAGCTTCAACTCTTGCGCGGTTCCCAACGAAAACGGAAGCTCGACAACAGCACGGCGCCGAAGCCCCAGGCTCCCATGATCAGCAGGTCGTTGCCATTGAAACCGTTGCTGTACAGGTGCGCCGGATCGAATGCGGTGAACATCGCGTTGATGAAGTGGCGCACCGGGAACCACTCGGCAATTTGCGCGAGGACTGACGTCGACGACACCGGGAAGAAGGTCCCGGAGATGAAGACGATGGGCAGGAACACGCCGTTCACGATCGCCGGTGCGGCTTCTGCGTTGGGAATTACGATGGTCATCGCCATGCCGAGCGCGCAGAACGCCAGCGCCCCGACTCCGATGGTCGCGGCGGCGGCGCCGATGTGCTGGGGCACGTGCACCCCGTACACAAGGATGCCGAAACCCGTTGTGAGCAAAGCAAGAACGATGCTGACGATGATTGACGAGCCGACCACGCCCGCGATGAATGCCCACGGCGGGAGTGGAGTGCCGCGCAACCGCTTGAGGATGCCGTTGTCCCGGCGCAGCGACAGCGTGACCGCGATGTTGGTGAAACACGCGCCCATCACGCCGAATGCGACCAGCGCTGGGATGTAGTAGTCGTCATAGCTCGTCTTCACCGGGCCGACCTGCACCTGCTGCCCCTTGAACAACGTGGCGAAGACGACCAGAAAGATGATCGGGAACAGAAAGGCGAAGAACGCGCTCGCGGGGTTGCGCCAGAACGACTTCTGCTCGAACGAGACCTGACGGGCTGCGATGCCGGCGCTACTCATTCTTGGTCAGCTCCAGGTAGACGTCTTCAAGCGACGGACGGGCGACCTCAAGGTTGGGCAGCTCGAGTCCCTGGCCGAGCGCCCACGTCGTGAGGTCGTGGAGAGTCCGTGTCGGCGTCGCAGTCTCGATGAGCGCGACGCCGTCATCGAGCCTGGCGGCGAGCGGTAGTGCGGTGACCGCGACACCGTCCGGCAGCTCGAAGCGGACGTGGGTCAGCTGCTCGCTTCCGGCGCGGAGCGTCTCCGGCGTGCCCTGGGCGACCACCTTGCCGGCAGCAATCACGCAGATGCGGTCGGCAAGGAACTGCGCCTCGTCCATGTAGTGCGTGGTGAGCAGGATCGTCTTGCCGAGCTTTCGCATGTTGCGGACGACCTCCCAGGCGGCGCGGCGTGCCGACGGATCAAAGCCGGTGGTCGGCTCGTCGAGAAAGATCAGCTCCGGATCCCCCACCAGGCCCAGCGCGACGTCGAGGCGCCGCTGCTGGCCCCCCGAGAGCTTGCGCACCCGCTCACCCGCCTTCTCGGTCAGCCCGACCAGCTCGATGATCTCTGCGGCCGGGCGGGGCGCCGGGTAGTAGCCACGATAGAGCTCAACGAGCTCGGTCACCGAGAGCATCGGCGGGACGGCTGCCTCCTGAAGGACGAGCCCGACGCGCTCGCGGAACTTCCGTCCACCCGTGTGCGGGTCGATCCCCAGCACGCTCACGTTGCCGGCGTCGCGTTTCCGATACCCCTCGAGAATCTCGACGGTGGTGGTCTTGCCCGCGCCATTGGGGCCGAGGAGTCCGAAGACCTCGCCCTCCTCCACCTGGAAGCTCACCCCGCGGACTGCCTCGACCGCGCCGTACGACTTGCGCAGACCGTCGACGACGATGGCTGTCACCGAAAGTGTCTCCCCTGTATGACGAGCGGTCACAGAGTCGTTGCGCCATGGTGCCAGAGACGGGGGTCGGTGCCGACCACAATTGGCCGCAGCGCATGACCATGACCACAACCAACGTGGAGATCCTGCGCCAGGGCTGGCTCGACGCTGCTTCCGCCCTGGCGCCTGGCCTCGACACACTGCCTGAATTCCTCGAGCACGGTCTCGAGGCTGCCGTCATCGACGAACGCCTGGATGAGCAGTCGCTGCTCAGAGTGGTGACCGAGGTGACCTCGGCAGCTGCCGATTCGCTGCCGGCCGAGGAGTTGTACTTCCTCACGCGACGCCTGCAGCGCGCGGTGTACGAGTATCTGCTCTCGCTCGACGCACTCCCCGAGCCGCCACCTCGACGCGATGGCTCCAACGGCCATTCCGCTCCGGACACGACGCTCATCGGAGCCGAGGAGGTCGCAGCCCTTGGCCGCAACGGCCACGCCAAGACCGTGGCCGAGCCCCATGTCCCCAAGGCTCCGGTGGCGAAGCCCGAGCCCATCGCCGCGGTCGTGGCCGAGCCACAGGCGGATCCGTCCGCCGCAGCGGCCGCCGAGCGTGTCGAGGCCGGGCTCGCCGAGCTCGACGCCCAGCTCTCACCAGACGAACCTGAGACCACTCCCACGGCGAACTCCGAACCCGATGAGGAGATCGCCGCCGCCGCCGAGACCTCGTCTGCAGCGGATCACGCCTCGGAGCCTGCGACACGGCCGGCGTTCACGCTCTTCCGGCGCACCGGAGCGGCCGCATCCAAGGCTGACAAGGCAGCGCCCGGGACCAACGGCAGCGCGGCCGTCGAACCCGAAGCGGCCAGCAACGGGTCGGGCTCCGCCCAGGCGGAGGCGACTCCCGACGATGCCGAGGCGTTCGTCAAGCCGAAGAGCGGGTTCCACCTCAGCGACCTCGCGGACTTCGCGGTGGTACAGCGTTCGGCTGCCGCCACCGAGGCACCCGAGGAGCCGGCGGCGCTCGAGCCCTTCGATGCCATCGAAGCCGAGCCGGTCGAGGAGTTCCCGGAAACCGAACCGGAGCTCGAGCACCAGACGATTCCCGTCCAGCCCGCGCAGGAGGCTGCGAGCGGCGCGGCGGCAAGAGGCTGGCGTCTCCGTGACGACGACACTGACCAGCATGATCTGACCTCGGAGACCGACTCCGACGACAATCGATTCGAAACCGACCCAGAGGTCGTCGAGGCGCGCCTCGAGATCAACGACCGCCTGCGCCGGCGGCGTTGCGACGAAGCAGCCGCATTGCTCCAGCGACTTGCAAATGACGTCGGTGGACGCGCGCTCGCGGAGCTGGCGCTCGACGCGGGCGACCGCTGCCGTGCACTCGGCAAGGGAAATGCGGCGCTGAGCTGCTATCTCGCCGCGTCGCGCGCCGATCCGGTGCACGAGACGCCACTCCTGCGACTCGCGGATATCTGCATCGACGATCACGACATCGACCTCGCAGTGTCATATCTCGAGCGCGTGACCCGGCTGCGCCGACTGCGCAACGACGACAAGGGCGCGCTGAAGCTGTACCGCAAGATCGTCACCATTGCACCGTACCGAGACGACATCCTCGCGATGTTGATGCGCGCTCAGGCCAACGGTCGCTTCGATGAATAACGGTTCATGAACAACATCCGGTCACATATTGCGTGGCCTTGCTCGTCCGCTGTGCGATGCGTTTGTTACCGAAAGGCGATGAACGGCAGGGTGGATTCGATCCACACTCGGGTGCGGCCGTCATCCAAGCCAGCAAAAAGCTGTGCTGGATGCAGCGACGCCGCAACTGCGTAACCGACACCAACTGAGACAACCGAGGAGAACAGGTGGCAATCCAGGCCAACAAACCGAACAGCCGGATCTTCTTGCTTCTAGGAGTCGTGCTGGCTGCGGCGGCGGCAGTTGCCGTGCTGCTCCTGGTGCGCTCGAATGCACCTGCGAATGAGGTCAGCGTTGTCGTCTCTGACACAAGCATTCCCGCAGGAACGACGCTCACACCTGCAATGGTCGTTGTGGCCCAGGTCCCGAATACGGCGAAGCCGGGTGACGCGTACACCGATCCGGTCGCGGTTGTCGGCAAGGTCACGCAGGTTGCGCTTGCCAACAACACGCCATTGGTTCCTGGATTCTTCTCGACTCCCGCGCTGTCGATCACCTCGAGTGGCGGCACCGGGTCGGCAGTGACCGACGTCGAGACGCAGATCACCAAGGGATACGTCGCAGTCGCGATCCCCACCAACGGCTCTATACCAACCACGCTGACAACGCAGCAGCAGAACAACTTCACCGGTCCGCTTGTGTCCGACGCGGGCTACATCCTCCCCGGTGATCACATCGACATGATCGTGCAGTCGACCAACGGCACCCTGGGCCTTCGCTACACGTTCCAGGACCTCATCGTCCTGCGCGTGGGTGACTCGGGCGCTGCCTCGACCGCGTCGCCGGACACGCTCCTCGTGGAAGTCCCGCGCGCAGAGGCACCATTGCTCGCGGGCCTCGTCATCGGCGACGGGCATGAGTTCGTGGTCAAGTACGTCCTCCGGCCCGAGTCCGAGTGGGGCAAGCTCTCCGCGACCGGCTACGCCCCGAACTACGTGTCGACCGGCTCCCCCGACGTCCCAGCGGTGAAGCAGACCATCGTGACGCCAAGCACGCTGGACAGTCTCTTCGGCGGCTGACGGTAATGACGCCAGCCGCAGTTGTCGCCGCGGCCCTGGCCGCGTCGGCAGTCCTCTCGATCTTCGCCTATCTCCTCAGCCGTGGACAGAACCAGGCTGGGGAGATGGCGCGGCGCCTCAACCAGTACGGTGGCGACACGGTGGCCGTCACCGCACCGCCCCGGGTCAAGACAGGCAACGCGATTCGAGACCTGCTCGACGGGCTCACCAGTGGCCTCAACCCGCTCCTGTCACGCACCTCGCACACCGGCAAGCTTGCTGACGACCTCCAGAAGGCCGACCTCAAGCTGAAGTCGTCGGAGTGGTTGCTCGCAGTCGTCGGACTCGGTGTGCTCGTCGGACTGCTGGTTGCACTCCGCTACGGGCAGCCACTCGCGTTCATCCCCTGTCCCATCGTCGTCTACTTCCTGAGCGGTTTCTTCCTGAAGTTCCGTCAGAAGCGGCGCACGCGGGCGTTCAACAATCAGCTCGGCGACACGCTGATGCTGCTGAGCAACGCGCTCAAAGCCGGCCACTCCTTCGCGCAGGCGCTCGCGTCAGTCGCGAAGAATGCCAACCCACCGATCTCCGAAGAGTTCGCACGTGCAACCCGTGAAATCGCGCTCGGCATCAACGTCGACGAAGCGCTCAACCACATGGTGGTACGCAACAAGTCCGAGGACTTCGACCTCATGGTCACCGCCGTGCAGATCCAGCGCGTGGTCGGCGGCAACCTCGCGGAGATTCTCGACACCATCGCGTTCACGATCCGCGAACGCGTGCGCATCCAGGGTGAGATCCGAACGCTGACCGCGCAGGCCCGCGCCTCGGGCTGGATCATCACGATCCTGCCGATCGCCCTTGCCGGATTCCTCGCCCTGATCTCCCCAACGTATTTCGATCCGATGATCACCGACCCGCTGGGACACATCATGCTTGGCATGGCGATCTTCTCGATCGCAGTCGGCGCGGTCGCGATCCAGAAGATCGTGAAGATCGAGGTCTGACGTGAGCCTTCTCGCCATCGCGCTTGCTGCCGCTCTCGGCGGCGGCATCCTGCTCATCGCTTTCGGCCTGGCCATGTCGGTCTCACCGCGTCAGGGCGACCTGCTCGAGGCACGGCTGGCACAGTTCGCCGAAGCCGGACATGCGCCGGCGACCCTCGCGGAAGTCGAGATGTCGCTGCCGCTCTTCGATCGTGTGATCCGTCCGTTCCTGGACAAGATCGGCAACCGGATGAACCGCAACGCCGGCCAGGGGAGCACCGACGCGCTCCAGGAGAAGCTGAACCTGGCGGGACGTCCGATGGGCCTCAACGCCTCGGGCTTCCTCGCGCTCCGGCTGCTCTCCATGCTGCTCTTCACCGCGGTCGGACTCGCGCTGGCGCTCTTCGGCTCGCTGACCATGCCGCTCTTCGCCGTCGTTCCGCTGGGCGGTCTGATCCTCGGATATCTCTTGCCCCAGATGGTGGTTGCCCGCCGGATCAAGAAGCGTCAGAAGGAGATCCTGCTGGCGCTCCCGAGCGCGCTCGACCTGCTCACCATCTCCGTGGAAGCGGGGCTCAGCTTCGACTCTGCCCTCACCCGCGTTGTCGACAAGTACAACAACGAGTTCTCACGCGAGCTCACGATCATGCTCAACGAAGTTCGCCTCGGCCGTCCGCGTCTCGAGGCGCTCGATGATGTCGGCCGCCGCTGCAAGGTCGAGGAGTTGAGCAACTTCATCCAGGCGATAATCCAGTCGGAACAGCTCGGTGTCGGCGTGGCCAACGTTCTCCGCATCCAGTCGGAGGAGATCCGCCGCAAGCGCCGTCAGCGTGCAGAGGAACAGGGCCAGAAGGCGCCACTGAAGATGCTCTTCCCCATGGTCGGCTGCATCTTCCCGACGCTGTTCATCGTCCTGCTCGGTCCCGCGGTCATCGAGGTCGCGCACCAGTTCGGCTCAGGCGGCTGACGCCGGAGCGACCGCGGCGGCGGCTTCAAACCGGACCCTGAGCGCCGCACACGGACGGAGGAGACTCCGGCTCCGGCTTCAAACCGGACTCGTCCCCTGCCGCACACGGACGGAGGAGACCCCGGCTCCGGCTTCAAACCGGACTATTCAGCCTCCGCCGGGGTCTCCTCCGTCCCCAGTTCAACTCAGATCCGGATTCTTCAGCCTCCGCCGGGGTCTCCCCCTTCCTTGGCTCAGCTCCAATCCGGGCTTCAGCCTCTGTCTGTCCCTCCGCTAGGAGAGCTGGCGGAGTACTCGTTCGAGCTGACGGCGTTTGGCGATCCGCCATCTTGCTCTGAGCGCTGGGACGGACCGGTACACGTCGGGGACGGCCGCGTCCTCGCGGAGGGACTCACGCAACATCGAGGCTACGGTGTCGCGGAGCTCGACGAGGCGTAGCGAGCGTGCGACCTCGAGGGCGGCCGAGATCCTGGCTTCCTCGCTGGAGCGCATCCAGTCCTCGAGGGCGTCGACGAGACCCTCGCGGCCATCGCCGATGACGATGCGGGCGTACTCCGTGAGCTGTTCGGTGAGCGACGCAACGTTGGATTCGAAACGCCGCTCCATGTAGGCGAGGATCGCGTCGCGGGCGCTCTGGTGCGCGAGGACGGCGATCAGGCCGGGGGCGGTCCGGCCGATCAGCAGCTTCTCGAAGGGCGAGACCTCGAGGTAGCCGATGTGAGCGCCGGCGCTCGATACCAGCCATGGGCTGCCATCGCCTCGGTAGAGGCAGAGGTTGTCCGGAAGCCCGGGATGCTGCCACCCGTAGAGGCCGGCGGTCGCCTCCTGGAGCACCGTGATGCTCTCCCGGCTCAGGGCGTATCGCACCAGGCTCCCCGCGGAGGTGATGCTCTTCGCCTGCTGGAATCGCGCCAGGCTCTCCACCGTCGCCTGACCTTCCGGGTCCATCGCGCTGGTCGGCACGGTGAGCACCGCTGTCGTGCACTGGACCAGGGCACACTCGAGCAGGCCGGCGTAGTCAGGACCGATGGGCTCGTCGAGCAGATCGTAGGTCTTGCGAGCCGAGACGTCGCTCCGGGATGTCCGCAGGAGTGGTTGCACAGAGCAATTTTGTAACGAAATCTCCGGTTCCAGCATGGCGAACGCGTGTTACGTTCATTTTGTGGTCGCGATAGCCGCATCTATCGACAGCACTCCGGGCCAGGTTTTCGCAGATGCACTGCTCGTGATTGCCGTGGCAATCAACGCATATCTGGGCTGGAGTCACGGACTCATCCGCCGCGTGTTCAGCGCGGTCGGTGTGTTCCTCGCGTGTTTCGCCGCCTCCAACCTGGGGAACCCGATCGCCGCGCTGATCCACGCGCACAACGTCGATGCCAACGCCTGGGCGTTCGCGGCGGTGTTCCTCTTCGTGATCGTCGTGGCCGAGGTGCTCGGCGCGCTCCTCAACGAACGTCTGGAGAAGGTCGTCGTGGCGGCGTTCAACCGGATCACCGGGGTACTGGTCGGCGCACTCGTCGGCGTCGCCGAGGTGCTCATCCTCTTCCTGGTGGCCATCTCGGTGAGCGGTCCGAGCTCGATCACCCACACCAGCATCTCGCAGGACCTGCATGCGGCGACGCTGAGCGGCGCGGCGATTCGACTCGAGCCCGATGTGAAGACCCTCTTCGCGCCGGCCCTCCCGTCCAACCTGAGCGAGCACTTCGCTCAGAACGCCCCGGTGCTCACCCCGCCGGTCTGACCCGACGGTCGGTGCCTCAACGAGGCGAGCCGACGTCCGCGGGAAAGAAGGTCTTGACCACCGAGCCGAGGCCGACCAGGTTGAACGGCTTGGTGATCAGGTGATTCGCGCCCGCCAGCCGCGCACGCTCGATGTCGTCGTCACTCGAGAGTGCGCTGAACATCACGATCGGTATCTCGGCGGTCGGTGGGTTGCTGCGAATGCGCTTGCACGTCTCGATGCCGTCCATGCCGGGCATCATGATGTCGAGGATCACGAGGTCGGGAGCGCGGGCCTCGACCTGCGCGAGACCATCCTCGCCGTTCTCGGCGGTGGTCACGTCGTAGCCCTCGATGCCGAGGTACATCGCGACGATATGCAGAAGCCGGGGGTCGTCGTCGACGATGAGGATGCTGCCCCTGTTCACCGTTATGCCCCCGCCCCACCCTGGGGTGCGCTGAGACGCCCCTCTGCCATGTAGGTCGACAGATCGCGCTCGTGTCCGAGCCCGCGCTCGATCGAGTCGAGCACGCGCTGATAGAAATCCTCGCGCTCCTTGCGATCCTCGTCCGGCGCCACGGCTTCGCCGCGAACCCGGTGCTCGATCCACGGTGGCACGAGCTGCTCGACGGTGTTTCCGCCGACCTTGACGGTAATCATGGTGTCGTCGAGCTCCTCGACCACGATGCTCACCCGATGAGCGATGCCGACGTGACTGTCGAGTCGCCACGCCCGCTCCCAGGCTCGCTGCCGGCCGATGCCGACGAAGATCAGGGTCACGGGATCTGCCACGAGCTGGCCACCGCTGCCCGACTTGAGCTCTTTGAGCAGGAGGCGCCAGACGTCGCCGTCGATCTGCCGGGAGACCCAGCCGACCAGGGAGGGCGCGCGGTTGTCGAGATCCGGAAGCGACACCGCAAGCGAATCGTCCAGGCTCGGCAACGCACTGACGACGCCGGCGTGGCGGCGGCAGTACACCCGGTCCTCGATGGTCACCCGGTGCTCGACGCACCAGGCGGTGCGGCATTCGCGGCCGCGGCGGTCGACGTACTCGCACGGCGCCCCTTCCAGGGATGTGCACCCACCCTGGGTGCAGGGGTGCAGGGACGTGTGCTTGGACTCGGCGGACATCAGTTCGTCCACCTTAGCATCGGTCGGCTGAGCGCGAACCCTGCCCATTCACCACACCAGCGGAATGAGCCTGCGAGTGCGCGCGGCGTAGGTCCTGTACTCGGGGAACGTCCGGGCCAGCAGGCCCTCCTCGAAACGAGCTCGAAGCATCTGCACCGCGATGAACGGCAGCAGCGTCAGGGTGGCCCACAACGCGGGTCGTGCCATCACCAGCGCCGCTGCAGCAAGGATCTCGGCTGCGTAGAGCGGGTGACGGATGAAGCGATACGGACCGCCCGTCACCACGCGTCGCGCCTCCGGGATGATGCTCAGGTTCCGGCGGAGGTACATGAGCCCGTAGACGCCGAGCACGAAGGCGCCGAGCGCCAAGGGAGCGGAGATGTCACGGATCACCACCCACGGCGTGAACAGGACCGGGTTGGGAAACGCGCCTACCACCAGGAGCATCGTGGTCCCGACCAACCCCGCCGTGCGTGCAATCGCCCGGCCGTCGCGAGCGCGCGGCCGCGGACGGACAAGGTAGATCCCAACCGGGATGACACAGAAGAGGAGATACACCCCGGTGGTCAGCGGCCCGGCGAGGAAGTTGCCGGCGCCGGCGTGCGCGGGAAGCGCGTGCACCTGGGAGACAAGATTCGACCACACACGCCAGCCGAGCAACGCGAACAACACCGCCGGAAGTGAGCGGCCGAAGACCAGGAATCGGATTTCTTCGACGCGACGTTCCAGGTCGCCACGGCGTGCTGGAATCGCGACCGCCTCGGCCATGGCCGGAGTCTAGGTCAGCCGAATTCAGAGCGACGCTCTCGTAGCCCGGTTGTCATCGAATCACCACGGTTTCTCGTTGCAGGCGCACTGTCCGGGGCGTGTCCGATCCTTCGTTACCAATATTTAGCACGCAGGCCATTCCGTTGCGGCAGCAGGGGCCCACACTCGCATCAATCGGGTCCGAGCAAACATCTCGGTCTCGAAAATTCAACCCGAAAGGAGGTGAAACACAGAATGGATATGCTGAGCACCCTGTACCTTCGCGCAACAGAGTTCATCGCTCGCAAGCGTGAGGAGGCTGAGGAAGGCCAGGGCATGGTT
>Ga0182024_10010410_pt1 | contig 18939 bp, 21 predicted proteins | sample P32metaG_FD_120480 | JGI IMG/M metagenome (GOLD analysis project Ga0182024, IMG submission 120480) | Permafrost microbial communities from Stordalen Mire, Sweden - P3-2 metaG (Illumina Assembly) | ecosystem: Environmental > Terrestrial > Soil > Wetlands > Permafrost | place: Sweden: Stordalen... | reverse complement strand
TAACGCAGCGACACGTTGGCGATCGCGGTGTCGAGCACGACCATGAAGGTGGCGATGGAAACGACGACGGCGATGAGCCAGGGGCTGCGATCACCCGCCGCCGAACGGCTTTCAGGGCCGGAATACTGCCGCTGGTCGCTCATTTTGTTCGGACGGTCGGCACGACAGACATGCCGGGACCGAGCATCACGTCGGGCAGTTCGTCGAATACGATCTTGACCGGGACGCGCTGGACAATCTTGACGAAATTGCCGGTGGCATTCTCGGCCGGCAATAGGCTGAACGCGGTGCCGCTGCCGGCCTGGATGCTGTCGACGTGGCCTTTGAACTTACGGTGGGGATAGGTGTCGATCGTGATGTCGACGGGATCGCCAGGCCGCACCGTCAAAAGTTGCGTTTCCTTGAAATTCGCCGTCACCCAGACATCGCGCGGGACGAACATCATCAGAGCTTGGCCAACGGCGGCGTAGTTGCCTTTGGCGGCGGTTAGTCTCGCCACCCGGCCGCCCTCCGGTGCGGTAATGAGGGTACGCGATAAATTGGCGTCGGCCTGTTCCTTCGCGGCGCGCGCCTGCTCCCATTGCGCTTCGGCGACCTCGCGCTGCGCCTGGAGCACCGGAAGCTGCTTTTGCGTGGCGATTCCGTTGGCCTGCGCCGCGGCGTAGTTGGCTTCGGCTTGCAAAAGACCGGAGGCGTATTGCTGTGCCTGCTCGACCGTGCCGGCGCCGTTCTTGACCAGCGCCGAGTAGCGCTGTTCTTGTTGCTGGGCGAAGGCGAGCGCCGCTTGCGATTGCGCGGATTGTTTCTCGGCCTGATCGATGCGGGCCTGCTGCGCGACGATCTGCGCGTCAATATTGGTCATGTTGGCTTTGGCTTGGTCGACCTGCGCGATGGCCTGGTCGGCCTGCGCCTTGTAGTCGCGGTCATCGAGCCGGACCAACACCGTGCCGGGTTCCACCAACTGATTGTCTGTCACCGGCACGTTGACGATGGCGGCATTGACCTGCGAGCTGATCGACACCGTGCGGGCATCGATGAAGGCGTCGTCGGTCGTTTCATAGCCGCTGGTGTTGAGCCAATAGAACACGACGCCGACGATGGCGGCGATGATCAGCGCGGTGACGATCAGCACCATCCGGCGCCGCTGTCGCATCCGATCGAGCCACGACTGAGGCTTCCGCGCCTCGCCGATCGCGGGTCTTGCTTCACGGCCCGGCGCGGTGTCCCGGCGGCGTTCGTTATCGGTGCGCTGATCCATGTCGGGATAAACGTCCGGCGCGCCCAACGGGTTTCCGTTTGCCCATCGCAGGCGGCGCGTTCTATGTGGCGATTCGGCCTTGGTTTACCCGGTAACGAGCGCGGAAACCAGTCACGAAGGCGGGGGCGGGGGGTGCAAGGCGGCGGTGAATTTCCGGCAAAACTCGTCGAGCTCGCCCGCGTTGATATCGCTGACGGTCCAGAAATCGAGACCTTCTTCCGTCCAATGCCGGATGTTAAATCCATGCCGGGTTTCGCTGGCTACAGCCGCATGCTCGGCGCCCAAATGCTGCGCCACGAACAGATTGATCACGTGGTTGTTGCGGCGATAGACGATTGCCGCCACGGTCTCGCCGTTGATGTCGTCGAGACGGCCGCCGATCAGCGTAAAGCCCTGCGCCGTGAGGTCGATGACCGGTGGCGCGAGGTCGAGCTTGCCGTTGAACCACGGCTTGACGGTGTGCTGATCGCTGGTCTCGACATCGGTAAGATGGTTGGCCTGGAGCGAGCGCAGGTGTGCGGAAACGATTTCGCTCGTAATCTGCTAATTCGGATCGTCGCGAAAGACGGCGATGACAAGGCTTGCCGCCACGGCCGCCGAAAGTGCCGTGCCGATAGTGAAGCCGCCGAAGAAAGTGCGCCACGACACTCGCCAGGAATTGCGCCAGGAATTGCCCACACCGGCCACGCGCGTCGCCGGTGCAAGCATCGCGGCTTCGATGCGGTTATTTGACGAGGGCAACATAAATCCCCTGTTAGTCGGCCATCTGCCTTCTGGGACGGAGAAGACTTGCGATGGTCGTGCTTTTCGATGTGACGGATGTTGCTCAGCAATTCCGCGCTTCGTCGGGTACCGACACCGTGTGCATGGTGCGAGAGTCCCCCGCGCGGGGTGCGCGAGGGACATCACGCCGATCACGGCTTTAGCGGCCTTGACGGTCGCTTAGCCGCCGTTCGAGCCGTGATAATCCGGGCTTCCCTCCGGCCACGTGAGGTTGATGTGGAATGTCCCGTCCAGCGTCGGTGTCGCACGATCGGCTGTCGAGGGATCCCGAGTGGTGTTATAGACTACCTTATGGGCCGGCATTTTTTCGCCGCCATGGGCCTGAGCCACCGACATCACGGACAGCGAAAGCGAGGCAACCGCGATCGCAATGGTGGCGGACTTGCGCCAACGGGTGTTCACGGCGGCGTTGTGTTCCATGGTCAACATTTTGGTCTCCATCGGGTGTGATCGTGGCGCCATTGCCACTTCGGCGCCGTCATGCTGCGGCGGCTTCCGAGGACGAGACCGGCGGATGCAGCGATTTATTCCCGCACCGAGAAATTTTCTTTGATGGCAGACAAAGGAAAAATTCAGCGCGCGTCCGGGACGGGATTGGCGCGGCTGGGCGTTTTAGCTGAGCTCTGCCGCTTGTCGGGCCGATCGGCGCTCGGCCGCGCCCGCGCGGCGCAGAAATCTTCGACGGCCGCGACGACGGCCTCGCTGACGACCACGCGGCGTTCGGAGCTGGCCAATTGTACCTCTTCCCGCCGGTTCACGATCGAGCCGGCTTCCAGGAGCACCGCCGGCATGCGGGTCTGCTTCAGAACGATCAACTGATCGTACCGGTAAACGCCGGAACCAGCGTCGAGCAGTTCGTGCCGGTAACGCCCCATCAGCGGCAGCGTGTAATGGGGCGTGTAGTGCAAACCGCGCGCGTGGAGCTGTTCGCCCAAAACCCGGCCGAACGCAAGACTCCCTTTGCGATCGGCGTTGTCGTTCGAGATAAAAATGGCGTAGCCGGTGAACCGATCGCTGAAATGGTTCTCTTGTTCCTCGTATTGCCAACTCTCGATCAGATAATCCGGCACGGAATCGTGATGGATGGAAATGAAGAGATCGGCGTGCATATCGTTGGCGCGCGTCGCACGCTCGACCACACCCAGCCACGGCGCAGTGGCGGTGATAAGCCTGACGGTCTTGTCGAAGCCGGCATCAACGAGCGCTTGCTTGACCGCGTCGGCGAGCTGAAGATTGAACGTGTATTCGGGAACGCCGCGCGCGCTGAGCGCGCCCGGCACGTCGACGGTGTGGCCAACGTCGACGACGACGCGGAAGGCTGAACGCAGGCAGGCCCCGGTTTTGGCAGCGCCCGGCGCGGGCTCCTCGCTGCGCGCCGGGTGCCACGCGACACACATAACAAGAATAAAGGAGAGGCAAGCCGTTCCGGCACGCAGGAGCTTGCTCACGATAGGTTCATGATCGCTGTTCCCCGACACGACGTTACTTTGCCGTCACTATAGTGGCTCGCTAAAGCCCATAGCGAGCTTCGTTCAGCTTGTTTACGCGTCGCGGACGCCCTGGCGCGGTAGCTGCGGCGGTGCGCGCCCAAGCCGGAACATGCCCGACGCGCACTTGTGCGCGGCGCGGTCCTGTCGTACCAAAATGGCCAGTGGGGTGCAGTCAAGTGACGTATTTTTCAGTGCGTATTGTCGTGGCTGTTTGCGGCGCGCTTTTCGTGCTCGCGCTCGCTTTCCTTGTCTTGGCCGAGGGTCACGAAGCCGGCCAAATGTTGAACGCCTTCCGGTCGCAGTCGCTCGCATCCAAGCTCGCCTGGGCCGTCATCGTGCTGGTGCCGCTCATCCTTATTCCCGCCGCGGTCTGGCTGGGCGAGACGCTGGTGCGGCAGCGCCAGGCGGCGCACGCTCTCGAATTGCGGCTCGACGGCGTCCGGCAAGGCGTCAAGACGCTGGTGAAGTCGCAGGTCGAGGCCGAAGGGGCGGTGCATCATCTGGCCCGCACCGATCCGGAAGACGCAATGAGCGCCATGAAACAGCGGCTCACCGAGGCCGAGCGCTTCACGCAAATCCAAACCGGCCGCAACGAGATCGGCGATCTCAGTTCGCGCGTCGAGGAGATTCGCGCGCAGCAACGGGCTTTGCAAACGCGGCTCGCGCCGGTTCTGGAGAAAAGGCGCTCGATCGATCAACTTTTCACCGAGCTCGATAGCCGGCAGAACGATATCGAGCATACGCTTGCCGAGGTCTCCGGCGGCAACGATGCCGTCGCTCTCGATGTCAGCCTGAAAAAGATGATGGAGTTCGTCACGCAGAGCCACGAGCGCTGCGATGACATCGAGCGCGCGTCGAAGGTGATCGCCGGCCTGCACGAGGGCTTTGCCGAGCTGCAAACCAGGCTTGTGCCCTTTGCGGCGGCGGAGGACGGCATCGTCAGGCGCGTCAAGGAATTAAGCGCGACGCGCGACCGGCTCGCCCAAGAGGTCGGCTCGCTTGAGCAGACACCGCAAGGGATGCTCGCCGCGCGCGTACAAAAATTTGCCGACGATAGAAACAAGCTGGACGATCGGCTGACGCTGCTCGATGCGGAGTTTTCCAAGCTGGCAGCATTGCGTGGCGACATTGCCTCGCTGTCCACACACTTCGACCACGCCCTCGATGCGCTCGCGGATCCAAAGGTGGAGGATGGCGCCGCCGATATCGACGCTCGCATCGAGGAGCTTGCGACCTTCATCGAGGCGACGCAGGCGCACCTCGACGAGATCGAGCGCCGCGCCGGCGCGTTCGGCCAGCTGAAGACGAAGCTCGGCGAGCTGCAATCGCGGCTTCTGCCACTGGAAGCCGATCAAGGCGGCGTGGTGACGCTCATCGCGGAATTGCGGGAGATTCGCGATCGGCTGTTCGCCAAAATCAGGCAGATCGAAGAAGATGAAGACGGCGGCCTCGCCGAACGCGTCAAGAAATTCAGTGAGACCAAGCGCGAACTGGAAGAGCGGGTATCGAGCCTCACCGAACAGTTTTCCAAGCTGGCGACGATCCGCAGGGACATCGCCGGCCTGTTCGATAAATTGAGCGGTGCGGTCAACGCGTCGGCGAACTGACATGGCGAGCATTCGCGAACCGGTACTGACGACAGTCGCTATTGTTGATCTGCGACCGACCCAGATCACCGTCGGCATGCGCGAGGTCCTCGCCAAACGCAAGCGCTGGCGCGAGACCGGCGCGAAGAAGGGCGGAAAATTTCTCGGCAAGCACGTGATGCCGGTGATCCTCGGACCCAAGCACCGGCACTACGTCATCGATCATCACCATCTCGCCCGGGCCCTGCACGACGAAGGCGTGAAAGACGTCGCCGTGACCGTGGTCGCCAATCTGGGCGACCTCGATGGCGATGCGTTTTGGACGGTCCTGGACAACCGCAGCTGGATGCATCCATTCGACGCCGAAGGCCGCCGCCGCCATTACCGCGACATTCCCAAATCGGTCATGGGTCTCGTCGACGATCCGTTTCGCTCACTCGCCGGCGAGTTGCGGCGGGCCGGCGGCTTCGCCAAGGATACGACGCCGTTCAGCGAGTTTCTCTGGGCGGATTTTTTGCGCCGGCGCATGAAGCGCAAGGCGGTCGATGCGGACTTTGATCGCGCGATCGAGAAGGCGCTGGCCTTGGCCAAGAGTACCGAGGCCGGTTACCTCCCGGGATGGTGCGGTCCCGTGCCGGAAGATTGATCCCTGCTGTCGTCGTCATTGCCAGCCAACGGGTCCGGCCCGAAGTGGCCGACCCGATGACAGGCTCCGCGAAGCGATCCGCGCTAGATTGTTTTGTCGCTCCCGTTTGTCGCAATGACGAGTGGTCGTTTTACTAAGCTCAGCCCGGCAAAGAGACCGATTTGATCTCCTGATACCCTGAGCCAATTGCGGCGCACGACGAAATTGTCATGGAAATAGCCGAGATGCGCAATCGGGCCGCCGAAGCTCGTGAGTCCGAGCCGTAGGAAGACGGCGAAAACTTCCGCTGCGCCACGCGCACCGATCGCAGTCGCTTTCGGCGCCAAATCAGGCTCGCCGTTCATGCCGCTCGTTCCTGTTCGCGCGGACGAGTTTCAAGGACGTCTGGAAGCGCTGTAAACAAGGACTTTCTCGTGCGGGCCTGATTACGCGCGCGGTTATGCTCCTATGCGGTCACCATTTGGTAGAATAATCTTCTTTTTCTGCCGCCTCTAAGCCTTTATATAGAAGATCATTTCTTCGGACGCGCCGGGCGGCGAGCTTTCGCATCGGCTTCGCGCTCGCCGGCCGCAAACCAACGGGGCTTCCATGACTTCGCCACTCCAGCAAAAAATCAAAATCACCGGGCCCGTTGTTGTGACCGCAAACCGCGTCGGCGATGGTGCCGTCGTGTATTGGCGCGCCGACGGCGGATGGACCACCGCTCTCGAGGGCGCCGCTATCACAGCCAACGTCGAGACCGCCCGTGAGCTGGTGCAGGCCGCGACCGCCGATGGCCTGCGCGCGGTCGACCCTTACATCGCCCCGGTCAAGCTGACCCGCGACGGGGAAGTGCGGCCCGGAAACTTGCGTGAGCGCATCCGCTTTAGCGGCCCCACCATCGATCTGCCGGTGACATTCGGCATCTAAGCTATAGTCCCGAGGCGGACGCCGGTCTTCGGAAAAGATCACGCTCGAACGTAAAAGCTGGCGCGCATGTACCTCTACGACGATCTAGACCGGACTCTTGTCACCGAACGCGTCGCGGAATTCCGCGATCAGGTCGCGCGCCGCCTGTCCGGCGAATTGACCGAGGACGAATTCAAGCCGCTGCGGCTGATGAATGGCGTCTATCTCCAGCTCCATGCCTACATGCTTCGCACTGCCATTCCCTACGGCACGCTGTCGTCGGCGCAGTTGCGCATGCTGGCGCACGTGGCGCGCCGCTACGATCGCGGCTATGGGCATTTCACCACGCGGCAGAATATTCAGTACCACTGGATCAAGCTCGAAGAACTGCCCGACGCCATGGCCGATTTCGCCAGCGTGGGCATGCACGGCATGCAAACCAGCGGCAATTGCGTGCGCAACATCACGACCGATCAATGGGCGGGCGTGGCGCCCGACGAGATCGAGGATCCGCGCATCTGGGCGGAGCTCGTTCGCCAACATGTGACGCTGCATCCGGAATTTTCATTCCTACCGCGCAAGTTCAAGATCGCGGTCGGCGCATCGATTAACGACCGCGCCGCATTGGCCGTCCATGATCTGGCCTTGCGTTTGCACCGCAACGGTGCCGGCGAGATCGGTTTTGAGGTCATGGTCGGCGGCGGGCTCGGCCGTACCCCTTTCCTCGCCAAGACGATCAAGCCATTCCTGCATAAGCGCAACGTTTTGAGCTACGTCGAGGCGATCCTGCGCACCTACAACGAATTCGGCCGGCGCGACAACATCTACAAGGCGCGCATCAAGATACTGGTGCACGAACTCGGCGCGGAAGCGTTCGCCAAGGAAGTCGACGCAGAGTGGCAAAACATCAAAGACGGCGCGCTCGCGCTCGATCCGGCGGTGTTTGCCGAGATCACCGGCCGCTTCGTCTATCCCGCGTATGAGCGGCTTGGCGACGACTCGCCCGCGCTCGGCCAGGCGCGCCGCGCCGATCGCGGCTTCGACGCCTGGATGGGCAATTCGGTCGCCAATCACAAGGTCCCGGGCTACGCTATCGTGACGCTTTCGCTGAAGCCGGAAGGCGGCACGCCCGGCGATGCCACCGCCGAACAGATGGATGCGATCGCCGACCTTGCCGAGCGCTACTCGTTTGGCGAAATCCGCGTTGGCCACGAGCAGAATCTGGTCCTGCCGCATGTCGCACAGCGCGATCTTCCGGAACTGTGGCGCGCGCTCGACGCGATCGGTGTCGCCACGCCGAATATCGGCCTTGTCTCCGACATCATCTCCTGCCCCGGCCTCGATTATTGCAGTCTCGCCAACGCGCGTTCGATTCCGATCGCGCAGGAGATCACGCGGCGCTTTCGCGACCACGATCTCGCCCGCGATCTCGGCCGGCTCCACATCAACATTTCCGGCTGCATCAACGCCTGCGGCCATCATCACGTCGGGCACATCGGCATTCTCGGCGTCGAGAAGAACGGCGAAGAATTTTATCAGATCACGCTCGGCGGCAAGGCCGACGAGGGCGCCAAGCTCGGCGCGCTGATCGGCCCGGCGGTGCCTTACGCGCAAGTTGCCGACGTCGTGGAAGACATCGCCGCGGCCTATGTCGAGTTGCGGGCGCGGCCCGACGAATTGTTCATCGACACGGTGAAGCGTACCGGTATCGAACCGTTCAGGGAGCGCGTCTATGCCACTCGTTAAGGCCGGCCAAGTCGTTGAGGACCGCTACGTGCGCGCGCTCGGCGATGGGTCTATCCCGGACGGTGTGCCGATGATCTTGCCCGGACCACGTTTCCTAGCAGACGTGCACGAGCTTGTTACGCGCGATGCGCCGATTGGCGTGCTCTGGCCCAACGACCGCAAAGTCGCGGAACTGGAGCCATGGCTTGATCAGCTTTCGCTGATCGCGTTGGTGTTTCCCAAATTCCGCGACGGCCGCGCCTACAGCCAGGCCCGGCTGCTGCGCGAGCGTTACGGCTATCGCTGCGAGTTGCGCGCCACTGGCGACGTGCTGCGCGATCAATTCCAGTTTCTCGTGCGCGCCGGTTTCGATGCTTTCGAGGTGAAGAAGCCCGCCGACGCCCGTGTGTTCGCGGAATCCGTGGCGCGCTACAGCGTGTTCTATCAGCCGAGCGCCGATGGCCGCTCGCCGGCGCTGCGCCGCCGGCTACAACGTGGCAACGCTCCGCAGACGGTGCGCGAGGCCGTTTGAGTGCAGCCCGGGTTGAGTATAGCGACACCCGGGAACGATCGAGCGGCGGACCGCTGAATTCCGGATTTCGTTTCGCTCAATCCGGGCTACAATGAGATCATGAATCTCGTAATAGCAGTGATCGCGCCGGGCGCGATGGGCGCAGCGGTCGGGAAACGGCTCGCCGGTCACGGCGTCAAGGTGCTCACCTCGCTCGCCGGCCGCAGCGCTTCAACCATCGCGCGGGCGGGCGAAGCCGGAATGATCGGGGCGAGCGATGAAGAGATCGCCGCCGCCGATTTCATGCTTTCGATCCTGCCGCCGGGCGACGCGCTGTCACTCGCCGAGCGCTTCGGGCCGGTGCTGCAAGCGAGCAACGCCAAGCCGATCTATGTCGATTGCAACGCCATCAATCCGGCGACGCTCGATCGCGTCGGGGCGGCAATCGCGCCGAGCGGTTGCCCGTTCGTTGATGCCGGCATCATTGGAGCGCCGCCGAGGGATAATGATGCCGGTCCGCGTTTCTACGCGTCGGGCGAAGCCGCGCCGCGCTTAGCGACCTTGCGCGAGTGCGGATTAGATGTTCGCGTGCTCGAGGGGCCGCCGGGTGCGGCTTCGGCGCTGAAAATGTCATACGCCGGCATCACTAAGGGCACGCAGGCGATCGGCGCGGCGATGATGCTCGCGGCAACCCGCGCGGGATCTGCCGAGGCGTTGGTCAAGGAGCTTGCATTCAGCCAGAAGGAAATGCTGGCGTTGTTCAAGCAGCAACTGCCGATGATGCCGGCCAAGGCTTACCGATGGATCGCCGAAATGCAGGAGATCGCCGGCTTCGTCGCCGCCGACCCCGCTGCGCACGATCTCTACGAGGGCGCCGCGCATTTTTATGAGCGCATCGCGGAAGATTTTTCCGCGGACAAGAAGGACGTCGCCGCACTTATGGACTTTCTGGGCAAGAGCGCGCGTTGACGGTCAGCTAGTCACGCCTTCGTCACCGCGCCGCGCTCGATCCGATAGGCGCGCGCGAGCAAATCCGCGACATGGACTTCGTTCGATTCTGAGAGCAGCACCGTGACGGCCTGTGTCTTGAGGCTCGCCAAAACTTCGGCCAGCCGCCGGGCGATTGCCGGCGCCAGCCCCTCGAACGGCTCGTCAAGTAGCAGCATGCGCCGGCCGGCCATGAGCGCGCGCGCCAGCGCCACCAGCTTCTGTTGGCCGCCGGAAAGTTCGAGCGCGCGCCTGTCGCGGACGCGAGCCACTTCCGGCATGATGGTGAAAATCCAGTCGAGCCGCTCGTTGACCCCCGAAAGCTTCACGGCCCAGCTTGGCACGAGGATATTCTGCTCCACGGTGAATTCCGGAACGAGCCGACGGTCCTCCGGCATATAGCCGATGCCATAGGCGACGCGGCGATGCGGCGGCGTGCGCAGAAGATCGGCGCCCGCAAGCTCGGCCGTGCCGCTCGCCGGCAAAGCGCCCATCAGCGCTCGCATCAGCGTGGTCTTGCCGGCGCCATTGCGGCCGATAAGCCCGCACATCTCGCCGGCGCCGAGTTCGAGCGAAACGTCGCGGATGATGGCGATCGCGCCGATCGAAACGTTGAGATTGGCGACTTTAAGCATGGCGTTGCGCCGCGGCCTTGAGCTTCGGCCCGCTGATCAGCTCCTGGATGCGCGGATTTTCCAGCGTCTCAATTGGTGGTCCGTCGGCGATGACCGCGCCGTCGTAGAAGGCAAGCACGCGGTCGGCGTAGCGCTCGACGATGTCCATGTCGTGCTCGACGAACAGCACGGTGATCCGCCGGGTTTTCAGCGCCGACATCACCACGTCCATCAATCCGAATTTCTCCTCGATTGAGATGCCGCTGGTCGGCTCGTCGAGCAGCAGGACGCGCGGCGCGCCGGCTACCGCCATGGCGATATCGAGGAGCTTGCGCACGCCCTGCGGCAGCGTCGCCGCTCGCGCATGGCGGTAGTTCGCGATGCGAAATAGTTCGAGCGTGGCTTCGCTCTCCGCCGTCGTACCGGGGGAGTGCAAGGGCGTCAGCGCCTGCTGGAGCAAGCCACCAGCGGCGTGCGCGATCGCGGTCGCGGCGCACATATTCTCCAACACGGTCAGCGAGGCGAAAATCTGCGGCAGTTGAAAGGAGCGGGCGATCCCAAGCCGGGTGATCTCGCGTGAAGGCCGGCCGGTGATATCACGGTCCTCGAACAAGATGGTGCCCCGGCTCGGCCGCAAGTGTCCGGTGATCATGTTGACGAAGGTCGTCTTGCCGGCGCCGTTAGCGCCGATGATGCCTACGGTCTGGAGCGGCGGCACCGCAACATTGATATCGCGCGCGGCGACCAGCGAACCGAAGGTCTTTTCCAGATTGCGGACGGCGAGGATCGCGCTCATGCCGTGCCCATCGATTGGGGTTTGCGCCGCCGCAGGCGGCCATACAGCGAGCCGATGCCCTCCGGCAGGAACAGGATGGTGATCAAGAGCACGGTGCCGAGAAAGATCTGCCAGGTGCCCGGCAGGATGTCGTAGGCGATCGACTTGAGGAATTCGAACGCGAACGAGCTGACGAAGGCCGCAGCAACCGATCCGGCGCCGGACAGAATCGTGACGAACACGAAGCCGCCGGACGTGGTCCAGTACGACATGTTGGGATCGACGTGTTCGATCGACAGCGCCGCCAGCGCGCCGCCGACGCCGGCGAGCGTACCGGAGATGACGAGGTTGAGATGGATGAGCCGGTCGACCGAAACGCCGAGAAACTCCAGGCGGATTTCGTTGTCGCGGATCGGCACCGCAAGCGAGCCGGCGACGGAGCGGAAATACAGCGAGATCAGCAATGCCGATACGGCGCAGAACGTCAGCGCCAGCCAAAACAAGACGAACAGGCGCATGTGACCCTGCGGCGCGTAGCCGAAATAGGTCGGCGGTTCCACGCCAAAGCCGTCGGTCGAACCGAGCGTTTCGGTCTTCACCAGCACGCCGTAGAGAATCATCGACATGGCGAGGCTGAGCATCGAGAAGAAAATCTCGCGGTAGCGCGCGAGCAGGAATCCGGCGAGGATAGCGGCGAGGCAAGATAGCACCGCGCCGGCGGCGATCAACACGAGCGCATCGCGCATGCCGGTGTAGCGGGTGATGAGCGCCACCGCATAGGCGCCGATGGCGTAGAACAGTGCTTGCCCGAATGGCACCAACCCGGCGCGCCAAAGGATGATGAGTCCGAGCACGACCAGGGCGTTGGCGAATGCGACGGTGGCAAGCGAAACCAGCCACGTGGGAAGGACTGGCGCCGCTGCCGCGACGATGACAAAGGCCAGCAAGCCGAAGACGATCGGGCGCCGCGCCATCGTCTAAATCTTTCGCGGCTGAGCGCGGGTGAACAGGCCTTGCGGCCGAAATACGAGCACCAGCGCCATCACCGCGTAGATGACGAACAGCTCGACCTGCGGCACGAGATGCACGGCCGCAGCCCGGCTTTCGCCGACCAGGAGCGCGCCGATGAAAGCGCCGCCGACCGAGCCCATGCCGCCGATCGCCACCACCGCGAAGGCGAGTACGATCACCTCGACGCCGATGCCCAGCGTCACCGCTATTTTCGGCGCCATCACCGCGCCGCCGAGCGCGCCGAGCATGGCGCCAATCACAAAGGTGATCGTGTAGACAAGCGTGACGTTGATGCCGAAGGCGGCGGCCAGCTCGCGATCGAAGATGACCACGGTGAGCAGGCGGCCCCATCGCGTATGCTTGAGCGCGAAGCTTGCGCCGATGGCGAGGACCGCAGCTAGGACAACGAGGCCGATGTCGTAGCCCGAAAGTACTAGCGCCCCGACGTCGACGGTCCCGGCGGCGCCGAGCGGCTGATAAAGCGCATAGGAGCTGGGCCCCCAAATCAAACGGATCACATCTTCGAGGATGAGAAAGGCCGCATAGGTGACGAGCACGACGACGATTTCGTCCTTGCCGTAGACCAGGCGAAGCAGGCCGCGTTCGAGAACGAGGCCGAGCACCAACCCGATCGCCATGGCGACGATCACCATCAGCAGGAAACCTCCGGCTACCGGCAAGCCGCGGTCGAAATACATGCCGACTGCGATCGCGGCGCCATAGGCGCCGAAGGCGTAGAACGAGCCGTGAGCGACGTTGAGGATACGCATCACGCCGAAGATCAGCGTGAGACCGACGGCGACGAGGAAGAGATAGGCCGCGTATACGAGCCCGTCAGTGAGGATGGCGAAGGCGGTCAGCATCTCTCGGCCACCTTCCCCACAAGGCGCGAGCCAAAATCTTCAATCGCACTTTGCGCCTTTCATGCCCCCTTCGAGCCAAGGCACCGAATCGACATCTGCCGGCGGGTTCACGCATTGGGCGGGATAGCGCACGATATCCACGATCTCCGGCTTGTTCTCCGCCCTATTGAACTTGTAGGTCCCGACCGCCGTGTCGCTGATGCCCTGGTGGCCGTTGCCGAGCGCCATTTGCACCGTCGTGCTCGGCGTTTTGAATGAAATGCCCTCGAACGCGGCGATCACGTCTTCCGTCGCCGGCCGCCCGCCCTTCTTTGCCTGCGCCTTTTCCCACGCGGTCTTCAGGCCGAGCAGCGATTGCGCCAGATCGTAGGCGGGGTAGATCGGTTGCTCGTTGAAGCGGTCGACGTATGCCTTATGGAACCAGGTGTTTAGTTCGCCGTCATGCGCGAAGAAAGTGTGTGGCCCGCGCGCGCCGATGATCGCGCCGTCGGGAAGCTTGGACCCCAGGCGCCAGAGTGAGGATTCGCCTGTCGTCAGCACCAGCGGAATACGCTGCGGTAGTCCGCGCGCGCCTGCCTGGTAGATGAAGGCTTCGAGGTCGCCGTCGTAGAAACTCGAATGAATGAATTGCGCACTGGATGTCAGAAGCGTTGAAATCTCGGCTCCATATTCGCCGGCAAAAAACTTTGGAAACAGCTCTTTGTCGACGGTCGCTTTGGGATCGAGGCCCTTCATCGCCAGACGGAAATCCCGCCAGGAATCCTGGCCCCAAGCGTAGTTTTGATTGATACCGGAGTAGACGGAAATGTCCTTGATTCTGTCCAAAACGTATTTCGCCGCCGCGACGTTATCCATGGTCGCATGCGGGTTGACGCGAAACACGTAATGCCGCGGCTTCTCCTCGAAAATGCGGGTCGTGCCGCAGATGTCGAGGAGGGTGAGCTGCTTCAATTCCTCGGCCACCGGCGTGACCGCGAGGCAACTGCCGGACGAGACGTAACCGACGACCACGTCGACGTGATCGCGTTCCACAAGATTGCGGAATTGGGTGACGACGTCGGCGGCGGAGCCGGCTTCGTCGACGAATTTGGCGTCGATCTTGGCGCCGCCGAGCCCGATCTGATTGTATGGAGCCGGTACCTTTCCGGCGTTGAGATTGTCGACCAGGAGTTCGGCGGCGTTATGATCCGGAATGCCGAACGGCGCGGCGGCCGGTCCGGTGAGGAAGGTCACGAAGCCGATCTTGACGGGCGTCGTGGGCTCTTCGGCGTGGACGCCGCCGGCCGCAAATGGCGACAAGCTGAGGGACAAACCGGCCACGAGAACAAATGTCGGGGGACACCCATGATGATGCATGGTCGCTCGCTCCCTGGAGGGGCCAAAAAATCCGGCACCCAACCAAACGCGCTTTTGACGACAGTTTCAACCAGTTTTGCGGGGCATGCCGCCGCGACAGTGAACTCGCATCAATAAATTTACGTGCGCATTTGCGCGCGCGGCTTTTGCTGGAATTTAGGCATCACCTCGGCGGCGAACAATTCCAGCGAAGCAAGCGCCTTCTCGGCGCCGTACCACGGCGGGAAATGCAGCATGATCGAGGCATTGCGCGCCATTGCCTGCAGTTCTTCGATCTTGGCGATCACGGTCGCCGGCGAGCCATGCAAAATAATGTCGCGGTTAAGCGCGTCGTAGTCGCGCGGCGTCGCGCCGACGGTGCCGAGATAACCCGACGCATGGCCGCTGCCGAAATGGGCAAGATTGCGCATGATCCCGGCCTCGCTGTCCCGCTTGGCCTTGACGTCGGTCTCGGCGACGTAGACCCAGCGCGCGACGTCGACGTGGCCGCGCGCCGGATTGGCGCGCAGCGCCTGCGGTGTCTCGGTCAGCAGCGCGCGATAGCCCGCGCTTTGCCGCGCCAGCTCGGCAAACGGCGTCCAGCTCGATAGAAAAAGCCCAAGACCCATGCGGGCGGCCATTCCGACCGAGCGGTCGGTCGCGCCGGCGAGAAAGATCGGCGGGTGCGGCTGTTGCAGCGCCTGCGGAAACACCTCGTACTGACCGTCCACTTTGAAGCTGAAACGATCGCCTTGGTGGTCGACGCGTTTATAGTGAAACAGTTCGAGCAGGAGCGGCAGCGCTTCCTCCTGAATGTCGCGGCGCGTGTCGAAGTCAATGCCGAAACCGTCGAATTCATACTTGCGATAGCCCGAACCGAGCCCGAGCGCGAAGCGCCCTTGACTCAAAATGTCGACGAAGGCGGTGTTCTCCGCGACCCGCAGCGGATTGGCGAGCGGCAGCGTGACCACCGCGGTGCCGATCTTGATGCGTTTGGTGAGCGCCGCGAGATAGCCGGCGTAGACGAACACATCCGGCATGATGCCGTATTCGTTGCTGAAGTGGTGCTCGGCGATCCAGGCATAATCGTAGCCGAGCTCGTCGGCGCGCAGGATTTGCCGCGTCACCCGCGCGTGCACGTCGCGATGGGGATAGGGCTCGGCCTCGGTGTCGGGATGCGACGTAAACAGAATGCCGAATTCCATAACTCCTCCCACGACCCGATTGAGGGCAGCGGGATTGATAGCAACAATACGCCGTCTTTGCGAGGCGCGACGCAATCACGCGCGATGACGATTTATTGGGCGGTGGCCGGCTGCTGGGATAAGCCTCGGACGAGGTCGGCGATGCGCGCGACCGAGCGGAAGTTCGCCGGCGTCATATCCCGCTCGGGGATTTTGATGGCGAATTCGGTCTCCACGGACAGCATGAGATTGACGAGGCCGAGCGAGGAGAGGCCGCTTGCGCGGAGATCGTCGTCGTGTCCGATGGCTCGCGCGACGGCTTGCTTGCTCATGATCCGGCGAACGAGCTGGGTGACGCGATCAGTCACGTCGGTGTTGGTGCGATCAAGCACGGCGAATACCCTCTTCAATCTTGGTGTTTTGTTGGAGCGTCCGACGCTCCTTGCATAGCGACGTCTGATTAACGGCCGGTAACGTTTATATCACACGAAGTGTTTGCGATTGGTAACCTTGATGCGAAAGAACAGCGGCAATTCCTGTCGATTGCCACAGCGTTTTGCAAAGTTTGGCAGTACCTCTTGCCCTAAGGTCGCGATCAAGTCCGATCGCGGATGAGGTATTCGTGAGCGCATCCATGACAGTGCGGCCGCGCGTTGCGGCTCGGAGCCTGATCGTTTCCGGGATTGTTCCGCATGCGGCGGGCGGGTCAAGTCTCGCGGCCCGCGCCGAGAAGGTCGCTGCGGTCGCGGCGAAACACGCCGCGGCGGTGGACCGCGAGTCGCGGTTCCCGGCGGAGGCGATCGCCGCCGCGCGCGCCGAGCGCCTCTTGGGCGCTGCCGTGCCGCGCGAGTTCGGCGGCGAGGGCGCGAGCATCGCCGACGTCGTCGACGTTTGTTACGTGCTCGGTCGCGCATGCGCTTCCACGGCGATGATTTACGCCATGCATCAGACCAAGGTCGCCTGCATCGCGCGGCATGGCCGCGGCAGCGCCTGGCATCAATTGCTGATGCGCCGAATCTGCAACGAGCAAATGCTGCTGGCGTCCTCGACCACCGAAGGCGAGCGGGGCGGCGATGTTCGCAACAGCTCAGCGCCGATCGAGCGGCGCGATTCGCGCATTGCGCTCCAAAGGCTAGCTACGGTTATTTCCTATGGCGAGGACGCCGACGGCATCGTCACCACCGCGCGGCGCTCTCGCGACGCGGGGAGCGCGGACCAGGTGTTGGTAGTTTTCCTCAAACAGGATTACACGCTCGAGCGGCAGCTCGGCTGGGACGCGCTCGGCATGCGTGGCACCTGCGGCGCTGGCTTCAAGCTTACCGCCTCTGGCGCGAGCGAACAGATCCTGCCCGAAAGCTACGACGAAATTCATGCGCGCACTATGATGCCGGTCGCGCACCTGATGTGGAGCGGCGCGTGGGCGGGCATCGCCGCCGCGGCCGCCGATCGCGCCCGTGCCTTCGTGCGCAAGGCGACCCAGCGCGCCGACGGCGAGCTGCCGCCCGGCGCCGCGCACCTGACGCGCGCCATCGGATCGCTGCAGAAGTTGCGAAACCTTGTCGCCGGCGCTTTGCAGCGCTTCGAACAGGCCGCAGACGATCCGGTTGCGCTTGAATCCGTCGACTTTCAGTCCGGCATGAACCTCCTCAAAGTGAACGCCTCCGAGCTCGCCGTCGCGACCGTGATGAGCGCGATGCAGGCCTGCGGGCTCGCGGGTTATCGTAACGACGGCGAGTTCAGCATTGGCCGCCACCTGCGCGACGTGCTGTCGTCCCCGGTCATGATCAGCAATGACCGCATCCTCGCTAATCTCGCCATGGCGTCGCTCTTGAGCGGCGCTCCGGCTTCGCTGCGCGACTAAAAACACCAAGAAAAATACCCAGAAAAAGTGAGGCGTTATTCCATGAACGTGGCATTCAAGGAACCGAAACCCCAGGCCCGCTCGCTCGACGCGCTTGCCGAGGCGCTGTTGTTGCCGTCGGGTATCGACGGCGTCTACGCGCGCACCGCTGCCTTCGAGGATGTAGTCAACGGCCTTGCCTCGTTCATCTCGCGCCACCGCGAGCCGGGTACGGAAGTGCTGCGTTTCCCGCCGGTGATGAGCCGCCGGCAATTGGAGAAATCGGGATACTTGAAGAGCTTCCCGCACTTTCTCGGCTGCGTGTGCTGCCTCAACAGCGCGGAAGCTGAGGTCAGGGAGGCCGTCGAGGCTTGCGAGGCCGGTGAAGATTGGACGCCGGCTTTATCGGCCGCCGATCTCGTGCTCACGCCGGCGGCCTGTTATCCGGTCTATCCGTTGGTCGCGAGCCGCGGCGAGGTGCCGGCCGCCGGATTGCTGTTCGACGTGGCCAGCGACTGCTTCCGGCGCGAACCGTCGCGCGACCTCGATCGCTTGCAGTCATTCCGTATGCGCGAATATGTCTGTGTCGGCACGCCGGAGCAGATCGATGAGTTCCGCCGGCGCTGGATGACGCGCGCGCAGGAACTCGCCGGGCAGTTGGGGCTGTCTTATCGCCTCGCTCAGGCCAGCGATGCGTTCTTCGGCCGCGGCGGTAAGCTCATGGCAATGAGTCAAATCGAGCAGGCGTTGAAATTCGAGCTGCTTGTGCCGGTGCGCTCGTCGGACGATCCGACGGCGTGCATGAGCTTCAACTATCACCGCGACCATTTCGGCACGGCCTGGAACCTGAGTAACGCCGCCGGCCAGGTGATGCATACCGGTTGCGTCGCCTTCGGCATGGATCGCCTGGCGCTGGCACTATTTGCCACGCATGGTCTGGAGACGGCGAGCTGGCCCGCGGCGGTGCGCGACGCGCTGGCAATGCGACGCGACTAGCCACGTCGGGCTTTGATCCCCCTCTTTTGAGGGGATTGCTGACAGCTATCGCTCTCCCTCAATCTCGTTCCGAAATGGACTGGAGGCGCTGGACCTGTGAAAGGGTCAATCGGGCGTTCCGGCCGGGGGACGATTGTTGCCAAGACGGTTTGCTGTGCTTCCGGAGTGGGAAGCGTGAGCGGTGGTCAGCGCTTGCATTTTGGCCCCAGCACGATTGCGTTGGTGCCGACCAATGCGTCACAATCTTTCGTCGCCGCCCGCGCGGGTCAGTGACGGCCATGCGTTGGGCGGATTCAAACGGTCGCCGCAACACGGTCCTTCTCAGCCGATAGAAGCAAGTGGTCAAGCGCCTCTGCGGGCGTTTTCCAATCAAGCGTCTTGCGGGGCCGGGAGTTGAGGGCGGCCGCTACGGCGGCAATCTCCTCGGCGCTGTTCATGCTGAGATCG
>Ga0182024_10010409_pt1 | contig 18939 bp, 18 predicted proteins | sample P32metaG_FD_120480 | JGI IMG/M metagenome (GOLD analysis project Ga0182024, IMG submission 120480) | Permafrost microbial communities from Stordalen Mire, Sweden - P3-2 metaG (Illumina Assembly) | ecosystem: Environmental > Terrestrial > Soil > Wetlands > Permafrost | place: Sweden: Stordalen... | reverse complement strand
CGACGACCTCTCCGCGCTGGTCTCGAGCCACGCGGTCAGCACGCGCTGCGGTCAGATCAGCGTGCCCTTCGCCACGCCCGTACCGCTGCTGGCGCTGCGCCTGCACACGAGCCCGGCGAACATCGTCGTGGGCCCGATCGCTCGCGGCACCTACCTCGCGACGGCAACCGCTGCGGTCCATCGCCAGTACGTGCTCGACCCGCACGACCCCCAGCGCAGCGGCACGGTCCCCCCCGGCTTTCGCCTGATCGCACACAACCGCTCGTGGCGCGCGTATTCGAGCTGCGGCTGATCGCGCGGGCGATCAACCGCCGTAGTGGACCGTGCACCCTCCGTCGAGGCCCGGCGTGCGGTGCCGCCGCTGGGCGGGGCTCCGGTCAGGGAACTCCCTCCGCGCCTGCCGGCACCCGCTTAAGGCTGCTTCCTTCCGGACCTGACCTAGTTCGCGGACCGACACCGCAGGGGACCCTGCCCATCAACGCCCCAGCCCGGCGGAGCGTGCCGCGCGACACGCCCCTCGGGAGGGAATTCGGCCCCGCTTGAGCGGATTGCGAGTTCAGGGCACCGCTAACTCCCCGCCTAGCACGGTCCGCAGAGCAGTCTAGTGGGCCGTCTCGAAACATTCCAATCGGTCAGTAGTCCCTCGGTGACCAGTAGGTACAGCGCCGCGAACTTGAGCACCCAGCCGATCGCGAACTTCTTGTAATCGGTGAAGGGGTCGCGTGCGGTGATCAGGATCGCGAACCGCAAGATCACCACCGCGACGTAGAGCAGGATCCCGACGACCAGGGCGCCGGCGCCCCGTCAGATGCCGGCCACCACCGCGCACGGCATGAAAGTTTCTGATCAAATATCAACGGTGCTGCGCCTGTTTGCCCACAGCGATCGATGACGAGTCGCGGATGACGACGCGCGTCGTGATCGAGGCGCGCACCGTCGGGCGCTCCGAGGTGACCGCGCCACGGATCGCGCTCGGTTGCGGAAACTTCGGCGGCGTCGGCTCCTCGCCCGAGTTCTTCGGCCAGGGCCTCGACGAGGCCCAGGCGTTTGCGGTCATGGACGCGGCCTGGGATCTGGGGATCAACCATTTCGATACCGCCGACGCATACGGCGGCGGACGCAGCGAAACGACGATCGGCAACTGGATCCGTGCGCGCGGGCGCAGCCCGCTGCTGACGACCAAGACCTACAACCCGATGGAGTCCGGAGGCGACCGCGGCCTCGCCCCCGAACGCATGACGCGTCAGCTGCACTCGAGCCTCGAACGCCTCGGCGTCGAGCAGATCGACATCTACATGACCCACGACTTCGACGCCGACGTCGCGGCGACCGCCGTCGTCGAGACGCTGGAGCGCTTCCGCTCGCAGGGGCTGATCCGCGCCATCGGCGTCAGCAACTACGACCCCACCCAGCTGCGCGGAACGCTCGAGGAGGGGCACGTCGATGCGATCCAGAACTCCTACTCGCTGCTGGTCCGCGATGACGAGGCGGAGCTGCTGCCGCTGTGTGCTCGCGAGCAGGTCAGCTACACCGTCTACAGCCCGCTCGCGGGCGGCTGGCTGACCGGCAAGTACCGCCGCGGCGCGCCCTTCCCGGCCGGCTCGCGGATGACGCAACGCCCGGACGGCTATGCCGCGTTCGTCAGCGACCGGGTGTTCGACGGGCTCGAGCGCCTCGAGGAGATCGCCGCGGAGCGCGAGATCTCGATGGCCGGGCTCTCGCTGAGCTGGCTGCTCGCGAATCCCGACGTCGACGCCCTCGTCGTCGGGCCGATGCATCCCCGCCAGCTCGAGCCCGTCCGCGAGGCGCTCGCCAAACCGCTCGCGCCCAACGAGCGCGAGGCGCTCGGGAGGCTGTTCTGATGGCGGCGATCATTCTCAGCGAGGCCGAGGTGACAGAGCACCTCTCGATGCCCGACTGCATCGAGGCGATGGCCGAGGTCCTCGGCGTGCTCGCCCGCGCGGAGGCGGAGATGCCTCTGCGCTCGGTGCTTCGGGGCAGCGGCTCGTCGGGGTTTCTCGGCTTGATGCCCGCCTATCGCGGGGGCGAGCGACCGGTGTACAGCCTCAAGGCGGTCTGCATCTTCCCCGCCAACCCGGCCCTCGGGCTCGACGCCCACCAGGGGACCGTGACGCTGTTCGACGGCGAGACCGGTCGCCCCACCGCGATCCTCAACGCGTCGGCGCTGACCTCGATCCGTACCGCTGCAGTGACCGCGCTGGCGACGCGGTTGCTGGCGCGCGCCGACGCTGACGAGCTTGCGATTATCGGCTCCGGCGTGCAGGCCCAGGCACACCTGCGCTCGCTGATGCTGGTGCGGCCGTTCACCGCGGTGCGAATCTACTCGCCCAACGCCGAGCACCTGCGGAGCTTCGTGGCGGCCGCGGCGCAGCAGTACGCCGGCATCAGCGTCGAGGCGGCGCCAAGCGCGCGCGACGCGGTCAGCGGCGCCGATGTCGTCGTCACCGCCACGAACTCCGCGACGCCGGTGATCGAGCGCGACTGGCTGGCGCCCGGCGCGCACCTCAACGCGATCGGCGCGAGCAGCCCCGCCTGGCGCGAGCTCGATGTCGCGACGGTCGCCGCCGCCGAGTTCTTCGCCGACAGCCGCGAGTCCGCGGCGAACGAGGCCGGCGACTACCGTCTCGCGCTCAGCGAGGGGGCCATCTCCGGGCCCGACCACATCCTGGCAGAGCTCGGCGAGGTCGTAATCGGCGCGCGGCCGGGCCGCAGCGGCCCCGCCGCGCTGACCGTCTTTCGCTCGCTCGGGCTCGCCGTCGAGGATCTCGCCGCGGCCGAGCTGGCAGTTACCCGCGCGCGGCGCGCGGGCGCCGGCGTCGAGGTCGAGCTGTGATCGCGATCGAGCAGATCGAGAAGGCCCGCGATCGCATCGCCGGCGACGCGGTGCGCACGCCGCTGGTGCGGCTGCACGTCGCCGACGCACCGTGCGAGATCTGGTGCAAGCTCGAGCCGCTGCAGCCGGTCAACTCGTTCAAGATCCGCGGTGCGGCCAACTGCGTGCGCAGCGCCGATCCGGCGGAGCTGCGGCACGGCCTCGTCACGGTCAGCGCCGGCAACATGGCCCAGGGCGTCGCCTGGATCGCCCGCGAACTCGGCCTGCCGGCGACGATCGCCGTGCCCGACAGCGCGCCGGCCACGAAGCTCGCGGCGATCGCGCGGCTGGGCGGCACGGTGCTGAAGCTGCCGTACGCGGACTGGTGGCAGGCGATGATGGACGGGGCCGTGAGCGGCGTCGACGGCTTCTTCGTGCACCCGGTCTCCGATGCGGCCGTGATGGCCGGCAACGGGACGATCGGCCTGGAGATCCTCGAGGACCTGCCCGACGTCGACGCCGTCGTGATCCCCTGCGGCGGCGGAGGGCTGACGGCCGGGATCGCCAGCGCGTTGCGCGCCCGGCGGCCGCAGACGAAGGTCTACAGCGTCGAGCCCGAGACGGCAGCCGCGCTGGCGGCTGCGCGCGCGGCCGGCGAGCCGACCGAGATCGACTATCGACCGTCGTTCGTCGACGGCGCCGGCAGCCGCAAGGTGCTCTCCGAGATGTGGCCGCAGGTGGCGCCGTTGATCGACGATGCGCTTGTCGCGACGCTCGAGGAGACCGCGGCTGCCGTTCGCCTGCTGGCCGAGCGCGTGCGGGTGATCGCAGAGGGCGCCGGCGCCCTCGCAATCGCGGCGGCGCTGGCCGGCCGCGCCGGCACCGGCAAGGTCGTCGCGGTCGTCTCGGGCGGCAACCTCGACTTCGCAACGCTCGCCCGCATCCTCAATGGAGAGACACCGACATGAGCAATCCGACCGAACCTGACGAGGATTACGCGACCCCGCTGCTGGCCGGCGGCGGCGCAAGCGATTACGAGCGCTATCTGCGCACCGACGAGCTGCTTGCGCTGCAGAAGACGCCGGAGGACTGGACTCACCGCGACGAGCTGCTGTTCACGACCGTCCACCAGACCTCCGAGCTGTGGCTGAAGCTCGCGAGCACCGAGGTCGAGGAGGCCGCCCGGCTGATGGAGGGCGGCGAGGTCTCGCCCGCGATACGCCTGCTGCGCCGCGCGGTCCTCGCGCTCGACTACGTGACCGGCTCGCTCGAGATGCTCGAGAAGATGTCGCCCTGGGAGTACCAGCAGATCCGCGTCGTGCTCGGCCACGGCAGCGGCTTTGACTCGCCGGGCTTTCGCGCCGTCGCCGCCGCGACACGGCGCGCCGGCCGCTCCTTCTACGGCCTCGTCGAGGCGGCCGGGCTCGAGCTCGTCGAGCTGTATCAGCGCGGCCGCGAGTTCGAGCAGCTCTACCAGACCGCCGAGGCGCTCACCGACTGGGACGAGCGCATCTGGATCTGGCGCTTCCGCCATTACGCCACCGTCGCGCGCAACCTCGGCGAGGACACCACGGGAACGCAGGGAACACCGGTGCAGGTGCTGGGAAAGCTGATTGCCCAGCGTCAGCTCCCGGAGCTGTGGAAGGCGCGCGCCGTGCTGGTCGAGCGTTTCGACGCGCAGGAGCCCCCGCCGGCATGAGCCGCGCGCGGCAGACAACTGCAATCGCGAGCGGCGGGCGGCAGCGATCGCCCACTCGCTCGCCGTACACGGAGGACACCGATGGCCGCACTGACGCTTGACCCAACCGCCGTACGCCGGCGCTTCAGCTCGTTGCAGAGCGGCTTTGCATTCCTCGATGCGCCGGGCGGGAGCCAGGTGCCGGACTCGGTCGGGGAAGCGATCGCTCGCTGCCTGCGCGAGGCCAGCGCCAACATGGGGGCGTCCTACGAGACGAGCCGGCGCGTCGCGGTGATCGTCGGCGAAGCCGAGTCGAAGGCGGCTGCGTTTCTCGGCTGCGAGGCCAGCGAGGTGATCTTCGGAGCGAACATGACCTCGCTCAACTTCACCCTTTCGCGCACCGCCGGCCGCGAGTTCGTGGCCGGGGACGAGATCCTCGTCTCCTCGCTCGACCACGACGGCGGTGTCGCGCCGTGGCTTGAGCTCGCCCACGACAAGGACCTGCGCGTGCAGCACATCGAGCTGCGCCCCGACACGACGCTCGACTACGACGACCTCGCCGCCAAGCTCACCGAGCGCACGCGCGTCGTGGCCTTCGCCTGGGCGTCCAACGCGATCGGCACGGTCGTCGACGCGGCGCGGGTCTGCGAGCTGGCGCACAGCGTCGGCGCGCTCGCCTGGGTCGACGCCGTGCACTACGCGGCGCACGAGCCGATCGACGTCGCGGCGATCGGCGCCGACGTGCTGCTGTGCTCGCCCTACAAGTTCTGCGGTCCCCATCTCGGCATCGCCTACGGACGCACCGCGCTGCTCGAGTCCTGGCGACCGTATAAGGCCCGGCCTGCGCCGAGCAGTCCGCTCGGCCGCCGCTTCGAGACCGGGACGCTGGCCTACGAGCTGCTCGCCGGCTTCAACGCGACGATCGACTACCTCGGCGAGATCGGCGGCATGGACGCGATCGTCCCCTACGAGCGCGCGCTCGGCGAGCGCTTCCTCGACACGCTGCCCGACAGCGTCTCCGTCTACGGCCTGCCGACGCTCGAGGGCCGCGTGCCGACGTTCCTCGTCAACGTGCAGGGCGCCCCCGCGGCCGAGGTCGCGACGCGACTCGGTGAACGCGGAGTCGGCGTCTGGGCTCACAACACGTGGTATTCGCTGAACCTCTACCAGCGTCTCGGCTACGAGGCAGACGCGATCCGGGTCGGCTTCATCCACTACAACACGGCCGACGAGGTGGACCGGCTGGTCAGCGAACTGGCCGCGGCGGGACCGCGCTAGTGCGATCGGTGAAATCGACGGGAGGGCAGCGTGGCAATTAAGATAGTCCGCAGCGCAGAGGCGAGCTGGAGTGGCACCGTTCCGGATGGCGGCGGGCGGCTCGCACTCGGCAGCGGCGCCTTCGAAGGACCGTTCACGCTGCGCGCACGCGTCGAGGACGGCCAGCGCGGCGCGAACCCCGAGGAGCTGATCGGCCTCGGCCATGCGGGCTGCTTCACGATGTCGCTCGCCGACCTGCTGAGCACCGAGGGCCACCCTCCGGACCAGCTTGCCACCACCGCGCGCGTACATCTCGACCAGACCGACACCGGCTGGGCGATCACGCAGATCGAGCTGCACACGACCGGCAGCGTGCCGGGAGTCGACGCCGCGACCTTCGAGCGCCTGGCCGAGCAGGCGAAGGCGACCTGCCCGGTGTCGCGCGCGCTCGCCGGAACCGAGATCACGCTGGACGCCACGCTCGACCCCAACCGGCGCGAAACACCGTGAAAGGCGCTACCGTCGAAGCCGACGCTGGCAGCCTGTTGCTCGCACACGGGCGTCGTTGTGGGGTTTTCACGGTCATCAAGGGAAGGCGGCGTAACCGTTGCTATCGGGGTGCATCCTCGACCCCGCCGGGGGGTCGAGCCTATGAGCGGCCTGGTCCGTGACGCCACCGACGCGCCCGAACGGCGGGCGCCGAGCGACGCCCTCGCCGTGCGCGAGGTGATCGACGACTCGGTCGGCTGCTCGCAGTTCTCGCTGCGCCTGCTGCGAGCCGAGCCTGGCTGCGCCGCGGCGCGCGATACGGGCGCGGCGGAGGAGCTGTTGTTCGTCATCAGCGGGCACGGCCGGCTGACCGCGGCCGACGGCGAGCACGATCTCGAGCCGGAGGCCGGCGCGCTGCTTGGCGACGGCGAGCGCTACGAGCTCGCCAACGACGGGTCGCAGGACCTGCTGATCGTGGCCGTCGCGCTGCACGAGCCGCTGCCCGGCGAGGCCGCCTCGCAGACCCGGCTCTCCCGACTCGCCGACCAGGCGCCACAGTCGGCCACCGGTGAGCGCCAGTTCCGGATCGTCTTCGACCCGGGCAGCGGATGCCCCTCGGCCACGCAGTTCGTCGGCTACATCCCGGTCGGCGCCGCACCGCCTCACTACCACCTCTATGACGAGGTCATCTACGTGCTCGAGGGCGACGGCGTGATGCACATGAACGCAGAGCAGGCACCCCTGCAGGCGGGCTCGTGCATCCATCTGCCGGCGCGCAAGGTCCACACCCTCGCGAACAGCGGGCCGGGCACGATGCGCGTGCTCGGGGTCTTTCGCCCGGCCGGCTCGCCGGCAGCAGCCTTCTATCCAGACGGAACGCCGGCCTACCCGGCGGACTCGCAGCAAACCGCATCAGTGTCAACGTGACCCGATTTCTCACACAACCAGGAAGGACTCACATGAAGGTACGTCGTTTGTTTATCGGCGCGCTGGGGGTGATGGCGCTCGCATCGGTGACGGTGTTCGGTGCCAGCAGCTCCGCGGCGAGCGCCGGATCTAGCGCCAAGGCCGCGAAGGCCGCCTGCAAGGGGAGCATCGCCATCGAGGCGCCGTTCGCCACAGGTCCCGCGATCCCGCAGGGCCTCGAGCAGCTGCACTTCGCGGAGCTCGCGGTAGCGATGTTCAACAAGGCCAACGGCACGAGCTTCACGCTGGGCCAGGACGACACCGGGCTGAACCCGGCGCTGGCGACGACCAGGACCAACGCGATCATCGCGTCCAAGGCGCTTGCCGTCGTCGGACCCTCGGGCAGCCAGGAGGTCGAGGCGGTCGGTCCGCTGCTCGCAGCGGCCGGAATGGCAGCGGTCTCGCCTTCGGCGACACTGCCGGCGCTCACCACCAGCGGCGCCAACAAGACGTTCTTCCGGGTCGTCCCGGACGACAACGTTCAGGGCCCCGATGATGCCCACTACATCATCAAGCACAAGCTCGCTCCGGCGGGGTCGACGATTCTGATCATCGACGATCAGGAGGCGTACTCCCAGGGCATCACCGCGGTGATGATCCCGATCCTGCAGGCAGCCGGCTTCACTGTGAACCACCAGAGCTACAACGGCGCCGACACCGGCGCCACGCTGAACAGCGACATGTCGTCGCTGGTCACCTCGCAGGTGACCGCCACCACCAAGGTCATCATTCTGCCGTGGCAGAGCGGTGGCAACGCCGAGCTGTTCGCCCAGACCCTGGCACAGCAGGGCAAGACCGCGACCCTGTTCGGCACGGACGGCACGAACTCGCCGTCGCAGTTCGTCGCTCCGGGGACATACGTCTCCGCGTTCGGACCCGACATCTCAACCAACAAGAGCGCGCTCGACAAGTCGCTCGTCAAGGGTGTCGCCAAGTACGGCCCGTACGGCCCCTTCGGCGTCCCGACCTGGGAGGCCACGACGATCGTGCTGGACGCGATCGACTCGGTTTGCAAGGCCGGCAAGACGCCGAGCCGCGCGAACGTGCTCGCCGCGGTCCGCAAGACCAACATCCCCGCATCGCAGTCCGACCTCGGCCTGCCCGTCAAGTTCGCGCCGAACGGCAACCTCGCCGGCTCGCCGGGCTTCCTGTTCCACATCAACGCCAAGGGCAAGTACGTCGAGATCCCCGACAAGTAGTCAGCAGTTAGTGCATCACCTGTAGGCGCCCACCGCCGCCGCCCACCAACAGGGTGGGCGGCGGCGAGGCGTCGCTTGCCGTAGCCTGCGGACCGCACGTGCAGATCTTCATCCAAACGCTCGTCTCCGGAATCGTCACCGGCTGCCTCTATGCGCTGATCGCGCTCGGCTACTCGATGGTCTACGGGGTCTTGAAGCTGCTCAACTTCGCGCACGGCGACCTGTACATGATCGGTGCCTTCGTCGGCTACTTCTCGATCCAGTGGTTCGGCGGCGCGGCCGCGCTCGTGATCCCGGTACCGCTGCTTGTGATCTTCATGTTCCTGGTCGCCGGACTCGGCGTCGGCGCGCTCGGAGTCGCGATCGAGCGCTTCGCCTACCGACCGCTGCGCAACGCTCCGCGCATCGCGCCGCTGATCACGGCGCTCGGCATCTCGTTCATCCTCGAGGACTCGGTGCTGCTGCTGTTCGGCGGCTTCCAGCGCAGCTACGACACGCCGGCGTTCATCCCCTTCACGCAGGCGATCCACATCGACGGCGTGAACATCGACTCCGTCCAGATCATGGTCGTCGTGGTCAGCGTCGCGATGATGTACGGCCTCACCCAACTCGTCAACCGAACGCTGTTCGGCAAGTCGATGCGAGCGGTTGCCTCGGATCGCGAGGCTGCCGAGATGCTCGGCATCAACGTCGACCGCACGATCGCCCTCACCTTCTTCATCGGCTCGGCGATGGCCGGCGTCGCCGGTGTGATGGCCGGCCTCGCCAATGAGCAAATCACCAACATCATCGGCTTCCTTGCCGGCCTGAAGGCCTTCACGGCGGCCGTGGTCGGCGGCATCGGAAGCATCCCCGGCGCGATGATCGGCGGCCTGGTGATCGGCCTGTGCGAGGCGTTCTCGAGCAGCTACGTCTCCTCGCAGTACTCGGACCTGATCGTGTTCGCGATCCTGATCGCGACGATGCTCATCCGGCCGCAGGGCGTGTTCGGACAGCCGCCGCTCCAGAAGGTCTGAGATGGCACCGATCGGCGTCGATGAGTGGGTGGCGCGCTCGGGCGACCGTCGCGAGGAGTCGCGTTGGCGGGCTCTGCTGACGCGAGTCGACGAGCGGGTGGGCTGGTGGCCGCGGCTCGGGATCCTCGCGCTCGTCGGCTTCATCTACGGCCACCTCGGCCTCAACGTCAACGAACAGGATGTCGCGTTCAACGCCGTCCTGTACGCGATCCTCGCGCTGGGCCTCAACATCGTGGTCGGCTGGGCCGGGCTGCTCGACCTCGGCTACATCGCCTTCTTCGGGCTCGGCGCCTACGGCTACGCGCTGTTCTCCTCGCACGCGTTCGGCAGCCTCGTGCTCGACACCGGTGGCGTGCACCTGCCCGCGGTCGCGACGATCCCGATCGTGCTCGTGGCCGCCGGGATCGTCGGTGTCGCGGTCGGCCTGGTGGCCCTTCGGCTCTCGGGCGACTACCTCGCGATCGTGACGTTGTTTCTCGGCCAGGCCTTCGCGGAAGTGGTCAACAACGTCGATCCGAGCGTGCTCGGCGGCTCCAATGGGCTCTTCGCGCTCGACCGCTTCCACAGCTTCGGCGGGCAGATCACCTCGACGCTCGGCTACTACTACGTCGCGGTCATCGTGCTGATCGTGCTGATGGCCGCGCTGCACATGCTCGACCGCTCGCGCACCGGGCGAGCGTGGCGGGCGGTGCGCGACGACCCGCTCGCCGCCCAGGTCATGACGATCCCCGTCAACGCCGTCAAGGTCATGGCATTCAGCTTCGGTGCGATCGTCGCGGCGCTCGCCGGCACGATCTTCGCCGCACAGCAGGACAGCGTCTTCGCCACGAACTTCAGCGCCAACGTTCTGATCCTGATCTATGCCTGTCTCGTGCTCGGCGGTGCCGGTGGCATCGCCGGGGCGGTGCTGGGCGGCATCGTGGTGACCGTGGCGCAGGACCTGCTCACGAGCCCGCTCGACTCGGCGTATCTGTTCTACGGGCTGATCCTGATCGTGCTGTTCGCGCGCGTGCGACCGTGGCGCTACCTCGCCGCGGTGATCCCCGCGATCGTCGGGCTGGGGTTCGCCGCGCACGCGATCGTGGGGGCGATCTCGCACACGGCGGTCGCCGGATCGCCGGGCAGCGTCGGCTGGATCGGCTCCGCTCTGCGTCACTACGTGATCGTGCCGGCCAACTCACTGACCTACGGCAACATCCTCTACGTCGTGATGATCGTCGCGCTGATCGCGGTCGTTCAGCTCAAGGGCGTTCGCCGCCTGATCGCCGTGGTGCCGACCGTGTACATCGCGATCTGCTGCTGGGAGGCACGGCTCACGGTCGATCCCGGCATCACGGCCCAGATCATGATCGGAGCGATCCTGATCGTCATCATGGGCGCCCGGCCGCAGGGCCTGCTCGGCACGCGTCGCGTCGAGATCGTCTGATGGCCAGCCTGCTCGAGCTCGACCATGTCTCTCACGCATTCGGCGGCCTGCGCGCGCTGCACGAACTCGACCTGAACGTCGCCGAGCACGAGATCGTCAGCGTGATCGGCCCGAATGGCGCCGGCAAGACGACGCTGTTCAACGTGATCACCGGTATCTACAAGCCCGGTGGCGACATCCGCTTCGACGGCAAGAGCATCGTCGGGCGCCCTCCGCACCGGATCACGCAGATGGGGATCGCCCGGACCTTCCAGAGCCTGCGGCTGTTCCTCAACATGACCGTCAAGGAGAACGTCAAGGCGGCGACCTACGGCGGCACGCACGCCACGCCCCTCGAGTCGATGCTGCGCCTGCCCCGCGCGCGGCGCGAGGAGCGCGAGGTCGAGGAGCGCGCCAATGACGTGCTCGGCTTCTTCGGGCAGCGGCTTCAGGGTTACCGTCACGACCAGCCCGCCTACTCCCTCTCCTACGCGAACCGGCGGCGCCTTGAGATCGCTCGCGCGATGGCGACCGGCGCTCGCCTGCTGCTGCTCGATGAGCCGGCGGCGGGGATGAACCCGAACGAGACCCACGAGATCACCGAGCTGATCGGCCGCCTGCGCACCGAGCGCGGTTACACGATCCTCGTGATCGAGCACGACATGCACGTCGTCGAGGGCATCTCGGATCGCGTTGTCGCCCTCGATCACGGTGAGAAGCTCACCGAGGGCACCTTCCACGAGGTCGCGAATCATCCCGAGGTGATCGAGGCTTACCTCGGTCGCAACCCGGAGGCGCTGCAGAAGTGAGCTCGCCCGGCCACAACGGTCCGTTGCTGCTCCAGCTCGACGACGTCACCACCTACTACGGGCAGATGCGCATCCTCGAGGGCATCTCGCTGCAGGTGGCCGCCGGTGAGCTCGTCTGCCTGCTCGGCGGCAACGCATCGGGAAAGTCGACGACGCTGAAGACGATCCTCGGCATCGTGCGGCCGCGCAGCGGCCGCGTGCTGATCGACGGCGAAGAGGTCAATAATCTGGGCGTCTCGCAACGGATCGGCCGAGGGCTCGCGATCGTGCCCGAGAACCGCCGCCTGTTCGGCCAGCTGACGGTGCGCGAGAACCTCGAGCTCGGAGCGACGCTGCGCAAGGGCCAGGATCTCACCGCGGATTACGACCGCGTCTATCAGCTCTTCCCGCGCGTGCAAGAGCGCCTCACCCAGCTCGCCGGCACACTCTCCGGCGGCGAGCAGCAGATGGTGGCGATCGGCCGCGCCCTGATGTCGCGTCCGCGGCTGCTGCTGATGGACGAGCCGTCGATGGGCCTGTCACCCGCTCTCGTGCAGCAGAACTTCCAGATCATCAAGCAGGTCAACGAGACCGGCGTCGCGATGCTGATGGTCGAGCAGAACGCGAACATGGCACTCAGCATCGCCCACCGCGGCTACGTGCTGGCGACCGGCGAGCTGGTCCTCGCCGACACCGCCGAGAACCTGCTGGCCAGCGAGGATCTCAAGCGCGCCTACCTCGGCCGCTGACCGGCAGCCGTTTGCGTCCGGCGCGTCGCCGAGCGCGAGAGTGCAGTTCACGCGCCGCGCGCCGCCGCGGCGGGCCGGTGCGTCAGCCGCCGCGCGCCGCCGCGACCGATGCGGGGACACCCAGCGCATCGGCACACCCGCCGACGAGGCACGCCAGCGAATCGACGACATCCGCGTCCACGCTCTCGAGTAGCCCGCAGATGTCGGTGCAACCGAGCACGACGCTCGCCTGCGGACGGCGCGCGCGTTCCACGAGCCGGCCCAGTTCCGCGGCGCCGGGCGGCGGTCCCTCGACGGCGCGCACGATCAGGGCCGCCAGTTCCGGGCGCAGTTCGCTCGGCGGTGCCAGGATCTCGACGCCGTGACCTTCGTAGATGCCGGCCGCCTGTGTCGCGTCGGTAGCGAGCAGCACCGCCGTACGATGGCTCGAGGCGCGCACAGCCGCCACCGTGGCGGCGATCATGTCGATGAACGGCACGCTACGTCGCTCTGCCTGGCGAGCGGCCACGGCCTGAAGTGAGTTGCACGGCATCGCGATCACGGTGGCGCGGGCGTCCAAGAGCCTGTCAATGGCCTGCGCCACCAGTCGCTCGGCTTCCATTGCCGCGTCGCCGTCGGGCCCGCCGCCAACGAACGCCTGCTCGAGGGCGTCACTGAACGGCAGGTTCCACAGCACGATCTGCGGCAGCGCGCCGCTCGCCTCGCGCACCCGCATCGCGACGTCGCTGTACAGGCGTGCCGCCGCACCCACACCGGCACCGCCGATTATTCCCAGGGTCGGCGTGTCGGCTGGCTCGCTCACCGACCGGCTCCACTCAGCCTGGGCACCACAGCGACGCTCGGCACAACACCCGCCCTCCCGATCGCGCAACCACGCGGCCGAGCCGCGTGTCGATGCAAGCGCGATGACAATACACGATCGAATGCCGCGTCCACCGAAGGCACCGGACGGGGCGGCTCGCGGCCGACACCCAGCGCGGCGCCGGATCGTGCCGCTCGAGCGCTGACGTACAATCGGCCCCCTCGGGCGCGTAGCTCAGTGGGAGAGCGCTCGCTTCACACGCGAGAGGTCGCTGGTTCGAAACCAGCCGTGCCCATGAGGAACTGCCTGCTAATTGGCGATTTTAGTCGTCAACCGAAATCGCCTGAAAGTTCAGCCCAGGTGCTTATTTCGGCCAGTGGCCCATTCAGTGGCCCATTGACGGTTCGCGTGAGCTGCCGGCTCGGCGTGCGCTGCTCAGGTTCGTCGGCGAATCGCATGACGTTCCACACGGCCTGCTCGTCGAGGTAGCGACGTGTCGCGACCTGCTGATAGACCTGGAAAGTGAGCGCCGGTTGGTGTGGCTGCGTGACGAGAGTGTCTGTGTATGCTGCATACATGCAGGTGGCGAACACCCTCGGGGCGCTGACCCTGGCCCTGCACGACCGGATCACGCGCGCGTTCGTCGAGCGAACGGGGAGCGGACCCTCCGGTGCGAGCGCGTTGGCTTCGCTGTACGTGCGCGGCCCGATGAACATCGAGGCGTTGCGGCGCATCCTCGGCATCACTCACTCGGCCTGCGTGCGTCTGGCTGATCACCTCGAAGCGGCCACACTGGTGCGTCGTGGCTCATCCGCGGCGGACCTAAGGGTCGTCGAATTGGAGCTGACGGGCGCCGGCGAGGACGCGGCCCGCGAGCTCCTCAGCGCTCGTGCCGACACCATCGCCTTAGCGATGGCGCCGCTCTCGCCACGCGAGCGCACCCAGCTTGAGCGCCTGGTCACCAAGATGTTGGGCGCGCTGACCGCCGATCGAGCGAGCGCGCGACACATCTGCCGGCTGTGCGACCACGACGCCTGCGGACACGACCACCCGTGCCCGGTCGACGCCGCAGCCACGGCGCTCGGCCAATGACCGCGGCGCTCGATCACCGCTTTGGGCCCTTCGACGGCGGCGTGTGGCTGAACTGCGCCCACCAAGGCCCGCTCCCGCACCCCGCACGCGACGCCGCATTGGACGCCGTGGCAGCGAAGGTGACACCGGCGGTGATGACCGATGAATCGTTCACCGACGTGCCCGCACGTCTACGCGGCGCGCTGGCACGGCTGATCGGCGCAAGCGCTGACGATGTCCTGCTCGCCAACAGCACCAGCTACACGCTCAACGTCGTCGCCCAGGGACTCTCGTGGCGAGCGGGCGATGAGGTCGTCTGCGTGGACGGCGACTTCCCGGCCACCGTCGTGCCGTGGCGGGCCCTGGAGAACAAGGGCGTCCGGATCAAACTGATCGGCGACGGCGACGCCAGGATCGACGCCCACACGGTCGCCGCAGCGATCGGGCCGCGTACGCGAGTGGTCTGCCTGAGCTGGGTGTTCTCGTTCTTCGGCCACGCGGTCGACATCGCATCGATCGCGCGCGCGACTCGAGAGCGCGACGTGTGGTGCGTGATCAACGCCTCCCAAGCGATCGGCGCACGCCCGCTCGATGTCGGGGGCCTAGACATTGACGCGCTGGCCTGCTGCGGCTTCAAGTGGCTCTGCGGGCCCTACGCCACCGGCTTCGGCTGGCTGCGCCCGGATCTGCGCGCACAACTCGACTATCCACAGCCGCACTGGCTACGCGCGCAGAGCGCCCGCGGCCTCAACCGCGCGCTCGACTACACGCTGCCCGACGAAACGGCCGCATCGGCGTTCGATGTCTTCTGCAACGCCAACTTCTTCAACTTTGCGCCGCTCGCCGCCGCGGTGGAAATGCTCGGCGACATCGGGATCGAACGGATCGCGGCGCACGACCAACAGCTCATCGACGAACTGATCGAAAGTCTCAACAGATCGAAATACAAGGTGCTCAGCCCACGCTCCGGCGACCAACGCTCGACACTCGTTTACCTCAGCCACCAAGACCCCGCGGCCAACGAACGCGTCGCGCAGGGACTCAAACAACGCCGCGTCAGCATCGCGCAGCGAGAAGGCAGACTCCGCGTCGCCCCGCACCTCTACAACAGCAGCAACGACATCACGCGACTAACCGAGGCCCTCAGCGAACTGGGGTGAACGGGGGCTCGGACGACTGACGCCACCGATACGGACAAACAGGCAGGCTGCGAGCGACGCGCCGAATCCGGCTCGCACTCTCCGGGAGACGCGGTAGTCCCATATCGGTCGGACGCGATCGCTGCTAATCGTCCGTTCCGGGCGTCGGGCCGGGAGCGGGTGCGGCGCTCGCATCCTGGCGGGAGCGGGGCGCGTGTTGAAGACGTCCCGCGAAGCCGTGTGGCTCAGTCGTCCCTTTCGGAGTATGACGGGTCGTCCCCCGATGGACGTGGGTGCCTATGTGGTCGGGCTCGTCGATACTGCGTCGCGTGACCGATCGGTGGAGCGTCCGTGCTGTGACGGCGAATGGGTTGCGGTTTGGTGTTCTAGAGCTGGGCAGCGGTCCGCTCGCGTTGTGCCTGCACGGGTTTCCTGACTCGGCTCGCACATGGCGGTATTTGCTGCCGGCGTTGGCTGACGGGGGTTTTCACGCGGTGGCGCCGTTCATGCGCGGGTATGCGCCGACCGAGATCCCGGCGGACGGCTGCTTTCGGGTCGGCGCGCTCGTCGCCGATGCGGTCGGACTGCACGACGCGCTGGACGGTGACGATCAGGCCGTTCTGATCGGCCATGACTGGGGCGCCGAGGCGGCATATGGCGCCGCCGTGTTCGCTGCGGATCGCTGGCGGCGGCTGGTGACGCTCGCCGTTCCGCCGCTCGCGCTCGACGCCAAGATCTTCACCGACTACGATCAGCTAAAGCGCTTCTTCTACTTGTTCTTCCTGAAGACAGCGCTCGCGGAGTCGGTGCTCGCCGCCGATGACATGGCGTTCCTTGACCGGTTGTGGCAGGACTGGTCCCCCGGTTACGACGCACACGATGATCTGCGCAACGTCAAGCAGTGTCTTCGTGACGAGCGCAACCTCGCAGCGGCCATCGCGTATTACCGAACCGACGAGCCAGGGCTCTACAACTTCCGCGCAGACGGTATGTACGCGGAAGAGGAGGCGGCGCTGGGAAACCCTCCGCCCCAGCCGACCCTCTACCTGCATGGGGATCACGATGGCTGCATCGATCTCGCGCTTGTGGCGGATGCCGAGCGCCACCTAGCGGCCGGGTCGCGTATGAAGGTCATCGAGAGCGCTGGTCACTTCCCGCACCTCGAACAGCCGGCAGCGGTGAACGATCAGATTCTCGCGTGGATCAGCGCGTGACCGGTGAGCTGCGACCTATCCGTGGGTCGGCCGCGGATCTTGCATCACTTGAGCCGTTCTGGGTCGCAGTCCACCACCAACACATCGATTCGATGCCGCCAGCTTGCCCCGTATGTCGATGACGCGCCGACATGGGCACATCGCGCCATGCTCTACCGCGAGCTGCTAGACAAGACCGGAACGATCCTTCTGCTCGCAGAGGTCGCCGGAAGGCGAGTCGGTTACGGCCTCGCGCACATCCACGAGTCCGAGGACACTTGGATCGCCGATACATGGGTCACGGGACCAAAGATCGGCGAGATCGAATCGGTCAGCGTCTTGCCCGATTACCGCAGCCAGGGCATTGGCACCCGCCTGCTCGACAGGCTGGAGCAAGAACTCGCTGACGCCGGCGCCACAGATCTAATCCTTGGCACGCTGCCCGGCAACGCGGCCGCAATCCGCATATACGAGCGACGCGGCTTCCAATCGACTTGGCTCTACATGTCCCGATTTGCGGGCCGACCCGAACCGCGCAACCAGTGACCGGCGTGTCCGATCTTCCGGGAGAGTTCGCGGTGGAGACGACATGCCCGCTTCGGAGAATCGTTGGCCGCGCCGCCTTGAAGTCATAGCCTGCCACGTATCCAGGGTCGAGATGCTCAGCTCCGGCGTGTTCGAACTCGTCGACCGCCCAGGATCCTCTGATCGCTTCCACGACACGGATCATGCCAGGCGTGGTCCCGCTCCCCACCGGTTCCGCTCTCGGGCGAATGGGAGCGTCCAGCCTGGCTACGGCGGGTTCTCGCTCCGGACGAGCAACGGTCTAGCCGGCGCGGGCTTTGACCCGACGGAGGACGTCGAGTCCCTGCGACGCCGCGGTCTAGGTGACCACTCGACCGTCGTCGACATCGGCTGCGGCGCGGGGACCTTCGTGCTCGCCGTCGCCCCACATTGCAGACGCGTGATCGCCGTCGATGTCTCAGGCGTGATGCTGGGCGAGGTCGCTCGGCGGGTCAAGCAGAACGCGATAGCAAACGTCGAGACCGTCCAGGCCGGCTTTCTTACCTACGAGCACTCGGGTGTGCCCGCCGATGTCGTCTTCACGCGCAACGCGCTCCACCACCTGCCGGACTTCTGGAGAGCGCTCGCGCTCACACGCCTGGCCTCGATCATGGCGCCAGCCGGCGTTCTCTGGCTGCGCGACCTCGTCTACTCGCACGAGCCCGTCGATGCTGGTGCCGCGCTCGAGCGGTGGTTTGACGGCGCAACCGAGGACTCGAAGACCGCCTACACCCATGAAGAGCTCGTCGAGCACGTTCGCGCCGAGAACAGCACTTTCTCCTGGCTGCTGGAGCCGCTGATCACACACGCCGGTCTTCGCATCGTCGGCTGCGAAGTTGACCCGAGCCGTACCTACGCGCGCTACGAGTGCGTGAAGGTCACTTCCACGTGACCTTCCCACACCCTCTCGCAGTCTCCCGCACCACCGCGTCCGCGCCGGGATGCGAGAGCGTCGGCGCATGAAGCTCGCGCTCTCGCTGCGGACGAGCAGCAGTAGTCAGGAGCGCGCCAGACCAACTGCTGCTCCGAGGGCAGAGCGGCTAGTCACGAACGAGGCCGTGGTGGCCGCGTGCTGCTGGCGGGAGTCCTGCCGCCGCTCATCTGGCTCGCTTTGCGACGGCTTGATCAATTTCCGCTCCGACGAGGGCTAGCACGTCGGTGTCGTAGCGCGTGTCGCGTACCACGTAGTTGGAGCGCAGCGGTTCCCTCGTGGCGGAAGCCGAGCCGGCCGGCTAGGTGTCGCGAGCGTAGGTTGACGGTGGTCGTGCGCCACTCAACGCGCTCGACGCAAAGATCGTTCCGCGCGATTGCCAGGAGCTCTCGGCACGCGCCGGCAGCAGGCCTGAAGGCTGCAGGTCCTGCTCCCGGGCCGAAACCAATCAATCGGAGCCCTGGCCGTCGGCGCTGACCGGTCGGCACTTGCATGAGACCGCGCGATCCTGCACGAGCCGTGCTGTCGCAGGGTTGCGGGTATCTTCTGCCAATGGCAAAGAGACGACTCATCTCCTCCGGTTCGGATTTCGAGCAGAACATCGCGTACTCGCGGGCAGTGGTCGACGGTGACTGGATCCATGTGTCCGGCACGACCGGCTTTGACTACCAGACCATGGCCGTTCCGGAGAATGTCGTCGATCAAACGGAGCAGGCATTTCGCAACATCATCGCTGCGCTCGGTGAAGCCGATGCCACCCTGGCCGACGTCATCCGGGTTCGCTACATCCTTCCTGACCCGGAGGATTTTTCGACGATCTGGCCGGTGCTTCGGCGCTATTTCGCGGACGTGCGTCCGG
>Ga0182024_10010408_pt1 | contig 18940 bp, 33 predicted proteins | sample P32metaG_FD_120480 | JGI IMG/M metagenome (GOLD analysis project Ga0182024, IMG submission 120480) | Permafrost microbial communities from Stordalen Mire, Sweden - P3-2 metaG (Illumina Assembly) | ecosystem: Environmental > Terrestrial > Soil > Wetlands > Permafrost | place: Sweden: Stordalen... | reverse complement strand
CGGACCATGCGTCTGTGATGACCATCGCGCCCGGCGCAACAGCCTTCTCGACAAAACCGCATAGGGATTTCTCGGTGCGGTCGGCAACTACGTCAAGGCGGAGCCGTCCGGCGTACCGGCCACCCCGACGTTCCGGCTTGTCGCCCTTCTTGGGCGGGCGTTGACGAACTTCGACGGCGGCGATGACCAGCGTTTGCTTATGCACGCCACGGCCCTCACCACGGGTAACCCCGCCGATCCATGTCTCGTCAACTTCGACGTGATCCTTACGGCCAACGACGCCGCCGATAGTATCCCGATCCTGCCGCACCATCCCCGCGCGGAGCTTGTGCAGGATTTGGAAAGCCGATCGCGATCACGGTCAGGAACAACAACTACCGGCCTGTCGTGGTCGTGTTCACGGTACTGATCATGGTCCTGATCTCGATCATGGTCTCGATCTCGATCTCGATCATGGTCTCGACCGATAGTCACACCGGGCAAATCAATTTCTGCGCTGGCGACTGGAATAAACAGTGCAGACATGACGGCGACGGTAGCAAAAAGCTTCAACATTTTTAGCCTCTCTGGGGTTTAGGAAACCGCGATATGGCACGGTCCCTGTCGGCTGTCAATCCACCATTTATGGGCTTGATTATTTATGGACTTGATTTCAATTATCAAAAATGCAAACGTATGCGACCGAAATTATATGGAAGGGTATCATGTCACGCATAGTCCATAGATCTGGGGGGTCGCAGCTGTTGTTGTCAACTAAGGGGGAAACAATGTGCAATACCGAAACAACTCGACTTTTATTGCTACTTGAATGTGCGTGTGCGTGTGCGAAAAATGGTGATCGAGTTAGTCTGCGTCATATGATCGAGGAGTTAATCATAGAAGCAGGAGCAGTGTTCTAATCACAGGAGGAGAAAAATGCCACGGAGAAAGCTACCGAACCGACGTTCGTCAATGAGCTACACGCTGGAATTCCAGTCAGAAAAGTTTGACGTCACTGTCGGACACTATCCAGACGGAAAACATGGTGAGGTGTTTTTAAGTCGTATCAAAGACAAAACCGCAGCTCGCCTTGGCCAACATCTTGACGCAACAGCTCGTGATGCTGCTATCCTCATTAGTATAGCTTTGCAGCACAATGTTGAGCTATCGAATTTAAGTCATTCCATCACCAGGGATGATGACAACAACCCTATGAGTATTTTGGGAGCTGTGATTGATTCAATGGAGGATGTAAAATGATCACGACATCACGCCTCAGGGTCATCTGGACCACCGAAGATTACGACGTGATCAAAACAATGCTGGCTGCAGGCAACACCTATGGTGAAATCGGTGTGCATTATGAAGTGCTACCTGCAAGGATACAAAGATACTGCAAGCGTCATGGGTTGACCCATTTGAACCAACACAACACTTGGAAGTTCAACCAACCGAAAACACAAGTTGTGATGCCAGGTGTCATGGCTGATTGGCGGAATGCAATTGACCCGGACCAAACCGAACCAGATATCGACTACCGCAAGCCCCCTGCGGGGGAGCAGATTGGGGAAGTGGCAGACGTTCATTTGAACTTGGATGCCCGAGAACCTGCTCCCAAGCGCTCTGCCGGAGAAAAAGTAGAACAGTTAGTTCCCCTTAGACCGGTCGCGCTGCAGCGTCTTGATGATGAACCCAGGAGATCAAAGTTTGTCAGATCGCCGCGTGTTATCCCACCTATCGTGCTGCCAGAAGGCCATAACGAGGCAGTCAGCCTCGTTGATTTCTATCCCAGCAAGATGTGTGGCTGGATCGTAAATGACGTGCCGACACTCTACTGCGGCAAGCGCAAGTTGGAAGGCAAGCGCCAGCCATACTGTCAGCAGCACCACGATATCGGTACTGTTGCAACGAGGGTACCTCAGACGGTGCTTCCGTTTAGGAGATAACCTTCGTCCTCGGCCCGAGATGATCCACACCCACAGCAACTCACAGGAGATGAAAAATGTTGATGAAGCAACAGTTCAAAACGTTGGGCGGCGCGCAAAGGCGCGCTGCTTTCGAGGTTGCGCACTGCAACGGCCGTTTTTTCTACAACGTTGTTCGTTGTGTTAAAGGTGAGCCCGACCCTTCGGCTGCAATTAATGTAACGCGCTTTATTAAGTATTCATGGCGTCTAGATCGTATCCTGCGTGATACAGGCATACGTAAACACGTCAGAAAAATCACAGGAGGATAAAAAAAATGAATGAATACATTGATGCACTGCTCGAAATATCTCGCCTTCAGCGCGAGGCGGCAAAGCGTGTAGATGAAAAACTTCGCGCTTTGAATACAGGAGAGAAACGTGCTCTAAACACAGGAGAGAAAAATGACTAAGCAGAAAAATTGGCGTCCAATGGTTTGTGTCCACCGCGAATGGTGTGGAAACAGCTTGGTGTTCGCCAGCAAAAAAGAGGCTGAAGACAGCGCCATCGACCTGATGATGCGGTGGACGCTTGTGACAGATCATCGCGCTGATCCGACCGATCAACCTGTGAACTATCGGTGGGTTGACGGTAAGCTTGAACGGATTTTGACTGGCGCAGAATCCATTGAAAAAATCAAGTAGCTCGTGGAAGGTGTGGACGACCACGCCTTGAACCCGACAATGCCGGACGCAGACCGATGATTGTCATCAAACTTTTTAGCGTTGGTGAGGGAGTGCCTCTTGGATATCTCCAGAGCTGTAATTTCGAAGCTGGCAACGACGAAGTAACGGGTGACGTGAAAGCCACCCGTTTTCTCGATAAGGCAATGACGTTCCCTGACATAGCTGCAGCTGTAGCGTACCGACAGACACAATCGGTTCGTGTGCCGCTGCGGCCTGATGGTCAGCCGAATTGTCCTCTTACTAAATTCACAATGGAGTTTAAGGTGAAACCAATCAAGGTCGCAAATTAATAATCAACTCACAGGAAAGAGAACAGCATGACACTCCAGGAATACTATAACGAATGCATTCACATGCTCAATCGTCAGCCGTGCGATTGGCGCGTTGGCGCTGCTGAGCGCTCAATCATCGCGACCTGTCATCGTGACAATCGGCCGATCACAAGCGCTGTTGCGTACATCATGCGCAGTCCCTCCGCGCCTCAGAAGGCGGCCCCGCGCTACATCGTTGAGACGCTGCCGACCAAAACTGGTTTGGAAAAAAGCATCATGGACGCATGGCATAGCATCTAAATGCCGTTTCTAATCATCAATCCAAAAAAGGAATCTACAATGAACGTCCCTACACTGATTATCGTCGGCGCGCAAAAGGGAGGCGTTGGCAAATCTTTCATCGCTCGTACCATGCTCGACTACTACAAATCTCACGGCATCGATGCACGCGCTATTGATACGGAGATACCTGTAGAAGGTAGTGATCCTATCGGGCTGAAAAGATTTTATCGTGATCGCGCTGAAGTGATTGACCTCAGCAAGTCAGCTGGACAGATGAAAGTTTTCGATACCCTGAAAAATCATCCGATCACGCTAATCGATATCCGAGCTGGCCTTCTGGCCTCGATGCTGGTCATGCTTAAGGAGACTGGTTTCTTCGACACCGCTATTGATGCCCGTCGCTTCAATATCATCGTGGTGCACGTCCTTGGTGGCACCGTGGCGTCTTATGCCGAAGTGAAGCATATGGGCGGTATCATACGCAATGCTCGCCACGTTCTGGTCAAGAACCATATCAACGATAATTCGTTTTTTAACTGGACTGACAAGGTCGAGCTACCTGACGACGAAGTGATCAAAGTTAGCAAGCTGAATGAACTGGCAACTGAGCATGTGGATGCTGCTGCAATGACGTTCCTGGATTTCATTGCCGATGTAGAGCATCAGAGCGAAGTTCTGCGAGGATATGTTCGTCACTGGCTTGGTAATACGTTCGCTACTTATGACAAGGCAAAACTTAACGAGTTAGGAGAGAAAAATGGCTGAGAAATATCTAGACGACGGGTTGTATGCGTCGTTTGACGGCTATCAGATCAAGCTTCGTGCGCCACGCGAATGTGGTGATCATGAAGTGTATCTTGATCCGTATGCTTTGGACGAGTTGATGAAATTTATCGAAGAAATTTATCGAACGAAAGAGGCCGATGATCACAAATGACGACATGAAGAAGGTCGAAGCCGATATGAAGCTTTGGTTTTGCTGGTATCGGCTGGTGGCTGGCAGTGTGCTGCTGATCGCCCTCACCGCCCCCGCTTTGCTGATTTGGTACGGGGCTTACATCGTTTGGTGCCGGGTGTTCTGGGGCTAGATATAATATTTCACACACAGGAGAATGAAAAATGTCTACACGTGCACTTTACACTTTCAAAGGTTCTGATGGTGATTACACTTTCAAAGGTTCTGATGGTGATCAGGACTGGAACGTCTACAAACACAGCGATGGTTTTCCGAGCGGCGCTGCTGTGACGCTACTGGCAGCACAGCAATGGTTTGCTTGGAAAGTACCGCGCTATGAAAGCGACGAATTTGCCTGCGCTTTCATTGCGGCTGCCAAGGCGTTCTTCTTGCTCAACGAGGATAAGATGGACACCCAGAACGTGAAGTATCATCCGGGTGGCGTGTACAATGCTTGGAGTGGCGGCGGCGTTCGCTTGATGCCACAAGGTGACCCGGCAACGGTCGCTACCGAGCAATGTGGCGATATTGAATATCGCTACGAGGTTTATGAAAAGAAGGTTCGCGGCAAACCAGAGCTGTGGATCAAGGCGTTCAATGGTAGTTGGTGGCATAAGTTGGTGCAAGAAACCGTTATCATCGATTGTAGCTTGGTTGACTTTCCACAGAAAGCTAGGGATTTTGACGACAAGCGACATGCGGCGGCTGTTGCAAGAATAAGAATGGCCAAGGGTTATGCGCTCGACAAGGACACCTTCGTTGAGGTGACCAAGGAGGACAACAAATAAACCTGTTGACAAAGTTTGCCAACAGGTGTCTAAGCCTAAAGACCATCCAACCCTCACAGGAGAAAACCATGTCTAATCTTACTTCGGCTATCGATCAGCTTGGCATCGTCAAGGCTCAAATTGCCGAGCTGCAGCTGCGTGAAAGCGACCTCAAGGCCGTTCTGATCCTGCAAGGTGCTGGCCCACACGAAGGGGAAATGTATCGCGCAACAGTATCGATCAGTACTCGTGAAACGCTCGACATGGCGGCATGCCGCAAGAAGTTGTCGGCGCAGTTCATCGCCGCTCACACCAAGGTCACGGACGTCACGACCATTCGCGTGGTCGCTCGTACCGGCGTCGGCTTGTCGGTAGAACGAACAGCCCGCGCTAAGTTGACCCGTGTTTCATCAGAAAATGAAACTGTATAACCGCTGATGCCTCTACCGCACGGCGGCAAACTGGTGCAGTCGCCGCGAATGGGACTGCACCTTTTTTTCAGAGGAGTAAAACGTGACAATCATCGATCTCGACATCTTCAGGAATGCTCGCCTGATCGTTGAACACCACTCAGTCGATGGCATGACCAAAAAAATGACCCGATGGACGCTCACGGGAGAGAAAAAGGACGTTGTCGAGCGTGCTGCTAGCGCAATTATAATGTCTGTCAATGATGGGGATTCGTCGTTCAATTTCCCCGCTAGGATTATTGACGCCAATGCTCGATACGGTTGGTATAGAATGAATGGGTATACAACTGAAACAGAACAGGAAATGAAATGAAATATTCTTTTTCACCAATGGAAACGAAAATGCTGACGCTGCTGCAAAAGCATGGTGCCCTTAATACAATGGAGCTGGCTGACTTGTATTACGGCAAAGATGCTCGTCCTCGTTATGCGACGGTGGTTATCAGCGCGGTCATGCGTTCGATTGAAGAGGTTGCCATACATAACAAGGAGCCTTTTCGTATCGAAGCTACGGGACCTGTCGGACGCGGCCCGACATCTTACAAGGTTGTTGCACTAAAAAAGCTGAGAGCATAAAAATGAACACGCGCTCATAATGGGCGCGTGTTTTTTTGCAAGGAAATGATCTCCATCATGAACGCAACCTTTACAAAAATAATGATGTTAAGCACCAGTGAAAACGATGGTGAGGCTTTAGCAGCACTGCGCAAGGCGAACTCGATCTTGGCAGATGCCAAGGTGACTTGGGCTGAGCTTCTGAACGCCACCGCTCAAACTGCGTCGAGACCTGATCAGAGCTACCGCACGCCGCCGTCACAACGCCGTCGAGCAGAACCAGATTGGCAAAACGTCAATAATGATGGCAGGCGTTATACGGACGATGATGTGATCGATCCGATGTTTACCCAAGCATTTGAAAAAAATAACAATCCAAGTTTTGATGAATTTTTATCCAGCATTCACATTTGGTGGACTAAGCGAGGTTTTCTAACTGAGAAACAATTTTTAGCACTTAAAAGAGCGGCAGAAAGGGAATGATATGGTTCACGTAATTTTTTTTGGTGGCTTGTTAGCTTCGGAGGCAGACATGACCGCGTGGGCTGCAAGCGCAAAAATCCAGCGACCTGATGTAGAATTCGAAACCTGTCACTGGATTGATGGCGCGGACCCAAATGATCCAGTCTCTAGTTATCATCTAACGTTGGATAGGACATCTCAACAAATCAAACAATTTTCAAACAAAACTTTCGTAATCGTTGGTCATTCATCCGGTTGCGCTGTGGCTAATGAGCTGGCTGAGCGAGTTTTTAGTTTGCCAAATTGGCATTTGGTAGTGCTTGATGGTTTTCGTCCTGACAAGGAACTATTATCCAAGTCTGATTGCTGGGGGGCAAAGAGCGGTGTTCATTGTTCACGTAATTTTTATGCGCTTCGGCAAACGCCTAATTTTCATGTGCATCAAGCGCCTGTCAATTGCACCGCCAACTGGCCTTTGCATTTCAGTCTCGTCAATCTGAATGCTTCAAATGAAAATGTTAATGGAATTTATCAAGGCTATGTGGACTGCAAGACAAATCTCGAATGGTTGGAAAGGGAATGACATGAAACGGGATCAGATAGAAGATGTGGTTGACAAGATTTTCGACCTTCTGAACGACGGAGCTAAAGATGATAAGATCGCAAGAAAAACTTTGAGTAATTGGCTCACTGAAATTTACAATGCTGGCTATGCTGATGCTGAACTATGAAAGGAAACGACAATGGGAATATTCAAAAAGACATACAACTGGCTGACGTCATCTGAGCCTGATTGGCCACCTTACGACTCAACGAAAAAAGCTATCGTTGACAAGATATCAGATCACAGAAGGTTCGCGTGGATTGACGCCAAACAATATGCAAAGGAAGGCGGACAATCGGCGCTTGTGCCCGTTATACTCCATGATAAGCTGCTGTGCGGCGAAGCCAGGCAGCACGTCATGTTCGAATGCGAGATCGATCCTGCGGATTATGAATTGACATTGGATGAACTGAAAGAGAAATTTCCTGCACCCCAAAGGAGTGACACATGAGGAAATTTTTCCGTGACATAATCTGTCGTATTTTCCATGATAAGACACATTGGAAAACAGTGCTGATCTACAATCACGAAGGTGAGTTTTCTCGGTATCACATCACATGCATGAAATGCGGAAGGAAGTGGGATCGATGAAACAAGACCAAATCCTTTTACTTCTCGCGCTCAAAGAAAGTCGCGTTGGGCGACGTGCTGCCTCGATGTCCTGTAATCAGCATCGAGATACGGCTGAGCAACTTGACAGGCTCGGCTTTGTTGAAATGGTTACAATGATGCAAGGTGCTATTTTCTATCGCATCACAGATGCAGGCATCAAAGCTTTGGAAAAGATTGAATGACTGAAGACCTGTTTTCTAGCGCTGTTGGTGCTGCTGGTTGGGCTAATGAACCTGGCAGCACCACGCGCAAGCCTCGTGCGCTGAAGCTTCCCAAGCTTCCCAAGCCACCGAAGGCCAAACGTATCCCCAAACCGAAACAACTGAAGTTACCCAAGCCGCCGCCTGAGCCAGTGGTGCTCAAGCCTTACGTTGCGCGTCCGCTGATCCAATACGAGATCGCCACCCTTGATGAACTGGTGGCTGGTGCTGGCGGCACGATGGTTTTCGATACCGAGTGTTTTTCCAACTTCTTCATGATCGCTTTCAAGAATATTGAAACCAGAAAAGTGACGATCCTGACTGCACCATTTGAAAAAGACTGGTTGAGATGGATCATGCACAGCTACACTTGTGTTGGGTTCAATTCCGTAAAATATGACATGCCAATGGTCTGGGCCGCGTATGGCAATCAAAATATGGAAAGGCTCAAGGAAGTCTCTAATGATTTGATTGATGGTTATTTGCGTCCCGGTGAAGTGACGGAAAAATATAACATCCGTATTCAACCAACCAGGCACATCGACCTGATTGAGGTTTGTCCGCTCCGAGGCTCGCTCAAGCTTTACGGTGCGCGCCTTCACACCGAGCGCATCCAAGACGTTCCATGGGCGGGTGAACAAGCACTGACAGATGAACAAAGGTTGATCACAGAAAATTACTGCATCAACGATCTGAACATCACGGAGCTGCTTTTCAACAACCTTGAAGAACAGCTTGAACTGCGCACTGGTTTGTCCAAAGAGTATGCGCAAGACCTGATGTCAAAATCCGATGCACAGCTGGCTGAGACAGTGATCAGATCAGAACTCATGCGGCTGACAAAACGTAAGCCTCCTTGGCCGAAAGTGCATGTCGGTGCCGTGCATAAATTTGTTACACCTGAGAACCTGTTCTTTGAACATGCCGAAACGAAAAAAGCTTTGCAGATTGTCACTGATGCCGATTTTGTAATTTCCGATAAAGGTTATCTGATCGAACCTACAGAGATCAAGAAGTTGAAGGTCGAAGGGATTGGTGACGGCGTTTATCGTATGGGCATCGGAGGGCTGCATAGCTCTGAGAAGAGTGTGTCATTTTTTAGCGATGATGAAAACGATCTTGTTGATCGCGACGTCGCTGGTTATTACCCACGCATCATTCTCAACCTCCAACTTGCTCCACAAAGTTTGAAAAAAGCTTTTTCGATTGTTTATCAAGGTCTAGTTGATCGGCGACTGAAAGCAAAAAAGGCTGGCGACCTTGCTGTATCGGAAAATTTGAAAGTGGCCGTCAATGGTACCTTCGGCAAGACCGGCTCACCATACTCGGTTCTATATGCGCCAGAAGTGACACTGCAAGTGACCATGTGCGGTCAGCTCTACCTTCTGATGCTGATCGAGCGCATGGAAGCCGCTGGCATCCCAGTGATGTCGGCAAACACCGATGGCATCCTGATGCGTTGTCCAAAGGATAAGAATGACGTGATGCTCGCTGTCATTAAAAAATGGGAAAAGGATACAGGATTTGAAACTGAGGAGACACGCTACAAGGCTGTCTATGCTCGTGACGTCAATGCATATCTAGCTATCAAACTCAATGACAAACTCAAAGGTAAAAACGTTTTGTCTGATCCATGGCGGACATACGACGCGACGGCGAAAGACAAATTCTGGAGGTTCCAGAAAAACCCAAGTAGCCAGATCATTGTTGAAGCTATCGAGCGTTTCATTGTTCATGCAGTGCCGTTCGAACAAACCATTACGGGCTGCACGGACATCACGAGGTTTGTGTGTGTGAAGAACGTTACAGGTGGAGCACATTGGCACGGGTATTATTTGGGAAAAGTGGTGAGGTGGTTTTATGCTAAAGGTGCCACAGGCACCCTTAATTACATCAAGAATAATCACATTGTTCCTGATTCAGAAGGCGCTGTACCGATGATGGACCTACCGGAAACTTTTCCTGACAACATCGATTACGCATGGTATATTCAGCGAGCTGAAAAAATGTTGAAGAACATCGGATATCGAAAATGATCTATCCATCCAAGCCGCCGAATAAACGCAGTGATTATAGATGGGAATACAGGGAAGGCTGTCAATGCACGTCTTGCCCTTGGAAGGGAAATTGCATCGGTGAGAGGTGGCCACATTGGCGTGAAGTACGTGAAGTAATAGGAGAAAGACTATGTCTTCAATCCAAACTAATAATAAGTTTGTTATCAAAGTGAGCGATGAAACCTACAATGAAATACGAGCGGCACTGATCGCTCTTGGTGACGGCGGGACGTTCGATGAACGTTTTGATCGCCGCCTGATCGACATGACGAACGTCGTGATCGAGGCTAAGCAACTGATAACACGGAAAGTCCGTGAAATAGGATTATTCCCATGACCAAAAGAAAAAAGAAGACGTGCCCGACGTGTGGCTATCCGACCGAGGGCTCGATCTGTTTGAGCCATATAGATGACACGTATTGTTTCAAGCAGATCAAAAAAGAAAGAGATCGTATCTCAAGAAAAGAAAAACTACTGCATGAGAACCTAGGTCAGCATGTAGAAAACGCGAGAAAAAATGTGACATCATCTGACAAGTTGCTGGTGACGCTTAGGCACTATCACCCTGAGCGTGACATGCACGGTGTGGATGATGTACCGACGTACGTGCGTTAAAAACAAAAAACCCAGTCATCATTTCTGATGACTGGGTTTCTAAAATTGGCCCTGCTAACTAACGCCCAAGCTAGCAGGGCCGACGCACAAGTTAGTCAGGCAAAAAACATCCTTGTACGCCATCCAACCTTGCGGCTGGAATTTCGAAACAAAAAGCTAGTAAAACTGGATGGGCCATTTAATACCCTCTCAGTGGAAGAAGTGCGTAATCACCGCTGCTATCCCTGCGGCAGCGATGATCGCTGTGACCATCCAAGCAAACACGTCGCTCCGTCCTGCGATCCGACCGGTGCCGGTGTTGTCGGTGTCTTGAAGCGTTGTGATGCTGCGGGCCATTTCAGCCATGGCGTTGGTCTGCCGGGCCGTCATCTCGGTCAGGGTCTTGGCGAACTGCTCCTGCGTAGAGGCGAGGTTCTTGTTGATCATGTCGAGCGACGTCGCAAGCTGCGGATCGGCCACGCTGCTGCGCCCGGTCGAGAGCAATCGGAACTCTTCCAGCTTCGACACGCGCTCACCGAACGAGGATTGAATTTGCAGCAACTGGGTAGCCACGAGGTTCGACTTCTCCGTCACCGCCGCCGCGAGCATGTTCGCGATCTGAGCTTCATAGATTTGTCGTTGCGCGGCCAACTGATCTACGCGCTTGCTTTCAGCATCTCGCATCCACGTCTGCATGCGGCCTTCACTGTCACGCGCGAAATTCTGAAAGGTAATTTGGGCGTTGATGACATTCTCGGTCAGCTTGCCCTGAGCCTCGCGCATCTCGTCCTGATACTTGCTTTCAGCGTGAATGATGTCCAAGACGTTCGTCGTCGGGTCCCGGCGCACGCCGCCGTTGCCGTTAGCGCTGCCGTTTGTTCGGTTGATGGCTTCTTGGTCATCTACCATAATTTTTCCTTTACATTTACTCCAGAAAAAAGGGGCAGCTGAAATTAGCTGCCCCCAATTTTACTCTTATCGAATGAACGTTCCGTGTATTACCACTCCGTCAATCGATGGTGCGGCAGCCACGCCACGATGGCGAACGCCAGTAGTCGGATTCACCGGAGCTACAGCCTTGCAGATCAGCGCGGCGATAGCTTCAGCCGTACCAGCAGCAATAGCTGCAGGCGTCGGCAACAAAGCGGTAACACTGGCTGCAAGAGGCAGGAAGCCGCAAGCCAGAACGGTGGCATCTTCGACCGATTGAACGGTGACAGGTGTGGTGGTGCCACCAATACCTGCACAGCCACCGAGCATCGCGGCACAAGCTACGGCAATGCCCAAAAGTGCTTTACGAAACATAATAATATTCCTTTCTGATATTGGAGCTGGAAGATGGGATCGAACCACCGACCTAAAGTTTACAAAACTTCAACTCTACCACTGAGCTATTCCAGCTTTGAGGTTTAGATAATTCTTTTATTGGTACGATAGTTTTCGATGGCTTCGACAACCGCAGCCGCGAGCTGACCACATTCGGCGTCAGTCACATAGCTTCCAACGTTGACGCCCATATAAGTCATTTTGGATGTCACTTGTTTGACGGCAGCCTTCGCCACAACCATCTCGCCGGGATCGATAGCCTGTCCTTGAATATTATTAGGCATAGCAAATTCTCCTTTGTTAAATGCTTGCAAGTCATTTTGCAATTCAGTAAAATCAAAACCCGATGGTGCCTTCGCGGTGGCTTTAGCAATCGAATCTTTACTTAGAACAACGTAAAGTGAACCGTTGCTATCTTGTGTCGTATATCGAGCGATGGCTTCCCAAGTCATGGTGCCAATCAATCCCCACGTATCGATGCCGACACCTTTTTCATTATAGCTAACGCCGCAAAATGCGTGGCCGTTATTTTCATAGGTGGTACCCGCGACATCCCAAGTGAAACCAGAATTATCAGGCATTGGGTTAATCCATGCATCTGGCAGCTCGACACCGAAATACAAATTTTCGAAAAGCCACAATGCGCTTTTGCACTGTTGTTTGTCGGTGCCGTCAATCTTGCACCAGCCAATAATGTCGTGACCTGGCGTCAAACCGTTTTGCATCCAATAGTTCAGAACGGTTTCTTCGTCGCAACCGTTATCGGTGCTATCATCCCCCGCCACATAGCCGCTCGTCGCCGAATAGAAATTGATCACGTCATCTAGCGTAAAAGGGATGGGATTTCCAGCGTTGGCTAGAAATGTGCCACCTGAGTGGAAGGCCGCCGCAGCTGTGCAATTACCGAGCCTGTTGTTGCCGAGAATTTCGGCAAGGAAGGTCTTTGGTGCATCGCTGTAATCTGTCGTAACCGGTGGCGTTGGTAGACTTGACGAAAGGTATTTCCCAAATAGCAGCGATGGGGTTTTAGTGAGGGGTGGCCTTAGCCGCCCCAATTTAAATCGTCGTCCTTGGCTGTTGTAGATGTTTTTCAACATTTAAAGTTCTCCCTTTATGTGTGTAACGATACGTTTGCTGAAGGAGCCCAACCCGTCGTCAATGATGTCGGTGTCGGAACAGTCGGGTCTTGCACAAGCGTTGCAATGCGGGCACGGAGGATTTTGACCGTTTCACCATCGGCGGGATCGAGGCCAAGCGCCTTTAGCGTTTCAGGTTTATGATTAAGCGCATACTGAATCGCGGAAGCGACAACAGGGTCTTTCACATTGACGTTCATTTTTCCACTAGCCAATGACGCACCATTGCGTGCCGCGTCATTGAGCCCGTTGACAAGCACAGCATTGAGCTGATCGCTCATGGCTTTTGTAGCATCAAGGCCAGCAATCTTGAACAGGCGAATAAGCCAAACCGTGAGCAAGCCGCCAATCGGAACGCTGAAAGCGGCGGCAAGCCACGTCAGAATTTGACCGGCGAGAGTGCCAACGCTGATGGTCGTGTCAGCCGTTACCGGACCTGATGTGGACACGTTCGCTACAACGGCAGGAGCCACGTCAGCAAAAACCGGATTGAAAAACATGACAGCGCATAACACTGTCATCATAACGAGAAAAATCTTCTTCATAGCATGACTTCCTTATGTTTTACCTGCGGATCATTCCAAAGGTAGTAGTTTCGGCCAACCAAAAACCAGATAGATCGGCCAAAGTAAAGCTCGCACAAATCCCAATGTCGGCGATACCAAATCTTCAGTAAAATTCAGTACCAGCATGCCTAGAAAGCCAGCGATGTAAATTCCAGTGGCGATGTATGAGGCTGCAATCATTTGGATCATCCATTATTTTTTTCCAAGATAGGTGAATTTTACGATGGAGTTAGTTGGAAAATTGGCTGGCTTGTATCCAGCCAGTGCAGCTAAAGTTGCGTTGATATCAATGCCACGGTGTGTGGAGGGAGCTGGCCCGATATCGACTTGCCGCACAACAGCGGTGTAACCATTTGGTAGCACCACGCGCCAGTAATGTCCGAGCGTGGCACGGCAATAGAACGCAATACCGGGGACCGACTGCGGCAAGCCGCTTGCGTTTTTTCCATCGTCGCCGGTATCATGCCAGCCTTTGGCAAAGCCAAACCATGAGCATTTTTCAGCAAAGGTTTGACCGACAGCTGGTGCACGATAATTCATTTCTATACACTCCGTTTGAAAATTTATCATTTGGTTGTATTTTACTCATGGGCGAATTGAATATGCATCGGATCTTGTCTTCCCCGGAAATCTTGTCCGCAATATGCACCGTGTGCAATGAACGCATCATAGACCACCTTCGGAAGCGGATGTTCGTTCTTGTAGTTCATTGGGTATTTGTCAGCATTGATGTCGATGGCTGCTGCAAAAGCGTGCGTTGATAGACGTGAGCAGCCCCTGATCGGTCGATAATTAAAACAACCGTCGAACACCTGTAATCCGTCAAGATGTATCTTTGAGAGATCATGATCGTATGCTTTCCATATGTCATTGAGCGCACCCAGGAGCGACACTGCGCATTTTTTATGAATCATAATTGCCTTGACTGGTTTGCCTTCTTCAGTCATCGGCCAAGGCGACACCACGGGAACGAGGTTCGCTTCTTCCCATCCCTTCGTGGCAGGGTTGCCATAGAACGCCAGCAAGCTTTTAGTATCGTCATGGGGAAAGCTACCGATGATCGGTACGATGGGTACAGCCGTATCCAGTAGCACCGCGTGCGGCGCGTCGAGCAGTGCGGCTGTCAGTGTTCCCACTTTTCCGTCAGCTTCTAAGCCATGCTGGTTTTGAAAGCGTTTGACCCATGTCGCTGTATCCAAGGTAAAGTGATCGCTGATAGTGGCAGGATATCCGGCCTGCTGAAGGGCGATCTGTAAAATTCTTACGTCCACGCCATGATGCCCCAATAAAATTGGACCATCTGCGGCGACCATTGATGCCAAGCTGCTCATGATGCCCTGCCTAACGATATGTGATTTGCCGCGAGCGGCACGCTGATAAGCCCCAGAGCGCGGCTGTGGGCGGCGTTTCGTCGGTTGGTCCAGCCGTGACCATAGTGTGTCCAACCAGCGCCCACAGGGGTCCCGCTACCGTATTTCAGCCCTATCCAAACGGCAGACAAGGCACAAATCAGCTGTTTTTGATCGAGGGCTTTTGCTGCAGTGCACAAGGCTGGTGTGACCTGATCGGATAGGGGCCAGATGCCCGTGGCGAGGCACAGGGCGTGTGCTGCACCGACCTGCCCTATATTGACGGTAATGTCCGCCAGCCGATAGGCGACGGCGGCTGTCTGCTGGTCAAGCATCAGGTCCGAAAGGAACCAGGCGTAAAAGGTCTCGGCACGGTTTACCGTCATGCTAGAGACATCGGCGGCGACCGGCTTTGGCAGGCTCATGGCCCGGTTGTAGTCGGCAAGGGCGAGCAGCGAGACCCCGTAGCATGAAATGCCACCGGGTTCGTCAGGGCTGATGTTGACCTCAGGGCCCTCGTCTTCAAGAATATATCCGATCCATTGATCGAAGCCTGTTGGGGTTGTCATTGGGGCGTTCTCTTTTAGGTTAGATGTGGATGTTCAAGCGTCGGTGCGTTGTCAAACAAGGTCATAGGAAGAAAGACCTGTCTGATGGAAGGGGTATCAAATATTGGAGCCTGCATTGCCGCCCATACTTGAAGTTCAGGCCTGTTAAAAGCCTCAACATCGATGGACAATTGGCCATTTACAAGTTTGAGCGGCCAAAGCACAGTGATGGCTTGCGCCGGTCCTCTGATGCCATCACTGCGACCGGCGAGCGATGGTCCAGTCATAAACATGGTCATCGCGTCGTTGAAATTGGAGAAGATGCCTTGTTGCAGGGTGGGATTGTTTGTTGTCAGATTGAGATTGACTGATGGCGGTTCAAGGTATTGGAATAGTATCGGTTGACCAAACGTGGGTATAGCGGCTGTCAGATTAGCTGTTGAAAGATTGTAACCGCCTTCAGGGGTACCAAGAACTGGCGCGCTGTCGAGTAAGCCTGCAGCAACCGAAACTTCAATAAGCGCTGATGTTCCTGGCGTCGGTGCGCCGTCTTGCAGCGCTGCAGCCGCCAACATGTAATGCTGATAAAGTGTTTGAGCACCAAGTGTCGGTGCGCTGTCGAGGAAATTTGCAAGAGGCAAAGCTCTAATAATCGTTGGTGTCGGAATGGGCGGTGCAGTATCAAGCAGAGCTGCGCCAACTAGAATCTCGCTTAGTGCTGACGTTCCAAGCGTTGGTGCACTGTCTGCAAAACCGCCGACTAGTACGTCTTTTTGAGTGAAGGTTGCTCCACCTATCGTTGGGGCGCTGTCGAGTAGAGCTGCAGGAGGCAGAACGTATTCTGCCAAAGTACCACCAAGATTTGGTGGGCTGTCAAGCAGAGCTGCGCCAACTAGGATTTTAATTAGCGCTGATGTCCCAAGCGTCGGTGCGGTATCGAGCAGAGCAGATGCAGTTAGTGTAGATGGGAGAGGCGTCCATACGGGCGTTACAACATCGGCACTGCCGGTATAAAGTTCAACGCCGCAAGCCGAAGCACCAACCGTTGTTTCTTGCCACTCGACTTGGAAGAACAGATATTCGTTCGTCAAGGTGATGGTGCCGGGCGACCACGAGACCGTGCTGTTGTAGGTGGTGCTAGGATCAACAAAGTTGATAATTGAACAAACTAGAGTACCAGATGTCAGTTGACGAGCTGACGAACCATCGGCGTTTACTGAGGCCCATACACGACAACGAACACAACCAACCGCCCCAGTATTATTATAAAATTGGAAATTAAAATTCAGGGTCCATGCGGTGTTGGCAAAATTTCCAATCAGAGGGGAAGGTGTAATGAAGCTGTCGCCAGCAGTTAAATAGGTACTCCCTGTGCCTTTTGTTGGGCCAGACGTCGCATCAATGAGGCTTGAGGCTGATGCTGTACTGGGGACATAACTATTGCTTGCACCGCAATGTGATGCATAGTAAGGGGTGACAAGAGATGTTGAACTTGGATTCCAACCAAGTGCAGTTGATGTAGCAGAAATTGGCGCAGTTCCACCGTCCTGCATCACGCCAAAATAATTTGGCGACGGTGCAGTGGTGCCAAGAAGATAGAAGGTTTTTGCAGCCATTTAACTTCTCGACAATTTCATGCTATCAATACCGACCGTATCGCGTAATGCCATCCATGGTCTGGAGTCTCCATCGCCTCCATCATTTCATCAATGACTGGTTGCCAGTCAAACAATGTCGGCTGACGGAAAATGCGTGTGTTTGGATACCATATAGTCGAACTATCATGAATGCCCCAGCGAAAATCAGGATCATGTGACATCATCAGCCAAGTTGGTTTGCCCATGGCACCTGCAAGGTGCGCAACAGAAGTATCGACTGTTATCACAAGATCGAGCGTCGAAATCGCCGCTGCTGTATCGGCAAAGCTTTCAAACTGACCGATATTATCGAGCGTCATGAAGGGACCGTATGCATCAATCAGAGGCTTCAGGAGCATCCTGTCAATGTCTCTACTGAAAGGTCTCTCACTGCGAGGTGAACCTTTGGTGCAAACGCCGATCTTTGGCGGGCTTTTGTCCAACCAGGCTTCGCGCATAGCAGGATCAGGTCGTAGATATGGCTTTGAATACTTTTCGATCATTGCGCTATCAGCGCCCAAGGCCCAAGCCAGTGATGGAATCGAGCTGTGCATGACAGCTTCTGGCATGGTGCGGCCAATCCTGAAAAGCTTTCCTGCAGGAACGACGCATGAATTTTCGAAAAGCTCGTAAAGCTGTGATTGAACTTCAAGGATCAGTTTGGGTGCTCGTTTCAAAGCTTCCTCGATGAAACGTCCAAACATCAAGGTATCACCAAACCCCTGTTCGCACCAAAGCAGCACCACTTCACTGGTTGGCGTTCCATCCCATTGGGGTAGATCGGGTCGCCGATGACCGCCGAAAGCAAACGTATTGGATTGCTTGTAACGTTCCTCATAAGCCTTCCAGTTCCAGATGCCTTTCGTCAGATCGATAAGACCACGCAACGTATTGGCTGCCGGATCATCTGAATAGCATTCAAGAACCTTTTCCATAATGTCGTGGCGTCTGGTCAGGTTTGCATAATGAGCCATCTGCAACCGAGCGTTCCGGTCTACCTTGGCATTTTTTACTTTTGCCATTACATCCTTGTCGTTGCGCTCAACGATCCGTGTGAAGCGCGTCAGTTCGCGATCATACATCTGGGGGTCCATACGAAGATCGGCAACTTCGTCACAACCGTCAATGTTAGCCCCGAGTTCTTCAGGAACACAAATCATGTTGATGGAAATGATGCCTGAAAAAACATTGCGTTTTTCATTTCGCCAGTTGGTCGCCGAATATAATCTAGGTCGATGCCAATAAAGCCGATACCCAAGATCGACAATCATTGAAACCAATCTCTGGGAATTTTCACCATGATCGTTCTCTACATACAAAAAAGGGCGACAGCGACGAATTGTTTCGCTGGCACCCTCAATCACTGCAGGCTCCATCCCTTCAACGTCAATTTTCATGTAGCTGACGTTGTCGAGATTTAATTCGTCGATAGTTTCAACCCATGCCGTTCGATCTCCTTGACCTAGCGGCACACCGCCATAATTGAAACCATGAATTTTGCTTAGATCGAACATCGCTATTGTGTCGTTCTTCGCGCCAACACCGCAATTGTGCAATGTGACGTTATCAAGATCGTTCTGCTCGATGTTCTTTTTGAGCAGAGCGTAAGTTTCAGGTTGAGGCTCCCAAGCAATGACCCTGCCTGTCGGACCGACAACCTGAGCCATTGGTACCGTGAGTGCACCAACATTAGCGCCGATATCAAGTACGGTATCTCCCGGCTTCACAAGCTTGCACATCACATCGACTTCAGGTTCACTGAACTCTCCGTAAAGGGCTAAACTTTTTCCGACAAATTCGTCTTCGGTGAAATATGAGAAGGTACCGTACTTGCATTTCGATGTAGAAGTTTTCATGATATTTTGCCTGACCATGTAAGAGCGTTAAGATAAGAAATCTTCTGGCATTTTATTGCCCTT
>Ga0182024_10010407_pt1 | contig 18940 bp, 18 predicted proteins | sample P32metaG_FD_120480 | JGI IMG/M metagenome (GOLD analysis project Ga0182024, IMG submission 120480) | Permafrost microbial communities from Stordalen Mire, Sweden - P3-2 metaG (Illumina Assembly) | ecosystem: Environmental > Terrestrial > Soil > Wetlands > Permafrost | place: Sweden: Stordalen... | reverse complement strand
GTGCTGCTGGAGGACCGGCCGCCGCCGCGGGGGGGGAGGTATCACCGGGGGTATGACCTGGGACTGCACGCGGGGGGGCATTTGCCGTTATTCGGCGGCCTGAAGACGGGGAATTATTGGGCGAATGTGTTCGCGTTCCGGGAGGGGATTGCAAGGAAGCATAATGAGACGCTGCTGTTCACGCCGGCGGGGCATTTGATCTCCGGGTGCATGACGAATGTTTTCATCGTGGTGGGAGGGAAAGTGAAGACGCCGGCGCTGAGCACGGGGGCGCGGGCTGGGGTGGTGCGGGAGTGGGTGATGGAGCGCCTCGAGGTGGAAGAGGGACTGGTGACGCGGGCGGAGGTGGAGGAGGCGGAGGAGATCTTCCTGACGAGCAGCTGGCTGGGGGTGATGCCGGGAGCGACGCTGGAGGAGCGGCCACTGGCATCGCGGGCGGTGTGCGGGCCGCTGCTGGAGGCGTACCGGAGAGAGGTGGAGGGAAAATGAGTGCCGCGCGCCGCATCGACCGGGAGGCGGAGCGTGACGGGCATTGAGACCCGGTTGAGCAGGGGTGCGGGGGATGTGCTGGAACGGTTGCGGGAGGCGGAGCCCGTGCGGGAGCGGCTGCTGGCGCTGGGGCGAGGCGAGACGGTGGCCTTCGAGCATGTGACGGAGCCGGCGCAGGCGTTCCTGGCGGCGATTGTGGCGGGGAGCACGAAGCAGCGGTGCTGGATCGTGTGCGAGAATGCGCGGGCACAGGAGACGGTTTACAACGAGATGCTGAACTGGCTCCCGGAGACGGCGTTCTTCCCGGAAAAGGAGATCGCGCTGGGGGAGAATGTGCTGCCGGACCCGGAGATCGCGGCGGAGCGGCTGGGGCTGCTGCAGGGGCTGAGCGGGGAGGGCACGCGGGCGGCGCGGCTGCTGGTGCTGACGAAAGCGAGCCTGGAGGAACAGGTCCCCTCCCCCGCCGGGCTGCGCGCGGAGGCGGTGCAATTGAAACGGAGCGGGAAGCTGGACCGGGAGGCGATGGTGGGGGGGCTGGTGAAGGCGGGGTATGAGGCGGTGGGGCAGGTGTCGATGCGGGGGCAATTCGCGGTGCGGGGGGGAATCCTGGATGTGTTTGCGTGGAATCACGCGCAGCCGGTGCGGGTGGAGTTGTTCGGGGATGAGATTGAGTCGATCCGGCAATTCGACCTGGATGCGCAGACATCGGTGGAGCACCTCGACAGTTGCACCATCCTGCTGGCGGAGAGCGACCGGCAGGGCTGCGCGCTGCGGGAGTACATGCGGAAGAGGGATGTGACGGTGAATGTGAACGCGGGGTATGGGGAGGCGCGGGTGCATGTGCTGGCGGGGGCGCAGACGGCGGAGGGGCCGGAGGATTACTCGGCGGCGTTCTACGACCATGGGCTGGGAGAATTCGAGGTGGGAGACTTCGTGGTGGATGAGGGAAAGCGGCAGCAGTTCTTCCGGCAATTGCAGGAGTGGCGGGCGGAGGAGTGGTGCACGTATATCTTTTGCAACAACGAGGGAGAGGTGGAGCGGCTGCGGGAGCTGGTGCCGGAGGAGGAGCATGAGCACGTGGTGTTCGCGATCGGGGCGATCGCGCGGGGGTTTACCTTCCCCGCGGGGAGGCTGGCGGTGCTCTCGGATGCGGAGCTGTTCGGGCGGTATCGCAATACGCGGGCGCGGCGGCTGGCGATGCGGCGGATGCGTGAGCAGGCGAACCGGAGCCATATCGACTTCAGCGAGCTGAACGAGGGGGATTATGTAGTGCACCTGGAGCATGGGATCGGGAAGTTCCTGGGGCTGCGGAAATTCGCGATCGACGGGAAGGAAGAGGAGGTGCTGACGCTGGAGTTTGACGAGGGGTCGCGGCTGTATGTGCCGCTGGAGCAATCGTTCCTGGTGTCGCGGTACGTGGGGGTGGGGAAGAAGACGCCGGGACTCTCCTCGCTGGGAGATGCGCGGTGGGCGAAGGCGAAGAAGAACGCGGAGCAGGCGATCTTCAGCTACGCGGCGCAGTTGCTGACGATCCATGCGCAGCGGGAGACGACGCATGGGTTTGCCTTCCCGCCGGACAGCAAGTGGGTGAGCGAGTTTGAGGCGTCGTTTCTTTACAAGGAAACGCCGGATCAACTGACGGCGATCGTGGCGACGAAGGCGGACATGGAGAGTGAGCGGCCGATGGACCGGCTGATCTGCGGGGATGTGGGATTCGGGAAGACGGAGGTGGCGATCCGGGCGGCATTCAAGGCGGTGATGGGAGGGAAGCAGGTGGCCGTGCTGGCGCCGACGACCGTGCTGGCGCAACAGCATTACCATACGTTTCGGGAGAGGATGTCGGATTACCCCGTGCGGGTGGAGATGCTGAGCCGGTTCCGGACGAAGCAGGAGCAGAACAAGACGGTGAAGGGAATGCGGGAGGGGAGCGTGGATATCGTGATCGGGACGCACCGGCTGATCTCGGGGGATGTGGAGTTCAAGGACCTGGGGCTGGTGGTGATCGACGAGGAGCAGCGATTCGGGGTCAAGCACAAGGAGCGGTTCAAGGAGATGTTCAAGCTGGTGGATGTGCTGACGCTCTCGGCGACGCCGATCCCGCGGACGCTGTATCTGTCGCTGATGGGGGCGAAGGATATGTCGATCCTGGAGACGGCGCCGGCGAACCGGATCCCGACGGAGACGATCATCTGCGGATATGACGAGCGGGTGATCCGCGATGCGATCCAGCGGGAGATGTCGCGGCAGGGACAGGTGTATTTTTTACACAACCGGGTGCAGACGATCGAGAAGGTGGCGCACCGGATCAAGGAGCTGTGCCCGGGGGTGCGGGTGACAATCGGGCACGGGCAGATGGATGAGGATGAGCTGGAGGAGGTGATGCAGCGGTTTGTGGACGGGAAGACGGACGTGCTGGTCTCGACAACGATCATCGAGAGCGGGCTGGATATCCCGAATGCGAATACGATCATTATTGATCGGGCGGATAGGTTCGGGCTGGCGGACCTTTATCAATTGCGCGGGCGGGTGGGGCGGGCGCAGATGAAGGCGTATGCGTACCTGATGCTGCCGCGCGATATGATGACGGAGGGGGCGGCGCGGAAGAGGATCAATGCGATCAAGCAGTACTCGACGCTGGGGGCGGGGTTTAAGATCGCGATGCGGGACCTGGAGATTCGCGGGGCGGGGAATGTGCTGGGGACGGCGCAGAGCGGGCACATCGTGGCGATCGGGTTTGACCTGTACTGCCAGTTGCTCAAGCAGGCGGTGACGAAGCTGAAGGGGGAGAAAACGAAGCCCCGGGTGGAGGTGCCGGTGCGGTTTGACTTTCTCATTACGAATGAGGCGGAGTACATCCAGGCGGGGGATAAGGAGGTGGCGGGCGCCTTCCTCCCTGCGAGCTACATCAGCGAGCCGAAGACGAGGATCCAGGCGTACCGGGCCCTGGCGGAGGTGGCGGCGCCGGAGCAACTGGAGAAGGTGCGCAAGACTTGGCGGGACCGGTTTGGGCCCCTGCCGGAGGCGGTGGAGGATCTGATGATTTTATCCGAGATCAAGCTCGCGGCGGCGGCGCGGAAGATCGCGAAGGTGGAGGTGAAGGACCGCAAGCTGATGCTGACACGGGGGGGGGATTATATCTTAGTATCGGGGAAGTTTCCGCGATTGATGGAGGATGAGCCGGGGGAGAGGTTGCGGGAGGCGCTGGAGTTGATCAGATCTGTGTGAATTGGGCCGCACGCCCGTTCGACAGGCTCAGGGCAAAGACGCAAAGGGGGAATTTATTTTGAGCGCTATGGGCAACGGGCGAGCTGTGGAGGGCAAAAATCCACTCGATTTGCCACGGAAAGTAATTGTCGCCTTTGGCGATCATGTCTCATGCCAAGCGGGAGCTTGGCGATCCCAGGGCTGGCCTCGCCGCGCTTTGGCCATTTCAATGTGGCTACTTGGGGGCGCAGGTATATCTGAAAAACTTTAGCTCGTGGGGGATTTAGGTTGGCGGTCTTCAAGCCAGGCGGTGATGAGGAGGAGGGTGGCGGCGGTGCAGATGCAGGAGTCGGCGATGTTGAAGGCGGGCCAGGGATTCGTGAAGGGGACGTGGAGATTGAAGAGGAGGAAATCGACTACGTAATGGTGGCGGATGCGGTCGGTGAGATTGCCGAGGACGCCGGCGCTGAGGAGGGAGACGGCGAGGCGGGTGACGGAATGGTGGAAGGCGCCGCGGAGAGCGAAGGTGGCGAGGGCGGCAAGGGTGAGGGCGGAGAGGGCGATGAAGAGGGCGTTGTTGTGGCTGAAGGAGCTGAAGGCGGCGCCGGTGTTGCCCCAGTGGACGAGGGTGAAGAAGCCGGCGATGACGGGACGCTCGCTATCGAATGGGAGGGAGCGGATGACGAGCCACTTGGTGAGCTGGTCGAGGGCGAAGAAGAGGAGGATGGTCGCGGCGGCGGCGGGCGGGCCGAACCGTGGGCGGGCGCCTGGCATCAGGCGGTTTGCTCGAGGGCGGTGACGACGGCCTCGCAGCGCTCGCAGAGGTCCGGGTGGGTGGGGCTCTGGCCGACGTATGCGCGGTGGCGCCAGCAGCGCTCGCAACGCTGGAAGGCGGTGCGGGTGAGGGACGCGGAGGTCTCGGAGCCGGGCTCGATGTGGAGCTCGCTGAGGATGAAGAATTCCTCCAGCTCTGGCTCGAGGGCGCGGAGGGTCATGAATTGAGCGGGATCCGCGAGGCGGAGGGTGACATTGGCCTCGAGGGCGTTGCCGATGAGCTTTTGCTGGCGGGCGGGCTCGATGGCCTGGGCGATGACGGCGCGCAGCTTGAGCAGGAGATCGATTTGGGACTCGGCTTCGGGGTCCCGGGCGGATTCGCCGGCATTCGGGAAGAGCTCGATGTGGATGGAGGTGTCGTGGCCGGCGAACTCCCATGCCTCTTCGGTGGTGAAGGCGAGGATGGGGGCGAGGAGGGCGGTGACGGCGTGGAAGGCCTCTCGCATGACGGCCTGGGTGGCGCGGCGGCGGGGGGAATCGGCGGCATCGCAGTAGAGGCGGTCCTTGGTGATATCGACGTAGAGGGCGGAGAGATCGACGGTGCAGAACTGGTTGAGGGTCTGGAAGACCTTGCGGAAATCGAATGCGGCGTAGGCCTCGCGGGATGCGGCGATGACCTGCTGGAGGCGGGAGCGCATCCAGCGGTCGATGAGGGTGGCGCCGGCGAGATCATCGGGGCGAGGGACGCTGCCCTCGGAATTGGCGAGGAGGATGCGGAGGATGTTGCGGAACTGGCGGTAGGCATCGGCGAGGAGGGCGAAGGACTCCTCGGAGAAGGGGACCTCGTTTGTGAACTCGACGCTGGAGGCCCAGAGGCGGACGATATCGGCGCCGTATTTGCCGACGAAATGGGCGGCGTCCATGGGCTTGGAGTAGGTGCCCTGGGCGGACTTGGAGACTTTTTTGCGGGTGTCCCTGTCGACGACGAAGCCGTGGGTGACGCAGGTCTTGTAGGGGGCATCGCCACGGAGGGCGACGCTGGTCATGAGGGAGGATTGGAACCAGCCGCGGTGCTGGTCGGTGGCCTCGAGGTAGACATCCGCGCGCTCGACGCCGAGGCGCTTGCGGACGACGGCCTGATGGGAGACGCCGGAGTCGATCCAGACGTCGAGGGTATCGTGCCGGCGGGTACAGGCCGGGGAAAGGGAGAGCGTGGCGGCCCACCACGCGTCGTCTTTCTCGAACCAGAGATTGGTGCCGTGCTGCTCGAAGAGCGCTGCGATGCGGCGGATGAGGGGGGGATCAAGGAGGGGCTTGCCCTCGGCATCGTAGAAGATGGGGAGCGGGACGCCCCAGGAGCGCTGGCGGGAGATGCACCAATCGGGGCGGGACTCGACGGTGCCGTGGATGCGGTTGCGGCCCCAGGCGGGGACCCAATCGACGGTGTCGATGGCGGCGAGGGCCTGTGCACGGATGGCCTCGATGCGGATGAAGAATTGCTCGACGGCGCGGAAGACGACGGGGGTCTTGGAACGCCAGCAATGGGGATAGGAGTGGCGGTGGATTTGCTCGCCGAGGAGGGCGCCGCGCTGGCGGAGGAGCTCGACGACGTCCTTGTTCGCATCGAAGACGTAGCGGCCAGCCCAGACGGGGATGCCGACCTCCTCGGTGAAGCGGCCGTGATCATCGACGGGGGAGAGGAGCGGGAGGCCGTTCTCCAGGCCGGCGATGTAATCATCGGCGCCGTGGCCGGGGGCGATGTGGACGCCGCCGGTGCCGGACTCGAGGGTGACGAAATCGGCGACGATGACCCTGGAGGTGCGATCCAGGAAAGGGTGCTGGGCGAGGGCGCCGGCGAGCTCCGAGCCGGGGAAGGAGTAGGGCTGGGGCTCAGCTTGCAAGGCCCACGGGGTGGCCTCGGTGAAGGCGGGGACGAGGGCCTGGGCGATGACGAAGGTGGCGATCTCGCCGGTCTCGCGATGGCGGAATTTCTCAGCAACGTAACGGTGCTGGGGATGGACGGCGATGCCGGCATTCGCGGGGAGCGTCCACGGCGTCGTGGTCCAGATGACCATGCTGGCCTGGCCGGCGAGGGGGCCGGAGAGGAGGGGGAACTTTACGAAGATGGCGGGGTCCTCGCGGTCGGCGTATTCGACCTCGGCCTCGGCGAGGGCGGTCTGGGCGCCGGTGCTCCAGTAGACGGGTTTCTTGCTTTGATAGACCAGGCCGGCCTCGACGAAACCGGCGAAGGCGCGGATGACCTCGGCCTCGTAGGCGGGATCGAGGGTAAGGTACGGGTGGTCCCACTCGCCCAGGACGCCGAGGCGCTTGAACTGGGTGCGCTGGATGGCGATGTACTTGCGGGCGTACTCCTCCGAGCGCTTGCGGACATCCAGGGGGGAGAGGCCGCGGGACTCCTTGACTACCTTGAACTCGATGGGGAGGCCGTGGCAATCCCAGCCGGGGACGAATGGGGCGCGGCGTCCGAGCATGGAGTGGGATTTCACGACGATATCCTTGAGGACCTTGTTGAGGGCGGTGCCCATGTGGACATCGCCATTGGCGAAGGGGGGGCCATCGTGGAGGACGAAGAGGGGGGCATCGGCGCGCGCGGCGAGGATGCGGTCGTAGAGGCCGGCGGCTTCCCATTTTGCAAGGCGCTCGGGCTCGCGCTTCACGAGGTCCGCTTTCATGGGGAAGGCGGTTTTGGGGAGGTTGAGGGTGTCTTTGTAGTTCTTCTCGGTCATGGCGCGGGCTGGAAAAAGGGGAAACGGAACGTAACAGCGGGCGGGTTGGGTTGCACTTGGAAAAACGGCGGAGGTGCGAAGTGGGGCGGGGATTATGCTCGCTTGGCGCGGCGGGGGGCGGCTAGAGGGAGGCATGCCTGCCGTATTCAGCGCCCGCGCCGTGTCCGTGTCCTATGGGGCGCAGAAGATCCTCGATGAAGCGTCGCTGGTGGTACACGAGGGGGAACGGGTGGGGCTGCTGGGGCGGAATGGGTCGGGAAAATCGACGTTCCTGAAGCTGGTGGCGGGGACCATGGAGCCGGACGCGGGGGAGATCATCCGGCGGCGGGACCTGATGACTGGGTATCTGCCGCAGGTGTTCGACCTGGACGGGGAGCGGACGGTGCACGCGAACATCCTGGAAGGGGCGCGGCGCATCCTCGAGTGGATCGCGGAGTATGAGGCGGCGGAATTCGACTCGGCGCGGGCGGCGGACCTGCTGGGGTGGATCGACCACGCGGGGGGATGGGAGCTGGAGCATCGAATCAAGTCGCTGGTGACGCACTTGCACGCGCCGGACCCAGAGCGGCTCGTGGGGGATCTGTCGGGCGGGGAGAAGCGGCGGGTGGCGCTGTGCCGGGCGCTGATCGAGCAGCCGGATTTTCTCATCCTGGATGAACCGACGAATCACCTGGATACGGAGAGTATTACGTGGCTGGAGGATTTCCTGCGGCGGTACCCGGGGGCGTGCCTGTTTGTGACGCATGACCGGTATTTCCTGGACCGGGTGGCGACGCGGATCGTGGAGCTGCAGCGGGGGAAGTTTATCGGGTACGAGGGGAATTATACGGATTACCTGACGGCGCGGGCGGAGCGATCAGCGAGCGAGGATATGCAGGAGCACAAGCGGCAGCGGTTTCTCCAGCGGGAGCTGGAGTGGGTGCGGCGGGGGCCAAAGGCGCGGCGGACGAAATCGCGGGACCGGATCGACCGGTATTACCAGATCGCAGGGCAGGAGGGGCCGGAGAAAGAGATGGACGTCGAGATGCTGATCCCGCCGGCGCCGAAGCTGGCGAACCGTGTGGTGGACCTGCTGGATGTGACGGCGCGGGTGGGGACGCGGACGCTCTTCAGCGGGCTGACATTCAAGCTGGCGGCGGGGGAGCGGATCGGAATCGTGGGGCGGAACGGGCTGGGGAAGACGACGCTGCTGCGGATGATCCTGGGCGAGGTGGCGCCGGCGGCGGGGGAGGTGGAGCTGGGGGCGCGCACGGAGATTAACTATGTGGATCAATCGAAGATGCTGCTGGATGACGAGAAGACGATCTGGCAGGAGGTGGGGGCGGGGTCTGAATGGGTAAAGCTGGGGGAGGAGAGCATCAGCCTGCGGGCATGGCTGCGGCGGTTCCTATTTACCGAGGACCGGCTGAATACGAAGGTGCGGCTGCTGAGCGGGGGGGAACGGGGGCGGGTGATGCTGGCGAAGATATTGCGGCGCGGGGGGAACCTCCTGATCCTGGATGAGCCGACGAATGACCTGGACCTGGCCACTCTGCGGGTCCTCGAGGAGGCCCTGGCCAGCTTCGGGGGATCGGTGCTGGCGGTGAGCCATGACCGGTATTTTCTGAACCGGATTTGCACGGGCATCCTGGCATTCGAAGGGGATGGGCGGGTGCGGTATTGCGTGGGGAGTTATGACTATTACCTGGAGATGCGGGAGCGGGAGGGGAGCGCGCCGGAGGAGGGGGATAAGGCGAAGGGCGGGGCGGTGCCGGCAGCGGGGGGAAAGGTGCGGAAATTGAAGTACAAGGAGGAACGCGAGCTGGAGACTATGGAGGCGGCGATCCTGGCGGCGGAGACGGAGGTGACGCGGCTGGAGGGGATATTCGCGGAGCCGGATTTTTTTGAGAAGCACGCGAGCGACTTCAAGGATCTGGAGAGGGAACTGGAGGCGGCGCGGACGCGGGTGGCGGGGCTCTATGCGCGGTGGGCGGAGCTGGAGGGGATCAAGAAGGGGAAGTGAGGAGTGGGCAAATGGCGTTCACGGTCCGCGGCAAAGGCAAAGCAGGCTTGAATATCGTCGGGAGTGAGGTCGGGAAAATCCTCGAGGACCTTGGGAATGGTCATTCCGCCGCCGAGATAATCCCAAGACATACGGAATGGCTATACGGGGTGCCGCGAATGCAGGGCTTGCCACTGCGAATGCGCGGGTCAACGTGATGCAGTCCCGGTAGTTCATGGGGAAAGTATAGAATTTGCGGAGGGCGAGTCGCGGGCAGCATCCACGGGGGGAGAGAACGACGAACCTTGATTGTGCATAACTTCATCCGGCGCGCGACGCTTCTGGTTCTGATGGGGGGGTTGCCGTGGACCTTGCCGGCAAAGGAGCACCACGTGGCTGACGATTCGGATGAGGCGGGAGATGTATCGCCATCGCCGAGTCCCTCTCCGGCGCATCGGCATAGGCATGCTCATTTGAAGGGGGCACCGACGGTTTCCCCGAGCCCGGATGAAGCGGACTCGCCTGTGCCGGCGGTTGTTCACAAGAAAGCCGGGGAGGTGGCGGATGTCACACCGGCATTGAAGAACCGGAAGCATCATCCGGCGGCGGATGGGGAGGAAGCGGGCGGGGCGAGTCCGAGGGAAACTGGGAGTGCGGCGGATGGCGCTGGAGATGGGGAACTGGCGACGCCGAGGCCGCGGCCTTCGATGGCGCCGGATGCCACGGTGGACTCGGGGGAATTGGAGGAGTTCTCGCGGCAGCCGGAGAAGATAAGGGCTTTGATCGAGGCTTCGCTGGATCTTACGCGGCAGGATTTGACTTATACTTACTCATCGGCGGATCCGGCCAACGGGGGGATGGATTGCTCCGGGTTTGTCTATTATGTGCTGACGCAGGCCGGGGTGAAGGATGTGCCGCGCGATGCGAGCGGGCAGTACGCGTGGGTGCGAAAGGCGGGGAAGTTTCGCGCGGTAGTGAGCCGGAAGCTGGATGGATTCGAGATGGATGAGTTGAAGCCGGGGGATTTGCTCTTTTGGGTGGGGACTTACGATACAGAGCATGATCCGCCGGTCTCGCATACGATGATCTACCTGGGGCGCGAGAAAGAGACGGGGGACCGGGTGATGGTGGGGTCATCGGATGGGAGGAGTTACCACGGGCTCCAGCGCTGGGGGGTGAGCGTGTTCGACTTCAAGGAGGTGAAGGAGCATCCCGCAACGGGGCACGGAAGCTCGCAGTTTATCGGGTATGGGGGGATTCCGGGGTTGTAGGCGAAAGGATTTCACGCGGATAAGGACTTGGATCTGCACGGGCCTGGTCGGCCACAGCCGCTTCACCATCAAAATTAGGACGACAATAACTGCAGATGCGAGCACGTATTAATCTTCTTCATATCAATTTACTATTGACCCATACTTCCTAACCGGATTACTCTTTGACGGATAATGCGTCCTTCAGCTCCTTGATCCTTGTGTCGGTTATCCGGGCGCGGGCCTCGCTGTAAATAAGGGTGGCCATGTTTCCACCCCTGGCGAAGTAATCTGCTTCGAATTCCGCCTGAGTCTCGCGATACACAAGCCATGCACTTTCAGAAGCTATAAGCTTTTCTTTTCCTGCAGCGTCTAAAGTTGCAGCGATTTTCTTGTAAACATCATTGAGTTTCTTGTCGCTTTTCTCGAAGTCGATTCCTGCAATGTGGTTCATTTTTCCCTGCGTTTGTGCATGCAGAGGCGGAACAACCAGCAAAAACACGAGTAAAAAATATTTTTTCGTTATTTCGCCTTGGGCTCCGTGGGATTGTTGCGTATATATTGCCTTAGGTCTTCCGATCGTTGCAGCCACCCGTCGAGAAATTTTGATTTTCCCGGATGCTTTGCCAGCTTTCGAAAGCGTTGCTACATGCGTTGAGATATGATCTCCGCTCATGCTCATTGATCCTCTTCGCGCACACTATGTGCGCACAAACCTAGCTTTCCATTTTCAATAACCGCCTGAAAATCAAAGCTCTTTTCGGTTCCCCCTTGAGGCTCATAACTGATATTGAGACGATTCCCATCTATCCCCACCAGGAACAATCTCTCCGGCGCAACCCCACTCGTGCCGAATAAGGCTGCAAGGCTGACGCTCGCGCCTTGAAAAATTTTCACGTCACCATGCACATCCTTGGCGATTACAATGATCTCATTCACGTTGCTGGCCGTCCGTAAGTTCCATCCCAGCAATGTCTTATTTGGGTAAATATATACTTGACTCAGTAGCATAAATGGTCCATTCTGCTCCCATGAAAGCAGAAATAAAGTTCCCGGAGACTCTCCAAGAGGCGATTGAATTTTTCGCAAATGAGGAGAACGCCTTTACCTTCATGGTCCGGCTTCGCTGGCAGGATACTGTCTGCTGCCCGCGCTGCGGATCGAAGGAGGTTCGCTTTGTTTCCACCCGTAAAATTTGGGAGTGCAAGGGCTGTAAGGTGAAGAAGCAATTCTCCGTTCGCGTCGGGACCATCTTTGAAGATTCGCCCATTAAACTCGGCAAATGGTGGGCGGCCATCTGGCTGATCTCCAACGCCAAGAACGGCATTAGCTCGTGTGAACTTCACCGAGCTCTTGGCGTAACTCAAAAAACCGCGTGGTTCATGCTCCAGCGTATCCGCTTGGCTCTCCAAAACGGTTCCATTGTGAAGATCGGTGGCCAAGTAGAGGTTGACGAAACATTCATAGGAGGCAAGGCCCGCAATATGCACAAGGGACAGCGCAAGATTCGCGGAACCGGCCCCGTCGCAATGACTCCGGTTATGGGTCTGCTGGAGCGTACCACCGCCAAGAAAGCCTCCCGCGTGGTTTTGAAGGTCGTGGACACCACCCGCAAGCCGGAGCTTCAAGGCGAGGTTCGCAAGTACGTCCTCAAAGGTGCGGAGGTTCACACCGATGCACTCCGCTCCTATCAGGGGCTTTCGGACGAGTACACCCACAACGTCATTGACCATGCGGAGTGCTACGTGAAAGGCCACGTGCATACCAACGGGCTGGAGAACTTCTGGAGCCTCTTGAAGCGCACGATCAAGGGAACGTATGTGAGCGTTGAGCCGTTTCATCTGTTTCGGTATCTGGACGAGCAGGCTTTCCGGTTCAACGAGCGCAAGGACAATGATTGTGGTCGGTTCCTGAAAGCCGCTGCTGGTGTCATGGGTAAAGGGTTGCGGTATGCGACTCTCATTGGTCAAGATTTGGAAAGGCTCCCGGCGTAAGCGGCAGGGGCGAGGCAAGCGGAACAAGAATCAATGAACAAATATAATCCCGAGCAAAGCGAGGAGGAGTTGCTTGACGCAATTAAATCAGAGACGGATGCGTGCGCGGGTAATACCGCGCTCCCATTGCAGCCATTCGCAACGCTCTTGGTGAAACTAAGCAGAGCGTCAGACGCACAAGCCAAGGCGAATTTAATGCTGCAAAAGACGTTAATCATTTTTACGGTCCTTATTATCGGTATGACGCTGGCGCTCCTTTATCTGGGATTTGAGCAACTTCAAGTTTCTAAATCCCAATTGAAGTTGTCTAATCCCGACACCAAGAATCACGGCTAAAACTGCGAAATAAAACCACCACCCAGCACATTCAAATAAGTTCATCGCAAACACCCCCCCGATGTGGCTTAATTGCTCCCTAAACATGATCGCCTCCCTCTTTAATCTGGCCGGCCCGGAACTGATTATTCTCCTGCCGATGCTCGGCTTTTGGATATGGATGATCGCAGATTGCGCCACGAATGAACCGGCCTCCGGTGCCCGTGTTGGATGGCTGCTGGCGGTAATCCTGATCCCGTTCTGGATCGGTGCACTTCTCTACCTCTTCTGCCGGAAGCTTCCCCGTAACGCGATTGCCAAAGGCAAGCGAGAGCAGTAGGGTAAATTCATGAGTAACCCGCAAGAATCCACGGAGAGGCAAAATTTCGAGGCTATGGCAAAGCGCATCATCGCCGTTCCCAAGGGAAAGGTGGACGCGGCCCAAAAAGAGTGGAAAAAGACAAAACATAAGCGTGGCTCTACTCTTTCACCTTTGTCGCCAGGTGGCGCATAAACGTCCGCACCGCCGCGTATATTTCTTTCGCCTCCTCGGCACTGTGATGGGGGCCAATGTGCATCGTCGGGTTTCTCCATGCGAACCGCACGGCGCTTAGATGTGCCGCAGCTTCCTTGAAGAACGCCTCATCCTTCTTCCAGTCGGGTTCCTTGTCGTCCCACTTTCGGGACATCTTCGCGTCGATCTGTTTTAGAAAGGACTCCCAGCTTGGCGCATATGGAATTCCTAGCGGGGCCGCAAGCGCCATAAGCCCCTTCTCCATAATCCGCATTAGGTGGAACACGCAGGCCGTACCCTGCTCCACTACAAGGCAGTTCCCTGCTGCCTCCACGTCCGCAATGATGGACGGAAACGCCTCAGATGACTTCACTTTCTCATCATCGAATCCGTAAGGCTTCCGGTAAAACTCGGCAAACTCGTTCCGTATGTGAAGGAACAAAACCGACTCCATCTCATCACCTATCACTGACCGGAGTTCGTCGAGTTTTACTTTGAGTTCCACTCCAGGAATGCCCTGGGTCAACTCCGCTAGGATTCGCTTCGCGCCCCTTGCTGAAATGTTTAACGAAATCGCAAGGCAATCCTCCTCGATCCCCTTCAATGCGCTGCTGATGTAATTGGGTGTTAAACCTTGGAATGTTTGCCGCCCAGCGGTCATTGATTCCAATGCCTGCAACAGAAGCCCAAGACCGGCCCCCAGCTTGAAATATCTCTCGGCGCTGAATTTTTCCATTTCCATCCAGCTTATCAGCCCTTTTGGGACTGAAAGCCAAGGACAATCTACTGAGTCAAGTATGTAATTCCCCTTATTTGCGTTGGCAACCATCTCAACAATTTTGTCCGCCCCATGCGAAACTTTGGTCACGGAACCATGGAACTGCACCTCATAATACGCCTTGCCAGAAAAACTCTCTCCGTTCGCCACGCGTATTTTAACGTCGGTAGTCAATCCTTCGTTCCGGTCCATCCTCTCAGTGGTACCAGACACCGTCAGGCCGTCCATCGCATAAACGGCGTGCCCAAGAAGGCAAAGCACTAACACTGGGAGTTTCATATTTCTATTTCTTTGGTAAAGACACAAATCGCCAATCAACAATTGGATCGTCGCCGACAATCACATATTCAGTCATAAATTAAGCGTTCGCATGTCATTAGTCTCCGCGTACCCTTATTCTGATTGTCGCAACCACGAAAGCGCCGCATCTATGTCCAATCCCCAGGGAACCGCTTCCGTTGCGGATTCCTGGGTTAATGGCTAGGATCAAATTGGGATCAACTCCAGTTTTAGCCGCCCACGATAGAACTGTCGCCTTGTTATCCCTCACCCCAATCAGTCCTTCAATGTTGCTTTTTACTCTTGCCTCTGCGGCCAATGCATTTTTAGCACCAGCTCGTCTACGACCGGGAGAAAGGTTAAGAAGGCTTTTTTGAGAGCTTTTCAAGATAACATTCTTCTAGCTGTTTTATTCTATCCTCAGTTAACTTGGCTAGGAAAGCGCAATAATAAGTCGAATAAATACTGCCGCCCTCAGCCTCAACCAACGCGCGTGCACTGGCTTCCGCATCCCTGAACTTGAGCCAAGCCCTTTGCGACTTACGCAAATCCTCCTCTGGATGACCAGGTAGCTTTTCGCGAACAATGGTTTGGAGAGTTTCCTGGTATGCTTGATTTAAACGCGCATCAGCTTCCTTAAAACTTTTTTCGGCCTGTGTTGTTGCTTCTGATTGTCCATGGAGGACTCCAAATCCCAAAAACAGAAGGAACGATAAAACAAAACATTGTTTCATAATGATTTAAAGCTATCACAAAATTGTATTCACCTCTGTTACGTCTTCACGGGTGTTTTATAGCGGACGACAAGAGGCGTCAACCTCAAAACGCAGACCACACGGCGACTGGTCGAATTTGTTTAATTTTCATCCCTGGCAGCAGGGCAAAACCATTGTGCCAAGCCTTTCTCCCTAACCACTATGGGATTGCTCTGGGATGTTTTAAAAGCGTTTTTGAATATTCCAGAGCACGATCCCAGCGATTTCTTAGCCCTGCTTCCATATTAGGTCTGCTCGAAAGCGTATTTTCATACCACTCTCTGGCGGCACGAAGATTATTTAACAGTTGAATGGGATCTTTTTCGGCTTCCGATAAAGCTTTGATAGTTTAAGGGCCAATTTTGCCATCGACTTCGACTCCAAGTGCCTTTTGTAATATTCTTCTCACCCCTCCTGGACCACGGTTGAAACGGCAGTCACGCAAATACGCCTCGACTACGGGATTCTCTGTCCAATTTGCAACCTCATCTGTCTGTTTAGCGATATACTCAGCCGCTTCATTTTCTGCCTGCGAAGCGCATCCCGTTTCTACTAAATGTTTGAGGCGCTTTGCCATTTCAGGGTCATATTTTTCATTAATGCCAGCAACTTCGTAGCTGCCGCCACCGTCGTTCTTTGGCAGGATGTATACTTTCAGATTCCCATCCTTATCCCGTCGGGCCTCCTGATCAACAATCCACCGAGCAATGTCCGAGCGTTGACGAAGTCGATCTTCCGCACCCGCGGTCGTCCATTGACCGCCGCCCGATTGGCCCGCGGGGAGGCGGGGTTCATTGGGATTATAGCCTTGATTGGCCAAAGGATAGCTCGGGTGTTTCTGCACTCCTATATATCGGAAGAGGGCCATTTCCTGGGGATAGCGTTGCACTTCCACAAGGCTGGAATCATTTTGTATAGTACCTGCCGTTCTTGTGCAATCACCCTTTACTCCATGTCTGCTATTGGTGACAATCCTCCCATGGTCCACGACAATGCCGGCGTATCCCTCCGCTTGATGGCCGCCGCATGCGATGATGATATCTCCGGGCGCGGCTTCAGTCATGGGAACTCGTTTGAATCGCTTGTCGTATAGCAAGGAATTACAAAGAATGGACGTGCTGAGAACATGTGTTGGCACGGTTCCCAGCATGATCCCCTGATTGGTTGCCTTTGTGAATAGGAGGGATACCGCTACCGCGCATCCCAGTTTACCCGTGCCTGTGCCTGGAATATCCTTGGTGGACATGCCGATGCCGTTCAGCGCCGCTTGGGCTATGCTCCCCCCATAAGCACTTTGCGGTACTTTCTCTCCCGCGCCCGTGCTGGTCCATTGACGGCCGTTGGGTTGGCCAGATTGGCAGAACGGTTTGGTGGCGCGAGACTTTGGTGAGTTTGTGGCAGAGTTGTTCATGGCTTGTGGTTGTTCTTATGATCCCAGCCTGCGCACAAAAAATGGCGCGTCTGTTAGCGCATTATTTTTGTTTGATGAAAATAATTCCTTTGGACACGAGTTTTACGGTGGGGATCTCGATGTGCGGATCGATACGGCCCAGCGATGGACCGGAGATATGTTGGCGGTATTCTAGACGGGCATCGGTGCCGCAACGGCAATCGCGGCGAGGTCACCATGGAACCTGCACGGGGAGGGCGGCGTTGGGCCTGAATGCAGATCTGGCTCCGCCCGCCCACCAGGCGCCGCAATGCCCTTCCTCCTCCTCGGAGATTGGCGGTCCCCAGGGCGGCGGGCGACGCTGCATCAGGACGGGATGATTCGCGGGCTTGGGAAGCTGGAAGGTTTAGCGTAAAAAAGCCCTTGCCAAGGGGCGGGGGGCGTGGCAGGGTCACCCTCCATTTTTTTCGTGCCACGGCACGTACCAATTTATGTCCTACGCAATCATCAAAACCGGCGGGAAACAGTACCGCGTGGCGGAAGGCGACGTGATCGAAGTCGAGAAGCTCGATGTCGAGGCGGGCGCGGAGATGACTTTTTCCGAGGTGATCTTTCTCTCGCACGGGGGGTCGTTCAAACATCTGGCGGACCTGAAGGGGGCCACGGTGACGGCGGAGGTGATCGGGGGGAAGAAGGCGCCGAAGGTGATTTGCTTCAAGTACCGGCGGCGGAAGGGGTATCACCGGACGGTGGGGCACCGGCGGAAGCTGACGGAAGTGCGGATCAAGAGCATCACGGGCTAGAAGCCCAAAAACGGAACCCTCGAAAATTTATGGCTCATAAAAAAGGTCAAGGCAGCGTCAAGAATGGGCGCGACAGCGTCAGCAAGCGGCTGGGCGTGAAGAAATTCGGCAGCGAAGTGGTCGTGGCCGGCAATATCATCATCCGCCAGCGGGGGACGAAGTTCCTGCCCGGGCGCAATGTGGGGCTGGGCCGGGATTATACGATTTTTGCACTGGTGGACGGGCGGGTGAAGTTTGACCGCGGCGGACGGCGGGTGAATGTGGAGCCGGCTCCCGCGAGCGCGAACTGAAACGCCTGTTGCAATACAGATTCCCACAAGAGAGAGCGCTTCGGAACGGGGCGCTTTTTTTGCTTTTTTTGGCGGTGAAGGAGTGGTGGGTTGCCAGGGAGATTTTTGACGGGGTGAACAGGATGGGGGATTGGGGTTCCTGATTATTACCAGACTACGCGATGGCTGAGCTGAATGTGGTGCTGCATGAGCCGGAGATCCCTTCGAATACGGGGAATATCGGGCGGACTTGCCTGGCTACGGGGGCGCGGCTGCACCTGGTTAAGCCGCTGGGGTTCAGTATCGATGACCGGCAGCTCCGGCGGGCGGGGCTGGATTATTGGCAGGAGCTGGATGTGCGGCTGTGGGAGAGCCTGGAGGAGGTGCTCGCGGCGACGGCGGAGGAACGGCGGTTTTTTTTCACAACGAAGGGGCGGCGTCCTTATTATGAGGCGGAATACGAGCGGGGAGATTGGCTGTTCTTTGGCCGGGAGACGAAGGGGCTGCCGGAGCGGGTGCTGGCGGAGTATGCGGCGGATTGTGTGACGATCCCGATGGTTGGTGCCGCCCCGGGGACGCAGGGGGCGCGGAGTTTGAATCTCTCCGTCGCGGTGGGGGTGGCGGTGTTTGAAGCGCAGCGGCAATTTGCGACTTTGTAATCGGGGGCGGGGGCTGCATTCTTGCAGCGAAACGATGTTCCTGACTGCTACGAATCTGCGCCGTTCTTTTCGCCTGGGAGCCCGAAATATCGAGGTGCTGAGGGGGATCTCGCTGGAGGTGGAGCGGGGGGAGTGCGTGTTCCTGTGCGGGGCCTCGGGGGCGGGGAAGACGACGCTGCTGTATACGCTGGCGGGGCTGGAGCGGCCGGAGAGCGGGACGGTGCACCTGGACGGGGTGCAGCTTTACAAGGGGAGCGAGACGGCACAGGCGCGGATCCGGAATGAGCAGATCGGGTTTGTGTTTCAGGGATACTTTCTGCTGCCGGAGCTGACGGCGCTGGAGAATGCGATGCTGCCGGCGATGATCGGGAAGCGACCGGACCCGAAGGTGGCGGAGGGGGCGCTGGAGCGGGTGGGGCTGGGGGATCGGACGCAGCATCTGCCGGCGGAGCTATCGGGGGGGGAGCAGCAGAGGGTGGCGATCGCGCGGGCGCTGATGAATAAGCCGGGGATTATCTTCGCGGATGAGCCGACGGGGAACCTGGACTCGAAGACGGGGGGATCGATCATGGATCTGCTGTTTGGGATCGTGCGGGAGGAGAGGACGGCGCTGGTGGTGGTGACGCATGACGCGGAGCTGTCGCTGCGGGGGGATCGGCGGCTGGAGATAAGGGAAGGGGTGCTGGCGGGGGACGAGGGGGCGGCGGGTTGACCGGGCGGGGGAAATCGCGGAATACTG
>Ga0182024_10010406_pt1 | contig 18941 bp, 13 predicted proteins | sample P32metaG_FD_120480 | JGI IMG/M metagenome (GOLD analysis project Ga0182024, IMG submission 120480) | Permafrost microbial communities from Stordalen Mire, Sweden - P3-2 metaG (Illumina Assembly) | ecosystem: Environmental > Terrestrial > Soil > Wetlands > Permafrost | place: Sweden: Stordalen... | reverse complement strand
GAAGGGCTGCGAGTGCAATTGAAATATGGCTCGTGATCGGGTAGAGATCCGGCCCGCTTTTAGGTTTTGCCGTGCAGGACCGAGTACACTTTAGTTAACAGCGCTCTCTTGGTGAAGGGCTTCTCGAGGAACGAATGTTCTTGCACCAGCACTCCGTGCTGGGTGACCAGATCGCCGGCGTATCCTGACATGAAAACTGCACGCAAGTTCTGGCGGATCCTTTTGGCCTCGGCGAGCAACTCCACTCCAGTTTTGCCGGGCATGACAATGTCGGTCAACAGCAGATCGACCTCAACGCCCGTGGACGACAAAATCTTCAGCGCGTTCTCGGCATCCTCAGCTTCAATTACATGGTACCCACCTTCTTGCAAAAGCTTGACCGCGAGTCCGCGCAGAATCTTGTCGTCTTCCACCACCAGAATCGTTTCGGAACCGCGAGGAGGTTCCGCTTCTTCCCGGTGCGAACCAAGTTCTTCCGCTTTCTCCCGCAGCATCGGGAAATAGATCTTGAACGTGGTGCCCTTGCCCGGTTCGCTATACACCGAGATGTACCCATCGCTCTGCTTCACGATTCCGTAGACAGTCGAGAGCCCCAGCCCCGTTCCCTTCCCCGGCGCTTTGGTGGTGAAGAAGGGCTCGAAGATCTGCGATCGAGTGGTCTCATCCATGCCGCTTCCCGTATCGCTCACCTTCAGCACAACATGTTTCCCCTCATGTGCGCCAGCATGCCGGGAGGTGTAGTGTTCGTCCAGTTCCGATGTTCCAGTCTCGATGGTGATTTTTCCCCCGGTCGGCATCGCGTCCCGCGCATTGACCACCAGGTTCATCAAGATCTGTTCAATTTGGCCGGGGTCGGCCTTGATGCTGCCGATCGCGGTACCCGGCCGGAACTCTATCTCGATGTCCTCGCCCACCAGGCGGAGGAACATGGTGGTCACATTCCGCACCACATCGTTCAGATCGAGGATTTTGGGAAATACGACCTGCTGGCGGCTGAACGCCAGAAGTTGGCGCGTGATCAATGCCGCCCGTTGTGAAGCTTTCTTGATCTCCGACAGATACTTCTTCACGGGTGTATCGGTCGGGATTTCTCCGAGCGCGATGTCGCTGTACCCCATGACGATGCCGAGGACGTTATTGAAATCGTGCGCCACCCCGCCCGCTAAGCGGCCCACAGCTTCCATTTTTTGGGCCTGGCGGAATTGCGCTTCCAACTTCTTCATCTCGGTCACGTCGCGTGTAATTCCCAGAATGCACCGTTGCCCGTCGAGTTCGATCAATTCCGCCCAGACTTCAGCCTCCCGAATCTCTCCCTTCGCGGTCCGGTATTTCGTGTGGTGCTTCGCCACTTTTTCTTCCTCTTTTAGGTGTCGCAGCATCTCTTCGCGGTCCAGTGGTTCGCTCCAGAAACGCAATTCCTTCGCCGTGCTGCCGATCACATCCTTGCGCTGGTAGCCCAGCATATTGAGGAAGGCGTCGTTCACGTCCAGATAGCGGCCTTCGGCTTCCGTCGAAATCGTAATGGCGATGGGGTTGTTGCGAAACGCCTTGCTGAATCTCTCTTCGGATTTGAACAACGCCACTTCCGCCCGCTTGCGTTCGGTAATGTCGCGCGCAACCTTAGAAGCGCCCACAATCGCTCCGGTGATGTCTCGTATTGGCGAGATGGTTACGGAAACGTCAATTCGTGTGCCTTCCTTCCGGATACGGACAGTCTCGAAATGCTCAACGCTCTCGCCACGGCGGATGCGCGCCAGAATGTCGGCCTCCTCACTGGCCCGCTCCGGGGGCAACAGCATCTGGATTGGCTTGCCTATAGCTTCGGCGTGCGAATACCCGAATACCTTCTCAGCCCCGGAATTCCACGCGTTGATGGTTCCGTCCAGCCTCTTGGCAATGATGGCGTCCTCGGAGGAATCGACCACGGCCGCTAGGCGTTCGCGCACGTCTGCGGCCTGTTTGCGCTCGGTGACATCATCGGCGAAGATTACGATGCCGCCGATCCTTCCCTCGCTGTCGCGCCAGGGCCGTGCCTCCCACCGTATCCACTGCACCGAACCGTCGGCCCGCTCGAATCGGTCGTGCTCTTCGCCCAGTACCTCGCCCGCCAGTGCGCGACGATGGATATCCTTCCAGCGCGCAGGAATTTCGGGAAAGATCTCGTAGTGCGACACGCCGTCCAGATCACGGTCACCCAAACCATAATCAATTCGCCAGCGGCGGCTCGCTTGCAGGTAGCGCATCTCGCAGTCAAACATCGCCAAGGCTGCCGGTGCATGCTCGATGAAGAGGCGGACCCGCGACTCGCTCTCAATTCGCTTCGCTTCGGCCCGTTCCCACTTAGCATCGATCAGCCAGCAGATAATCCCAAAGGAAAGGCAGAAGTATAAGCCGACGAAGATATCGCTGGCATCAGAGGAAAAATACCCGTAGGGAGGAAAGAAAAAGTAATTGGCGAGCACCGCTGAAAGGATCGTAGCCGTGATCCCTGCACCAAACCCGCCATATAACAAGGAAATCAGGATTGACGCAATAAACGGGAGGTACGGCACGCGATAACTGAACGGACGAAGCCACAGGCCCGCCAAAAGACTCAGGCCAACTGACGAAGCCGTTATCCCGTACCGAAAAAATGCAGAGCGCTGTCTCCCACTCTGCACCAGGCTGAACCAGGGGAGCAAGCTCATGCCTGCACCCCGGGTGGGTGAGAGCAGGCACTGGGCCATAACTCAGAGAACTCATGTGGCCGAGGGCCGATGAAGTCTCGCGGATACTTGCGATAAGGAAGGTACGAAGTGTGGGTGCCCTTGTATGACTCACCCCAATTGGGACTTTCGACCGGATGATAATGTGTCTTCATCGGAAGGTCCTCAGAGCCATTTGGCTACTCCGCCGTGATGTGAGCACGTGCCCCGTCTACTCTGGCTGAAGCTGTAAGTGCCATCTCGACACTGGGCAGTTGCTCCCTGTGGAGCTGCTGAACAGCTTTCGGGCCGAGAGACGGTTTGGCCTTTGCTGTCGACGTAGGTGCCGTTGTTTGTGCACTTCGGCTTGTCCTGCTTTGGTTTGGTATCGGGAGTAGTACTGGTGGAGCTCGACTGAGATGTGGACTGGGACTGAGATACCAGCTGCGGTTGAAGAAAAACTAAAAGCGAAAAGGCCAGAACGGAGGGGCGTAGACGCAGCATTTCCTGCTCCTTTAATCGGAGTAGCTCGCTCCCCCTCGAAGCGAGCTAATAAGGTTCCTGCGGTAAGAACCTTATTAGCGGCGATCATACATCAATAGGGAATGAGTGTGCTATGTCAATGAAGGACAGTTGTGTGAAAGCTCATTTAATCCATAATACCTACGAGCATTGCCAACGCCTGCCAATGCCGTGGATGCGGCTGATAGCCCTGGCGGATGCGGCTCGCGTACCAGCGCGAAACACCAATTCGGGATCGAATTATCGCGGTTGAAATGTTAGCTAGAAGAGGCTGAATTCGCTTCGCAAAAACTTCACTGGTGAGCCAACCTGGCTGGCTGGTCTCATCCCATGACGAGCGCGCATTGGCATGGCGACGTTGAGAGTCAGCTTGCTTCGCTAACGCTGCGGGAGCTCGTGCCGCAACTCTTCCGAGCCGGGCGCAGCGGAAAAAGGCACCGGGAGGCGTCTAGAACCGCAATCTTCCGGTTCGCAAAGTTCCCTCCTATTTCGTTTTCGCAGCCACTTGCTGGCTCGTCATAACGCACTGCTCCAGGTTGAAGATCTCGAATATGGAGCGTCCCGAGAGGATTTCGTACTTAATCTTGTTTTCCTTCTTTACGACTTCGGAGGCTAAGTCAATCGCTTCATGTACGCGGGCTGGCGGAATACTTGCTATGCCATTTGCATCAGCAAGCACGTAATCCTTCGGGCTAATCGATAGCGTGCCGATCCGGACCGGAACGTTGATACGCCCATAGGCCTCCTTTGTCGCCCTGCGTGGGTTGAAACGCCGGCAAAATACCGGGTAGCCGAGCGTTCGGATTTCCAGTGGGTCCCGGACTGGTCCGTCAACAATAGTTCCTGCCACGCCTTTTGATTGAGCTGACATCGACATCAGTTCGCCCCATAGCGCGCTGTCGCAATCTGGTGAACCGCCAACAATCAGTACGTCGCCAGGGCGAGCAAGATGCAATGCATGGTGGACCGTGAGGTTGTCTCCCAGTGCACATTCGACCGTAAAAGCGGGCCCGCAAATACGGAACTGAGGATCGATTGGAAGAATCGAGGTCTCGATGGAACACGAAGGTCCCAGCGCGTCCGAAAGCTGGCACACGGTGAACTGCCGCAATTCTGCGATAGCGTCAGATGCCGGCATACCAGGCATAACCTTGTTCTGGAGATATGGACCCCAGTCCCTTGCCGAACTTTTTCACGTCGTCGGTAACCGTCAGGCGGTTGAGAAATTTCACGCTCTTGTAGCCGAGCTGGCGCGGCAGCCGTATGCGAAGCGGTCCACCATTGCCGACAGGAAGATCATCGCCATTCAAGCCGTAAGTGAGAAAGGTCTGAGGATGCATCGCATCCGCCATATCGATGCTCTCCCACCAGTCAGGCTCGATTGAAAAATAGAAAACATACTTAGCCTGCGGGTCTGCTCCGACGAGATTCAGAATGTACGAGAGCGGGACGCCGTTCCATTCGGCGATGTAGGACCAACCCTCTTCGCAGACTACTTCCGTAATCTGACTTTGCGATGGATAGCTCTTCAATTGGTCCACGGAAAATGTAGTTGGACGCTCGACCATGCCGTCGACCGTGAGCTGCCAGTCCACGAATTTTCCAGCCCAGAAGCGCTTGAATTCTTCGCTGAAAGGCGCAACTTCGTTCTGCAGCGGACGCTTCGAGATTTGACTCCGAGAGAATTCGCGTGCTAACGAATGCTTCGTGAGCAGTCGCATAGAGGCGTAAGTGAGAGTTTCGCCGGAGCCGTAAAGTCCGCCGTGATCGGGCGGAACCAATCCATACTTTTGCGCCAAGTGTGCGGCCACGCCCACTCCCGCAACACCTGCTGTCGCGGCCAGTCCAGTGACGATCAGCTTTCGGCGTGAGAGGTCGGTCATTTTCCCTCCTGGTGTTTACTCGTCTGGCCAATGATCATTGCTCGCATGCGGCTCCAGAATCCTGCGCGCCAAACCATAAAGACATGAACAAACAAAAACAGTACGAGAGCTATGGAGACGATGAAGTGAATCGTGCGCGCGGATTGCCGACCTCCCAACAGCGTGACTGTCGCCGGAAGTGCGGAATCGAAGGCGGGAGACATCGCCAAGCCCGTCCAAACTACCAATGGAAAGAGAATGAAGATTACCGACAGATAGGTAAGGCGTTGCAGCACATTGTAGGACTCGGCGTGCACGTCACTTGACTGTTCGATTCCCGCATGGTGCCGCATTACGCTCGCGAAGTTCCGCCATGATAAGTCGGCCTTGGTGGGGAGCAGGTCTCTTCTGAAATGCGCTGCGATCCACCCAGAGATCACGTACAGTAAACCAGTCAGCACCAAGACCCACGCTGTTTGAAAGTGGAGTGCCCGGCTCCATCCGTTCTGGTCCGGCAATACGTAGCCGTAGCCGGTGGGGACTAGATTTCTCGAAGCAGGAATCGGCAGCTTGAACAACGGCTCGGTCAACACGTTCCCGGTCTCTCCCCAGTAAAAGCGGGGATGGGAGATAACGATTTCAGCTCCCGAAACGACTAGAGCAAAGAAACTCAAAGTGATTATCCAATGAGTGACTCGGACGAGGACCGAGTGCCGAGGTATACTCGTGACGGTAGGCGCTGCTGGCGATGAACTCGCGATAGAGGCTTCGAGCGGCACTTGCGCGGATGGCAACGTCGACATTCTTCCCTCCTCTTCGTCCGGACTGCTGCTCGATTACATTTGCGGCGCAACGATCATCATGTGAAATGTTCCCGGCGTGAATTCGGGAAGGTCCCCTGGATCCGGAGGTCTCGACCCGGGTTTGATTTGCTCAGAGGGCAGGAAGAGTCTGTGGCTGACCGGATCGAGAGCCATCGTGCGCGCCTCCCTTTCGGTTTTCAGAGTCTGCACCACTGCGTATTTGTCTGGGCTCTCCTGCCTCACTACCGTGAGCGTGCCGTCGCAATTGGAGGAAAATACGAGTTTCTTCTCAATATCGTAGATCGCCGCATCCGGTTCTACGCCCACCGGAATCTGGGCGATTTGTTTTCCCGTCTCCGCGTCCGTGACGATCATGAACTTGTTGTCGCAGACGGAAAATAAGCGTCGCCCATGAGCGTCCATTGCTAAACCTGACGGGCCTTTGCAAGGCGCTAAGGACCACTCGTTCTGCACCTTCGTCCCGTCAGCGTCAAAGCGCACGAGCATGCTCTTGTTTTCGATGTTTACAAAGACATTTCCTCTTCCGTCGGTCGCAGCAAACTCGGGAATGCCACTCAGTGGAACCGTCGCAACAATCTTTTCCGTCTCGGCATCGATCACGCTTGCGCTATGGCTGTGGGCATTGAACGCATACACGCGCTTCTTCGTCGGCTCGTACAAGACGGCATCGGGAGCGTTGCCGACCTTGATCTTATTCGTCACCGCGTTCGACTTCAGATCGAACACAACGATGGCATTGTCCCCACCATCGCTAATAAATCCCTTGTTGAGTTCATGCGCCAGAGCAACTCCGTGGACGCGCTTCATGTTCGCGATGGACGCTACTTGCTTCCCAGAGTCGAGGTCCAGGATCAGAACCTCGTTGCCGCGAGTTACATACAAGCGGTGGCTGGAGGCATCCGAAGTCAAATAATCCCAATACGTTTGATCACCGCTGAATGGGATGCGGCCGACCACGGCGTATTGTTGGGCGTTTACAGCAACCGAATAACACAGACAAAAAAGAAGTCCGACGAAACTGCGAATCCCCACAGTAATGACCTCCACCCAGAAAGGCTCTAACCGGAACGTTAGGCGCACGGCTACTCGATGCTGGCAGTCCCCACAGGCTTGGTCCGTTGTTTTGCCATCTTTTCGATGAGTGCAAAGTGCTCCATCATCATCTTGGCTGCGGCTGTGGAGTCTTGCTTGTCGATTTCCACATAAATGTTTTCGTGGGAACGATAAGAACTCGTGTAATCCGTCAGAAGCCGGACTGTTTCTTTCCTGCTCTCCATCAACATTTGCGAGAGCATTTCGATGATGGTAGTCATGACTCCATTGCGTGCCGCGCGGACGATGCAACCGTGGAACTCGGGCTCGGTCCGACACCACGCTTCTGGATCACCCATCGCCTTCTCCATCTCGCCGAGCGCTCGGCGCATTGCCTGTAAATCGTCGTTGGTCCGCCGCTCGGCTGCGAGACTTGCCAGCTCCACCTCAAGCGTCCGGCGCGTTTCAAATAAATCAGTCTTGGCAACGTTTTTGAGGGCCAACGCGAATTCCAATGGAACTCGCATGATGTCGCTCGCGGAATCTGCCAGATACGAACCGGAGCCCTGACGGGCTTTAATGACTCCCATGATCTGGAGGGCCCTGAGCGCCTGCCGCAACGTCGGGCGGCTTACCGCAAGTGCCTCCGCCAGGTCGCGTTCAGGCGGCAGTCTATTACCGGGGACAAAAACTCTCCGCTCAATCAACTCCTTGAAGCGGGCGATCAATTCGTCCGAAATAGCAACCTTATTGATACGAGGACCGATATCAAGCGATAGAGGCATACAGGGACTCTCTCTGACACCGAATGACCGCAAGTTTATATCGCTGTGGTCGACACTTGTCAATTGGTAAATTGGTAAAATGGTAATATTTAAAACTAGTTGACAACCTTACCAATTACCGGATATACATTCGTGCGCTTACCCGCCTCAATAAAACTTCGTCACCGGAGGAGCGGATGCGAAACGGAAGACCAGCTAGCCTACTCATCCTAGTCATTCTGGCAACCGCCAGTCTGTGGGCCCAAACCGCAAGCAGTTCAATAAACGGGACCATTACGGACCCCAAGGGCTCGGTCATTCCGGGGGCAAGCCTGACCCTCTCCAACCCAGACACAGGATTTCTCCGGACCACCAAAACGAATGACCAGGGGATCTATCAATTCCTGCAGGTCCCGCCCGCAACTTACGAACTGACCGTGGTGGCCTCCGGCTTCGCCACGAAAAAACAGACCAACGTTGTGCTCATGGTCAATACGCCCGCCGCGCTGGATGTCCCCATGCAAGTCGCCAGCACTCAGACCATCCTCGAAGTCGTGAGCACGGCCCCGCTCGTCAACACGCAGGAAGCCAGCCTCGGGCACGCCTTCAATAGCGACCAAATTTCCTACTTACCTTTTGAAGGAAGAGAAGCGACCAGCATTTTGAGTTTGCAACCCGGCGTGACCTTCACTGGCAACGGCAGCAACATCAGCGCCGCATCTGACAGCCGCAGTGGCTCGGTCAACGGTGCACGCAGCGATCAAACCAACGTCACACTCGACGGCGTCGATGACAACGACCAGACTCAGGGACTTGCCTTCACTGGAGCCTTGCGTGCCACGCTCGACTCTCTGCAGGAATTTCGCGTCACCACCAGCAACGCCACGGCAGACGCAGGCCGATCCTCGGGCGGACAGGTAGCGCTGGTCACCAAGAGCGGCACCAATAATATTCACGGGACCGCTTATTGGTACTATCGTCCGCCATTTGGAGCCGCTAACGATTGGTTCAACGAAAATGCGGAAGTCTCGCAAGGGCTGCCCAACAAGCCGCCATTCTTGCTGCGCAACACGTTCGGCGCGACCTTCGGCGGCCCGATCCAAAAGAACCGTCTGTTCTATTTTCTCGCCTATGAAGGCCAACGCACTCGCGAAAATCTGCAGGTCACGCGCGTCGTTCCCAGCGACGCTCTGCGCAATGGATCGATCAGCTACTCTTGCACGCAAGATCCAACTTGCCCGTCGTCCGGAACGTTCACCTTGTCTGCGGCTAACCTTGCTACGATGGACCCCAACTGCACCAGCTTAGGGTCTTGCCCCCTGGGCCCCGGCGCGAATCCTGCCGTCATGCAACTCTTCCAGCAGTATCCCGAGCCCAACACGACCACCGTGGGTGACGGTGTTGACTTTCAAGGCTTTACCTTCTCCTCACCGCTCCCAGCCAAGCTCGACACGTACGTCGCCAAGATTGATTACAACCTGACGGCGAATGGTACTCACCAGGTGTTCGTACGCGGCGGCCTCATGAGCGATCGCGGCGCGTCTCGCGCCGATTCCACTTCGATCACCGGCACTGGCGGATCGGAGTTCCCCGGTCAGTCGGCCAACAGCACGCATCTCAACAGTTCGAAGGGCCTCATCGCTGGTTATACCGCAGTCGTGCGGTCGAATCTTTTGAACAATCTGCGCTATGGTTATATTCGTCAGGGATTCGCCGACCTCGGCCGACAGGGTCAGCACTACATTAACTTTCGCGGACTCGACAATCTGACCGCGCAAACGCCGAGTACGAAAACGACAGTCCCGATCCACAATTTGGTCGACGACATTGTTTGGACAAAAGGTGCTCACACGCTTCAGTTTGGCGGAAATCTCCGCGTAATTAACAACATTCGCGATTCCAACGCCACTTCGTTTTTCACCGCCCAGACGGATTCGTTCTGGCTCGCCGGCTCCTGCATTTCTACCTGCAATAATCCCGTCAGCCTTAATCCTGCGTCATTCGGTTTCCCTGCAGTGGATTCGAGTTTCGGCCCCAGCTATGACTTTGCGGTGACCGCGCTCGCCGGACTGGTCACGGTTGTGAATTCGAATTACAACCTCAATAAGTCGCTCACCCCGTTGCCGGAAGGCACTGCGGTTCCTCGCCACTTCCGCAATCATGAATATGAGTTCTACGCGCAGGACACTTATCGTGTGAGGCCCAACCTCACCGTGACTTACGGCCTGCGCTATACGCTCCTGCAGCCCCCTTACGAGGCCAACGGAACACAGGTCGCCACCGACCAGAGCCTCGACGGATGGTTCAAGCAGCGTGGTGCGGCTATGCTGCAAGGCCTGGCTTACGAGCCGCTTCTCACTTTCAGTTTGTCGGGACAAGCGAACGGTAAGAAGCCGTACTGGAGCTACGACTACAAAGATTTCGCCCCACGTCTTTCCATTGCCTACGCGCCCAAGGCGGAAGACGGTTTTTCCAAGCGCATGTGGGGAGGCCCGGGCAAGAGTTCGATCCGCGTCGGCTACGGCATGTACTACGATCACTTCGGCGAAGGAATCATAAATAGCTTCGATCAGCTAGGTTCTTTCGGTCTGACCACTACACTCAGCAATCCCGCAGGCGTACAAACCGTCGACGGCTCTGCCCGATTGTCCACCATCAACACAATTCCTACGAGCAGCGCGAGCACCAGCGGCGTTTGTCCCGTCGCACCTTGCCCGCTGGTTGAGCCTGCGCCCGCCGGATCTTTCCCCGTTACGCCGCCTGCGGGCATCGCATCGGGCTATGCCATTACGTGGGGGCTGGATGACCACCTCAAGACTCCTTACTCGCACCTTCTCGATTTTTCGATCACCCGTGAGTTATCCAGGAGCTTCGTCTTCGAAGCCTCTTATGTCGGGCGCTTCGCGCACCGCTTGATGCAAGAAGAAGACTTCGCGATGCCCGCCGATCTATGGGATCCGAAATCCCACATGGACTACTTCACCGCCGCAACCATTCTGGCCAAGCAGTACCGTGCCGGCGTTCCTATTCAGAATGTTCAGCCGCTCGCGTACTGGGAGAACATCTATCCCGCGGCCGCAGGTCCGGCGTCGACACAACTCGGCGGCGAATGTAGCAACCCGGGCGCGCTTTGCGGTGCTCAGACCACAGGCGGCGTTCCCGCCAACGTGACGGCGACCCAGGCAATGTATGACCTCTTTGCCTTCAACGCCGGCAACGAAACCACTGCACTCGAGTACGCCGATGTCCCTGGACTCGTCAGTGCCACCGGTTGCTACCCGGCTTGCGCCAGCGTCAATGGGCAGCAAACTCCTTTCACGTTCTACTCGCCGCAGTATTCTTCGTTGTACGGATGGAACACCATCGGCAACAGCGCTTATAACGCAGGCCAATTCAGCCTGCGCCGCCGCATGTCCGACGGCCTGCAGTTCGATCTGAACTATACTTATTCCAAATCGATTGACATCGGCTCGAACGCTGAACGAATCAATCACTTTCAAGGCAGCGGATTTGCCAGTCAGGTGCTCAATTCCTGGTTCCCTAACCAACTTCGCGGCGTTTCGGATTTTGACAACACGCATCAGTTCAATGCCAACTGGGTCTATCAATTGCCTTTCGGTAAAGGAAAGCGCTTTGCGGGCGGCGTGAGCCGACTGGCCGATGCCGCCATCGGCGGATGGACTGTTTCTGGCATCTGGCGCTGGACGAGCGGCTATCCTTTCTCCATTAGCAGCGGCTTCGGTTGGGCCACCAACTTCGACGAACAATCCCTTGCCGTGCTCGATGGCAAGCGCCCGCGCACCGGAACGTTCATCGTCAACGGCACTCCGAACGTCTTCAGCAGCCCGAACAACACCAGCGATCCCAATTCCGCCATCAATCAATTCCGCGCCGCCCTACCCGGCGAATCCGGACAGCGCAACAATCTTCGTGGTCCCGGCACATTCAATGTCGATCTGTCGGCCAGTAAAAACTGGAATCTTACCGAGCGGCAAACGCTACGGTTCAGCGCCGAAGCTTTCAACCTTACGAATACGCCGCGCTTCGACGTCGGCACCCTGCAGTTGAACCTTGCCGGCAACAGCATTACCAATAGCGGCTCATTCGGAAATTTCAGCTCGACGTTATCCAATCCACGGGTGCTGGAGTTCGCTTTGCGCTACAGCTTCTAGCTCCTGCGGAAACGCAGGTTGCTTCCCCTGCAGTACATGAACGTCGTCAACTAGAACGATGAGAGTAAGGCTGACATCGCGGAAAGAGTTAGTAGAGGCAAACACGTTGACGTTGCTTTCCCTTTACCATTTTTTCCGCGATAGTCTTTCTTAAACAACCATGAATCTCGGCCCTCGCTCTCGCCGTCGCATCTTGCGCGCACTCAGTCTGATTTTCCTCACCAGTTTGCTCGCAGCACAAATTCAGCAAGCACCACAACAGCCTTCCTCTGCAAACGCCGACAGTGTGTCCTCCGAATTGGTGCATCAGCTCGAAGCCATCAAATCCACCGCTCTGAGCGATGACTACGCTTACCGGCAGCTCGCACATTTGACGGAAAATATCGGGCCGCGGCCTGCCGGATCAGCGGCGGCCAATGCAGCCGTCGAATATGTTGCCGCGCAGATGCGCGAACTTGGACTCGACGTTCATCTCGACAAATGCAAGGTGCGTCACTGGGTGCGCGGCACGGAGACCGCGGAACTCGTCGACTACGCGGGCCATGCGACAGAAATGCAGCAGAAGATAGTGCTCACTGCTTTGGGCGGGAGCACATCAACCGGCGCCGATGGAATCACCGCCGATATAGTCGTCGTCGACGACTTCGATCAGCTTAAGACACTCGGGCGCGACCGAGTCACTGGCAAAATCGTCCTGTTCAACCAGAAGTTCGACAAGCAGAAGGCGAACGCAGGCTTGGGCTTTGCCGCCTACCGCGAAACGGTTGGCTACCGGGAAAGAGGTCCGCAAGCAGCCGCCCAACTCGGCGCCGTAGCCGTGCTGGTCCGCTCAATCGGCAGCGACGATTACCGCTTGCCGCACACCGGAGACAGCGACCCCGCCGGCATTCCCACCGGCGCTGTCACCCCCGAAGATGCCGACCTGATCGCACATCTCGCCGCGGAAGCCCCAGTCCGCATGCACCTCACGCTAACGCCGCAGAAGTTGCCCGACGAAACCAGCTACAACGTCATCGGCGACTTGAAAGGAAGCGAGCATCCCGAACAGATCGTGATTGTCTCCGGCCATCTCGACTCGTGGGATCTCGGCACCGGCGCGATCGACGACGCGGCCGGTGTGGTTATGGCGATGGAAACAGCGCAATTACTACAGCGCTTGCGTCTGCATCCCAAGCGTACGCTGCGCGTAATTGCCTGGATGGACGAGGAAACCGACGGGGCCGGGAGTATTCAGTATAGGAAGGAGCACAAAAGCGACTTCACAAACCACATCGCCGCCATTGAGAGTGACGTTGGAGCCGCTCACCCGCTCGGCTTCTTTACAAAAATGAGCAAGGCCGCGGCTGAAGCTCTGACGCCGGTGCAAACGGTTCTCAGCAGCATCGGAGCAAGCGTGATGCAGGAGGCATCGCATCCGCCCGGCATTACCGATATCGCTCCGCTGTCCGAAGAAGGCGTGCCTGTACTCGGCCTAATGCAGGATACGCGCGATTACTACGCCTACCATCACAGCGCAGCAGACACGCTCGATAAAGTTGTCCCGTCCGAGTTGCGCGAGAACGCCGCAGCCATGGCCGTGATGGCATACGCCCTCGCGGATATGGAGAATCCTCTGCCTCGATGAGGCGGAGGCCACCCACAGTTCAGGAAGGTAACAGCAAATGGCCGGTCTCTTTGCAACGAAGCCGTTAGACAAAATCCTTGCGGAAGCGAATGAGACTGGAGAACATAGCCTGCGGCGTGCCTTGGGTCTTTTTCACCTGATCGCCATTGGGATTGGCTCCATCATTGGCACCGGCATTTTTGTTCTCACCGGAGCGGCGGCCGCCCATCACGCCGGACCAGCTATTCTTCTCTCCTTTGTTCTTGCCGCCGTGGCATGTGTCTTCTCTGGGCTTTGCTATTCCGAATTCGCATCGATGATTCCGGTGGCGGGTTCAGCCTATACCTACGGTTACGCGACTCTGGGAGAATTCATTGCCTGGATCATCGGTTGGGATCTGATTCTCGAATACGCCTTGGGCGCCGCAACGGTGGCCAGCGGCTGGAGCGGTTACGTGCTTAGCTTTCTGCAAGACTTCGGGATTCTTCTTCCACCCAAGCTAGCGGGGGCTCCCGGAACGGAATTCGTGCTCTACCATGGCCACTGGGAACGATTGACCGCACAATTGCAGAAGGCGCTGGCACTTGCCCACATCGATCCTGTAAGCCTTCCGCATCAGTATTCATCTTTTAATCTTTTCGGCTTCCTGGGAATTCTGTTCGTCACAGCGATTCTAGTTATCGGCATCAAGGAATCGGTCACTCTCACCTCAGTGGTTGTAATTGTGAAGATCTGCGTCCTTCTCGTCTTCATTGGCCTCGGCGCTAATTACATATTGGGTCACCGCGCCGAAGCAGTTGCAAACTGGACTCCTTTTCTTCCCACGAATACTGGCCATTACGGTGATTTCGGGTGGTCGGGCATTGCTACGGCTGCCGGAGTGATCTTCTTCGCTTACATTGGCTTTGACCAGGTATCCACGGCGGCTCAGGAATCCAAGAATCCTGTCCGCGATTTGCCCATTGGCATACTCGGGTCGCTGGCGATCTGCACCATCATCTACATTCTGGTCGCAGGCGTTCTGACTGGACTCGTAAAGTACACATCGCTCGACGCTCCTGCTCCGATCGCGATGGGCATCGAAATCACGGGTGTTCGATGGGGCAGCACACTGGTCAAGCTCGGGGCGATTTGCGGACTCAGTTCTGCGATGGTAGTGACGCTGCTCGGCCAGTCGCGCATTTTCTTTTCGATGTCACGCGACGGATTACTGCCCGAGTGGGTGAGTGCCGTCCATCCCAGATTTCGCACTCCCTATATCTCGACGATTCTTGTGGGCGTGTGCGTGGCTTTGGTCGCGTCACTTACTCCCATCAATGTGATGAGCGAATTAGTTTCGATTGGAACGCTTCTGGCTTTCGTAATCGTCTGCGCCGGCGTTTGGATTCTGCGCAGACGAGGAACGGAAGTCCCCCGCGCTTTCGTGACGCCGTGGATTCCGTTCACGCCCATCATGGGCATCGCCGTATCGCTTCTGATGATGCTAAGTCTGGGGTGGGAAACCTGGGCCCGATTGATCATTTGGCTGGCTGTCGGAGTGATTGTTTATTTCTCCTATGGCCGCAAGCACAGCAACGTGCAAAGAGAACGCGCCGCCGAACGCAGCCCAAAGTGATGGCATCTAGACTCTAACGAACCCTCGCTGTTGCGCTCGCGGCAGATACTCTGACTGCGTGGAGACACGGCTGAGTACTTGGAGGCCGTGGATTTGTGGAACGCACGCGGGAGACCCGAAGCCGTACCCTTTTGCAAGACGTTTCAAGAGATTGCATCTGTACATGACTACGAAATCGAGCTCGACCTATGTCCACGGGGCGGTTCCACGAAGTGGCATATAGCGTTTCATTGCGTGACTGCGCCTTCCGGAGACGCGTATGAAAGACGGCAGTTCTTAAATAAGAAGGGGCAAACACCACAACCGTTAAGTGAGAAATGGCCAGAAGTACCCAAACGCTTCAATCCGGAGTGCCAAGCGGTAAATGCAGTTGTTTTCATCGCCCTTGAAGGCCGGCTGGGAACGATGAAGCGATGCCACGTTGGTAGTTGCCGCAAGTGGTTTCTCACAAAAGACGATCCTCGCGTCCGCTGTTGCGCTGATCACGATGCGGATGATTTACGAAAAGGTACGGCACCCAGGAAAAAGCAGCTGGCCGCTGCGCAAAAGCAGGTCCGTAAGAAAGCAAAGACTGAAGAGGAGAACCACTGGGAACAGCGCCGCGGAAAACAATCTAAGAAACCAGGTCGTCATCGCTCTAAGGACTAGGCATCGCTTCAAGTGGAATCCAATGGCAGACATCGATTCGCCAGCTTTGCTCCGTGATGCTATACGTCTCGCTCCAGTGGCCAAGACTTGCGGGCCACGGGACCAGCTCCGCGAGGCGCTGAAGCAGGCTGGAAGCACTGTGCCGAAAACCTCCCTTCCGGCCGCCCACGCCGGCACTGAAAACACTCCGCTTACAGCCGCACAAATCGATCACTGAAGCTGTACCAGAACTTACAGTTTTTGAACGAGGGTGACTGACAGCCAATCTGTCGGAATCTGCAGCTATTCGCGATTTGCGTCGCAATCCAGTGTGCCGGCTGTGTGACAGATTCTAGGGACATAGCAGTGTGGGTGTCGGATAAGAGGCGCCAACCCTTTCGGTTATGAGCCCACGGTGATTTCAACAACTTACAGGGCGCGGGTGCTCCTCTAAACGGCCCTTTGCGGGCGGAAAACTCCATTCTTGAGCAACGTCACCGTGATGTTGACTTCAGGGGAGGCGTGACAGCTAGACGGAACTCGCGCTTACTTCGCTAGCAGCTTGCGGATAGATTTCAATTCCTGCCGACGTTTCGCGGTGCTCTTTGGATATGCCATCTTAAGTTCATTGAGCGTATCAACGAGGATTTGGGAAACAATCAACCGGGCATTCTCCTTATCGTCTGCGGGAACGATGTACCAGGGCGCGTGATGGGTGCTTGTGGCGTTCAGGCACGCCTCAAAAGCATCCGCATAGTGTTTCCAGTATTTCCTCTCGTGAACGTCGGCGAGGCTGAATTTCCAGTTCTTGTCCAGCTCATCAATGCGATCGAGGAAGCGCTTTCGTTGCTCGTTCTTCGACAGGTGGAGGAAGAACTTGACGATCCGGGTGCCGTTGCGGTGGAGATGCTCCTCCAAGTCCACGATGGAACGATACCGCTCCTTCCAAATTGTCTTCTCGTCGTGCAACTGGTCTGGAAGCCCCTCGTTGCGGAGAAGTTCCGGATGCACCCGAACGACGAGAACCTCCTCATAGTAGGAGCGATTGAAGATGGCGATCCGCCCGCGTTCGGGAAGCCGGTACGTCGTGCGCCAGAGAAAATCATGCTCCAGTTCCTCGGCGGTCGGCTGTTTGAAACTGAAAACGTCGCAGCCTTGCGGATTGATCCCGGACATGACGTGGCGGATGGCGCCGTCCTTGCCGGCGGCGTCTATCCCCTGAAAAACCAGCAGCAACGCATAGCGGTCGGACGCGTAGTGAAGCTGTTGCAGTGAGCTCAACTCTTCAACATGTTTTTCCAAGAGTTCTTGGTACTGCTTCTTCGACTTGCAAAAGGGCTTCACAGTCGTCGGCCACTCTCTGAGGTCAAAGTTTTTCCCGGACCGCACACGGAAATCCTTTGAATTGATTTTCATCTTCATTCCTTTGGTGTCAGAGGTGCGTGAGTTGCGCTGAATGCTCGTGGGGCCTAGGAGGCCTTTGACACAGGCTTCCCCCGGCCCACCTCATCCTTCTGAATCTCGTGCTCTGCCTGCTCCCAGTCCTGAACCGCTCGACCGTCCTGGCGGCCTCGCTTCTCATACAGCTCATAGGCGCGCTTGGCGATCTGCGGGGTCACATCGACTGGTTTCTTGGTCACCACGTTAAGCACGCGCCATTTGATCATCGCGACCTTCACGGCATCGTTCACGCCTAGGCACGCGACCATGGCATAAACAAAGACTGCGACCATCTGCCACCAAGGCAAAGGCTTGAGTCCCGGGAGACCCACGAACGTAAGGACGGTACCCGTGAGCGCATCGGCTGCAAGGGCTAACAGGAATGTCTTGCTGGGCAGCGTCGCCCAGAACCAGCTGCGCTCCCGCGCGGACACGACGGAGAATACGGCAAAGTAAAGCAGCAGAAGAAAGCTGAAGGTGTAGAGGGCATTGTTGTTGGTGGCTAAACCAAAATGTGACCAACCGACCCACAATAAGAGGAGCGTTTCGGCTACCATCGCGATACCAAGGACCACGGAAACGGTGATGAAGCCACCGATGTTCCATGTTTCCGGTTTCTTGGATGGCCGAACATTGTCGGTGGCAAGGGAGATCTTCGCGAAATCTGTCATGAAGACCAGCAGCAGCATCGCAAAGGCCGAGACAACGAATTTACCGGTCACCAAGAATGCAATGGCTACAAAGGCCGCCTTCAGGATCGTCCGGCTGATCTTGTTGATGATCCAAGTCAGAATGCGTTGATAGATCGTCCGGCCCTGCTCGACCAGCGCGACAATGTTCGTCAGTCCCGGTTCGGTCAGGACGACGCTCGCGGCACCCTTGGCCACGTCGGTCGCGGTACTTACGGCGATTCCCACTTCGGCCTGACGGAGCGCGGGCGCATCGTTGACTCCGTCTCCTGTCATGCCGGTCACGTGGCCTGCGGCCTGCAGATGCTTTACAACGGTGTATTTGTCCTCCGGATACACCTCGGCGAAACCATCGGTGCTCCCCAATAAGTCCACGGCCTGTTTGCTGGCCAGAGCGCCCGCACCCTTCAGGTCCGCAACCCGCCGGATGTTGGGTAAGCCGACTCCTTTGCCGATCTCAATTGCTACCGGGAGCGCGTCGCCAGTGAGCATCTTCACCGGAACACCCAAACCCTCGAGTTCGGCGATCAGTTGCTTGGCATCCGGCCGCGGCGGATCATACAGCGACACTAAGCCGAGCAATGCAGGAGTACCAGTTTCGGGGCCGCGCGCTACCGCGAGCGTTCGATATCCCTTAGCGGCCGAGTCGCTGACGCGCCGCTCCAACGCTTCGATTGCCGGAGGCTGGAGTCCGCAGGCTGCGGCGATGGTGCGCATGGCGCCTTTCATGACGCGTAGCCGCTGCCCGTTCTGTTCGACTACGGCTTCGGTCCGCCGGTTTTTCGCATCGAAGGGTGCGAAGGAGACGGGCGTGACCTTGGGGAGGTTGTCGAAGACGTGCCGGCCCTTTGCCGCAGCCAGGAAGGCGAGGTCAATCGGATCCTGATTGGCTTCCTGCGAAGCGAGTGCCCCGGCGAAGAGCACATCTGCTTCCGTCGCGTGCTCCAGTGGGATCACGCCGGTGACGGCGAGTTGGTTCATGGTGATTGTGCCCGTCTTGTCCACGCAGAGCACATTCATCGTCGCGGCATCCTCCGAGGCGCTAAGGCGGGTGACCAGCACGCCACGCTTCGCCAACTCCTTCGACCCGACGGCCATGCTAACAGT
>Ga0182024_10010405_pt1 | contig 18941 bp, 11 predicted proteins | sample P32metaG_FD_120480 | JGI IMG/M metagenome (GOLD analysis project Ga0182024, IMG submission 120480) | Permafrost microbial communities from Stordalen Mire, Sweden - P3-2 metaG (Illumina Assembly) | ecosystem: Environmental > Terrestrial > Soil > Wetlands > Permafrost | place: Sweden: Stordalen... | reverse complement strand
CGGTCCGATCGCAAATCGGCCATGGCTGTCGCTGGAGGCGTGATCGACGCCCCGACCATCGCCGGCGCGCAGTTCCAGCCTCGCGGCGGCGATGGGCCGTCCGCGGGCGTCGCGGACCGATCCGCTGAGCGCGCCGGGCGCCGCCTGGGCCGGTCGAATACACGAGAGGGCGAGGAGCAGCGCCACCAGCAGAGTCTTTTCCAGGCTCTTGGCCAAGGGCGATTTCCAATTCTCGGCTGATCGAAGGGCGCCCCTCCTACTTTAGATTGCGTTTCACTCGCAAGTGCAAGTTGAGGTCGAATCTTGGCGAAAGCGGGGCGGCGCGGTCACGACGACGAAGCCGAACCTCTTGTCCACACGGTGACGCCATCGGCGATTTTCAGCGTCACCTCGGCGTTGACCGCCCCGTCGGTGACGGCGGTGACGGTTCCACGCAGGGCGTTGGGAGCGCTGGTCTTCATGGCGAGGCTCCAGAAAAGGGATTCTTTTAGGAGGCGCAGCCGGTGAGCCGCTTCTCCATCGCCTCCAGACATGGGCAAAGGTCCCGACGACGCGAAAGGTCTCGATCAGGGCGGTTTTGGCCGGGCCGCGTTGGACCTAAACCGTCGGCGTCGGAGAGACCCTCAGGCTGAGCGCCAGCGCTTCGGCGAGGGCCGTGGCGCGCTCGCCGATGAGAATGTGGAAAATGGATGGGGCGGGCTGGGCGAGGCCGCGGACAGCGAGGGCGCGCAACGCGTTTTCGTCGACGGCGCCGCTCTGGGCGACCTGGATCCGCAGGCGGGTGGAGCGGGTTTCGACGGTCGTGACATTGGCGAGGCCGCCCAGGGCGCCGAGCAAGGCGGCCGAGAGCTGCAACTCGGCGGCCGAGGGCGGCGGAGCCGGCAAAGAGGGAGCTTCGATCACCGGCGCCGCCGACTGCTTCAGCGTCGCGACCTCGCCCAGCGCCTCGCGGATTTCCCGGGCGATGTCGTCGGCGATGGGGCCGACGACCACCTGCAGGTTGCGCGCCGATGGGCGCACGAGGCCGAGCGCGCCGAGGGCCTTCAGGGCCGGCTCGTCGATGCGGCTCTGGTCGGCGACGACGAGGCGCAGGCGGGTGGTGCAGGCGTCGACGGAAACGAGATTCGCGGCTCCGCCGAGAGCCTCAATGAAGCCGCGCGCGCGGCCGAGCGGTCCGGGGCGGACGGCCGAGGGAGCGGTGGCGGGCGCATCGTCCCGCCCGGGCGTCTTCAGGTCGAAGCGGACGATGAAGAGGCGGAAGAGGCCGTAGTAGAGTCCGAAATAGGCAACGCCCACGGGGAGAAGGAGGAGGGGCCGGGTCGCCTTGTTGAAGTTGAGGACATAGTCGAAGAGGCCAGCCGAAAAGCCGAAACCGAGCTTCACCCCCAGCGCGTTCATGGTCACCATCGCCGCCCCGGTCAGGAGCGCGTGAACGACGAAGAGAGTGGGGGCCAGGAACATGAAGCTGAACTCGATCGGCTCGGTGACCCCGGTGAGAAAGGAAGTGAGCGCCAGCGAGAGCAGCAGTCCCCCAGCCTCGGCGCGTCGCTCCGGCTTGGCGGCGTGAAACATCGCCAGGCAGGCGGCGGGAAGGCCGAACATCATCACCGGGAAGAAGCCGGCCATGAAGCTTCCGGCCGAGGGATCGCCGGCGAAGAACCGGTTCAGATCGCCCGTCGCGCCGTGGAAGTCGCCAATGATGAACCAGACGATGTTGTTGAGGATGTGGTGCAGGCCGGTGACGATGAGCAGACGATTGAGGGCGCCGTACACGAACAGGCCCAACGGTCCGGCGCGGACGATAGCGAGACTCAAGGTATCGATGGCCCGATCCAGACTCCTCCAGCCCAGGCCGGCGATGAGGGCGAGCGCCAGGCCGGCGAGGCCGCTGACGATGGGGACGAAGCGGCGGCCGCCGAAGAAGGCCAGATAGGGCGGCAGCTTGATCGCCCCGAAGCGATTGTAGAGGGCGCCGGCGATCGCGCCCGAGGCGATGCCGAGCGGCACGCTCAGCTTGAACAGCGCCCCGGAGCGGAAGGCGGCGCTCGCCAGGTCCCGGGCCTTGCCGGACATGCCGGCGACGGCCTCTGGCGGGATGCCGATCAGGGCCTGGGCGCCGTTGGTGGCGACGAGGAAGCAGACCACGCCGGCGAGGCCGGCGGCGCCGTTTCCGTCCGTGGCGAAGCCGACCGCGACGCCGATGGCGAAGAGCAGACCTAGGTTGTGGAAGATCGCGTCGCCGGCGGCGGCCGCGAAGGGGATATTGAGCAGATCTGGCTGGCCCAGGCGCAGGATCAGTCCCGCCACCGGCAGGACGGCGATCGGCAGCATCAGGGCCCGGCCCAGCGGCTGCAGGCCCGATGCCGACAGACGGATTCCGAAGAGGGTCATCATGGGCCTCGAGACGGGAGCGAGGGGTCGATAGCGAGGGCGCGGACCTCGGCGGCGCTGGCGCAGGCCTGGGCGCGGCGGGCCAGGTCCTCGCATGCCGGACCGGTCAGGGTCCGGATGACCGCCTTGGCCTCGGCGATCATGGCGGGCGGCATGGACAGCTCGACGACGCCCAGGCCGATGAGGATCGGAACGGCGTCGAGATCGCCGGCCAGAGCTCCGCAGACGCCCACGGGGCGACTCTGGGTGGCCGCGCCGCTCACCGTCTGACCGATGAGCCGCAGGACGGCGGGGTGCAGGGCGTCGACCTCGGCGGCGAGGGCCGGATTGCCGCGATCCATGGCCAGAACGTACTGGGTCAGATCATTGGTTCCCACCGACAGGAAATCGGCGTGGCGGGCCAGGATATCGGCGGTGACGGCGGCGGCCGGCGTCTCGATCATCACCCCAAGCTCGATCGGCCGGTCGTTGTCCAGATCGACGCGCGTGGCCTCGACCATCTCCCTGACGGCCATGAGCTCGCCGAGGCCCGTGACCATGGGAACCATGATCTTGACCTGACCCTCTGGTCGGACCCTCAGGATGGCCCGCAGCTGGACGGCGAGGAGTTCGGGGCGGCGAAGCGACACTCGGACACCGCGCACCCCCAGCGCCGGATTTTCCTCGATCGGCATGGCCAGGTAGGGTGCGGCCTTGTCGCCTCCGACATCGAGGGTGCGGATGATGAGCGGCCGCCCGTCGAGCGCGGTGGCGATGGCCTGGTAGTGCTCCGCCTGTTCGTCTTCTCCAGGCGCCTCGCGGCGGCCGAGAAACAGAAATTCGGTGCGCAGAAGACCGCAACCTTCGGCCCCGGCCTCCGCGGCCGCCTGCGCATCGACCGGCGAGCCGAGGTTGGCGAAGACCTCGATGCGCCTGCCGTCGGCCATCCGGCATTCGACCGCGGCCGCTTCGAGCGCCTCTCGCCGGCGGGCCTGGCGATGCGCCAGTCGCGACTGGGCGGCCTCGATCTCCGCCGCTCCTGGGCCGACGCTGAGGAGGCCGGCGTCGCCGTCAAGGATAAGTGTCGCGCCGTCGGCGATGGCCATCACCGCCGGACCGGCGGCGACCACGGCGGGGATATTGCGCGCGGCGGCGAGGAGGGCGACGTGGCTGGTCGGGCCGCCGGCGGCGGTGCACAGGCCCGCTATGGTCTCCGGCAAGGCGATGACTTGGGACGGAAGGAGATCGTGGGCGAGGATGATGGCGTTGTCGGGCAAGATCTGGACCGGCGCCGGCTCGCCGCTGAGCTCGATCAGCACCTGACGCTCGAGATCGAGCAGGTCGTCGGCGCGCTCGCCCAGGCGGGCATCGGCGAGGCCGCGAAGAATCTTCGTCTGGGCGCGAACGGCGGCGCGCCAGGCGGCGCCGGCGCTGGAGCCGACGTCGATGGCGGAGGCGGCGGCGGCGGCCAGCGTCTCGTCGTCGAGGATTGAGAGGTGCGCGGTCAGGATCTCGCGTTGCGGCGGCGGACCCGAGACGGCATCGGCGCTCAGGCGGGCGCGGACAGCGGCGACGGCAGCGGCGAGCGACACACTTTCCTGGGCCACTCCGCGCGAGGCTTCGGCGACCTCGATCTGGGGAGGGATCAGATGATGGGCGGCGCCGATGGCGAGTCCAGGGGCGGCCCGCAGTCCCACCACCATGCCCGGAGAAAGCGGCCGATCGGCCGCCGGAACCGGCGTCTTGGTGGGCAGGGGATCGGGCGCCTCATGAAGCGCCAGGCCGTGGGCGATCAACTCGACGATGGCGGCCACCGCGGCTTCGGCGTCAGCCCCGGCGGCGGTGACGGTGAGCGCTTCGCCCTTGCCAACGCCCAGGGCCATCATGGAGACAGCACTCGTGGCGCTCGCCGCGCCCCCCGCCGAGGTCAACCGGACCTGGGCGGTGAAGCGGGCAGCCTCGGTAGCGATGCGCGCGGCCGGCCGGGCGTGGAGACCGTGAGCGAGGGGAACCACTACCTGCCCGGTGGCCTGGAGATCGTCGATGGGACTGCTCGCGGGAGCGGCAAGCGAGACCGCCTCGACCTCCATCAGGAACTGACCGGCCTCTACCGCCCGTCCATCGACACGGCGGATGATGGCGAAGGTCGCGCCATTGGTGACCAGGATCGGGGTGATGAGGCTCGCGGCCCGGCGGGCGACCAGATCCATGTCGAAGGCGATCAAGAGCTCGCCAGGGGCGACCTCCCGGCCCTGCCGGACATGAACCTCGAATCCCTCGCCAGCCAGGGCGACGGTCTCCAGACCTATGTGGATGAGGATTTCCGCGCCGCAGGGGGCGCGCAGGCTGACGGCGTGGCCGGCGGGGTGGACAGTGAGCACGCGGCCGGCGCAGGGCGCGCGCAGCTCGCCGCTGGTGGGATCGAGGGCGACGCCATCGCCCAGCATCCGTCGCGAGAACACCGGGTCGGGGACCTCGTCGAGCGAGCCGACCCACCCCGAAAGCGGCGCGGTGAGGATGAGATTTGTCAACGCCGCGGCCTAATGCGCCGCCGCCAGGCCCGCGGCGGGGGCGCCAAGCTGGACAAAGCCCAGGATCCACATCGGATCGAGCTTTCGGGCGGTGAAGAAGAAACAGAGGTCGTGACGGCCGCTCTCAGCGGGGATGGACGAAGTGAGGGTGGCGGGACCGCGGTGGGCGAGGGCGGGCGTCAGGGGCAGGATCGCCAGGAGCGGTCCGGCGCAGCCGTCGACATGAACCTCCAGTTCCCCATCCCTGGTCGCGGGCGCGTGCAGGAGGATCTTCTCCCGATCGGCGCCGATCTGGAAGTTGAAGGGAAGGCGTCCAACGCCGACCGAGAGCTTCCTCACGCCGCCGAGGTCGGCGCCCGGCCAGATCCAACACGGGTTCATGATATCGACGAGATAGGTCGGCCTCTCGACTCCGGGATCCGCGGGGGGCTGGAGATTGAGGGTGACCTTATTGGTGCAGCCCTGGAGCTCCTGGCTAACCTTGCGGCGCACGCTGAGAGCATCGAGACGGTCGTCGCGGATCGGCGAAATACGCCGGTCTTTATCGAAGGCGGCGGCGGTCACCTGGCTGGGCAGCGGGGCCTTCATAGGCGCGGCGTAGAGGGTCGAAGAGGGCCCGACGGCGCCGCCGTCGACGGTAAAGCGGATGTCGCCGAAGCCGGCCTGGTTGGAAAGCGCGACGCTCACGCCGTCAGGACCATCGAGCTGGGCGCTCGCTTTCACGGCGACGGCGCTTTGATCCTCATCGAGACCCACGGCGCGGAACCGAGCGTATTCGGCCGGCAGGCGGGCGAGAAAGTCGCGCCAGTCGTGATCGGAAGGCGCCGACCAGCCCAGCTCGGCCACCGCCGCGGCGCGCGGAAAGGCCATCGCCTCCAAGCTCGAAAAGGTGGCGATATGCTCGGTCCAAAGAGCCCCCTCGAGGCCTAGAACCCGGCCAGCGGGCGTCGGCGTCGCCGGGACGGCTGGCTGGGCGGCCAGGGGCGGCGGAAGTTGGGGATCGAAGGCGTAGACGTCCGCGAGGCTGATGACGTCGCCTCGGCCGGGCGGTTCGTCGACAAGATCGCTCTGGCGGTGATCGAAATAGAGGGTGGGGGAGACCGCCAGCACGACGTCGTGCCCCGAATTGACCGCGGCCACCGCCGTTTGAGCCCCGCGCCAGGAAAGGACGGCGTCGACGACGGGCAGGCCGCCGCCCTCGAGGATCTCGTCCCAGCCGATGAGCCGCCGCCCCCTGGCGGCCAATATCCGTCCAACTCGGCCCAAGAAGTAGGCGTGGACCGCGGCCGCGTCGGCAAGGCCGAGCGCCTTCATCCGCGCCTGCACGGCGCGCGATCCCAACAGGGCCTGGCCAACCACCTCGTCGCCGCCAACGGCTATGAAGTGGCTCGGAAAAAGATCCATCACCTCACCCAGGACCACGCCAAGAAAATCGAACACCGGCTCGTCGATGCCCAAGGCATAAGGGAATACGCCCCAATCGCTCTGGGCCCCGGCGGGCGGCGGCGGCCCGGCGGAGAGCTTGGGGTAGGCCAAAAGAAGGGAGGTCACGTGCCCGGGCATCTCGATTTCCGGCACGATGGTGACGTTGCGCGCCGAGGCGTAGGCGACGATGCGGCGCACCTGCGCGCGCGTATAGAAGCCACCGTAGCGGACCCTCGCGCCGGCGCCGGTATCGCCCAGCGACGATCCGACAAAGGCCGGTACTCGCCACGCGCCAACCGTGGTCAGCCGGGGATAGCGCGGGACCTCGAGGCGCCAGCCCTGATCGTCGGTGAGGTGCCACTCGAGGACGTTGAGTTTGTGGAGGGCCATCCAGTCGATCAGCCGCTCGATCTGGCCCGGCGACTGGAGGTGGCGGGCGGAATCGATGAGCAGGCCGCGCCAGGCAAAGCGGGGGCTGTCCTCGATGTGCATGGCGCTCGTCTCGACCGCGCCTCGTCCGGGCTGCGCAGTGATGATCTGCCAGAGCGTAACGGCGGCGTAGAAGAGACCGGCCTTGGTCGCCGCCGACAGAGTCACGCGGCGATCGCCGATGTCGAGGCGATAGGCTTCGCCGCCTTGACCGCCCTGGCTTCGCCTCACGAGGATGGCGGGGCTTCGGCTGGGAGGATGGATCGCCACGGTGGGGTCCAGGCGAAGTCCGCGGCTCTTCAGCGCCAGCGCGGCAAGGTAGTGCGCCACGCGCAGGCCGTCGGGATCGCCGGGGCCAACGACGATCGGGGTTGCCTGACCGATGCGGACGCGAGCGCCTCCGCCGGCCGTCGCCAGCAACGGCTTGGGGATGACGTCGACGCCCGCCGCCGCCGCCGCCAGGGCGGTCGGCGGCGCGGCGAGGCAGGCAAGGGCGAGGATCAGGCCCGCGGCCGTCCGGCGGCGAACTGGCGGACGGCGGTCTGGCGTTCTACGCACTGGCCGCTTGTCGTCCGCCAGCTGAAGTGTCGGCGCCGCCAATCCAGGTCTCCTGAACATGCAGGCTGCCGTCGAGCAGCACGAGGTCGGCGCGATAGCCAGGGGCTATCCGGCCCAATTCCTCCCCCAAGCCGAGGAACCGGGCCGGGTTGCCGCTGGCCATGGCCGAAGCGTCGGCGAGATCGATGCCCAGCATCGAGATGGCGTTGCGCAGGGCGCCGGCCATGTCCAGGTCCGAGCCGGCCAACGCGCCGTTCTCATCGAAGCAGGCGCCGTCGCGCACGGTGATGAATTTTCCCTGTAAGGTGAAGGAGGCGCAGTCGGCGCCGACGCACGGCATGGCGTCGGTGATCAGCATGAAGCGGTCGTGCGATCGGCAGGCCATGGCGATCTTCAGCACCACCGGATCGACGTGGCGGCCATCGACGATGATCCCGCACCAGGCGCGCGGGTCGGAAAGCGCCGCGCCCACCGTCCCGGGGGCCCGCGGGGCGATCGGCGACATGGCGTTGAAAAGGTGAGTGAAGCCGGTCAGGCCACTGTCGAGGGCTTCGATCACCTCGGAGTAGGTCGCGTTGGTGTGTCCGGCCGAGACAATGACCCCCGCCGCCGCCAGAGCCGAAATGTGACCCGCGCCTGCCATTTCCGGCGCCAGGGTGACGACGGTCCGACCGGCCTTCAGGGAGGTGAGGATCTCCAAGCCCTCGCCGTCCATGCGGCGCAGCTGGCCGGCCTCGTGGATGCCCTTGCGCTCGACGTTGAGAAAGGGCCCCTCGATGTGGACCCCCAGCACGCCCGGCGTTCCAGAGACCATGGCCTCGGCGGCGGCGGCCATGGCGGCGCGGACGGTCGGCAAGGTGTCGCTGATGAGGGTCGGCAGGAACCCGGTGACGCCGAACCGCCGGTGGGCGGCGCCGATGGCGGCGATGGCCTGGGCGGTCGGCGAGTCGTTGAAGAGGACGCCGCCGCCACCGTTCACCTGGATGTCGATGAAGCCCGGTAGCAAGAGGCCGCCGGCGAGATCGCGCCTGGCCGCGCCGACGGGGACATCCCCCGTGGGGACCACGGCGGCGATCCGATCGCCGGCGATGAGGACCGCGAGGCCGTCGACGAGTCCGGCGTCGGTCATCACGCGGCCGTTGATCAGGGCGAGAGCCATCACAGGGTCTTGGTGATCTTGGCCAGATGGGGGGGATGGTCGGGATCGAATCCGCGCGCCACCGCCAGGGCCTCGACCATGCGGTAGAAGGACTGAACCTGGGTGATGGGCTGGAGCACCGGGTGGACGGCGAGGACGGGTACGGCGCGGATGCCGGCCCGCCGCCGGCCGCCGGCCATCAGAACCCGCGCACCCTGGGCGGCGAAGGCGTCGACCGTCGCCTCAACTCCTGGCAGCGTCTCGTCGTCCTGGGCGAAGGCAAGGACAGGGAATCCGGCTCCCACCAGGGTCATCGGTCCGTGGCGGATCTCGGCGGTGCTGAACGCCTCGGCGTGCAAACCGCTGGTTTCCTTGAACTTCAACGCCGCCTCCTGGGCGATTGCGAAGCCCGGGCCGCGGCCGACGACGTAGAGGTGCTGGGCGGGCAGGAGAACGGGAAGGCACGAGCTCCAGTCCAGCGCCCAGGCGGCATCGAGGAGGCCGGGGAGATCCTCGAGGGCGGCGACGAGGACGTCGTCAGCCGCCCAGTGGGCCACGAGATGGACGATGGCGGCGAGGGCGGCGATGAAGGTCTTGGTCGCCGCCACGCTCACCTCGGGCCCGGCATGAAGGGGGAGGACTACCTCGGCGGCGGCCGCCAGGGGAGAGTCGGCATCGTTGACCATGGCGACCACCAGGGCGCCACCCGAGGCCGAGGCTTTCGCGGCGGCAATGAGATCGGGGCTTCGCCCCGACTGCGAGATCACCAGGACGAGGGTATCGGCCATGGCCGGGGCGGCGTCGTAGACCGAGCTGACGGAGGGGGCGATCGAGCCCGTGAGGATCTCGAGGCGGGTCTCGATAAGGTAACGGGCCAGGGTGGCGGCGTTGTCCGAGCTGCCTCGCGCCAGCGTTAAGACGGCCCTTGGCGGCGTTGACCGCAGCCGCTGGGCGAGGGACCGGATGGCCCCGTCGTTCAATCGCAACTGGGCGCGGACGGCGAGCGGGGCCTGCGCCGCCTCGCGGAACATACGCGTCGTCCCGGCCAGGGCGAGCCGGCTGGCGTCGGTCACCGACCAGTCACTCCCTCTGACGGCGGTCACGGCGCGGTGGTGTTGAGTTCGGCGACGAAGTCATAGGCATCGCCCCGATAGTACGACCTAGTGAACTCCACGGCGCGGCCATCGCGAAGAAAACCCCGGCGCTCGATCAGCAGACCCGGATCGCCCGGGGAAACACCGAGCAGTTCGGCCTGCTCGGCATTGAAGAGCACCGCCCGCAGCCTCTGGAGCGCCCGCACTGGCCTGGCGCCGTGGCGCTCCAGCGCCTCGTACAGGGACGCCTCGACCGCCTCCTTGCCCGGCAGGCAGAAGCCCGGGATGGTCGAATACTCCAGGGCCATGGGTTCGCCATCGGCATAGCGGATGCGGTTGAACCGGTAGACCGGCGTCCCCGGGCCCAGACCCAGGACCATCGATTCTTCCGGCGTCACCGCGCCATCCGAGCGGCGAAGCCAGGCGCTATGGGGCGTGCGCCCGCGCGAGACCATGTCCTCGGAAAACGAGGAGAGCTTGGAAAAGCTCTTCTCGACCCGGGCAGCGACGAAGGTTCCCGCGCCCTGCCGGCGGGTGACGAGCCCTTCGTCGGCCAAGGCGTCCAGGGCCTTGCGAACGGTGATTCGCGACACCCCGAACTCCAGGGCGATGTCGCGCTCAGGAGGCAAGGCCTCGTCGGCGGTGAGGCGATTGTCGGCGATCGCCTCGCGCAGGGCGCGCTCGAGCTTGCGGTAGAGCGGCGCCCGGGCCTGCTGGCTCAGCCGCCCAATCGTTTGTGACAACGACGCCACCACGCACCCCCTCTCTAACGGGCCCCGCCGACGGCATGGTGAATACCCTTGTGCCACGGCGCCGACCAAAAAGCATACCAACAATTGAATTGGTACTAAAATGATGTTTCTTTGGGCTTGCGCGCCTAGGCGGTTTTGTGACAGCTTCGCAACGTCAGCCGGTGAGAAAGGCGGAGGCAACGCCTTTTTGGCCTGGGTTGGTATCGAATTGGGCTTTCGATAGGACCGCGCGCCGCGCCGTCCAGGGGGAAAAGAACGATGAATATCCGCAGGCGAGTCCTCGTGGGGTCGGCGAGCGCATTGGTGGTGGCCCTCGCCGCGGCGCCGGTCCTGGCGGCCGACGCAACCGATTCGTCGTCGACGGTCGGCGAACTGGTGGTCACCGGCATCCGCGGTTCGCTGCAGAAGGCGATCGAGCTCAAGAGGCTCAATGAAGATCAGATCGACGCGATCTCCTCCGAAGACATCGGCAAGCTGCCCGACCACAACGTCGCCGACGCCCTGCAGCGGCTCCCCGGCGTCAACACCGAATCGGCGGCCAGCGGCGAGGGTGGTTTCGACGAGAACGATCGGGTGAGCATCCGGGGCACCTCGCCCAGCCTCACCCAGGTGACGGTGGACGGCCACGCCGTCTCGACCGGTGACTGGTTCATCCTCGACCAGTTCCAGACCGTCGGCCGCAGCGTCAGCTTCGATCTTCTGCCGGCCGAGATCGTCCAGAACGTCGAGGTCTACAAGACCCAGGACGCGGCCCTGCTCGAAGGCGGCGTCGCCGGTTCCGTCGATATCATGACCCGCAATCCCCTCGACCTGAAGCAGGGGCCGACGTTCGAAGGCAGCGTCCAGGGCGCCTACAACACCAATACCGGCGAAGTGAAGCCGCAGCTCAACGGCCTGCTGGGCTGGCGCAACGACGACGACACGTTCGGGGCCATCATCCAGGGCTTCTACGAGCAGCGCAGCGTGCGCCGCTATGGCCAGGAGACCTTGGGCTATACCGCCATCACCTCGGCCATGCCGATCGGCGCCGCCAATCCGACCCTGGTCGGGGTCCAGGCGCCGACCCTCATCGGCTCAACGCTGTTCGAACAGCAGAAGACCCGCGAAGGGGTGGACGGTTCGATCCAGTGGCGGCCGGACGACAGGATGGAATTCAAGCTCAGCGGCTTCTATTCCCACCTCGACGCCACCAACGTAAATGACAACTACATGTACTGGGGCAACAACGAGTTGGGGAAGAATCTTCCCACCAGCTTCACGGTTCTGAACAATACCCTCACCTCGGCGGTCTGGCCGCTGAACAACGCCGCTGGTACTCCCGTCGACGGCCTCGTGGTCGACAACATCGTCCGGCCCAACGAAACCGCCGAGAGCTATTATATCAACCTCGACGGTAAGTTCCGCCTCACCGACCAGCTGACGATCAAGGCCCAGGTCGGCTTCACCCAGGGCATCGGCAGCACGCCAAGCCAGCCGTTCTTCGAGTCCGACGCGGCCACCGGCATCTCCTACGCGCCATCGGGCAACGGCTGGACGGTCAATCCCACCAACGTCAATCCGGCCAGCCCGGCGGGCCTGGCCAACGACTGGTCCCTCAACGAAGTCTTCCGATCGGTGGACCAGGAGGTCTACGGCAAGTTCGACGGCGTCTGGGATCTCGGCTCGGGGCTGTTCAAGGACGTCGAGTTCGGGGCTCGCGTCGCCAGCCACGACCGCCGCGTCGATGGCTGGGACCGCGGCTGCTCGCTGGGCACCAACGGCCAGTGCTTCACCGCTGGCGCGATGCCCTTCGCGGCCACCGATCCGGTTCCCTATCCCGCCGGCTTCACCGCCGGCGCCCTCGGGATTCCGGGTTTGCTCATGCCGATCGCCGGCAATCCCCAGACCATCACCAACATCGTCAACGCCATCACCGGCGGCGTGCGCGGTCCGGTCTCGGCCATCGTCCAGCCGCAGAACTACTACTGGACGGGCGCTTTCAAGGTCCACGAGAACGACTACGAGGGCTACATCATGGCCCGCGTCGGCGGCGAGGGCTGGCGGGGCAATTTCGGCGTGCGCCTGGCCGAGACCCAGGAGAACGCCTTCGTCAACGTTCCCACGAGCGCGGCCAATCCCGTCGCCATCACCAGCTCGGCCTACGGTCCCTATTATGTGGACGACGTGAAGAACAACTATCTCGACGTCCTGCCGAGCCTGAACTTCACCTTCGATCTGCGACGCAACCTGCTGCTTCGGATATCGGCGGCGGAGACGATGTCGAGGCCGGACTTCAGCGCCTTGGGCGGGACGGTGTCGCTGACCGACCTCACCGATGTCGGCAACGGCGGCAACCCGAACCTGCGTCCCATCCGCGCCGCGGTCTACGACGGGGCCCTGGAGTGGTACTACGCCCCGACCGCGGTGGCGGCGGTAAGCGTCTTCCACGACGACCTGCAGTCCTACGTGACCTTCGGCACCAGCAACACCGTCTACTACAACATGCTGAACAAGGACTTCGAGAGCTTCGACATCTCCTCGCCGAGCAACATCGCCGGGGAGCTTTCCGGGGTCGAACTCCAGATCCAGCAGCCCATCGCCTACGGCTTCGGCATCCAGGCCAACGGCACCTATGTCGACGGCCATGACGTGGACGGCAATCCGCTCGTGGGCACCTCGAAGATCACCTTCAACGTCGTCGGCTATTACGAGAACAAGTGGGTGAGCGCGCGCCTGGCCTATACCTACCGGTCGCACTATTTCGTCGGCCTGGACCGCAGCTCGGACGAGAACCAGCAGAACTACGGGACCTTGGACGGTTCGCTGGACTTCAACATCACGCCAAACATCGCCCTGACCATCGATGCGGTGAACATGACCAACTCGCTGCTCAAGTACTACGCCGCCAATCCAACCCAGATCAGGGCCGTCTACGACAACGGCACCCAAGTCTTCTTCGGCCTCCGCGCCAAGTTCTAGGACGCTCGAGGCGGGGCCGGAGAGCCCCCTTCGTCTCGGCGCGATAAAGCGCCGAACCACTTCCCCCGGATGGGGCAGAGAACAAGGGAGCGCTCAAACTCTTGATCTTCCGCCGCTGGGGGAAGTACCCGCGAAGCGGGGAAGGGCGCGGCCGGCCGCGGTGATCTGCATTAGGAGAGGAGGCATGGCGCGAGCGATCGAGAAGGTGCTCATCGTCGGTGGCGGCACCGCCGGCTGGCTCGCGGGCGCTTATCTGGCCCGGCGGCTGGGCGCTTCTCGACCGGGCGGCATCCAGATCACCCTGATCGAATCGAGCGACATCGCCATCGTCGGCGTCGGAGAGGGGACGTTCCCGGCGATCAAGAAGCTGGTGCTGGCCCTGGGGGTCGAGGAGGCGGTGTTCATGCGCGCCTGTTCGGCCGCCTTCAAACAGGGTTTCCGCTTTGTCGACTGGGCAAAACCCCCCATCGGCGGCCAGCACAGCCACTACTATCACCCCTTCAACCTGCCCGAGGCGACCCAGAGCGGTCTCGATCTGCTCCCCTATTGGCTGATGGGCGTGGCTGGCGACGCGGCGCTCAGCGCCGCGATCAGCGTGCAGGACGCGGTGTGTGACGCCGGGAAAGGCCCTAAGCGGCTCGACGAGCGGCCATTCTTCGGATCGATGAACTACGCCTATCACTTCGACGCCGGCCGCCTGGCGGCGTGGCTGGCGGAGGTGGGCCAGAGCCACGGGGTCAAGCGCTTGATCGGCAATGTCCAAGGCGTCGAACTCGACGAGGCCGGGGCGATATCCAAGGTCGCCACCAGTGAGCACGGCGATCTGTTTGCCGATCTCTATATCGACTGCACCGGCTTTCGCGCCGAGCTGATCGGCAAGGCGCTGGGCTCGCCCTACCGCGAGGTCGGCCGCCACATCTTCGTCAATCGCGCCCTGGCCGTGCAGGCGGCCAATGACCGGCCCGATCATCCGATCGCCACCACGACCATCTCCACGGCCAAGGCGGCGGGATGGATCTGGGATATCGGCCTCAACAACCGCCGGGGCGTCGGCTATGTCTATTCGAGCAACCACACCACCGACGATGACGCCCGCGCGGTGCTCTACGACTATCTGGGAGCGGCCGGCGAGGGCCTGGACCTGCACCGGCAGCTGAAGTTCACCCTCGGGTTTCGCGAGCGCCCGTGGGTGAAGAATTGTGTCGCCATAGGCCTTTCGGGGGGATTCCTCGAGCCGCTGGAATCGACCGGCATCTCGATGATCGACATGTCCCTCGAGATGCTCGCCGACCTGATGCCAAGCACGGTCGAAGCCATGGAGCCGGCCGCCCGCGCCTTCGGCGCGAACATGACCCGGCGCTTCGAGCTGGCGGTGGATTTCCTCAAGATGCACTATTGCCTCTCGCGGCGCACCGACAGCGGCTTCTGGCTCGACAATGTCGATCAGGCGAGCTGGACCGACAGCCTGAAGGACAAGCTGGCGATGTGGCGCTCGCGGCCGCCGGCGGCCTACGACTTCACTTCGAGTCTCGATTGCTTCGCCGCCAGCAGCTACAAGTACATCCTCTACGGCATGGGCTTTGCCACCGACATGGAGGGCGCGGCCGCCCGCCACCCTCACATCGAAGAGGCGCGGCGGGAGTTCGAGCGCATCGCCGCCATGGCCGCCCGCGCCGCCGCGACCCTGCCCGACCATCGCACGCTCATCGATTACCTCTACGCCCAGGCGTGAGCGACGGCGCCGCCGGATAGGCCTCGAGCACCGGTCCCAACGCCGTCTTCAGCGGATCCAGCCATGGCTCGAAGGCGCGCCAGTGATCGACGGCGCCGGTGAAGATCGGCTGGCGGACCTGCTGCGAACTCGGGGTCGCCACCGCCCGGGGATTTTCGAAGAACCGCAGGCAGGCGGCATCGAACGGCAGGCGCAGATAGGCAAGCAGCCGGCGGACCTCGGCTTCGGCGTCGTTCACCAGCGCTTCGTAGAAGAGGCGATGGACACGGCCGGGCAACACGTCGTCGAAGTGCGTCATGAGCTCGACGTAATCGGCATAGTATCGCCCTATATCGCTCAAATCATAGGAGAAATTCCAGCCGCTCTCGAAGTGCTGGGTGAACGTCGAGAGCCCACAGGCCAGCGGATGGCGGCGGACGTCGATTATCCTGGCGTTGGGGAGGATGAGGTGGATGAGGCCGGCGTGGAGGAAGTTCTCCGGCGCCTTGTCGGTGAACCGGGGGCGGCCCGATCGGCGACGGATGCGCGTCCAGTCCAGATAATCGCGGCCGAGCTTGGCGCACACATCCGGAGTCAGGGTGGAGAGCCGATCGGGATAACCGGAAGGTCGCCCGGCCTTGAGAGGGCCGCCGATCCAGTCGGCGATCACCCGCAGGTCTATCAGTTCGCCGAGACCCTCAACGCTCGGGTGACTGGCGAGGATCTGATCGACCAGGGTCGAGCCCGATCGCGGCAGGCCGACGATGAAAATCGGGTCCGTGTCCAAAGCCCCCCATCCGCCGCGGTCCTCGAAAAAGGCCGGAGTGAAGAGGGCCTTCGCCCTGTGGACAAAGGCGCTCGTGGCGTCGGGATCGTAGGGACGAGCCTGGCGCGCGAGGGCATTACCGCGGGCGTAGCTGTCGAAGGCTTCGGCCCAGCGGCCGGCGTCCTCGTGCGCCTTGCCCAGGGTGAAGAGCAGGTTGGCGCGGTCGTGGGCGGCCAGATCGGGCCGCGCGAGCCGCGCGCCGATCGCCGCGCGCGCCTCGTCGGTGAAACGGTAGGTCTTGAGATTGGCCAGGCCCCACCAGGCGGCGCCGCAATCGGGGTCGAGCTCGATACACTTGCGATAGGCGGCGACCGCCTCGTCGATCCGCCCCAGGGTCCGAAGGCCGGCGGCGTGAACGAGCAAGCCCTGGGGCTGATCGGGGAAAGCCTCGAGCAGGGAGGGGGTGACCTCGGCGGCGGCGGCGTAGTCGCCGATCTGGGTCAGAGCGGCAACCCTGGTCATGCGCGCCCGGTTGTCGGCGGGATCGCAGGCCAGCAGCCGGTCGAGTTCGGCGAGCGCCTCTTCGCACCTGCCGCCGCGAAGCAGCGCCAGGGCATGGGCCTGGCGGGCGATGTCGAAATCCGGGGAGGCTCGCAGGCACCGCGCCAGGATCGCTTCGGCCTCGGCCAGGCGGCCCTGGCGCGCCAGGACCTCGCCCAGCAGGTGCATGGTCGCGATCGCCGCCGGCTCGCCGGCGAGCAGGGATCGCAGATCGCGCTCGGCGGCAACCAGGCGGCCGTGGACGAGGCCGTCGGCGGGTCCTTGCAGGCGCGGGTCGCGGATGATCGCGCGCAGCTGGCGGTCATAGGCGTTCTGCGCGGCCGGGAACTGGCCGGCGAACATCGAGATGTCGCCCAGCAGCCGCCAGCCGGCGGCGAGGCCGGCGTTCAGCGCCAGGGCGCGGGAGAGCGGGGCGAGCGCATCGCGGCTGCGACCGAGGGCGAAGAGGACGCGCGCCAGCTCGAACTGGGCGATCCACGAGCTGGGCTGGGCCTGGACCACGGACTCGAGCGCCTCGCGCGCGGCCTCGAAGAACCCCTGCAGACGTAGCGCCGTTCCCAGCACGATCAGCGCATCGGAGTTGCCCGCCGCGGCTGCCAGCGCCTCGCGCGCCATGGCCTCGGCCTTGGCCGGATCGGTCGCCAGCAGGCCGACGGCGCGCCGCACCATGGGGGCGACATCCACGGCCGGGTCAGGAGCGGTTTCGACCACGATGAAGGGGGTCCTCTTGCCGGCGCGAGATCAGGCGACAGGATAGCCGAACGTCTCGACCCACGGCGCCAACATCGCCTGGACAGGCGCGAGTTCCACGGCGTAGGCGCGCCATCGGCCGACCCCGGCCTGGTTCAATCCCGCGCGCACCTGCCGGGCGCTCGGCGTGCGCACCGTTCGGCCGGCGGCGGTGGCGACGATGTCCAGCATCGCGGGGTGCGGGGCGAGACCAAGGAAAGTAGCGATCGCGGCCAGCCGCGCCTCGAAATCGTCCACCAGGGCTTCGTAGCCGACGTCCATGATCTCGACGGCGAGCACACGGCGGTAGGTCCGGGCCATCGCCATGCAGGCGCGGTAGCAGGATGCGGTCTCTTCGAGCGAGGTGAAGGCATAGGTCATGGCGTTCATCTGGAAGGCGCTTCGTAGGCAGCTGAGGACCACATCGCGCGGGTCACGAACGGCGAAGAGGATCCTGGCCCTGGGAAAGAGCTTGGCGATGAGCGGCAGGGTGAGGGTTCCCGCCGGCGCCTTGTCGAGGAACAGGCCGCGGCGCGCGGTGTCGACGCCGTGGGCGCGAACGGTGGCCCAGTACCTGGCGCGCCACCGATCGGCCTCGGCGCCGTCCAGGCCGGCAAGGCGCGCGCAGCCCTGCGGCGAGGAAAGGAACTCCGCGTAGGACTCGGCGAGGGTTGGGGCCTCTTCGAGGGTCTGGACCTCGGGATGGCCGGCCAGGGCCTGTTCCAGCAGGGTGGTGCCGGACCTGGGAAACCCAAGAAGGAAGGCGTGAGCGGCGGCCTCGCCGTCGATCGGGGCGCCAAGGCCGGGAGCCGGCCCCCAGGCGGCGGGATCGGCGCTAGCGAACCAGGCGCCCAGGCGCTCCAGTTTGGCCGTCTCGCTCTCCCGTTCGGCCGCTCTTCCGGCGTAAAGACGTCTCTGGATCGCCTTGCCCTCGGTGGCCGCGGCGAAGGCCTCGCTCGCGCGGCCAAGACCGTCGAGGGCCTGACCGAGCTCCAGCAGGACCTCGGGGCGCTGCTCGGGGTTCAGTCCAGGCTGGTCGAGGATCTGGGCAAGCTGGACCCTCGCTGTCTCCGGCTCACCCTGACCCAGCGCGAGGCGGGCGGCGAGCCAGAGAAAGTCGGGCTGGCGGGGCGCGCGCGCCAGCAGGCGCTGGGCAAGATCGTCGGCCTCGTCGAGGGCGCCGGCCTCCATCGCCAGGCGCGCCAATCCAAACGCGGCCGGCAGCGACGCCGGGTCGGCGGCCAAGGCTCGCCGCAGCAGCCGCGCCGCTTCCTCGCTTCTGCGCAGCGCGATCAGAACCCGCGCTTTTCCGGTCATGAGGGTGACATCGGCCGGCGCGCCTTGCAGGGCCTCGTCCCAGGCATCCAGCGCCGCCTCCGGCCTCTGGGCGGCGAAGAGGCATTCGGCCAGGCCGGCGCCAGCGGCTGGGTCTCCGGGCGCCAGGCGAACGCAGCGTTCATGCAGGATCAGGGCTTCATCGAACCTCCCCACCTGGGCCAGGGCGGCGGCGGCGATTTGCAGGGGCAGGGGATGGTCGACGCCGTCATCGATGGCCGCCTTGGCCAGGGCGAGCGCCTCGTCATGCCGACCGGCGCGCACGCAGGCGGCCATGGCCTCCATCCGCCCGCTGTCGTCCAAGCTCGCGTCCGCGGCCATCAGCATCTCTTGACGTTGCCGCTGAATGCACGCTGCTTAGCCCAGTTTCCCGCCTGGGGCGAGGAGTCCGAGGCGCCCATGACCGCCTGCTACACCGATCGGCTGAGCGTGCGGCCGGGGGAGAGCTTCACGCTGCACGCCAGCGCCGCCGAGGGACGGCGCCGCCTCACGATCGCGCGTGTCGGCGCGCGGCGGCGGCTGGCGCTCGAGAGCGAGGTCGAGGTCGGCGACCATCCGGTTCCCCCGAGCGCCGATCGCGACGG
>Ga0182024_10010404_pt1 | contig 18945 bp, 15 predicted proteins | sample P32metaG_FD_120480 | JGI IMG/M metagenome (GOLD analysis project Ga0182024, IMG submission 120480) | Permafrost microbial communities from Stordalen Mire, Sweden - P3-2 metaG (Illumina Assembly) | ecosystem: Environmental > Terrestrial > Soil > Wetlands > Permafrost | place: Sweden: Stordalen... | reverse complement strand
CCAGGCGCAGACGGGAACGGGAAAGACGGCGGCGTTCGGGCTGCCGATCGCCGAGTACATCGACCCCGAGGTCTCAGAGGTGCAGGCGTTGGTGTTGACGCCCACGCGCGAGCTGTGCATTCAGGTGACGCAGGCGCTGCGCACATACGGGGCGCACAAGGGGATCGACGTGGTCGCGGTCTTTGGCGGCGCGCCGATCCGCACCCAGCAGGCGCAGCTCAGGGCCGGCGGACACGTCGTGGTGGGGACGGTCGGCCGCGTGCTCGACCTGATCTCGCGTCACTCGCTGATCCTGCACGACTGCCGCTTCGTGGTGCTCGACGAGGCCGACGAGATGCTCGATCTGGGTTTCCTGGAGGACGTCGAGAAGATCCTTTCGCTGACACCGAGCGGGCGTCAGACGGCGCTGTTCAGCGCGACGATGCCGCCGCCGATCCGCCAGCTCGCCGATCGCTACCTGTATGACCCGGTGATGATCGAGGTCGAGGCGGCGACGCTGACGATCGACACGGTCGCGCAGTTTCAGCTGCCGGTGGAGACGCGGGAGAAGGCGGACAAGCTCGTGGAGGTGCTCAAGGCCGAGAAGCCGGAGCAGGCGATTGTGTTCGTCAGGACGAAGATCCGCTGCGATCAGCTGTTCAAGATCCTGCGCGACCGCGGGATGAACGTGCGGGCGCTGCACGGGGACATGAGCCAGGGCTCGCGCGACGGGGTGATGCTCGCGTTCAAGGGCGGGCGCGTGCCGATCCTCGTGGCCACAGACGTGGCCGCGCGCGGCCTGGACATCTCGACGGTGACGCACGTGATCAACTACGACGTGCCTACCAGCCCCGACACCTACGTCCACCGCATCGGGCGCACCGGGCGCGTGGGTCGCTCCGGACGGGCGATCACGTTTGTGGAGGACCGCCAGAAGCGCGAGATGGAGGCGATCGAGCGCCATATCGGGATGTCGATCGCGGCGTGGGAGCCGGGCGCGAAGAGTGCGCCGACGCCGGTGAAGGAGCGTCCGCGCAGGCATTCCAAGCCGGGCATCTCGCGGCCTGAGGGCAAGGATGAGACCTACGTGAAGCTGATGCTCGGCAGCGGGCGCGCCGCGGGACTGCGCGTGGCCGACATCGTCGGCGCCGTGACCTCGAAGGCGGGCCTCGAGGGCGAGGCGGTGCGCGACGTGATGGTGCTCGAGCGCTTCTCGTTTCTGTCGGTCCCGGCGGGGGAGGCCGAGCGGGTGATCGAGGCGCTCGATGGAGACACGATCGGAACCCGCCCGCCCCACTCGCTCAGCCTGGAGCGGGTCTCGAGCTAGAATACGTCCTGGGGTCGCCGATCGCTTGCGCGGATCTGACGGTTTCGCTCACGTGCAGGCGCCGACGGCTCGCTATCGTGGGCCGCCGACCCCAGTCCGATCACAAGAGGAGACCGCGATGTCCACCGCCACGATGCACAGCATTGTCAAGGTGGACCTATAACCGCTGACGCCGCGGCCATATAGGCCGGCTGAAACCGAACGGGCGCATAGTCGTGGTGACACCGAACGGTGGCATGCTATACTTGCTACCGAACAGTGGCAAGGGAGTTGGCGTTGACTATCCGATCGATTCACGACCTGGCAGCCACAATACGCGGCCGTCGCACGGACCTGGGCATGAGCCAGGCCGAGCTTGCCAAGCGCACCGGCGTCTCGCGCAAGTGGATTTACGAGTTCGAGGCGGGAAAGCCGACAGCGGAGTTTGGGCTTCTACTACGCGTACTCGATGCTCTCGGCCTCGGCATTGAGTTGACTCCGAGCAACCGTACGGCTGATGCGGCGGCAGCCACGGTGGACCTCGACGCCGTAATCGACGAGTACCGCGTCTGATGGCCGACACCCTCGTTGTGCTGCTCGACGACAGGATCGCGGGCACCGTCACTCGGCTGTCGGGCGGTCGGCTGCGCTTCGACTACGACGAGGAGTACCGCGCAAGTGCAAGTTCGACGCCCCTGTCGGTCTCGATGCCCACGAGCGTTCGCTCACACCCCGATGGGACTATCAGTCCATGGCTCTGGGGTCTGCTTCCCGACAATGACGCAGTCCTCAGACGGTGGGCGCGTGATTTTCACGCATCCGCGTCGCCGTTCTCGCTGCTTTCGACACCCATCGGTCACGACTGTGCGGGCGCTGTTCGCTTTGCGATCCCAGATGCTGTCGAGGACGTCCTCGCGATACGGGGGTCGGTCGCGTGGCTTACCGAGAAGGAAGTCGCGCAGCGTCTTGCAGACCTGCGCGAGGACACGACGGCGTGGCTCGGTCACGACTTCACCGGCCAGTTCAGTCTTGCGGGCGCTCAAGCCAAGACCGCTCTGCTCAACCTGAATGGACGTTGGGGGGTTCCGTCGGGAGCCGCCGCAACCAGTCATATCCTCAAGCCCGCCGTCGCCGGCTTCGATGATCACGACCTGAACGAGCACATCTGCCTCGACGCGGCCCGACGCGCCGGCCTCGTCGCTGCGCGCACGAGCATCGCTCGATTCGATAACGAGAGCGCGATCGTCGTCGAGCGCTACGATCGCCGCCTGCTCGACGGACGCCTTGTGCGCATCCACCAAGAGGATGTCTGCCAAGCGCTTGGCATCCGTCCGGAGCGCAAGTATCAGAACGAAGGTGGGCCGGGGCCGCCCGACGTAAGCCGCCTGCTCCGCTCCGTCATGCCGCCGCCGGCTGCGGACGACGCCGTCTTGCGGTTCCTCGATGCACTCGCATGGAACTGGCTGATCGCCGGCACGGACGCCCACGCCAAGAACTACTCGCTTCTGCTCGCTGGCCCGCAGGTGCGGCTGGCGCCGCTGTACGACATCGCCTCTGCATTGCCGTACGGAACCCACGAGCGCAAGCTTCGTCTCGCGATGAAGATCGGCGGCGACTACCGCGTTTATCCAGTCCATAACACTTGGCCGAAGGCCGCGAAGGATCTGGGCCTTGACCCAGAGCTGGCTGTAAACCGCGTGTTTGCCCTCGCCCGGCGGGCGCCGGATGCGTTCTCGGAGTCTGCGGGCACTCCCGAGGTCGTCAAGCTCGACAGTTCGCTCCCGGCTCGCTTCGTCGACTTGGTTGCGGAGCGCTGCGAGCGCTGCATCGCGATTCTCGACAGCTCCGCTCCGAAGGTCTCCGACGCCGCGACGTGATGCCGCTCACGCAGACGATAAGGTTTGGATCGTGAGCACCGCCACGATGCAGACCACCGAAGGCACGATCACGTTCGAGCTGTTCGACGAGGACGCGCCGAAGACGGTCGAGAACTTCACAAAGCTCGCGGGCGAGGGCTTTTACGACGGGCTGACGTTCCACCGGATCATCAAAGACTTCATGATCCAGGGCGGCTGCCCGCAGGGGACGGGCGAGGGCGACCCTGGTTATGCGTTCGACGACGAGTTCAACTCCCACAAGGTGCTCCGCGGCGCGCTCGCGATGGCGAACGCCGGGCCGAACACGAACGGCTCGCAGTTCTTCATCGTCACCGCCGACGCCTGCCCGTGGCTGGATGGCAAGCACACAGTGTTCGGCGAGGTGACGGATGGGATGGACGTGGTCGACAAGCTGGACGGCGTCGCGACCGACGGCAGTGACCGCCCGACAGAGCCGGTGGGCATCGTGACCGTCGCCCTTTCATAGGAAGGCCATGCCACATGTGGCATGGCCGGAAGGGCCGCATGCGGCCCTTCCCCGGACGGTGCATGCACCGTCCGGCCGTTAGGCGCATGCGCCTAACGGAACAGAAGATCTGAGAGGAGTAGCCTCTTTCGTTACGAGCGAGCGAAGGGGAGATTTGAGATGGCCACGGTAGAGCAACATGTAGAGCAAGAGATATCCCAGGCCCACAACGGCGCGGCGCGGGACAAGGATCCCGCCCACCCTGAGATCCCGGTCGAGAACCCGGCGACGGGGGCGCAGATCGCCACCGTTCCAGATCTGGACGGCGACGCAGTGGCCGAGCTGGCCACGCGCGCGCGGGCGGCGCAGCCCGGGTGGGAGGCATTCGGTTTTGAGGGTCGCGCACGCGTGCTGTTGAGGATGCAGAAGTGGGTGATGGACAACTCCGAGCGGATCATCCAGACGATCGTCTCGGAGACCGGCAAGACCTATGAGGACGCACAGCTGGCGGAGATCTCATACGGAGGCGCCGCCTTTGGCTTCTGGGCCAAGCACGCCGAGGAGTACCTGGCCGACGAGCGGGTGCGGACGAGCTCGCTGCTGGTGAAGGGACGCAAGCTGATTCTGCGCTACCAGCCACTCGGCTTGGTCGGCGTGATTGGCCCGTGGAACTACCCGCTGACCAACTCCTTCGGGGATTGCATCCCGGCGCTTGCCGCGGGCAACAGCGTGATCCTCAAGCCCTCGGAGATCACACCCATGACTTCGCTGCTGCTGGCCGAGGGGTTGCGCGAGTGCGGCGTGCCCGCGGACGTCTTCGCGGTGGCCACCGGCCGCGGGGGGGCCGGCGCGGCGCTGATCGAGCAGGTCGACATGATCATGTTCACCGGCTCCACGAAGACCGGTCGCAAGGTCGCGGAAGCCGCCGCGCGGCGGCTGATCCCGGCATCGCTCGAGCTTGGGGGAAAGGACCCGATGATCGTGCTCGCCGACGCCGACCTCGAGCGCGCCGCCAACGTGGCGACGTATTACTCGATGCAGAACTCCGGTCAGACGTGCATCTCGATCGAGCGGGCGTATGTCGAGGCTCCGGTGTACGACGAGTTTGTTGCCAAGGTCACCGACAAGGTGCGCGCGTTGCGCCAGGGCAAGCCCGACGGGGGTCCCGGCACCGTAGAGGTCGGATCGATGACCTTCCCGCCTCAGGTTGACATCGTCGAGGACCACGTCAACGATGCCGTCGCAAAGGGAGCGAAGGTGCTCGTAGGCGGCCACCGCGGCTCGGGGTCCGGGCACTTCTTCGAGCCCACCGTGCTCGTCGACGTGGATCACGAGATGAAGATCATGACCGAGGAGACGTTTGGGCCGACATTGCCGATCATGAAGGTGGCAGACGCCGAGGAGGCGATCCGCCTGGCCAACGACTCGCCCTATGGCCTATCCGGCTCGGTATTTACAAAGGACACCGCCAAGGGCGAGGCGATCGCGCGCCGGGTACGCTCGGGCACGGTCGACGTCAACGACGCGATCATCAGCTATGCGGCGCTCGAGCTCCCGATGGGTGGCGTCAAGGCCTCCGGTCTGGGCTCACGCCACGGTGCCGGCGGTATCCGCAAGTACTGCTCTCGGCAGGCGATCGTGATCACCTCGCCACGTCTGTCGCTCAAGCGCGAACCGCACTTCTTCCCCTACTCCCGCCGCGGAACGAAGCGACTCGGGCGGCTGCTGAAGTTGCTGTATGGCAGGGGAAAAAGGGACTGAGGCGACCGTAGACACTGCGCGAGGCTTTGTCCTCGGTCGCTCGCGTGCGTAGCACGCCACGCTCCCTGCGTCCGCGCCTCGCTTGGTCTACGACCGCCTCAGGAGCGCAGTGAAATTAGGAGCAAAGTTAGTCCTGTAGGGGGACCCCGAGCAGGCGCTCGAGCTCGGGGATCGTGGTGTCGGCGCTCGTGTGGTGGACGGTCGCCATGCCGAGCTTCTCCGCCGGGGTCAGGTTGAAGGGCAGGTCGTCGACGTAGACGCAGCGCTCGGCCGGCACCCCGGCACGCTCGGCGCCGAGCTCGTACATGCGGCGGGAGGGCTTGCGGATGCCGAGCTCGCCGGAGAGCACGACGCCGTCGAACAGCTCGTCGAACAGCTCGTGGGGGTAGCGGTGCACGCCCCAGGAGTTCGACACGAGCCCCGTGCGGATGCCCGCGGCGTGTGCGCGGCGCACGGCGTCGAGCATCGCTAGGTCCGGCGCCACGTTGGTGAACAGCCCGTCGATCAGGCCGTCGGGCGCGACGCCGAGCAGCGCGGCGAAGCGCCGCTCGAATGTCGGCTCGTCGATCTCGCCCTTCTCCAGCGCGATCAACAGCTCGCGGGCCTCGGGATCCTCGCGGAAGCGCCCGACCAGCGCCTGGGGATCGAGCTCGACGCTCAGGCAGTAGGCGTGGAACGAGGCAAACAGGTTCGTGGTCAGCACCCCGCCCCAGTCGATCAACAAGCCTGTGCGCTCCTCAGGCATCCCCGAGTGTCACTCTCTCGGCCTGGGCGGCTAACTCCACCACGCCGTCGCCGAACTGCCGCAGGTACGGGTCGTCGGTCGCGCCGGCGAGCGCGCGCTTGTAGTTGCCCTCCATGAACACCACAGACTTCCACAGCGCGAGCGTCGTGTACCAGCGGATGTCTCCCATCGAGCGGCCCGAGCGCTGCTCGTAGAGGCCGATCAGCTCCGCGCGCGTGGGGAAGCCCTCACGGCGCGTCACGCCGCCGAGGTGCGCGCGCATCCCGTGTTCCGGATCGCCGCTCTCCGTCCACATCATGCACAGATACCCGAGGTCGGCCAGCGGGTCGCCGATCGTCGCCATCTCCCAGTCGAGCACGCTCTCGAGACGCGCGGGGGCGTTGGCCGCGAAGATCGTGTTGCCGAGGCGGTAGTCGCCGTGCACGATCGTCGCCTCGGTGGGCGGGGTCGGATTCGGCAGGTGCTCGGCCAGCCACGCCCCGACGCGCTCGACCGAAGGGATCTCGCGCGTCTTGTTGATCTCCCACAGCCCCCCGAACCGGCGCAGCTGGCGCTCCAGGTAGCCGGTCGGCTTGCCGAAGCCCTCGAGGCCCGCGGCGCGCCAGTCGACGGCGTGGATCTCCACGAGCGCGTCGATCAGCTGCTCGCTGATCCTGCTCCGTTGGGCGGGCGTGTCGAGTGGCTCGGGAACACTCGAAACGATCACCTCGCCCTCGATCCGCTCCATCACGTAGAACGGGCAGCCAATCACGTCGGGGTCGTCGCACACCGCGAACACCGCGGGCACGCGCGCGGGCGTGGGGGCGAGCGCCGACAAAAGACGCGCCTCGCGCAGGACATCGTGCGCGCTCGGGGGCAGCGGCGGGCGCGGCGGACGCCGCAGGACGACTTCCGAGCCCGCTCGCTCGATCAGGTAGGTGACGTTCGAGTGCCCCTCGCCGATCGGGCTCGCCGCGATCTCGCCCCCCGCGCCGATGGAGTGTGCGTCGAGGAACCGCGCGAGGGGCTCCAGCACGAGCAGCGGCGGGCGGTCGTTGGCGGCGACTTCGCCTTGCGTGCGCACGATGTCGTCCGGTGCGATTGCTGCACTCATCGCTCGGCACGCTACAGCGACCGCAACCCCTACGGCCCCGCCGTGTCTTAAGCGACCATGCTCAAAAATAAGCTTCCACTGCTCCCCGCTCTGATCTGCACCCTCGCGCTCGGTGTCCTCGCCGCGCCGGCGCCGGCGCTCGCCTCTCACAATCAGACCGTCTACTTCGAGGCTCCGAACGAGCTGCTGAGCCCGGTCACCCGTACCGCGGCGTTCGCACAGCTGCAGACGCTCGGCGTGAAAGCCCTGCGCGTCGAGCTCAGCTGGTATGAAGTCGCGCCCAGCCCGACCAGCGCGACGAAGCCGAGCTTCGAAGCGACCAATCCCGAAAGCTACAACTGGAGCGTGTACGACCCGGTGCTCGCCGAAGCCCAGAAGCTGGGTTGGCCGGTGCTGCTGACCGTGACCTCGCCCGTGCCGAGCTGGGCGACCTCGAACCACAAAGCGCCCTACGTCACAAGCCCCGACGCCCAGGACTTCAAACAGTTCATGACCGCCGTCGCGCGCCACTACGGCTCGGAGGTCTCGCTCTACTCGATCTGGAACGAGCCCAACCACCCCGCCTACCTGCTGCCACAGTGGAGCTCCAACGGCACGGCCGCCTCGCCGCGCATCTACCGCGGCCTGTATCAGGCCGGCTACGCGGGGTTGCAAGCCGCGGGGATCGCGCATCCGAGGGTTCTGATGGGCGAGACCGCGCCGTTCGGCTACGACACGGTCAACGTGCGCAAGGAAAAATCGGCGGCGCTGCTGCACGACGTCGCGCCGCTCGCGTTCCTGCGCGGGATGCTGTGCCTGAACGCGCATTACAAGAAAGCCGGCTCCTGTGGCCTGCTGCAGAGCACGGGCTTCGCCGACCACGCCTACACGCTGCCGGCCGGCCCGTACTACAAGCCGGGTCCCGGTGAGGCCGACGATGTCACGATTGGCGCGCTCTCGCGTCTGACGAACGCCCTCAACAAAGCCGCGAACGCCCACGCGATCCCGGCGGGCCTGCCGATCTACCTGACCGAGTTCGGGGTGCAGACCAACCCGCCGAACAAGCAGCTCGGCGTCTCGTTTGCCAAGCAGGCCGAGTTCGATGCGATCGACGAACACATCGCCTACTCCAACCCGCGCGTCGCGGCGTTCTCGCAGTACCTGCTCAAAGACGACCCGCTCGGCGGTGCGCCCGGTGCGAGCGTACACGGCGGTGTCGTCGGCTTCCAGACGGGCCTGGAGACCATCACCGGCGTGCACAAGCCGCTCTACTCCGCCTGGCCGGTGCCGCTCACCGTCAGCAAGGCGGGCCACGGCTTCTCGCTGTGGGGCCTCGCGCGCCCGGCGAACGGCGCGACCACGCTGACGGTGCTCGTGCAGGTCAAGGGCGCGAAGAAGTACCGGACGCTGAAGACGGTGAAGACGAACTCGCTCGGCTACTGGTCCTTCAACTCCTCCACCAAGGGAGTCGCTTGGCGCGTGCGCTGGACCAGCCCGACCGGCGTGAAGTACGAAGGCCCGCCGATCCCCGCCTATTGACCGACGGCTGGGCCAGAGGCGATCTTGGCTACGCCTACGATGAGCAATGTATGCCCGAGCTGCCCGAGGTCGAGATCACCGCGCGGTTGCTGGACTCGGCGCTGCGCGGGGCGGAGATCGAGTCGGCGCTGGCGCCGGGGATCAACGCGCTGAAGACGTTCGACCCGCCGCTCACAGCGCTCGAGGGCCGCGAGATCGCCGGAGTGCGCCGGCGGGGCAAGCACCTGATCGTGGACGCCCGCGAGCACGTGCTGCTGATCCATCTGATGTCGGCCGGGCGGCTGCAGCTATACGACAAGCGCGCCGGTCCGCGCGATCGCACGTCGCGGCTGCTCCTACGCATCGAGGACGGCCGCGAGCTGCGCCTGCGCGAGTTTGGCTCCAAGCAGGGGGCCTGGGTCAAGCTGCTGCGCCGCGATCGGCTCGACCACGACCAGGCGCTGGTCACGCTCGGGCCGGAGGCGTGGCCGGACCCGCCGGCGCTCGATGCGGTGCTCAACCAGCCGCGCCCCCTGCACACGCTGCTGCGCGACCAGCGCACGATCGCCGGCATCGGCCGCTCGTGGGCCGATGAGATCCTGTGGGAGGCGAAGCTGTCGCCGTACAAGCGCGGCGCCGACCTCGACGCCGGCGAGCTCGCCGGTCTCAGAGAGGCGATCGTCGTGACGCTGGGGCGCGCGATCGCCCATTACGAGGACGTCGTCGAGCTGCCGATCCCCGACAAGCTGCCGCTGCCGCTGCGCGTCCACCGGCACGAGACCGAGCCGTGCCCGCGCTGTGGGACGACGCTGCGCGCGGTCCACTTCGAGGACTACGTGATCGCCTACTGTCCGGTGTGTCAGACCGACGGGCGGACGCTCAAGGACCGCCGGCTCTCGCGGCTGCTGAAGTAGGAGCGAGGAGCGGCTCCACTCAGGGCACGACAGGGCCCGCTGCCCGGCCGGCTCTACGACGGTCCTCCAATTGTCGGGCTTGGCGACATCTCCTCGGCAGGTCCGCCAGCAGTGCTGCCCCCTCTGCCCGATCGCGGTCGCGCAGGACGGCGTGAACCTTTCGGCCGGCGGTGTCGAGATGGATGCTGGACAGGCGCAGGCGGCGCTGGATCGGGCCCTCGACTTGGCGGACGCTCTGCACCTTGGCCAGTGGCACCAAGTCGGTCACCCGCTGTAGCCGGCCGCTGGTGGTGACCGCGTAGCGGTCGTTGGCGCCCCACGAGAGGAATCGGAAGCGCAGGGGGGACTTCCAGCGGGCGCGGGCCGGTGGCAAGAGTCGCTCGTCGGGCAGGCCGGGGAACACCCTGGCCACCAGGAAGGCGGCCTGGTCTCGGCTGCCCACGGGGAGCAGGGCACGAGCGGACTTGGCCTGATTGCGGTCCTGGCGGCCCTTGGACTTCTGGCTGGCGACGTCCACTTCCAAACGACACCATCCGAACAGCCGCCAGGCCAAGGGCTCGACCATCCGGATTGCCTGGATCCGTCCCCGGGGGATCGTCTCGGCCGAGGTTTCCACCAGGCCCGAGCGCAGGCGCAGCCCGTCGGGAGCGTCGGCCACCGTGAGGCGGTAGTCGCCGTTGAAGCGGCGGAACAAGCCGATCGCCAGCCCGAACAGTCCCACGGCCCCGGCGCTGACCGCGGCCGCGGCCGCGGCCGGCGCGACGATCGCAAGTACGAGGAGCGCCACGATCACCAGCTCGAACACCAGGCCGGTACCACTCAGCAGGATCGAGGCAAACAGCCGGCCGGGCGGGACGGTCAGCAGTGACTGCTCTGCCGGCGCCGGGGTCGCCTCGGCGATGCCGTGACTCAGGGCCAGCAGACGGGCCCGCAGCGTCTCGGCCTCCGCGTTCGTCAGATAGGCCAGGCGGCCGGCCTTGCCACTGCCGCCGGCCAACCGGATCCGCAGCTCGGCCAGCCCGAAGACTCGGGCCAGGCCGGGGCGGACGGTGTCGATCGCCTGGATCTGGCTCAGCGGAAAGCGCTCCGAGGTCCGCCGAATCAGGCCGCTGTCCACCCGTAGGACCCCGCCCTCCACCCGCCATCTGGTGACCAGCCAGGAAATCACACCGACCACGAAGACCACGACGAGGACACCAACGTGGGCAAGATCGTTGCCGACAGATCCCTGCCGGCTGATGAGTAGAACCGCAACGATGGCGATCACACCTCGCCCGGCCCTCACCAGCGGCGACAGTGGATGCAGTCGCTGCCAGTCGCCCCCCAGCCCAGCCATTGCCCGCTGCTCCGGCGAGGAGAGCGCGGCCGGCAATCCAGGACCGCCTGGTTCGCTCACAGTCCCATCGCGTGAGTCTCGCCCAACGAGGTCAGCTGGTCGCGCAGGCGGGCCGCCTCGACGGCGGGCAGCCCGGGGATGCGCGCGTCACTCGCGGCCGCCGCGGTGTGCATCTGCACAGTCGCCAGCCCGAACGCCCGCTCGAAGGGCCCCGCGGTGACCTCGACGTACTGCATCCGCCCGTAGGGGATGACCGACATCCGCCGGAACATCACACCCCGTCTGACCAGCAGGTCCTCTGCCCGCTCGGCGTAGCCCCACGCCCGCACCCGCCGCCCCGCCACGACATCGGCGATCGCTCCGGCGAGGATCAAGCCGACCACGGCCACCACGGCGGCCACGGTGGCGCTGAGCGCGATCGTGACGCCGACAGCGAGGATCAGCGAACCCAGCGTGCTTGCCGCCACCTCATAGTGCCGCAACACCCGCAGTCGGGGCGACGGCTTATTCCAACTCGTTGCGTCCTCGTTGACATCCTCGGCGACCGCCATCCTCGCGACGATACTGGGTGACCGTGGGGGAGCTCGCGATCTGTTGCTGCGCGCTCGCCGAGTCAGAGCCGTATGCGCTGGAGCTTGCGACTCCACGTAGTCGGAAAGATGGTAGGATCATAGGTATGAAGATGAGTGTGAGCCTGCCGGGAGAAGACGTGGCGTTCCTGGATGAGTACGCCCGCGCCCATGCATACCCGTCCCGCTCTGCCGTCGTACATCATGCGATCCGGGCGCTTCGCCTCGGTGGGCTTCATGAGGCGTACGGCGACTCGTGGGCGGAGTGGGATGCGAGCGGCGAAGCCGACCGCTGGGACGCGGTCATCGGCGATGGCGTGTGATGCAGCGGGGCGAGGTGCGCATGGTGGATCTCGACCCCGCGCGCGGGGCGGAGGCGAACAAGCGCCGGCCAGCCGTCATCGTGAGCAACGACGCCGCGAACAGCGCTGCTGCCAGGCTGGGACGCGGAGTGCTGACGGTCGTGCCTATCACCTCGAGCGTTGAGCGCATCTACCCGTTCCAGGTGCTTCTACCTGCGGGAGCCGGTGGCCTGCCGCAAGACTCCAAGGCTCAGGCGGAGCAGGTCCGTTCGCTCGATGCCGAGCGCATCGGCGAGCAGCTCGGTCGGCTGTCCGATCGGCTGATGACCTCACTCGATGACGCGCTGCGCTTGCACCTGGCCTTGTAGCTCGCGCGGGATCGCTCGGGCGAGACGGCTAGGATCCGAGCATGATCGAGCAGGGACAAGCGGCCCCCGACTTCGAGCTGCCCGACCAGGACGGTCGGGCGGTGAAGCTCTCGGACTTCCGTGGCGAGCCGGTCGTCGTCTACTTCTACCCGAAGGCAGCTACCCCAGGTTGTACGGTCCAGGCGTGCGGCGTGCGCGATCACCGGCTGGACTACGAGAAGGCTGGCGCGGTTGTCCTCGGGATCTCGCCTGATCCTGTCGCCAAGGTCAAGAAGTTCCACGACCAGGAGGGGCTGAACTTTGCCCTGTTGGCCGATGAGGATCACGCTGTTGCGGAGAGTTACGGGGTTTGGGTTACAAAGAGCATGTACGGGCGCGAGTTTCTTGGGAACGAGCGCACGACGTTCATCATCGACTCTGCTGGGAAGGTCGCCGAGGTTCTGCGCAAGGTCAAGCCGGCCGAGCACGACGCGCTGGTGTTGAAGGCGCTTGCGGAAGCTGCGCCGCCTGTCGTATGACAGCGTTCGCTCGCCCTCACGCAGCTCAGGCGGCGATGTCCAGAACGTCCCCTGCTCCCTCCTCGACCGCCAGGGCGTCGATACGAGCTTGCGTCGCGGACCGTGTCGCTGCCGGGCTCAGCGACATAGCGCTTGACCAGCGCGCTCGCGTCGAGGTAGAGGTTCAGCGCTCGGCTTCCCGCTCGGCCAGCACCAGCGAGGATGCGCTGTGACTGCTCTTCACGAGCCGAGGCGCTTGCTTAGGCCGCACGCGTGTAGGCGTGACCAACCGCCCTTGGGCTACCAGCCCGCGCAAGCGATCGTCCTCTGTCGAGGCGCCAGCGGGGACGATGTCGGCCACCGGCCGGCCGCGGAGGGTCACGCGCACTTGATGACCGCGAGCGACCGTTCGCAGTGTCTGACTCAGCGACAGTTTCAGCTCGCGGACACCGATCTCACGCATGAGACCACCTTATCGGCCATGAGGCCACAAGACAGCAACCGAGCACCAATTGATGGCTCAGCTTTCCTCTGGGACCGCACTCCATCCCCAGCGTGTTTTGACGAGCCTCCAGATCGGCGTACCACCTATGGCCGAGTTCAGCACCGCGTAGTAGATCACAGCCGCAAGCACATCGTTGACCGTTCACGGTGAGGGATCACCGCGAGCACATCGTTTACCGGGTGAGTGTGCTGGCGCGGGCGAGCGAGGCGGCGTGGGCGAGCGAACCGGGCACCTCTTGTGAACCGATGCGCCTCACGATCTCCGGACGCGCAGGGACCCCGCTGCTGGGTGGCGCCTCCGTTGTCCACGAAGCCCAAGCGATGGTGGGGGTCACGCTTCACAGGCCGCTCCGATGAGCGTGACGAGCTTTCGCTAACGCGCCGGCGTGGCGACCTCCGCCGCCTGCTCGGCCCCCAGGAACGGAACGAGCGTGATGTAGGTCAGCTCGGGGGCGAGTCCGGGCAGCTGGGCGGCGCGCCCGTAGCCGACCTCGCGTTGAATCGTGCTCCAGAGTCCGCCGATGATCGCCTCGCCGATCACCTCGGGGACCTCCGGGTGCGTTTGGAAGCCGGGGGCGAGCATCGTCGCGAAGGTGTCGAGGCTCTGCTCGGCGCGGTCGGTCGCGGCGGGACCGCCGGTGAGGATCTCAAAGAACGCCAGGCGCGCGAACACGTGGTCGGTGACGGCGTGCTCGAGCAGGGCCATGATTGCGGCGTGGACCGCGGCCGGCCAGGTGGGGGCGGCCGCGAAGGCTTGGGCGGTGGGTATGGTCGCGCGCTGGGCGGCCTCGTCGAACGCGCTGAGGAACGCGTCCTGCTTGTCGGCGAAGTGTTCGTAGAACGCTTCGTTTGAGATCCCGGCCCTGGCGGAGATCGCGGGCATCGAGAGCGCTGGGTAGCCGCCCTCGCTGGCGATGCTGACGACGGCGTGCAGGATGCGCTCGCGGTGGCCGAGCTTGCCGCGCGCGAGCGCCGGGTCGAGCGGCGGGATCGCGGTTTCCGCAAGCGTCTGGCGCAGGCTGGGCTGTGTCCTTGCCTCTGCGACCGGGGGGCGCACCGGCGGTTGCACGCCGGGCGCGTGGTAGGCGAGCGCCCATGCCAGCAGCTCGCCGAGCACTTCCTGCAGGCGCTCGGGCTCGCCCGCCAGCAGCCGCCGGTAGGCGACGCGGCGGATGCCCGCCACGATCGCGTGGATTGTGGTGTCCGAGACGGTCGCGGGCTCGGGCGCGCGACCGAAGCTCTGGCGCAGCATCAGCTGGAACTCGCCGATGATCCGCTCGCGGCGTTCCAGCACCCGCGGCCCGACCCCGAGGGCGTCCACGAGCACCAGGTGCGCGGCGTCGCGCTCGGACGCCACGATCTGAGCGAAGCAGCCGAACGCGGCGCGCAGCTGCTCGCACCAGTCATCGCCCTCGCGGTAGGCGCGGGCGATGCGTTCGGATGCCATCGCGGCGATCACGTCATACGTGGAGAGGAAGCACTGTTCCTTGCCCGAGAACAGCTTGTAGAAGCTGGTGAGCGAGACGCCCGCGAGCGCGACGATCTGCTTGATCGTGACCTGCTGGTAGCCGTGCTCGGCGACGGCGGCGACCATCGCGCCCTGCAGCCGGGCGCGCTGGTGGAAGGCGACCTGCTCGGTGCTCATTCCTGCGACGCTGCGCGGCAGCACCCGGTAGAGCGCCTTGCCGGAGGGGGAGCGGACGCGCTTCATAGGCGCGCGAGCATACCCCCGCAAACCCGCACCGCCAAACGAGATCGCGCACGCCGGTCGAGACGCCCGCTGACGTAACCCCCTTGACGCCCGCGCGAGAATCTGGTTATAGTCCGCGATGTCGGCTCACAGGCCGACCGGCGCACACCACGACGGCGCCGTGCTAGACCCAGAGGACCAGGACAGAAGAGCTACAGGAGAGATGCAGACGCAGATGAGACCATCGCAGGGCATGATCGCGGATCGCCGCGCCGGTGATCGCATCGGCAGCGCGCTGTCGTGCGCCGAGATCGGCGAGACTCGTGCGATGCACTGCGCGAAACCTCTCTCTCTCTCTCTCTCTCTCTCTCTCTCTCTCGTAGCCGTAGTTCTTTAGCGGCTTGGTCTCGGCTTTGCGCCCGTCCGGGCGCCGGTGTGGTCTGTGGGCGACGGGATGCCCTCATGAGAGCGCATCGCTCGCCGACGCGACCGGCCTGCGTCGGCGCTCGTGTTCGCGTCTTGCACCTGAAGGAGCCTGTCCGAGCCCCACCTCGGGTGGGTGGGATCCCCATCCCATGGTGCTCGCAGAGGTTCCAACGACGGGAGTCCCCTGTCCCATCGCCCCTCCACGGGGGTCGTGGCGTGACCCTGCTGCGGCCTCTGTGGAGCGGCGCGGGCGGCCCGGTGGCTCCTGCTGTTCCGCGGCTCTGTACGTGTCGTCATATAACACACGAGGGGTCGTCCCCTCTTTCCTGGAGGAGACGGTTCGATGAATGCTCGTAGGCTGGTTCTGGCGATCCTCTGCACGATGACAGGCGCGCTTGTGTTCTCGGGCGCTCCGGCGCTGGCTGCGACTAACAACGCCTACAGTTCGCAGTTCAACGGAAGCCTTACAGCGGCGGGTTCCTTCCAACCCTCTGCCCTGGCGGTCAACTCGAGCGGCGATGTGTATGTCGCCGCTCGTAACGTGGTGGACGAGTTCAACCCGGAGGGGACCGCGGTTCTGGCGGAATTCCCCGGCAGCGAGACCAAAGACAAATCCTTCTCCTCGCCGGAAGGGATTGCGGTGAACTCGAGCGGCGACGTCTATGTGGCTGACGATGAACACCTCCTGGTGGATGAGTTCAACCCGACGGGGACCGCGGTTTTGGCGGAATTCAACGGTGGCAAAACGGCGGCGGGAGCGTTCTATCCGGCTGCCCTGGCGGTCAACTCGAGTGGGGATGTCTATGTCGATGCTGGGGAAGTGGTAGATGAGTTCAGCCCACCTGCGCCTGGCGAATCCGAACCCGAACCGCTGGCAGAATTCAACGGCAAAAAGACGGCAGGGGGATCGTTCTCTTCCGGCGGGCTGGCGGTCAACTCCAGCGGCGATGTCTACGTCACCGATACGGAACATGGTGTCGTGGACGAGTTCAGCCCGCCTGCGCCTGGCGAATCCGAACCCGAACCGCTGAGGGAACTGAAGGGCAGCCAGACGCCGCAGGAATCCTTCCACCCTTTCAGGGTCGCGGTCGATCCCGGTGCGGACGTGTACGTAATCGATAGCGAACACGGTGTCGTGGACAGGTTCGCCGGCGCCTCCGGCGCGTATGAATCTCAATTCGAAGGCGTCGCGACGCCGCAGGGGTCGTTCGAAGAATATGGGTCTCTGGCCGCTGGCCCGGGCGGCGAGGTGTACGTCACTGGACCCGAAGGCGTCGTTGACATCTTCTCCGAACCGGTGCCCGTTCCGATTGTGATCACGGGGCCGGCCTCGAACGTTCTGTTGACGAGCGCGACGTTGACCGGCAGCATCGAACCGAGCGGCGGCTTGGAGGCGAGCTGCGAGTTCCGGTACGGCACCGAAACCTCCTACGGTTCCACGGCCGCGTGCGTTCCCGCGGGGCCGTTCTCCAGCTTTAGCGCCGTCACCGCGGATCTCGTTGGGCTTCAGCCGGCGACTACCTATCACTACCGTTTGGCGGGCACGACTTCCAGCGGGACTACACCTGGCGCGGACGAAACATTCACGACGGCAGCTAGGCTCGTGTCCCCTCCGACGGTCAGCATCGAACCGGTCACGGCGATCGGCGAACACTCGGCGACCTTCAGCGGCGAAGTCAACCCCAACGAATCAGCAACCACCTACCACTTTGAATATTCCAGCGACGGCGTGAACTGGACCCCGCTCAAAGACGAAAGCGCCGGGGAAGGCACAAGCGCGGTGCCGGTCACGCAGACCGTGAGCGGCCTGACGGGTCATAGCCCTTATCGCGTGCGCCTGGTCGCGGTCAACTCCTGTGGTCCCGGCACCGCGGGATGTGGAGCGAGCACTTCTTCAGAAGAAACGTTCTCGACCTTGGCGGCCCCTCAGCAGGTGTCGGGGAGCGGCGCGACGGCTATCACCGGCGGCGCAGCGACGCTGCACGCGACGATCCGCACCGAAAACAACCCCACCACCTACCGCTTTGAATACGGGCCCACCGCCTCCTACGGCACGATCGTGCCGGCCGGCGAAGGAGACCTCGGGGCCAGCGGGACGCCGACACAGGTCTCTCAGGCGATTGCTGGCCTTTCACCCGACACGACCTACCATTTCCGTGTCCTCGCGAGCAACGGCGTCGGGCCGCCCACGGCCACGGCTGATCAGACGTTCACTACGTTCTCGAGCGCTGGAGCGGCCGGCTGTCCGAACGAACGGGTCCGCTCCGAAAGCGCTGTGAACCCCGAAACTGGCGTGCCGTTCTCGCTGCAGCTCCCTGAATGTCGCGCTTATGAGATGGTTTCGCCGCCGTTGACGAACGGGGCGCCATTGACCAGTAAGGCCGTCACGGGCATCTACTCGGCTAGCAGTGTGGTGAGGGTGGGTCTGGAAGGCTCTAGCGTGCTGATCAAGTCCCTGGGGACCTGGCCGGGAGCAGAACAGCCGGCGAACAGCGACGTAGTCCCTACGAAAGCCGAAGAATCCGTCAGGTACAGGGTCACGCGCGGTGAATCTGGCTGGGCCTTCAAGCCGGAGGTGCCGCCGGCTTCAGACCTACGAGCTTACGGGCCGTTAGTGGTTCCCGATGGGGCCGATCTCGGTCTCAATGGTATCTGGGCTGGCGCCGGCTTTGCGCCCAGTGAAACCAATTCGAATATACGTATCGTTGCCGATGAAAATGAAAAGGGCAATCTCTATCTGCTTGAACCCGGTGGGGCTCTGGCTGAGGTCGGCCCGTCCGTGCCGCTGGCAGACCGTGCCGTCCCTCCGGAAGGAAAAGGGAACGTTGAATCGCCTGGCGCCTCAGCGGATCTCTCTCATGTGCTATTCAGGGCAGGGGCCTTCCGCTGGCCGTTTGACCAGACCAAGCTTGTCCCCTTCGATGCCGGTGGAGAAGACATCGAGTCTTTGTATGAGTACGTCGGGACTGGTCATACTGGTGAAGGCGGCGATGTTCCGACGCTCGTGGGGGTCGATAACACGGGTACTCTGATCAGCCATTGCGGCACCGAAGCGGGGGGAGGTGAATCCAATGCCCTCATCAATGCCCTCACGGGTGGCGGGCGCGCGATCTCCGCGAGTGGCTCGACCGTGTTTTTCACAGCGCAGGCCCCCGAATCTAAATGCGCGGCCGCCAGAGGCACGGGTGCGGGTACGGGTCCTGCGGTCAACCAGCTCTTTGCGCGCGTTGGCGAACCCGGTAAGCGCGCCGAAGTCGGCAACGCTGTGACGGTAAACGTGGCGGGGGCCTCAAAATGCGAAGAAACCGCGAGCTTTGACTCCTGCAACGTGACGCAGGCGCCCGTCTACCAGGGCGCCTCCACGGACGGTTCGAAGGTGTTCTTCACCTCTGAACAGCCTGAACTGGTCTCTGGCGATACGGACCCCACGAACAACCTGTATGAGTGCAGGCTTCCGGGTGACTCCGGCGCTCCTCTGATCAGGATGACCCCGGTCAACCCGTGTCCGGACCTGGTGAGAGTGTCGATTCCGGTGTCAGGCGCAGGCGCCGAAGTGCAGAGCGTCGCCGCGGTCTCCCAGGACGGCTCGCACGTGTACTTCATCGCGAAGGGCGT